>Ga0075369_10000043_pt1 | contig 32110 bp, 29 predicted proteins | sample EndMethybrTD3034_FD_71400 | JGI IMG/M metagenome (GOLD analysis project Ga0075369, IMG submission 71400) | Populus endosphere microbial communities from Tennessee, USA - Endosphere MetaG P. TD hybrid TD303-4 | ecosystem: Host-associated > Plants > Roots > Endosphere | place: USA: Tennessee...
GTAAATTATTTGCGTGTTCACAATGTGGGTTTAAATTCAGAAGCCATTGCTATGGCAACGCAACTTATTTCGAAGGATGAGCTAGTAACTGCGTAACAGAACTAAATCAATCCTATGGGCAAAAAAATTAACTTTCCCAGATAAGATCTAATTCTCGCACTGCTTTCACGTCATCTAAACGTTGTAGACTTAAATGATGTGGTGCATTATTTAAATGCGTTGGATTTTCTTTTGCTTCTATAAGAATTTTTTTCATAGCCATTATAAATTGATCTAATTCCAGTTTTGATTCAGTTTCGGTAGGTTCTATCAATAAGCATTCAGAAACGAGTAAAGGAAAATAGATTGTGGGCGCATGAAAACCATAATCAAGCAAACGCTTACCCACATCCATCGCTGTAACGTTAAATTGCTTAGCCAAAGTTTTTAGCGTCAAAATAAATTCATGACTAGCACGTCGCTGGGGAAAAGCAGGAATATATCCAATTTGTTGTAATCGTTTAAGTAAATAATTGGCATTCAGTGTAGCGATTTCTGATACGCGCTTTAGTCCTTCGCGCCCTAATAATCGGGTATAGACATAAGCGCGTAAAAGAATACCGGTATTTCCCATAAACGTGGATAAGCGACCAATACTTTGTGGTCGATCGGGTAAGTCTAGCCATCGATAACGATTATTTTCGAAAGTAACCGTTGGTATGGGTAAAAATGGTAGGAGACGTTTTCCCACAGCAACGGGTCCCGCACCTGGACCGCCACCACCATGCGGTGTGGCAAAAGTTTTATGTAAGTTGAGGTGCATGACATCAAAGCCCATATCACCAGGACGAACTTTGCCTAATATCGCATTCAGGTTAGCGCCATCATAATAAAGTAAACCACCTGCTTGGTGGATAATGTGAGCAATCTGTTCAATTTGTCTTTCAAATATTCCTAAGGTTGAAGGATTAGTTAGCATGATTCCCGCAGTGTGAGGTCCAACTGCGGCTTGCAATGCAGCTAAATCTAAATCACCTTCAAGATTAGTGGGGATTTCACGAACTTTATAGCCGCACATGACGGCAGAAGCAGGATTAGTCCCATGGGCAGCATCTGGGATAAGAAATTCGGTTCTATCATGATCATGACGCGAAACATGATAAGCTTTGATCATGGCAACACCGGCAAATTCACCTTGAGCACCTGCCATAGGGGTTAAAGAAACACCACACATACCCGTTATATCTTCTAAAATCTTTTGAAATTCATACAAACAACGTAAGGTGCCTTGACAACTTTCTTCAGGCAATAAAGGATGTTGATTAAGAAAAGCAGGCGATGATGCCAAACGATGCACGCCACGTGGATTGTACTTCATTGTACAAGATCCTAAGGGATAGAAATTTGTATCAATCGAAAAATTTTTTTGTGATAGACGTGTAAAATGTCGTACCACTTGCAATTCAGAAACTTCAGGTAGAAAAATTTCTGTTTTCCTTAATAAATTTTCGGGTATACAAGAAAACTTATTCTGCGGTAAATTCGAAGGGATTTGCGCTTTTGCAGTACGGCCTGTTTGACTTAATTCAAAAATAAGCATAAAAATTTTTACGTTATATGGTAAGTAATGTGAATAATTCTTGTTGATATCTAGTTAGGTCCTCTTTATTTTTAGTTTCAGTTACACAAATTAACAAAGCATGGCCTAATTCAGGATAAAATGTTGATAGATCATAGCCTCCGTGAATTCCTAATTTTGCTAAATCACGTAATAAACCAGGAACAGGTTTTGGTAAACGAATAATAAATTCGTGAAAAAAAGGAGTATTAAAAATTAATTTTACACCGGGTATTTGGATTAATAGATCAGCGAGTTGTTGAGCATGGTAATGAGATGCCGACGCGACTTGTTGTAAACCCACGGGACCTAACAGGCTCATATAAATTGTGGCTGCTGTGACTAATAAACCTTGGTTAGTGCAAATATTCGAAGTAGCTTTGGCACGACGTATGTGTTGTTCACGTGCTTGTAGTGTTAATGTAAATCCAGGCTTACCGTTTTTATCGACGGTACGACCGACAATTCTGCCTGGCATTTGTCGCAACCATTCTTTTTTGCAACACATAAAGCCAAAGTAGGGTCCACCACCTGCTAGTGGTACACCCAGTGATTGTCCTTCACCGCATACAATATCGGCACCTTGTTTACCCCAACTTCCCGGTTCTTTAAGCAAAGCCAAACTAATGGGATTGGTGACAGCAATGACAAAAGCCTGTTTAGCATGTGCCCATTCAGTTAATTGATCAACTTCTTCTAAAGAACCAAAAAAATTAGGTTGAGGTATCACTAAAGCACAAATATCTTGTTGTTTACAGTTTTCAAGCGTGGATAATAAAGTTTTACCTTGTTCTGGGCAGTAAGGAAGATCAATGAGCTCGATGGATTGTTGAGTAACAATAGCCTGCAAGGTTTGTCGATAATGAGGGTGTAAGCTACGTGGGATTAGTATTTTTGCAGATAATGTTTTTTTGTTGGCTCTAACCGCCATCAAAACCGCTTCAGCCAAGGCAGAAGCACCGTCATAAAGTGAAGCGTTGGAATAATCCATACCCGTTAGGTTTGCCATCATGGTTTGATATTCATAAATTAATTGCAAGGTCCCTTGACTCGCTTCTGCTTGGTAGGGCGTATAAGCCGTCATAAATTCACCACGACTAGTAATATCCCAAACTGCGGCTGGGATATGATGTTCGTAGGCACCGGCACCAATAAAACAAAGTCCTTTTCTATTTTCTTGGCCACGTTGTTCTGTTATACGTGTCATTTCCATTTCAGTTAAACCTGAAGAAACATAATTTAATTCTGCAGTTTTTAAATGAGATGGAATTTCATCAAAGAGATCATCGGTGGTATGCACGCCCAATGTAGCTAACATTTCTTGCACTTCGACATCAGTGTGAGGAATGAATGGCATGTTAGGCCTCAACTAAAATTTGTTGTTGGTAAGTTGCAAAGTCCAATAAATGTTTTAATTCACTCACATCGGATAATTGAAGTCGAAATAACCATCCTTGGTCGTAAGAATCCGAGTTGATCAGTTGTGGTGTATCACTTAATGTTGTATTGACTTCAGTGACTACGCCTGAAAGAGGAGCATACACATCAGCAGCAGCTTTTACAGATTCTAAAACACAGGCTTCCTCACTTTTTTTAAAAATCTTTTTAATGACAGGTAATTCGACATAGACGATATCACCTAATAATTCTTGAGCATGCGCGGTAATTCCAACGCAGACGATATTATTTTCTTCGATACGAACCCATTCATGAGTTGCTGTATATTTTAATAATTCGGGTAGTTTTTTCATGATTGTTACTCTTTAAAAATTCAATTTCTTAAATAAAAGTTTTTTTTCCTTTTCGTATAAAGGGAGGTTTAATGATGCGTGTCTGATATTGCTTGGTGCCCATGATAACCTCACAATAATTTTCGTTGTGCGCGTAAGGTATTCTTGCGAAAGCAATAGAACTGCCTAACGTGGGGGAATAACTTCCGCTAGTAATTTCACCTTCACCTTGGGAAGTAATAATTTTTTGATGCTTGCGTAAGATACGACCCTTTTCTTCGAGTACTAAACCAACTAATTTTCGAGTTAAATTTTCTTTCTGTTTAATTAAGGCTAATCGGCCTATAAAATCGCGATTGATAGGATCCCAAGCAATCGTCCAAGCCAGATTAGATTCTAAAGGAGTAGTAGTGAAATCCATATCTGCACCATGTAAATTTAACCCAGCTTCTAAACGCAAGGTATCGCGTGCACCTAATCCACACGGTTTGCTCCCACACTCAATTAAACGTTGCCAGAAGCCTTCAGCTTCGTGTACCGGTAAGATAACCTCTAAGCCATCTTCACCCGTGTAGCCTGTTCTTGCAATGCACCAATTATTTTGTTGAACACAATGGAAAGGTTTTAATTCTTTTATCAAAGATTGTTGATGTGCATCCAAAGCATTATTTGCTTTTGATATGGCATGAGGACCTTGAATGGCAATAATTGCGAGATCGGTGCGCTCAATAATAGAAATAGAAGAAAAATGTTGAGCTTGTTTTTTCATCCAATCGAGATCGGATAGTCGATTTCCGGCATTGAGGACGACACGATAAAGTTGTTTTGAAAGTTGGTAAACGATTAAATCATCCAAAATACCACCCACATTATTTAACATGCAGGTATATAAAGCTTTTCCGGGAATAAGACGTTGTGGATTATTTGCCAATAAAAAACTGAGATAATGAATTGCATTTTCCCCAGCAATATCGACAGCTAACATATGCGAAACATCAAATAAACCACTGTCTTGTCTTACAACGTGGTGCTCTTGGATTTGCGAGCCATAATGCAGAGGCATTTCCCAGCCTGCAAAATTGACGAGAATTGCTCCGTTTTTTTTGTGTTGTCCATGAAGAACGGTTTTATTTTCCATTAGCTTGCCACTTGATAATTTTTCAATGCCTAATTATAACTTGTGGGCATTAAATTACTATAGTTTGATAATAATCTTGTATAAAATAGGGAGATTTCATGCCTAAAACTAGGTAAATGAATGGTTTAATAAGCTTTGTTTGATAATGATTTACCCTTATTGCGGGCGTGAAGCGCGCGGTATCTTGGAAATATGAAACTATGGACGGTTACGCTCATTATACTCAACTCGCTAAGGTGGTGATTTTTTATGGGTTGTTACAAAAAAATTAGTTCATATGAGACAGAATTCCATCTAATTCTTCTAAACTATTATAATGGATGATGAGTTGACCTTTTCCTTTAGTTGTTTGTTTAAAATAAACTTTGGCACCTAATGTTTCTGATAATTTACGTTCGAGTTGTTGTACATCAGCATCAATTTTTAATGGAGTAGTGCTCTCCGGGTTAATAAAAACCTGATTTTGAACTAAACGTTCTGTTTCACGAACAGACAATTTATTTTTTATAATTTTTTCAGCAGCTTGAATTTGTAAATTGCCGGATAGACTTAACAAAGCTCTGGCGTGACCCATTTCGAGTTGGCCTTGTTGCAATAAAAGCTTTACTTGCGGAGTTAAACTTAATAAACGTAATAAATTCGTAATGGCAGTACGTGAACGACCTAAGGTTTTGGCAATTTCTTGATGTGTCAATTTGAATTCGTTAATAAGTCGTTGTATACCTTCCGCTTCTTCCAATGGATTCAAATCTTGACGTTGAATATTTTCTATTAAAGAAATAGCCAGCGCCGTTTCATCTGAGATTACTTTGATTAACACAGGTACTTCATTGAGGTTAGCGAGTTGAGCTGCGCGCCAACGACGTTCACCGGCAATAATTTCATAACAATTTTCACCAATAAGACGTACCACGATAGGGTTGATTATGCCTTGTGTGCGAATAGAGTTGGCTAAGTCTTCTAATGCTTCTTTTGCAAATTCTCTTCTAGGTTGATAACGACCGGCTTGTAACCACTCAATGGGTAAATAACGTAATTCTTCTTTGCGAGGATTTGTTGTTTGTACCAAATCTTCAAAAGGTTGACCGCTTAATAACATGTCAAGATTTCGACCTAAGCGCGATTTTTTCATCATAATACCTGCTCGACGGAGGGAGATTTTTCATAATTTGAACGTTTTTTTAAAAAAACACCAGAGTGTATGTCAGCAGGAGATCCTACTGAGGGGATAATACGACCATCCCGGGTTAATATTTCCCTAGCTAAATTTAAGTAAGCTATACTCCCATTCGATTTAGCATCATAGAATAAAGCAGGTTGACCATGACTTGGTGCTTCTGCAAGTCGAATATTGCGAGGTATCAATGTATTATACATTTTAGCTTTAAAATGATTTTGTAATTTGATTGAAACTTGTGTATTTAACATATTACGGCCATCAAACAAGGTACGTAATATTCCATGAATTTGTAAATTTGGATTGGCATTTACTTGCAAACTCAATATCGTATCGATTTGATTGGTCAAACCTTCCAAAGCAAAATATTCACATTGCACAGGAATAATGACATATTGAGCTGCTACTAAAGCATTAACAGTTAAGATATTCAAAGACGGAGGACAATCAAGCAAAATATAATCATAGGCATCGATTAGCAAACTTAGCTTTTTTTTGAGTATATATTCACGTTGTTCTTTTTTTAATAAATGGATTTCAGTTTGCGTTAAATCACTTGAACCAGGAATCAGTGTATAATTTGCTGGAGTAACTATGAGGCTCTGTTCGATTAGAGCTTCATCTAATAATATTTGTGCAATATGTGGGTTGGGATTTTTTTGTAAAAGACTGCCGGTGGTGGCATTAGCCTGAGGATCGAGATCAACCAACAGTGCTTTTTGTTCTAACCAAGCCATCGATGCAGCAAGATTAATACAGGTTGTGGTTTTCCCCACACCCCCTTTTTGATTTACGATAGCGATAATTTTGCCCATAATGCCCCATAAAATCTTGACAAGTTTGGTATAGTATAACGGCTCAATGCAAACTTGCTAATTACCATTATTCATGGTGAACATTTTTCGTTGAATAAAAAGGGTTTTTCATGTTGAAATTTTTACTAGCCTTATTCTTGCTATTGGCAATCAGCTTTACAAGTCCTAGTATAGCAAAACCCATCCACATTATCGCTGCTGAGAATTTTTATGGTTCTGTTGCAAAACAAATCGGTGGGAATTTTGTCCAAGTTACAAGCATTCTTAATCACCCTGATCAAGACCCACACTTATTTAATTTAACTCCCAGTGTTGCTAAGGTTTTGGAGCAAGGCGATCTAATTATTTATAATGGTTTGGGTTACGATCCTTGGATGCAGAATTTATTGAGTATTGGCTCTGCCACAACAAGAACCTTTATTTGTGTCGCTGATTTAATGCATAGAGAAAAAGGAGTCAACCCGCATATTTGGTATGATCCAAATACGATGCCTATTTATGCTATGGCATTGCGCGATTATTTAATCAAGCATGATCCACGTCATCAAAAAGATTATCAAGCGCATTACCAGCAGTTTGTTGTAGAACACCAAAATTTAAAGTTACTGATAAAAAAAATTAAAGTTCAACATAAGGGTGTTTCAGTTATTGCGACTGAGCCCGTGTTTGGATATATGGCACAGGCTTTAGGATTTTGTATGCAAGGAATTCCATTTCAACTCAGTATGATGAATGGAGTGGATCCAAGTCCTAAACAAGTACAAGAATTTCAACGTCAATTGCAGCAGCATCGGGTCAAATTAGTATTGTACAATAATCAAGTGAGTAGTCCTTTGGTATTGCATTTATTACAACAGGCTAAATTGTTAGGAATTCCTATCGTAGGAGTGATGGAAACTCAACCTATAAATACGACTTATTATCAGTGGATGTTGAATCAATTAAAACGAGTGGAGCAGGCTTTAGATGAACGCCATCGAATTTAAGCAACTTAGTCTCGCTTATGGGCAACGCTATATTTTTCAAGATTTTACTGCAAGCATCAATTCCGGTGAATTTATTGCCATTTTAGGTGCTAACGGCGCCGGAAAAAGTACTTTGTTGCGATCGATATTAGGTTTAATTACTCCATCCAATGGTTGTATTTCCGTATTTGGACAAGCAGTACATAGGGGCGCTGCTTTTATTGGTTATATGCCGCAAATACGCCAAAATATCAGTAATAGTTTAAGTGCCTATGCTTGGTTAGGCGCAAATTTGAATGGTTATCAGTGGGGGTTACCCGTTTTAAATGCAAAACAAACTGAAGAATTACAGCGTGTTATTCAGTTAGTAAAAGCTGAAAAGATTGTCAATCGACCTTACAGCCTTTTATCAGGAGGGGAACGACAACGTTTATTATTGGCACAAGCCTTATTGAATAAACCAAAGATTTTATTATTGGATGAGCCATTAATGAATCTAGATCCTTATTATCAAGCCACGTTGGTCAGTTTAATTGATGATATCCGTTTACAATATAATATTACGATACTGTTCACTTCACATGATATCAACCCGCTATTAACCAGCGTAGATAGAGTACTCTATTTGGCGAAAGGTAAAGCCGTGATAGGTTCAGTCAATGAAATTATTAACAGTAAAAAATTAAGTGAGCTTTACGGCTTGGATATACAAGTTATTCAGCATGAACAGCAACTTTTTGTCATAAATAAAGAATTAGGATTCCATCATCATGTCAACCATTGTCGACCCGACCTTGATCGTTTCTCTGTTTGAATATTATTTCCTACGTAACGCACTGATAGCAGGTACGATTGCAGCGATATTAGCAGGTTTCGTCGGTTATTTTATGGTTATCAGGAGGTTGGCTTTTGCTGGTCATTCCTTAGGGCACATTGGTTTTGCTGGAGCGACCGGTGCAGGTTTAATTGGTTTAATGCCGGTCAGTGGACAGTTAATTTTGACGATATTGGCAGCGATTGGCATGGGTAGTTTGGGGCACCGAATAAATAAAAGTGACGTAGCTATTGGCATTATTTTGGCTTTGGCTTTAGGGTTGGGTGTTTTATTTTTACATTTTTATACCAGTCATGCAGCACAAGCAATGACGGTATTATTTGGTAATCTCTTGGGTGTTTCAGCGCATTTAATAAAGATGATGTTGATCTATTCTGTTCTCAGTTTATTAGGCTTAAGTATCATTGCAAGACCCTTATTATTTGCTAGCTTAGAGCCTGAGTTAGCCGAAGCAAAAGGTGTTTCTCTATCATTGATTTCTATTTTGTTTATGATCATTGTGGCGGTTGCTGTAACTGAAGTCAGTCAAGTAGTCGGTGTCCTTTTAGTATTTACTTTATTGATAGGACCGGCAGCCGCCGCTTTAAATTGGACGCACCGTATTTTAAGTGGCTTATTTTTAACGATCCTGTTTGGTATTTTAATCGTATGGTTAGGTATTATTTTATCATTTATTACTGATTTGCCCATTCCGTTTTGGATTAGTGCACTGGCTGCCAGTAATTATTTTCTCAGTTATCTAGCAAGATGAATAAATAGACCAGTTTAATATATTTTTAACATTTTTTATAGAATTGTGAGTTTTTTTATTATGCTAACGGTTAAAAATTTTTTTTGCGCTTTAATTCTGATGGTCATTTTATTGGTAGGAAGTTCTTATAGTAAACTATTTGCCGCTAATAATCCGCTAATTACTAATTACCATACTATTTTTGCATTTGGTTACAATAAGCATGCTTCATTGCGAATTGCTATCCGTATGTACCATCTAGGAAAAAAACCTTACTTATTACTTGTCAATCCCTACAATTTTGCAACTGAGATTGTTCCATTTTCTTCTATTAGTTTAAAAAAAATCCCTCAAGTTAATGGCTTAAATTATTATAACCACTATTTACCCTTAGAGATTAAAAATACGCCTTATGTGAAAGCACTTATCCGTTATACTTCTCCGCCATATCTATTGCAAAATTATGGAATTACGCATACGGATCTACTGGAGGGTGTTTTTCTTACAGTAGATATGTGTCCTTCAAAAAAATCTTTTGAAAAAACTTTTTTTCAACGTCTTGTTATACAAACTAAGCAAACTGGACAGGCTGTACCTTTAGGGATTGGTTTATCTGGATTATGGGCAATTCATCATCAAAAGGAATTTACTTGGTTACTCCAGCAAGAAAAATTAAATACCCTCCATATCACTTGGATTGATCACTCTTTTCATCATCCCTATTACGTGGAGGCTCCACTTAGAGAAAATTTTCTGTTAACACCATCAACGAATATTTCGCATGAGATTCTTGATACCGAAAAATTATTAATTACTTATGGCCAAACACCCTCAGTTTTTTTTCGTTTTCCGGGACTTGTTTCGAGTAAATGTCTTGTTTTGGAGCTACGACAGTTTGGTTTAATTCCTATAGCTAGTAATGCTTGGTTGGCCAAAGGGCAATTGCCTAAACCAGGAAGCATCATACTGGTTCATGGCAATGGTAATGAGCCAAAAGGTATTAAGCTATTTTTTAAGCAGCAAGAAAAAAATAAATTTCGCCTATTACCTTTAAGCCAAGCTTTTTAAAAAAATTATGCATAATTGACTTTCTTGAATAAAAAATTAATTTTTTATTCAGTCATCCCAATTTAAACTTCCGCCAGTTTGATATTCTGTTACGCGCGTTTCAAAGAAGTTTTTCTCCTTTTTAAGATCGATGATTTCACTCATCCAGGGTAAAGGGTTGCTAACACCAGGATATTGTTCAGGCAAGCCAATTTGTGCGAGGCGTCGATTGCCGATGAAGCGTAGATAATCCCACATCATGTTAGCATTCAATCCAAGGATGCCACGTGGCATGGTATCTAAAGCATATTGATATTCTAGATCCACGCCTTCTTTGACGAGATTAATGACATAATGTTTGAATTCCGGTGTCCATAAATGTGAGTTTTCCAATTTAATCTGATTGATGACATCGATGCCAAAATTTAAATGCATCGATTCATCGCGTAAGATATATTGAAATTGTTCGGCTGTTCCAGTCATTTTATTACGCCGACCCATGCTTAAGATCTGTGAAAAACCGACATAGAAAAATATGCCTTCAAACACCACATAAAAAGCAATTAAATCGCGCAATAAACGTTGATCATTTTCGGGCGTGCCCGTACGAAAATTAGGATCGGCTAAGCTTTGCGTAAAAGGAAGAGCCCATTCGGTTTTTTTGGCTACGGTAGGTAATTCGCGATACATATTAAACAGACGTGCTTCATCCATACCTAAACTTTCTATGACATATTGATAGGCATGCGTATGCAGAGCCTCTTCAAAAGCTTGTCGTAGTAAGTATTGTCGACATTCTGGATTGGTAATATGGCGATAGACGGCTAAAACCAGATTATTCGCAACCAGAGAATCAGCAGTTGAAAAAAAACCTAGGCTGCGTTCTACGATCAAACGTTCATCTTCGCTTAATCCTTTTGCACTGCGCCATAATGCAATGTCAGCAGACATGTTAACTTCTTGTGGCATCCAATGATTAGCGCAGGCGGCTAAGTATTTTTCCCAAGCCCATTTATATTTAAATGGGACTAATTGATTGAGATCAGCGCGACAATTGATGATTTTTTTATCATCGACCTGTACGCGTGCTGCGCCTATTTCTAACGTTTCTAGACCGGTAAAACCACCAGCTGCACGTTCAGTCGTCTTCATCATTTTAGAATCCTCTTTAAGAGTGAAGTTTTTTACGAAACCAGTGGTTATTGACATGATTCGCAATCCGGGTCGAGTATTGAGCAAGTAGGGCCGCCGGCTACGCTATCTATTTGTACTGAATTTAAATGACTTTTTTCTAAGGTTGCCTTTTCAGTATGTGTAGCACCCATGGTCCGTAAATAGTAGCTTGTTTTTAATCCTTTCAGCCAAATGTTTTTATAAAGTTCATCTAATTTTTTACCAGAAGCTTGCGCCATATAAAGATTTAACGACTGACTTTGATCTATCCATTTTTGTCGACGCGATCCGGCCTCAACCAGCCAATGTGTAGGAACTTCAAAAGCAGTCGCATACAGTTGTTTTAAGCTATCAGGAACACGCCCAATTTTTTGTAAACTACCGTCATAGTATTTAAGATCATTGAGCATAACGGCATCCCATAATCCCAATAATTTCAAATCTTTGACTAAATAGGGATTGATCACGGTAAACTCGCCGGACATATTGGATTTTACAAAAAGGTTTTGATAAGTTGGCTCAATGGATTGTGAAACGCCACAGATATTGGAAATAGTGGCTGTCGGTGCAATGGCCATACAATTCGAGTTGCGCATACCATCTGAGATCACTTTTTTTCGTAAGATGTCCCAATCTAAACGAGTAGTCCGATCTTGATCTAAGAATTGACCACGGGTTTTTTGTAACAGTGCAATAGAATCGATAGGAAGGATTCCTTGGCTCCACAACGATCCATTAAAGCTTTCATACGAACCACGCTCTTTGGCTAAATCACTGGAAGCTTCGATGGCGTAATAACTAATCGATTCCATAGAGTGATCGGCAAAAGTGATTGCAGCTTCTGAAGCATAAGGTAACCGTAATTGATATAAAGCATCTTGGAAACCCATTAGACCTAGACCGATAGGACGGTGTTTTAAGTTAGAATTACGTGCTTGAGGTACAGTGTAATAATTGATATCAATGACATTATCTAACATGCGAATGGCTGTGCGAATAGTACGACGCAATTTCGTTTGATCGATTTCACCAGCTTCAGTTAGATGTTGAGGTAGATTAATACTTCCTAAATTACAGACCGCTATTTCATCAATTGAGGTATTGAGCGTAATTTCAGTGCATAAATTGGAGCTATGAATGGTTCCAACATGTTGTTGTGGTGAACGCAAGTTACAAGGATCTTTAAATGTGATCCAAGGATGTCCGGTTTCAAATAATAAACTCAACATTTTTCGCCATAGGTTGGCTGCAGGAATCGTTTTGAAATTTTTAATTTCACCGCGCGCGGCTTTGGCTTCATAGGTTTGATATTTTTCTTCAAATTCTAAACCGAACATATCATGTAAATCAGGCGTTTCATCGGGAGAAAATAAAGTCCAGTTCTCTCCTTGCATGAGTCGTTTCATAAATAAGTCAGGGACCCAATTCGCGGTATTCATATCATGCGTACGACGTCGATCGTCACCGGTATTTTTTCGTAATTCTAAAAATTCTTCAATATCTAAATGCCATGTTTCTAAATAAGCGCAGACGGCACCTTTACGTTTACCACCTTGGTTGACAGCTACTGCAGAAGCATTGGCTACATTTAAAAAAGGCACGACCCCGAGTGATTTACCATTGGTGCCTTTAATTCGTGCGCCCATCGCTCGAACTGAAGTCCAGTCATTGCCTAAACCACCCGCAAATTTTGAAAGTAAGGCATTATCTTTTATGGCACTGTAAATTTGATTCAGATCATCGGGGATTGTTGTTAAGAAGCAACTTGAGAGTTGTGGGCGCAGCGTTCCGGCATTGAATAGCGTGGGTGTGGATGCCATATAATCAAAAGACGAAAGTAAATGATAAAATTCAATCGCTCGCTCTTCTTTGTTAGATTCTTGTTGTGCAAGTCCCATGGCAATGCGCATAAAGAAAGCTTGAGGTAGTTCAAAACGGACATCATCAGCGTGTAAGAAGTAGCGATCGTATAGAGTTTGTAAACTTAGATAAGTAAATTTCTGATCGTGTTCAGGTAATAAAGCCTTACTTAACTTTTCTAAGTCAAAGGTTTGTAATTGCGGGTCCAATAATTCTAAGGCAATGCCGCGCTTGATATAGTGCTGGAAGTAGTGGCGATATACGCTATGATTACTGATGTGGGTTGTAGTCGGTAGATCAAGAAAGTTTAATGCTTCTGTATATAATGTGCGTAATAAGAAACGTGCAGTGGCGTAGGTGTAATTAGGATCTTGTTCGACAAGAGAACGTGCGCTAATAATGAGTGCTTTATCAATTTCTGCGATAGGCATCCCATCATAGAGATTACGTAAAGTTTCTTGTAAAATGAGTTCATGTTTTACTTCGTTTAAATCTTTACAGGTTTCCGTAATCAACAGGCTTAGTTGTATGAGATCGAGTGGACGCTGACTGCCATCTGCTAAGGTTATTTGTAGTTGAATCTCAGACTCTGATTTCGTCTCTACGCGCATTTTTCGTCGTTCTTCACGGTAAAGCACGTATGCACGTGCGACTTGGTGAGCTTCCACCCGCATTAAAGCCAACTCAACTTGATCTTGTATGGCTTCAATAGGCAGTGTTCCGCCATTGGGATGGCGTTGTTGTATGATGTTCGTGATTTGTTGCGTTAATTGCGATACCCGTTCATGGATACGGGTTGACAATGCGGCTTGTCCACCTTCTACAGCGAGAAAAGCTTTAGTGATTGCAATCCTAATTTTACTTTGATCGTAATTAACAAGTTTGCCATTACGTTTTATAACTTGTAGTGTACAGATGGATTTACTATCTTGTTCAGCTTCAGCTTCAGCTTCAGCTTCAGCTTCAGCTTCAGCTTCAGGTAGTAGGATCTCGGCGCTGTTAAGCAGAAGAGAAGAAGTCATAAGTTCGGATGAAAGTCCGCTCATGGATGCTCCTTAAAAAGTTGTGAGGAATTATGTCTACGAAAATGATATAACACAATATCATGTGGTTCCTATACTATGCAACCACTATATGAAGTGAGTAAATATTTAGTAAGCTGTGAGTAAGTTGGGTAAAACATGTTAAGTGCATACTTATTTTTCGTATGGGAGCCCACCGGAACTGGGTTTATGCATAGATGGTTAAATTTTTGTATGGTAGGTGTATTTTGTTGTTTTATAGATAACTCGAGGTGATATGCAAGACATTTCTTTAGCAGAGGTTTCAAAGAGTATTTTTCGTGCCTACGATATTCGAGGCATCGTGGGTGAATCAATAACGCCTGATCTTATCTATACACTGGGAAAGACGATAGGAAGTGTAGCCCAAGAACAAGATGAACAAACTATTGTCACTGCACGAGATGGACGTTTGTCAGGACCTATTTTAATGGAGGCCTTACAGCAGGGATTACGTGAAAGCGGTTGTGATGTTATAGATATTGGGCAAGTCCCTAGTCCAGTTCTTTATTTTGCTACACATTATTTGAATGATCGTTCAGGAGTGATGTTAACGGCGAGTCATAATCCATCGAATTATAATGGTTTAAAGATAGTTATAGCAGGGAAAAGCTTATCAGAAGGTGCTATTGATGAACTTTATTTACGTGTCCAAGCAGGTGGCTTTAAATTAGGAAAAGGGAATTATCAGCAAATATCTATTATCGACGCTTATCTCAATCGGATTACTCAAGATATTTGTTTAGCACGCCCTTTACGGGTTGTACTTGATTGTGGAAATGGTGTAAGCGGCATTGTTGCTCCCGAATTATTAAGGCGTTTGGGTTGTGAAGTGATTGAATTATTTTGTGATGTGGATGGCCATTTCCCGAATCATCATCCTGATCCCAGTGTGCCAGAGAATTTAAATGATTTAATTGCTAGCGTGAAACAGCATAAAGCAGATATTGGTCTCGCTTTAGATGGCGATGGCGATAGGTTGGGTGTGGTCACGAATCGAGGAGAAATTATTTGGCCCGATCGACAAATGATGTTGTATGCAATCGATGTATTATCACGTAATCCAGACGCACTCATTATTTATGATATCAAATCAACAGGCCATTTAGCAAAGGTGATTGCAGAAAATGGCGGACGATCTTTGATGTGGAAGACAGGACATTCGATTATGAAAGCTAAATTAGAAGAAACAGGGGCATTATTGGCAGGTGAGATGAGCGGTCACATCTTCTTTAAAGAACGCTGGTATGGCTTTGATGATGGTTTATATACGGCTGCTCGATTATTAGAAATTGTTGCCAAAAGTAAAAAAGATGTGAGTGAATTGTTTGCTGAATTGCCAAATGGGATTAATACACCAGAATTAAAATTGGCCATTGCTGAAGATAAAAAGTTTGCTTTTATTCAAGCTTTTCAAGCAAATATTAATTTTTCTGATGCGAAATTAAGTAAAATAGATGGTGTGCGTGCAGATTTTAGTGATGGTTGGGGTTTAGTAAGAGCATCAAATACCAGTCCTTATTTAACTTTGCGGTTTGAAGCAGATAATTTAACCGCTTTGAAGCGGATCCAAATGTTATTTAGGAATGCTTTATTAGCGATGGATCCCTATCTCAAATTACCTTTTTAAATATACTCTGCGCACTTGAATTTTTTAACTACGTTGCACTTAACTCGCAATCCTCATGTATATAATATACACTCCGGTTGTTCCGTTTTCACGGCGTCTTGCTAAAAATCCAATTACTGTGAGTAAATATGCGTATTATTTCTTTAAACGTGAATGGTATTCGTTCTGCAACGCGGAAAGGCTTTTTTGATTGGCTGAAATATCAAAAAGCGGATGTGATTTGTTTACAGGAAACCAAGGCGCAAAAAAACCAATTGGATGCATCGCATTTTCCTGAAGAATATCAAGCTTATTTTTTTGATGCTGAAAAAAAAGGTTACAGTGGGGTAGCGATTTATAGTCGTGTTGAACCGGATTCAGTTGCGGCGGGTTTAGGTTGGGAATGTGCGGATAAAGAAGGTCGTTATCTACAACTCAATTTCGCTGGATTGAGTATTGCTTCTTTGTATATGCCTTCAGGTAGTAGTAGTGAATTACGACAAGAGTTTAAATTTCAATTTTTAAATCGGTATTTACCTATTTTGAAAAAACAACTCCAACATAAGCAAGATTTTATTATTTGTGGAGATTGGAACATTGCGCATAAACCCATCGATTTAAAAAATTGGCGGAGTAATCAAAAAAGTTCTGGTTTTTTACCAGAAGAACGAGCCTGGTTAGATCAAGTGTTGGGGCCTGTCGGTTATGTAGATGCTTTTCGAGCATTAAATCAACAGACAGAACAATATACTTGGTGGTCAAATCGTGGACGTGCCTGGGATAATAATGTTGGATGGAGGATTGATTACCAGATTATTACACCAGGACTCAAAAATAAAATTAAATCGGTTGAAATTTACAAAGATCAACGCTTTTCGGATCATGCCCCTTTAATTATTGATTATAAATTTTAGAAATCACTATATGTCTAAAGCCAGCTATCAGTCGCTAAATTAATTCCTACGATATATTTTGTTTTTTGTTATAACTTTATAAATAAAGTTTTTATTTTATTAAATTTAATAAGGTTTGTAATGCGAATTCTACTGCTGCATAACGGATAATTAACCGATCACCCGAATAATATTGGCATTCGGTTTTGCTGAAAGCATTTTTATGGACCCAAGCGGTCCATATCGTACCGATGGGTAATTTTTCTGTTCCACCGTCGGGTCCTGCAATGCCAGTAATGGCTATACTGACACTAGCAGGACTTTTGTTTAAGGCACCATTAGCCATCGCGAGTACTATTTCTTTACTAACAGGGCCATGCTGACTTAGAAGTGAGGGATCTACTCCTAACATTTCCTGTTTAGATAAATTCGAGTAAGTGATAAATCCACGATCAAACCAGGCTGATGCACCAGGTATACTGGTAATGGTTTGAGCTAATTGTCCTCCTGTACAGGACTCGGCTGTGACTAACTTTAACTGATGTTGTTTGAGTTTATCTCCCAGCTTTTTAACATCACAATGAACTTGGGATATTGAATGATTCATCAGTTGTCTAGCTCCTGTAGTAGTGTCCTTAGTTTAAGAGTATAACGGCTGATGCAAAAAATTGTTATTGTAAACGTACGGCTTTTACGGCAACATAGCTAGTTATTAATGCGTGAAAGAGTTAAGCTTAGGTAAATTATGGCCAAAGAAGATCAGATAGTGATGGAGGGTACAGTTATTGAAACTTTACCTAATACCTTATTTAGAGTGGAATTAGAAAATGGGCATGTTATTAATGCCCATATTTCTGGGCGTATGCGAAAAAGTTATATCCGTGTCCTCACCGGTGATAAGGTGAAAGTTGAAATGACTCCGTATGATTTGACTAAGGGCCGTATCATATTTCGTGGCAAAGGTTCTCCTGTTGAAACAGATAAAGAAAGATCTAAAGGTTAGCCGCCCTAGCTAATGGGGGCTTGCGAGAGATTTTTATTCTGTTCAGGAGGAGGTGTAATAATGCCTTTTTTTTCAGAAATGATTAATTGTAATTCATCATCGATACTTGTTAATATCAATTGACCGCCGTGCACTAAACGCCCAAAGAGTAATTCATCAGCGATAGGTTTTTTGACCCTTTCTTGAATGAGTCGCATCATTGGGCGTGCTCCCATGCTTCTGTCATAACCGTGTTTAGCTAACCAAACACGAGCAGGGTTATCCACCGTCAAAGTGACATGTTTCTTTTCAAGTTGTGCTTCTAACTCCAGTAAATACTTATCAACCACTTGCGAAACAATGCTTGCATTTAAATAATTAAAATAGATAGTTGCATCTAAACGATTGCGAAATTCAGGGGAAAATATTCGTTTGATAGCCTCTGAATTTTCAGCTTGATTCAAATTAGGCATAAAACCTATTTCTTGTCGACTAAACTGTTCTGCTCCTGCATTACTAGTCATTACCAAAATAATATGACTAAAATCGGTCTTTCTACCATTAGTATCAGTTAAGTTACCATGATCCATGACTTGTAATAAGAGATTAAAAATATCCGGATGTGCTTTTTCAATTTCATCCAATAATAAAACAGCATGAGGATGTTTAGTTACTGCTTCGGTGAGTAAACCTCCTTGATCATAACCAATATAGCCAGGAGGAGCTCCTATTAGGCGAGACACACTATGTCTTTCCATATATTCAGACATATCAAAACGGAGTAACTCAATGCCCATGAGTTCTGCGAGTTGACGGGTAACTTCTGTTTTGCCCACACCCGTTGGTCCGGCGAACAAAAAAGAGCCGATAGTTTTATTGGTTTCTCTTAAACCAGAGCGTGTCAATTTCATGGCTGCACAAAGATTTTCAATTGCTATATCTTGGCCAAATACGCGTGCCTTTAGTTTTGTTTCTAAGTGACGCAAACGACTTTTATCGGAGGCAGAAACATTTCGTGTAGGAATACGTACCATTTTCGCTACAATCGCTTCAATTTCATGGATACCGATAACTTGTTTTCTTTTATGATGGGGTCGTAAGGCTTGATAAGCGCCGGCTTCGTCAACGATATCAATCGCTTTATCTGGTAAGAAACGATCCGGTAAATAACGTGCTGCAAGTTCTACACTGGCACGCAAAGCAGTCATACGATATTTGACGTGATGGTGTTCTTCCAGTCTATCGCGTAATCCACGTAAAATAGCAATCGTTTCTTCTAAATTGGGTTCAGGGACATCGATTTTTTGGAAGCGTCGGGCTAAAGCGCGATCTTTTTCAAAAATACTACGATATTCTTGATAAGTTGTTGCACCAATACATTTTAACTCACCGGTTGTGAGTAAAGGCTTAATTAAATTAGAAGCATCCATCACGCCACCGGAGGCAGCGCCAGCGCCAATAACAATATGAATCTCATCAATAAAGAGTATTGATTGAGGCTCTTGTTTAAGTTGCGCTAATAATGCCTTAAATCTTTTTTCAAAATCGCCACGATACTTGGTCCCGGCTAATAAACTACCGAGATCTAAAGAATAAATGGTGCTGTTAGCTAGAACAGAGGGAACTCTTTTTTCAATTATTGCTTTGGCGAGCCCTTCTACAATGGCGGTTTTACCGACACCGGCTTCACCCACTAATAAAGGGTTATTTTTACGACGGCGACAAAGAATTTGAATAACACGCGCTAATTCCTCTTCGCGACCAATCAAGGGATCAATTTTTCCAAGACGTGCTTTGCTATTTAAATTAATCGCATAAAGCTCTAATGGACTATTACCAGGACCTTCTATAGTGACTTCTTCTTCAGTTACAAATTGATTTAACTTTGGCTCTAAATTATCTTGTAATTTAGGTAGTCCTTGAGATATGTAATTCGATATATCTGAGCGGGTTACATTTTCACGACGTAAAAAATAAATAGCTTGACTATCTTGTTCACCGAAGATAGCAGCTAAGATGTTAACGCCATGCACTTGGTTTTTCCCACTCGATTGCACTTGAAAAATCGCGCGTTGTAAAACACGTTGAAATCCTAACGTGGGTTGTATATCAAGATTAGGATCAGCAGAAGGAAACAAAGGTGTTGTTGCCGCAATAAAATTACTGATCTCATTCTTAAGTCGATTTAAATTCGCGCCGCATGCTTTCAATGCAGCAACGGCAGACGGTTCATCTAAAAGCGCTAACAATAGGTGTTCAACCGTTAAATATTCATAACGTTTTTCACGGGCTTGCTTAAATATCGAATTTAAACTAACTTCAAGCTCTTTGCTAAACATGGTAGCCCTCCTTTTCGAATCGCATAAAAATCCGTGACTTCTCGCATAAAGGCGAGTTTCACTGTTGTTATACATGCTGGGTAGTCCATGTTGAAAAAAATTATTTCCCTTTAATTTCAGCCTAGTCGAAATTTAGGGATTTGCGAGTTTGCTTAAAATTAAGCCTTTTAAATGTAAGATACTAAAACGAAAATGTCAGAGGAAAATTTCAATTTTCCTCTGAACTTAGTAAAGACTTATAAAATAGTTTATTTTATAAGCTTGTAATAGAGGTCAAGGTTTGTTTATTGCACATATGATCGACGATAGATTGAGCAAAATCAGAGCAACTGACTTCTTTGGCATCATCCATTAAACGAGCAAAATCGTAAGTCACCGCTTTGGCTTGTATGGCGGCTTCCATGCCTAATATAATGCGATCAGCGGCTTCATGCCAACCCATATGACGTAACATCATTTCTGCTGATAGAATTAGCGATCCGGGATTGACCTTATTTTGTCCTGCATACTTAGGTGCTGTGCCATGGGTTGCTTCAAACATAGCTACTTCGTCACTGAGGTTTGCGCCAGGGGCAATACCGATCCCACCAACTTGTGCGGCTAGAGCATCCGAAATATAATCGCCATTCAGATTTAATGTTGCGATGACACTATATTCAGCGGGGCGCAATAGAATTTGCTGTAAAAAAGCATCAGCGATAAAATCTTTAATAATGATCTCTTTTCCTGTTTTTGGATTTTTTAGGCGCATCCATGGTCCTCCATCGAGCAGTTCTGCACCAAATTGATCCTTAGCGATGGCGTAACCCCAATCTTTAAAAGCACCTTCGGTAAATTTCATGATATTGCCTTTATGTACTAAAGTTACCGAAGGTAGATCTTGGTTTATGGCGTATTGAATCGCGCGTTTGACTAAACGCTGTGTGCCTTTTTTCGATACAGGCTTAATACCGATGCCGCAATGTTCAGGAAAACGAATTTTTTTAACATTCATGTCATGTTGCAAGAAAGCAATTAATTTTTTGGCCTCTTTGCTATCGGCTTCCCATTCTATTCCTGCATAAATATCCTCAGAGTTTTCTCTAAAAATGACCATGTTGACTTTTTCAGGTTCGCGAACTGGGCTAGGGACTCCCTTAAAATAACGCACCGGGCGCAGACAAACATACAGATCCAATTGCTGGCGCAATGCCACATTTAAGGAACGAATTCCGCCGCCTACCGGTGTAGTTAGTGGACCTTTGATAGAAACTACATAATCGCGTACCGCAGAGAGTGTTTCTTCGGGTAACCAAACATCCGATCCATAAACCTGAGTTGCTTTTTCTCCAGCATAAATTTCCATCCAAGCAATTCGACGCTTATTGCCATAAGCATTGTTAATGGCTGCATCGACGACAAGTCGCATTGCGGGGGTAATATCGACGCCGATACCATCACCTTCAATAAAAGGAATGATCGGTTGATTGGGTACATTTAATGAATAATCCGGATTAACCGTTATTTTTTCGCCGGAACTTGGAATCTGAATATGTTGGTAAGACATGCGCGTGCTCCGCTTTTTATTGAGATCGAATAAGATATTAGTTCGATCTCAATTTTACCGGATTTTATTCGTTTGAGCGAGTTAGACTTAAACATGAGAAGTCTTTCTTATTTCGAGAATTGGTATTTTGAGTGTTGTTTTCTGGAAGAGGAACATTGAATAATCTACAAGCTACACGATCGGAAAGAGTATGTTGATACTCCCGCAATTTTTTTTCAGAGATTCCACCAGATGCTTGCGTTTTAATTGATGGAGAATCTTTAGCTTCTAAGTTTTTTAGACTAGAGCTAATAGTAGTTATGCAATGTTCAATATTATTTTTTTCTTCAGTTAAATTTGAATTTTTATAGACTTCTGCAGATTTTGTGAGAAGTTCTACCACTTTATTTAGAAATGCAGTTTTTTTGGAATAGGAATAGTTTTCTTTTTTGTTGTTTAAATTTTCAATTAGAAAAATAGCATAATTATTATAAACAATGGCTTTACGTTCATCAAATGTTTTTGTATTGTTTAGCAAATGAGCTAGGTCAATAGCTATATTAAGACACTTAAATTTATCTAATATTTTTTTACGTTCTATAGCCCAAAGATCTATTTTTTGTTTTTTAGCTTTAAACGAAAAAGGTTCATTGTTTAATTTTCGCTTTCCTTTTATTGGTTTTTTAATTGATGGAGATGTCGGTTCATTAGCAATAGTCCATTTTGATGCTGAATTAGAAAATTTTTTGAAATGTAGAGTGAGCTTTTTTTCTTGGTCATTAACATTAATTTTTTTACTTAGCATGTTTTGGGAAATTATTTTTTTTATTTCTTCTCTACGCGTGTTGGTTTGACTCGCAAATTCTAATAACTGATTCTTCTCAAGTTTATTTTCGGCATTTTCAGCGGCATTTTTATAGAGACGAATTGATTCCGTAAAATAATTTATGGAGCCTTCAAAATCTGAATTTTCTACTAAGATTTCTGCAAAATTAAAATAAATATCAGCTAAAAGTCTTTTTTCCTTAATTTTCCAAGTCTGTTCAAAAGCATCGATATATTTTAGTAACCTGGCGGAATTTTCATTACTTGAATTCAAACCAGATTTTTTTGTTACTAATTGTTTGAAATCACTTCCAATGATTTGGATTTTCTCAATTAAATTATTTAGCTCATCTTTGGTTTCTGGTTCCAAGTTTAACGCATGCACTTCAGAATATAGCCTTGATATCCGTGCTTCAATATAAAGTTTATTAATTAACGGAGTAGAATTTTTTTTATTTTTTAATAATAGCTCAATTTTGTTGAAATTTTGCCTACAATTATTAAATGCTGTAATATTAGGATTATTTTTATATTGAAGATAGACTTCATCATAATATTTATTGGCTAGATCCATCAGCTTCATCGAGTATTTTTCGAGTTCTTGTGAGTTATTGATTTTAACAGCCTTTTCAAATTCAGATGCATCAATTAAAAAAGATTCTTTTTTGGTTGGCATATTGTTGATCTCAAAATTTAATGATTAATTGACCTGAATATTGTCTAAATTAATCGTTGTTATTAAGCAGTTATTCATAAAGCTACTGTATATAACTTTCCTTAACTTATTATTAAATTAGAACAAAATATGAAAGATCTAATGCTAGAATGAGTTTAAATTGAGAGTTTTTTCGTAAAATATTGAATAAATCTGTTCGTCCATTTGTCTAATAAGGGTATATACTCTAAATTTAAACAACTAATTGGGTAAAAAATGTTAGGTGGTTTTTCTTTAGGCCAAAAAATAATACTTTGGGTGATACCCTTACTCTTCGCTATTACTGTCCATGAGACCGCACATGGTTGGGTTGCTTCAAAATGCGGAGACCCAACGGCTAAATTATTAGGTCGTTTAACCTTGAACCCTCTGAAGCATATCGATCCTATAGGCACAATTATTGTACCCGCCATCCTTTTTTCCCTTGGTGGTTTTATATTTGGCTGGGCTAAGCCCGTGCCTATAACTTGGCAAAATCTAAGGAATCCGCGACGTGATATGGCTTTAGTGGCTGTGGCAGGTCCTTTAGCGAATCTATTCATGGTTTTTTTATGGGTGGGCATCGCCAAAGTGGCTATGGGATTGGATAATTCCCCAATTATTTATATGGCCCAGATTGGCGTAACAATAAATTTGGTATTAATGTTATTAAATCTGATTCCAATCCCGCCTCTCGATGGCAGTCGTGTGGTGGCAAGTTTTTTGTCACCGCAAATGGCTTATCAGTTCAATAAATTAGAAGTATATGGTTTTCTTATTTTAGTGCTGTTATTGGCCAGTGGTGTTTTAGGTAGGGTCTTAGGGCCACTATTACAAGGATTATTATCGGTTTTTTTTAGATTTTTTGGTTTATAACGATTACACTGCCGCTATGACAGAACACAATCTTGCTACGACATTTGCCGATGCACCTATTGCCACTGTACGTGGCCAACCGCTGATTCAGTTACCTAATGATCTATACATCCCACCCCAAGCCTTAGAAGTACTTTTAGAGGCGTTTACAGGGCCTTTAGATCTACTCTTATATCTAATAAAAAAGCAAAATTTTGATATTCTAGATATTCCGGTTGCCGAAATCACACGTCAATATATGCAATATATCGAATTGATGCAGGTATTGGAAATTGAGTTAGCTGCTGAATATTTGGTCATGGCGGCCATATTGACTGAAATTAAATCACGCTTACTTTTACCTAAGCCTGCTGAAACCCAGACCAATGATGATGAAATGGATCCGCGTGCGGAATTAATTCGTCGTTTACAGGAATATGAACGGACTAAACAAGCCGCACAAGCATTAGAACAATTGCCGCGCTTAGGCCGGGATGTGTTTTTAGCGATGGCTGAAGCAGGCCTGCCACCAACTTCAGCAGAAAACCCTAGACAAGTCCCACCCTTAGCTTTAGAGGAATTAGTCGAGGCTTTTCAAGCGGTTTTAGCTAGAGCTGCTTTAAAGAAACATCATGCTATTACTGAAGAACCCTTGTCGATTAAGGATCGGATGTCACAAATTTTGCAGAAAATGACAATTCAAACCACTATTAAGTTTACTGAGTTATTTAAATGTGAAGAAGGTCGCATGGGGGTTGTAGTGACTTTTATGGCTTTATTAGAATTATGGCGACAATCCTTAATTGAACTTTCACAAACCCAGCCTTTTGCAGAGATTGAAGTGCGAGGGGTATGATGTTTCAAAATAAAACAATAATAATAACTGGCGGCGCATCAGGAATAGGCGCGGCAACAGTCACATTATTTAGTCGTGCAGGAGCAAACGTTTACATACTCGATAAAAAAAAGCTGACAGACGATTCCTCATTGTCAATTCATTATTTAGAGTGTGATGTTTCGAATGCTGATCAGGTTAAATCAGCTATTTATACCATTCTTCAAAAAAATCCAAAGATCGATTATCTTTTTTGTAATGCCGGTATACACTTATTCGCTAATATCGAAGACAGTTCTTTTGAAGCAATGCAACAAGTTTTTGCAACCAATTTATTAGGTACAATTTATTGCTTGCAACAAATATTACCTTGCATGAAGCAGCAAAGATTCGGATCGATCGTTTTAATGGCTTCGGATCAAGCGTTTATTGCTAAAGAACAATGTGCTATTTATGGAGCGAGCAAAGCGGCTATTGCTCAATTAGCTAAAAGTACCGCACTAGATTATGCACAATATGGAATCCGCGTTAATTGTGTTTGTCCCGGCACTATCGATACGCCAATGTATCAAGTTGTTTTAGAGCAGTTTCAGCAAAAAAATGGCCTAAGTGTATCATCAATTCGAGATCAGGTTGCAGAAAAATTACCCTTGCGACGAGTGGGAAAACCTGAGGAGGTGGCGCAAGTAGTTAGTTTCTTATGCAGTGAAGCTGCTTCTTTTATGACGGGTGCATTAGTTAATGTCGATGGCGGCTATACTATTCAGTAAAAATACTCTTCGCATTTGAATTTTTGACTGTGTTGCCGCTCAATTCGCAATCCTCATGTATAATTTATACACTCCGGTTGCTTATTTTCGCGTCGCCTTGTCAAAAATCCCATTACTATGAGTATACCTCTGTGCAAATATATTATTTAGCGATTTGTACGACAGCGGATTCAAGTAATCGGCTTAGATTGTCACTCGCTTTAGCAGCAAAGTGTATCGTTCCTTCATGGGTAATTGGCTCATGACTTAGCCCAGCGGCTAAATTGGTTACTACAGATATTACAGCTACTTTTAAGCTGCAATGCCTGGCGACTATCACTTCAGGAATGGTCGACATTCCTACTACATCAGCGCCTAATTTTTGAAAAGCGCGTATTTCTGCAGGGGTTTCAAAATTAGGTCCTAAAACGCTGACATAAATTCCCTCGTTTAAAGGAATAGACAGTTTTTTTGCAGTTTGTTGCAAGATATGCCGGATATCTGGATCATAGGCATCATCCATCGGGAAGAAACGTGGGCCAAATTCTTCATCATTAGGTCCGGTAAGAGGATTCATTGGATGGAAATTAATATGATCTGAAATTAAAACTAATTGACCTGATTTAACATTTTTATTTAAGGACCCCACCGCATTGGTCATTATTAAAGTATGGCAGCCTAAGCATTTTAAAGTGCGGATAAATACTTTAAAGTCTTTGCCTTGCATTCCTTCATAAAGATGAACACGCCCTTGGCAACATACCACAGGTATTTTGTTGAGATAGCCGAGTATCATTTTTCCATGATGTCCAATGACACTGCTCACTGGAAAACCAGGGAGTTCAGCGTAGGGAATGGAGATGCTGTCGGTAAGTTTATCAGCAATATCCGCTAACCCTGACCCTAAAACAATTCCAATCTTAGGTTGGAAATCAATTCGACGTTCTAAAATAGATTGGGCAAGTTGCTGCGGAGAAACATATGCTGTCATAAATCACCTTTTTAGCGAGAATAGTTTTTTATATGACTTTAATGGGGATCACTATATCCTGGTGGAGGTGTACTTGCTGTTTCATCCGATCCAAATAAAAACTTTTCCATTTCTTTTTTTAAAAATTCGCGCGCTTGCGGTTCCAATGTGCTTAAGCGATATTCATTGATGAGCATAGTCTGATGGTTTACCCATTGTTGCCAAGCAGGCTTACTAATGGATTGATAGATACGTTGACCTAATTCTCCAGGATAAGGGAGATAATCAAGTCCTTCTGCTTGGGTGTGTAGCTTAATACAATAAATAGTTCGGCTCATAGTATAGGCTTAATAGTTTTTTGACAGGAGCTGCAAGACCTCTTGAAGCTAATTGTTGCTTGTTATACCAGACTATACGGTCAGATTCCATCAATGGTGGATGCCAATGTTTAACATGGATGAGAACAGGTCGAATTTCAAGTTGAAAATGACTAAAAGTATGCTTTAAAAGGGGATATTTTTTTACAGATTTTCCTATTTCACAATAATAGTATTTCTTGCAAAAATTTTTTAAATTTTCTGTTATCAAGCATTCTGGTAGACTCCAAAGACCACCCCAAATTCCCATAGGAGGTCTTTTTTCTAGCAAAATTTCTTGATGTTCATTAACTAAAATTACCATTTGGATAGTCCGACATGTGATAGTCTTACGCGGCTTGGGCGAAGGATAATTGGCAACACTATTTGAGGTATACGCTTTGCAATGATTTTGTAAAGGACATTGTGTACATTTAGGCTGTGAGCGTGTACAAACCAGTGCACCAAGATCCATCATTGCTTGCGTATAATGACTGATATGTTTATTTTTTGGCGTATAATGTTCTGCTAAAGCCCATAATTGTTTATTAACTTTGCTGAAACCAGGCCAGCCTGCTATGGCATGAAACCTGGTTAATACACGTTTCACATTACCATCGAGTATGCTGGCAGATTGGGCAAATGCCAAGGCAAGTATGGCCCCGGCGGTCGATCGACCAATGCCCGGCAAATTTTGTAATGATAGTAAATCTTGTGGAAATTTTCCTGAATATTCTTTTTCAATGGTTTGAGCACAATGGTGTAAATTACGCGCCCGGGCATAATAACCTAAACCTGACCATAACATAATTACTTCATCGATATTGGCTTTAGCGAGCGAAGAAAGTGTGGGGAAATGTTGAACAAAACGTTGAAAATAGGGAATAACCGTTGCAACTTGAGTTTGTTGCAGCATAATTTCCGAAAGCCAAATTGTATAGGGTGATTTTGTTTGTTGCCAAGGTAGATGTTTGCGACCAGCGTAACTAAACCAGCTTAGCATTTTTTGTTGGAATTGTTTTGCGCTTAGTGTCACTGATCGTTTATGAAAGATGAATGCAAGGTTGATTCTATAATTTATTGTACAATTAGTGAAATAGCTTGTTTAAGTCTAATTTTTTTAAGGTATCGCCAAGTTTTCCTTTGAGTTTTTCCTTGATGATGTCAACACTTAATTGGTCTAAAATAGGACTGATAGAAATTTGTTGTAAAGGTCCTGAAATTCTAATTGGGATAGCAATGCCTTCAGGGCTGCCATCAGCTAATATAGGTTGCGCTTGTAATTCATAATTGATTTGCTGCAGTGGTAAATTCAACATGCCTTTACCATTGACACGTAAGCGACCGCTACTAATGATCAAATCATTATTATTAACTATTCCCTGCTTGATATTAAAATTACCATTAAATTTATCGAATGGAGTATCTGAACCCGTGCTCTTAGGCGTGACTCCATGCTTAAGTAAGGCTTTTCCTAATGCTATCCAATACGATAAATTAATTCCTTTTAAAGCGCCTTGATCTAAATTAAAGTGGCCTTGTCCGTTTAAATTTCTTAAGAGTAGCTCAGCGTTATTACCTGTTGTTGATATATTAAGATTCAATGATGCTAAACCCGCTAATTGTATTTGACTTTTATTAATTAGATCTTGAAAAAGCAAGGCGGTATTAATTTGATTAAATTGATTTTGCGCAGTGATCGACGGTATTTTTGGATTAAGATTAATAGAGACATTGCCTTGATAATTCCCTTGATAAAATTTGGCATTAATAGGGTTAAGCGTAAGCAAATTATTTTTAAATTGAAAATTAAGTTTTATTTGCTGAAAAATTAATTTGCCGGTTTTAATTTGCTGGCTAGATAAAGTCCCAGCAAAGCTAGGGTTATTTAAAATATGCTGACCTGTGACGTGTCCAGTGAGTTTAATTTGATTAATCAGGGCAATCAATTGATCGACAATAATATCTTGCTTATTTAAATCGAGATCGATATGGCTCTTTAAGAACAGAGGAAGTTCACCTTTAGGATAGCTGGGTCCTTTTAGTAGCATATTTAGATTGAGATTATTAAACTCAATATTTTTTCTATTGGTGCTTAAAGTGATAGATGAGCGTAACTTTACGGCAGCATTAATCGTAGGGGAGCTCGAATTTAAATTAAACTGAATATCAAAAGGTGAACTTTTATTAATAGCCAGATTAGCACTTTTAAGTTGGAGTTGAGTTATTTCAAAATGTTTATTTTTTTGTTGATCAGCATAAATAATATGTCCGTCTCGAATGTCTAAACCGGTTACGATGAACCCTAATGGTTTTAAACTCTCACTAAAATTACTTTCTGAGCTTTGGGAAGTTGTTGGGGAGGAGTTAAGTGACCCTCCCCAATTGACCTGGCCTTCGGCATTCTTTATTAGATAAAGTGTTAGACCATAAACTTGTAACTTACCAATTTCTAATTGTTTATGCAATAAAGGATATAAACGAACTTGAATGTCCAATTTTTTAATTTTTGCAAAGGGATTATTACCAAAGTTAGGACTATTAGTTAATTTGACATCATTTAATTGTAATCCTAACCATGGGAAAATAGACCATTGAATGTCACCGCCTAATTGTAACTGACGTCCGGTAAATTTAGTAACGGCTTGACTAATCTGAGGTTTAAGATCATTAGGATTTACAAAGACTACTAGACCTATTAAAGAAACTAGTCCTAATAATAGGACAGCACCAATAAAAGTAATAAAAATACGAAGTACCTTAGACATCAGTTTTTGTTTCCTCATAAAAATCTTCTAATCGGACTATTGAGTAAGCAGGCTCTTCATATGGATGTGATTTTTTTAAAGCGGCTATGACCGACTTAATATGTTTTTCATCACAAATCATTTCGACTAAATATTCGTCTAGCACTTCTATATTTCCGTTTTGACCTTTAAAGGGGTTAGACTGTAGTAAAGGACGAAATTGACCTTGTCCTAGTACTTGCCAAGCGCAATGGTCATAATTTCCTATTCGGCCGCCACCTTGATCAAACATCGCAAGTTTGACGGGTTCAAGATAATCACTAGGAATATAGACTGAAATTTTATACATGGGTATTAGTATATAGTATTTGGGATTAAATTTGCGAGTTTGTTAAGAAGGTGTCTATGCTAAATCGCGTTAAAGACTACGTTTTCAGTCAATTATGGCAAAATTATAGTATTCACTTGGATGAGTTATCTGCTATTCAAAATCATATCAAGAAGCATTTTCAGGAAGAATTAATTTTAGATCATTTTGCGCTTATCGATTTACCGGGTCCTCATACAGGCATGGATACACTGTCTCATTTATTTTCTTATCTCGGTTATAAAGTGCGCGGTCAAGATTACTTAGCTGAAAAACAAAATAATTTTAGATGGTTATCAGAAGAAATAAGTTCTGAGACCTTAGCCATTGATGCATCACCGCAAATAGTGGTTGCAGATTTTCGCCGCGAAGCGTTAGCACCGCAAATATTAACTATCGTAGATCACTATGCTGGTTTTAGCCAAGCTTTGGACACTGAACAATTAAAATTTCTGCGTCATCGTACTTTACAACACGATGAGATGGCAGCTTTTGAACTATCGAGCTATATTTTGAATTACCTTCAGTCTAGACACTGGCCATTACCTACTATAAAAGAATATGCAATAGTAAAAAGTCACAATGAATTATTAGCCTGGGTGTTGGTCATGGGTCGTCAAGTTAATCATTTTGCTTGGAGTATACATTTATCAAAATGTTTTAGTCAGTTAAAAAAATTTAATCAATTTTTGAGTTCTACTTTAAATATTTCTTTGAACAAAAAAGGTGGTTTGATAAAAGGCGGTGTTAATAAAGGTATAGAACAAAGTTCAACGCAGCCTGCTATTAAACCTGTAAAACTTGCTGATGGTGTGATAGATTTATCGGATCGATTTATCGAATTTGTATGGCGTTATCCAAAAAAGGCGGGAGAAACCAGTCGATGGCATGATTATTTTACTGGATTTGTTGCAGATAATGCCGATCGTGTGGTTGAATCGCTGTATACTCTTCGCACTTGAATTTTTGACTGTGTTGCTGCTCAATTCGCAATTCTCATGTATTTTGAATACACTCCGGTTGCTCATCTTCACGGCGCCTTGTCAAAAATCCCATTGCTTTGAGTATATTTAAAATAACTTTGGAAAAGAAATTGAACAAAAAAATTTATTATGTCACCAATAATGCCGGTAAATTTGAAGAAGTGAGAGATTTTTTTGATAAAGTCGCTCCTTCTTTCCATGTTGAGCAATATGCTATCGATATTGATGAGATTCAGAGTTTAGATCAAAAAATAGTGGTGACAGATAAGGTTAAAAAAGCATTTAATGTGGTAAAACGACCTTTATTGCTTGATGACGGCGGTTTATTTTTTGCTGCATATAATCAATTTCCTGGTACTTTATCGAAATTTGTTTTTCAAGGATTAGGCTTTAAAGGTTTATTCAAATTGGTAGAAGATGATAATCGTGCATCGTTTATTTTACAGTTAGCCTACACCGATGGATTGCATACACAATTATTTGAGGGTATTTGTCATGGCACGATCGTTGTGCCAGAAGATTTATCCTCTCATCCTACGCTTCCATTTACAGCCATTTTCAAACCAGTAGGTTCAGATAAAACCTTAGCGCAATTGCGCTATTCAGATGATTTTTTTCGTTTTTCTTTTCGTCAACAAGCTTTGAATAAATTTATTGATTGGTATCAAACTCAATAAACTTCTAAGGAAAAAATGCTGACCAAGGATCAAAAGAAAATTTTTTTTTCAGCTTGTATTGGAACTATTCTAGAATGGTATGATTTTAGTCTCTATGCCTATTTAGCAGGGGTTTTCGCACAAATTTTTTTTCATGCTATACCTAGCATGGGTTTGTTGCTGAGTTATAGTGTTTTTGCAATCGGTTATTTTGCGCGTCCTTTAGGTGCAGCCCTGTTTGGTTATCTAGGGGATACACAAGGTAGAAAAAAAGCCTTGAGTTTAAGCGTTTTATTAATGGCAATCGCTACGTGTGGAATAGGTATGCTTCCCGACTATACAGCGATCGGAATAAGCGCAGCATTTTTATTACTTTTTTTTCGATTTCTGCAAGGTATCGCAGTAGGAGGTGAAGCGTTTGGTTCTGCTTGCTTTATCGTAGAGTCGATATCCTCAAATAAAACCGGTTTTTATTCATCATTAATTTGGGCGAGCTCAGTGATTGGTTTGTTATTCGGATCTTTTGTTGTTTTTATTTTATTCGTATGTTTTCAAGGATCTTTACTTTATAGTTTTGCATGGCGTTTACCTTTTTGG
>Ga0075369_10000044_pt1 | contig 31658 bp, 29 predicted proteins | sample EndMethybrTD3034_FD_71400 | JGI IMG/M metagenome (GOLD analysis project Ga0075369, IMG submission 71400) | Populus endosphere microbial communities from Tennessee, USA - Endosphere MetaG P. TD hybrid TD303-4 | ecosystem: Host-associated > Plants > Roots > Endosphere | place: USA: Tennessee...
CGCATGGTGATCGCGCGGCGCATTCTCGGCGGCCGGTGAGGTCCTCCACGCTGAGTGGGCAGCGGCTCGTCAGGGCTAAAGCAGCTGGCGCTTGACGAGGCGGCGGAAGGCGCCGTCGCGGCCGATAAGCTCGTCGTAGGTGCCGCTCTCCACGATCCGGCCACTCTCGAGGACCAGGATACGATCGGCATCGCGGATGGTGCTGAGACGATGCGCAATGACGATGCGCGTCGCGTTCATCGCCGCCAAGTTTGTCGCCAAGACTGCCTGTGTGCGGTGGTCGAGCGCGCTGGTCGCCTGGTCGAGGAAGATAAGCCGCGGCCGGTTGACCAGGGCACGCGCGATCATCACGCGCTGGCGCTGGCCGCCCGAGAGCTGGCTGCCGCCCTCCAGTACGATGGTTTCAAGGCCCATGGGCATGGCGGCGAGGTCTGCATCGAGGCCGACCAGCCGAACCGCTTCCGCGACTTGGGCGCGGGTCAACGGAGCGCTGCCGGCGATGTTGTCGAAGATTCTGCCCGGGACGAGGCCAGCCGTTTCCAGGACTGCGCCAATCTGGCGGCGCACCAGGCGGAGGTCGAGCGTCTCGAGATCCTTGCCGTCGTAGTAGACTCCGCCGTGCGCAGGGGTTTCGAAGCCCAGCAGCAGGCGTAGCAGGGTCGACTTGCCGGAGCCCGAAGCGCCAACGATGGCAATGCTTTCACCCGGACGCGCCTCGAATTCGATGTTGTCCAGCGTCCAGGGCCCTTCCGCCGAATAGCGGAAGGACAGGTTGCGAACCGCGACGTGGCCGCTGAGCGCGCCGGGCTCGCTGCGGCTTTCCCCAACCTCGAGCGCCGCCTCGAACACCGGGCGGGCACGATCGAAGAGTGGCGCCGCCTTGATGGCGGCGTTGATCGACGCGGTCAGGCCCAGAAGAGCGGCGGTGAACTGGCCGAAGGCGCTGTTGAAGGCCGCGAATGCGGCGAAGTCCGTGGGTGTGCCACGGCCGGCAATCGCCAGCACGCAAAGAGTGCCGAGAATGGGAAGGGATGTGGAGAAAACCGCCTGCCTGTGGATGAGGGGGCCCGAATCGTTCGCGCGCTGGTCGGCGAAAGCGTTCGACCAACGCGCGAAAGCGCGCAGCTCGGCAGCAGCAACACGGAGCTTGGCAATGCCGCCCAGGATCTCCATCAGGAGACCCGTTACGATGCCCTTGCCCGCGTAGAAGTTGCGTTCGAGCTTCAGCTGCTGGCGGCCCAGAACGAACAGAATGCCGGCGGCGACCACCGCGTAGCCGATGGCGAACAACCCCAGCCGAACATCGTAGAACAGCATGATGCCGAGGCTGGCCAGCGAGAAGACGCCGCCGATCAGGCCATTCACGGCTTGGCCCGCAAGGATGCGCCTGATGGCGTCGATGCCCAGGATGCGCAACGCGAGATCGCCCACGTCGTAGCGTCGGAAGAATGACGTCTGAAGCCGCAATACCCGATCCCAGACCGCCGCCTGCAGCCGGAGATCGATATGGGTGCCCAGCCGGATCAGGGCCACCGAGCGCGCCACCTGGAAGCCCGCGCTGCCGATCGCGGCGGCGACGAGGACGACCATCATGTCAATGAGCAGGGAGATCCGGCCGTCGGGGACGGCGAAGCCCAGAACGGAGCTGGTGGCGATCGGGATCAGGAGCGCGGCAAGGGTGGCGGCAGCCGCAGCGACGAGCAGGCGTGCGACCTCGCCGCGCGCTCCGAAGATGGCGAAGCGCCAGATCTGGGCCGTGGTGACCTGCTCGGGAAGTGACGGATAGATCATGTAGGCGCGCGGCATGAGTCCGGTGGCGGTGACTGCATCGATCTGGGTTTCGGCACGTGTTTCGGGATCGATGGCCCGCCAGCGCCCACGGCGCCAGACGACGGCCCGCGGCTGGTCGTCCGGCTGAGCGACAGCCAGAATGGCGGGGCCCTCCCTTTCCCACCAACCACCACCCAGCGCGACCTCGCGGAATCGAAAGCGGCTGATGTTGGCGAAGCGGCCAAGGCGATCGAACAATGAAGAGTTGCGGTCGTCCGCCGGTGGCAGGCGCAGCTCGAAGCCTTCAGTCTCGGCGATCACGCCCAGAGCTCGGACAAGAGGATCATGTCCGGAAGTCGCTGGCGGGGCGACCGCCGATGGACGCAAGGCGGCCACATCTCTAAGGCGTTGCAAGGCGACAGAAACTTCCGCCTCGTCCCGTGTTCGCCGCTCCGCCGCCACTTGCCTCGCCGTGGCCTCGCTACGGACGAGGCTTGCAGCGATCTGTGCTGCAAGCACGGTCGAGACGGCACCCAGCGCGTCTGGAGGGCTTTCTGAAAGCAGCGCCGCGGACGTAATGGCGTGAACTTCGCCGGCCGCAATGATCTGCGCACTGACCTGATGGGCGATGACCAGCAACGGCATTGCCACCGACGCCTCGACCCCCCGGGGCGCGGCATAACGCAGAATTGGCGTCGCCGTCTTCAGCCACACGACCTCGCGGGTGGTCACTGTCGCATTGGCCGGCAGCACGCGGCTCTCCGGCGCGACTATTTGCACCGCCGCAGCATCGGCTTGCGTCAATCCCTGCCAGGAAAGCAGCGCGCTGTGCCAGGCATCGATGGCGGTGGCATCAAGCGGTCCGGCCGCCAGCAGCGCCGCGGCAGCGGGAGTGCCATGCTCGACCAGCCGGAACGACACGCCGGGCGCTGCCAGGGCGAACACTGCAGAGCCGACGGCCAAGTCCGCGAGGAAGTGACGCGGTCCGGCCGCCCCGTCCTGCCCGACAACGACCGCGTACAGCCGAGCAGGTCGCTGCAGCCGGCCAGACGAGGTCAGATGCTCGAGCTCCATCGACTTCGTGATTTCTCCGGCGGCCCCAGGCGCCATTGGCGTGTTCATGCCGCCGCCTCGGCACCGATAAGCCGGGCATAAGCCCCGCCGGCCGTCATCAGTGAGAAATGCGTGCCGCGTTCGACCACTTTCCCGCGATCGAGGACGATGATCTCATCGCAATCGCGGATCGTGCTCAGCCGATGGGCGACGAGGACGCAGGTCATGCCCCGGCGCCGCACGGCCATCAGAATCTCGCTCTCGCTCTCTGCATCCAGGGCGGAGGTCGCCTCGTCGAGCACCAGGATGGACGGTTGACGGACCAACGCTCGCGCGATCTCGAGGCGCTGCCGCCCACCGCCGTTGAGATTGCGCCCACCCTCCTCGATCACGCCTTTGAAGTTACCTGGCATGTTCCGGACAAACGGAGTCAATCCCGCATCGTCGATCGCAGCGACCAGGAGGGCGTGGTCCACGGTGTCATCCCACAGAGTGACATTGTCGTGGATGGTGCCCTTGAACAGGCGGATGTCCTGATCGACCGAGCCGACGATAGTGGACAGCCGTTGGCGTCCCCAGACGCGCAGCGAGCGGCCGTCGACGTCGATGCTCCCGGTACGCGGTTCGAAGAGGCCGGTGATCAGCTTGCCCAGGGTGGATTTCCCGCTTCCCGACGCCCCCACCAGCGCCACCCACTGGCCCGGCGCAACATCGAGCGAGAAATCCTCGATCAGCGGTGGTTCGAGGGAGCTGTACCCGAAGCTCACCTCCCGCAGCGACAGGCGGCCGGCGCCACGCGCGACGGCAGGCACGTCCGGGGCCGTCGAAGACAGCCAGTCGCGCTCGCAGCGCAGGACATCGTCCAGCCGGGCCAGGTCGGCCGCAGCCTGCCTTACCTTGCCGGCTGCGCCGACCACCTGCTGGACCTGCATCGAGAAGTTGATCAGCAGGCTCTGGAAGCCCACCAGCGCGCCGATGCTCAGGTCCTCGTCGATGACGTGCAGGGCGCCAATGCCGAGCACGGCGGCGGACGTCAGGCTGAGCAGGATCGTCGGTAGCAGGTCGATGGTCTGCTGGTAGATCGCCAACTGCTGTTCGGAGTTGATGGTCCGCGCCTGGTAGCCTGCCCACTTCGAGAAAAAATCGTTCTCGCCGCCGGTCGACTTGAGCGTCTCGATCGACTGCAGGCCGACAACGGAGGTCGAGAAGAGCCGGCTCTGCTCTATCTGCAGGCGTAGCGCCACATCGGACAGGGACCGGTTGAGCAGGCGGAGGAAGACGATGTTGAGCGCCGCGCTGCCGAGGACAATCGCCGCCAGCACCGCGTCATAGGCGAACATGACGGCGCCCAGAAAAGCTGCCGTCAGACAACTCGCTGCCGCGTTGCCGATATCCCGCGCCAGCAGAAGCGCCACCCGGTCGTTGGCGTCGACGCGATTCACGACATCGCCCAGGTGGCGCTGGTCGAAAAACGCCATGGGCAGCCTGAGCAGATGCCAGGTGAAGCGCGCCGACTGTTCCAGCGCCAGTTGCAACTCGATGCGCAGCAGGGCACGGCCTTGCAGGGAACGCAGGAGTGCGTTCAACAGGAACGTGACGCCGAGACCGATCAGCAGCGGGCCGAGCCAGCCATCGAAACGCTGGATCAGAACCTGGTCGACGAACGCCGCCGTAATGCCCGGCACGATTATGCCCGGGATCACCAGCATCAGGCTGGTCCAGACGACGAAAGCGATGGCGCCCTGGAAGCCTTTTAGTCGAGCTGAGAGCTTCGCCATCACTCCCTCGCTGGTGCCGCCCGGAGAGAAGGTGGGACCCTTCCCGAATTCCAGGGTCACGCCCGTGAAACTCTTGCCGAACTCCTCGCGCGAAACGCTGCGCGGTCCGGTCGCCGGATCGTTGAGAAACACCCGGGTTCGGGAGACGCCGTCGACGACCACGAAGTGGTTGAAGTTCCAGAAGACGATCACCGGAAGGGTGCCGGCGAGGATTTCATCGACCTCGCGACGCATGCTCTGGGCCTCGAGGCCATAGTGCCGTGCCGCCTGCAATAAATTGTCGATCTTGGTGCCGTCGCGCGAGACGCCACAGGTCACGCGCAGTTCTTCAAGCGACACGTACCGTCCGTAGTAGGCGAGCACGATACCGATCGCCGCCGCACCGCATTCCACCATCTCCATCTGGAGGACGGTCGGCGTATGGACCCGACGGGTCGAGAAGAGGCTGAACAGAACGGCTATCTCTCGATGCTGAGCAGCTTGCGCAACGCCGGAATGGCGAGGCTGATCGGCCGAACCTGGTCGACGATGATGTCGATACCGGCCACGGACCCGGGAGTAATCCTGTAGGGCGGGCCCGTTCCACTCCACCAGGTGAAACCGCTCGGATTGGTCTGCGAGGGAAACACCTCGACCCGGGCGAGCAACGCCGAGCCATCTCCTCCGATCAGGCGCCGGGTCAGCTGGGCGTTCTGCAGGATCTGCTCGATGTGCTCGTTCGAGACTTCGCCCTCGGAAACGGCGACCACGCGACCGCGCATCGAGCCGTACTCTTCCCGTTTCGTGCCGTCAGGCACGATCCGGGCGTCCATTCCGACAGTCACACGCTTTCGCTTTTCGCCTCCCAGCACGACCAGCATCTCGAGATGGTCGGCCCCACCCCGCTTGATCGTGGCCAGCACCGCGCCTGCAGATACCACGTCGCCAGGACCGACCCGCACTTCCTGGATGACGCCGTCGGTCGGCGCCCTGACGATCGACCCGACCGTCATCTGCACACGCAGTTCCTCGACCTCGGCCTGCTTGCGATCGATCTCCACCTGTGCCTGGCGTTCCACATCGGCAAGATCGTCGCGCTTCTTCTGGACGTTCGCCCCGATCTCGGCCTTCCTTGCTCCGGCGTTCGCGAGGGCGAGGGCCGTCTCGTCGTACTGGTCCTGTTTCGCGATGACCTCGGCTTGGGCCATCATGCCCCTTGCGCGCAGCGACTCGTACGCGGCGACCAGCTGGCGCAGCCGGTCGAGGCGCACTTCATTGGCGGCGATCTGCACGTCCGTGGCCGACAGTTGGTGGTTCGCGGTTTCCTGGCTTTGGCGAATCTGGACAGCATTGGCGGCCTTGAGCTTGGCCAGGTTGACCTCGAGCCGCCGGACCGCTGCTATTCCGTGTTCGATCTGTGCATTCAGCAATCTCTGCTCGATACTGGCGATCTCGGCGCCGGCCACGACTTGGTCGCCCGGCTCCACGAACACTTTGAGGACCAGGCCCGCTGAAACGGCCGAAACGGCGAGGTTTCCTCCTTTGCTGGAAAGCAGCACGCCTCGCCCGATCGCGCGCGTCGGGACGCTGCCGAACACACCCCACGCCAGGGCGCCCAGGATGATCACGGTCGCCGAAGCCGCCATCAGGCGCATCGCCGGCGCGATCAGGCGAATGTGCTGGTCGAATTGCTCCGGCGAATTGAGGCGCTCAAGCGCCGCGTCGCGAAACATTCGTTGGCCGCTTGCCTGGCTGTCCGACGCCGCGCTGGACATCAGGCCGCCAGCGGATCGCTCGACTTCAGACTGACTCATGACAGCGACGCCGTCTCCCAAGCTTGGCAAGCATGCTATGTGAGCTTTCCCATTCAGCATAGCCCCAAGGCGCATCTTCCTGGTCGGATGCCGTCGATCGACTGGCTCGGCTTGTCGATCATCGCCATCAAGGCTATTGCCACGAACCTCGATTTCCGGAGCGCCAGCCTGCAGCCATGACGAGAGCTTTTCGACTAAACCGGCGCGCCGCGCTCGGTATCCTCGCCGGACCGCTGCTGTTGCCGCTCGCGCGCCGTCCGCGGGCGCAGACGCTCGACAAGCTCTCCTTCCAAACCGACTGGCGTGCCCAGGCCGAGCATGGCGGCTACTATCAGGCGGTGGCGGCCGGCCTCTACAAGGCGCGTGGGCTCGAGGTCGACCTGCGCCAGGGCGGGCCAAACCTCAACAACTCGCAACTGCTGATGGCGGGACGCGTCGACCTGATCATGGCGGGCAGCTTCGGCGCTTTCGCCTTCCTGCGGGAGAAGGCGCCATTCCTCACCATCGCGGCGATCTTCCAGAAGGATCCTCAGGCGTTGATCGCCCATCCCGGGTCCGGCATCGACAGTTTCGACAAGCTCAAGGGCAGGACGCTGCTCATCTCGAGCGCTGGACGCGTCGCCTACTGGCCGTACCTGCGCAAGAAGTACGGCCTCAAGGACGAGCAGCTTCGGCCCTACAATTTCCAGATGGCGCCCTTCCTCGCGGATCCGAATTCCGTGCAGCAGGGCTTCGTTTCTTCCGAGCCTTATTCGATCGCCGAGGCACTGGGTAAGCCGCCCGTGGTGATGCTGCTGGCCGATGCGGGCTTCAGCTCCTACCAGACCACGATCGCGACCTCGGCCAAGCTGGTGAACGAGAAGAAGGATCTGGTTCAGCGGTTCGTCGACGCGACGCTCGAGGGTTGGGCGCAGTATCTCAAGGGCGGGCCCGCGACCGAGGCGGCCAACGCGCTGATCAAGCAGAACAATCCCGAGCAGACGGACGGGCGGATCCAGTACGCCATCGGGGCACTGAACGAACGCGGCATCGTACTCTCCGGCGATGCGCTGACCGACGGAATCGGCGCCATGAGCGATGCACGCTGGAGGGGCTTCTACGAGTCGATGACCGACGTCGACGTGCTACCCAAGGGGCTGGAGGTGCGGCAGGCCTATACGCTGGAATTCGTGAACAAGGGCATTGGCAAAGGGTAGGAAGGCGCAATTGACAGAAGTTCGTGCGCAACGAATCGATGTCGCTCGGGAAGAACATCTTCGATCGCTTCGCCAACGGCCAACCAGCCGGCGAATGATCCTGGGCGGCCGTTGACAGTCAACCGCCGGCAGGCCGATGCTTTCGGCCTGCACGGATGGAGCCCCAAATGACCTACACGCTCGACGCTTTCATCAAGGACGCAAAATCGGCCCTCGAGGGCAACGAAGGTCCGGCCGGCCGCGAGAAGGTGCGCGTGCTCCTGGAGAAGCTTTTGACCAACAAGTCCTTCGTCGACGAGGCAGTGGGACCGGCCGCGCCGATCGGCACGCGCAAGCTCTACGAGGACAAGGACCTCGGCTTCGTCGTGCTGGCGCACTGCAATCCCAAGCCGCATAAAAGCCCGCCGCACGATCATGGCAGCTCCTGGGCGGTCTACGGCCAGGCGATCAAGTACACCGACATGAGCGAGTACAAGCGGCTCGACGGTGGCGAGGGCGAAGGCGCGGCCAAGCTCGAGCAGGTCAAGAGCTATCGGCTGGAACCCGGCCATGCCGGCGTCTATGACGTCGGCGCCATCCACGCCATCGATTATCCCGAGGGCAGCCGCTTCGTGCGCGTCACCGGCCGCGATCTCGACTACGTGCAGCGGCTGAAGTTTGATACCGCCGCCGGCAAGGCCATCACCATCGAGAGTGCGACCGCCGGCCGCGCGTAGCATTCGGGTTCTCACAGATCGGTCATCGCCGTTGCGTTGACCGTTTGTGTCGTGGCGGCGAGCTTTCGCCATGGATTCCCGAGTCGAAACCTACATTCGCCGCGGCAGGTTCTACATCGACGGCTGGCTGCACAGCGAAGCGGCACAAATCACCGTCGCCTTGACCGAGCGCCAGCGATCGCTCGGCATCGCCGGCGGTGTCGCCGAGATCGGCGTTCATCACGGCAAGCTCTTCATCCTGCTCTATCTGCTTTGCCAAGCGTGGGAAAAGGCGGTCGCGATTGACCGGTTCGAGGATCAGCACCTGAACATCGACAATTCGGGCAGCGGCGACCTCGCGAAGTTCCGCCGCAACCTCGAACGGCATGCCGACAACGCGCGACTGGTGCTGCATCAGGGCAATTCGATGGATCTTTCCGGCGCCATCCTGACGCGACTGGCAGAAGGACCGCTGCGTTTCGTCAGCGTCGACGGTGGCCACACTGCCGAGATCACGGCGCATGACCTCGCCACGGCCGAAGCGGCGATCGCCGAGGGCGGCGTCATCGTGGTCGACGACGTGTTCAATGAGCAGTGGCCTGGCGTCGGCGATGGCGTGCGTCGCTACTTCGAGCGCCGGCCCAACCTCGTTCCCTTCGCGATCGGCGCCAACAAGACCTATTTCTGCCGGCCGTCACACCGCGGCATCTATCACGATGCCGCCGCGGCAACGGCATCGACTTCCACGACCACGGAGTTCCTGGGCCAGCCCGTCGCCTTCCTCCAATTCCTGCGCCCAGGACTGAAGGACAGGGTGGGCGAATCGCCGGCCTGGCGGCGTCTGCGTACGACTCCGATCGGCCTGCCGTTGCGCTGGGCCTGGCACACCGGCCGCACCTTGCGGCGCGGCCTTACACGCAACGAAGACTTTTAGTTCGGGATGGGCTGATCCGTGCTCAGACTGCGGCGGGACGCCCGCGGTCCCTTAGCGGTTGGCCGATTCCTCGTGCTCTTGCGCGTACTCCTCGGCAGCGATGGCGAAATTAAGGTTGTGGCCACCTCTGAAATGGAATGTGGTGATACCGAGCAAATGTCCGCGGGCGTCAAACAGGCCACCGCCTGAAGAGCCCAGCGAAATCGGCGCCGAGGTCTGAGCAACTCGAGTCTGGTTGAAGACGCGCTTGGACGAGACGATGTCTTCGGCCGCCGTCAACTCAAGGCCGTGCGGCGTGCCGATGGTGATGGCGCGTTCGCCGACTTTGATGTCGTCGTAGGGGCGCACAGTAACCCATTTGGCGAGCTTGGTGTCTGTGCGCAACACGCAGCGATCGGCGTCGACATTGCGCGAGATGACCTTGGCGGGCATCTCGTCCTTGGCGCGTGCGATCTTGACCTCGGCCAAGTCCCCTGTGACGTGACAGCTGGTCAGGAGTTCGTTGTCGCTGATCGCCACTGCCGAACCGAGACGCCGGTCGGCGTTGACAACGTAGACGGCGCCGGACGCCTTGTCGAATACCTCATCCGCCCGCAGGTCGGCGCCGTCGCGGGTTTCAAGCTTGAGCGCGCCGGTCTTGCCGGAATCGTCGATGGGCGAGGGCTTGGCCGCTTTTGCCTTCTGTTGTGGGCGGGCAACCGCGCTGAGCTCTCCCTTGAAGAAGAAGTCGAGATGGCCGGTCCACACCAGGGCCTCTCTGATGTCGGCTGGGGTTATGGCGTCGGCAGGGGGGCCATCGTTCCATCGGTAGGGAAACACGCCCATCGTCTGGGCCTGGACGGCGCTGCACAGCAGCATGCCGAGAATGGCTGCAGCGCGGCCGAAAACACGAAGCGAGCAAACGGGATGGGCAAAACGCGGTTCTCCCGCTGCCATTTTCATCCATGCGTGTCGCGCGGCCCACCGTCGCTGTGTATCAAAAGCGTCACCGCGATCTCAGGCACGGCGGCGTCGCTGGCCGTTCGCCTCGCCCCAGACTTCCATGGCGTCGAGAATGGGGCCGAGGGTCAGTCCTTTCCGCGTGAATGAATATTCGACGTGAGGCGGCACGCTATTGTGTACCGTGCGCGCCACCACGCCGTCCTGCTCCAGCGCGCGCAGCTGCAGGGTCAGCATGCGCTGGGTGATGCCCGGAACCAGCCGGCGCAGTTCATTGAAGCGCCGCGGCTGATCCTTGAGATGGAACAGGATGGTGGGCTTCCAGCGCCCGCCGATCACCTCGACCGTCGCCGCCACTGCGCACCAGGGTGCCTTGGTCGCCATGCCCGTCTCCATGTTTGATAGCCAGTATAAAAATTGTGCGTACTTATGCGAAGGGCACTGTCGTGATAGCGGGAACTGTCATCTGCTGGAGGCTTCGTCGTGATCAGCCACGTTGTCTTTGTGCTCATCTTCGCCGCTGCCATCGGCTGCGGCCTCGTTGCGGGAATCTTCTTCGCCTTTTCTTCCTTCGTCATGGCGGCGCTGGGTCGCCTGCCATCAGATCATGGCATCGCCGCCATGAACGCGATCAACGTCACGGTCATCAATCCGGGTTTCTTCCTGGCCTTCTTCGGCACGGCAGCGCTCTGTCTGGCGGCGTCAGCAGGTGTCGCTTGGCGATGGACGGCAGCCAGCGGCACGCTCGTGTTGCTGGCGAGCGTGATCTACCTCGTCGGCTGCATCGGCGTGACGATGCTGCGCAACGTGCCGCTGAACAATGCCCTCACGGCGGTGACTCTCGGCACACCCGAGGCCACCGCCTTGTGGACACGCTATCTCAGCGAATGGACCATGTGGAACACGGTGCGCACCGTGGCGCCGGTGCTGTCCGCGATCCTGTTCACCGTGGCGCTGCTCTGACGCGGCCCGTCAGTTGAGCCGCGCCGCTGCCTCGGCATTGGCCTTGCGCCGGCTCTCGAGCAGAGGCGCCAGGCGCTCATAGATGCGCTTGACCCGCTCGGGGCCGGCCTTCTCCGGCGAGCCGGCATCGAACGGCGGCTGTGGGTCGTACTCGAGTACGAGCTGGATCGACTTGGCGACCTCCTCGCCGGCCAGCTCGGCCGCCACGGTGAGACCGAAATCGATGCCGGCAGTTACGCCGCCACCCGAGATGCGGTTGCGGTCGCGCACCACGCGCTCGGCGACCGGCGTGGCGCCGAAATCTTTGAGCATGTCGCGCCACGCCCAGTGGCAGGCCGACTTGTAGCCCTTGAGCAGGCCCGCCGCGCCCAGGATCAGTGAACCTGTGCAGACCGAGGTGACATAGCGCGCCTTCGCCGCCTGCTTGCGCAGGAAGTCGAGGGTCTCGGGATCGCCCATCACCGCAACCTGGCCGCCGCCGCCGGGCACGCAGACCACGTCGAGCTGCGGGCAGTCGGCGAAGGTCGTGGTCGGTACGATCGAGAAGCCGGCATCGGTCGGCACCGGATCGCGCGTCTTCCAGATCATATGCATCTGGGCGCCCGGCACGCGCGCCAGGACCTGCGCGGGGCCGGTGGCATCGAGCTGGGTGACGTTGGGATAGAGCAGAATGCCGATCTGGATGGGCTCAGCCATGGGGACCTCCGTGATTGCCGTACCTTAGGCACGGATTGCATTGGCAGAAATGACAAAAAAGGTCTATTTTCTGCCAATGCCCAAGCACCGCATCTTCATCCTGGCCTACGAAGGCTGCCAACTCCTCGATGTCACCGGCCCGGCCGCCGTGTTCGGCGCGGCCAATGAAAGCCATGGCCAGGACTTCTACGATCTCATCATCGTTTCACCTGATGGCGGCGCGGTGACGTCCAACTGCGGCGTGGCGATCCAGAGCCGCAAGATCGGCGGCCAGCCCGACACCTTGCTGGTGGCCGGTGGCTCGCGCGGCCTCAAAGCGGCGATGGCACGCGACGACCTGCGGCGCTGGTTGTGCTCGGTAGCGCCCAAGGCGAAACGCTTCGGCTCGGTGTGCACCGGCGCGTTCGTGCTGGCGGCGGCCGGGCTTCTGGACGGAAAGCGCGTAGCGACACATTGGGCACATTGTGAGCGTCTGGCCCGAAAGTTCCCCGCGCTCGAGATCGACGCCGATTCGCTTTACGTCGTCGACGGCAAGGTCTGGACCTCGGCCGGGGTCACGACAGGTATCGACATGGCGCTGGCCCTGGTCGAGGAGGATCTTGGCGCGGCCACGGCGAATCTGATCGCACGGCACTTCGTGCTCTACGCCCGTCGGCCCGGTTATCAGTCGCAGTTCAGCCCGCTGCTGCAGGCACAGACCACGGCGGAGGCGCCGTTCGCCAAGCTGATCGACTGGATGCAGGAGAATCTCGATCAGCCGCTCGACGTGCCGACTCTCGCGGCCCGCGCCGGACTGACCGAGCGCAGCTTCTATCGCAAGTTCACCGAGGCCACCGGCAAGACGCCGGCGCATTTCGTCGAGGGCCTGCGGCTCGACGCGGCGCGCACGTTGCTGACGCGTGGCGTCCCCATCAAGACGATTGCCGGCAAGGTCGGGCTGACCTCGCCGGCGCGACTGGGCCAGGCCTTCGAGCGCCGGTTCGGCATGGCGCCGTCACTGTTCCGCGAGATGCACCGCGCGGCATGACGCTCGCGCTGTTCGTTACATGCCGCTACCGCTGCCGCCCATGCGCTGCATCATCTCGTCGTGACGATGCTCCAGTTCGTTGACCGATGGATCTGACGTCTTGTTCGTGGTGACGCAGCCGCAGAGCTGCAACAGGATCAACGCGGCGAGAACCGAGATCGATCGAAGCGACATCGTCGCCCCCTTCGTTTCATGCGCAGCATCGCAGTTGGCTGTGCGGCCAACCAATCACGAGTGCGATAGCAGCGGTGCTGCCTCTAGCCGGAGCTCGTCTCATGGATCTTTTGCAGGACGCGACTCTCGAATTCCTCGACTGAGCAGTCGATCTCGCAGGCGACGGCCCCGCAACGATCGCATCGGCATTCATATCGATCGGCAGGCCGAGTGGCGCCCACATGCTTGAGCACAAGACGATTCCCGCAGCGCAGGCAGTAGGGGCTCAGGTCCTGCACGCCGCCTGATGCGTCGTATGACCAGCGCCAGCGGATATTGAAGAAGTTGTCCTGAGTACTGATTGGCGAGGGGCGCCGGACGTTGCGCGTCGGCCGCAGGCCGGCGCCGAGCAGCCCGGCGACGACGATCGCGCAGATCGCAAAAATACCCAGGAGCCAGTTCGGCACGAGCGTCGAGGCGGCGAGGAGGTACCAGAGGTCGCTCAGCCATCCGCCGAGGTCCGACCACAGGCCGAGGAAGTAGCCGACGACCAAGGCGACGATGGCGGCCGCGGCGACAAGCTTGGCTGGCACGACGGCGTCCCTAATGCCTCAACCGCAGGCTGCCGATCACCAGCGCCGCGGCGGCGAAGACGGCGCCCAGCCAGATCGCGGCGCGGGCGGCATCCGCGGCGCCTCCGCTGGAGAAGTCGAACAGCCCGAACACGACCGCGACCAGGGCGGCGCCCAGGGTCTGCCCGAACGTACGCGCCGTGGCGATGATGCCGCCGGCGCTGCCGCTGCGCTCGCGCGGCACAGAGTTCATCATCAGCCGGTTATTGGGCGAGGCGAAGACGCCGAAGCCCGCGCCGCACAGGACCAGTCGCCACATGATGTCGGCACTCGACGGATTCTCCGGCAGCAGCGCCGTCAGGACGAGGCCGGTCGTCATGCTGGTGAGGCCGATGGCGCCCAGCAGGCCGGCGTGATGGCGGTCGGCCAGGCGGCCGGCGATCGGCGCGACGGTGGCCAGCGCCAGCGGCCATGCCGTCAGCAGGATACCAGTGCTCGTGGCGTCCCGACCCAGCACGGTATGAAAGAAGAACGGCAGGCTGACGAACGTCAGGCCTTGGGCTGTGAAGGTGCAGGCCGCTGCGGTGATGGAGAGCGAGAAGATGGGGCGCTTGAAGACGTCGATCGGCATCATCGGATCGGCCAGCGTCTTCTGCCGCAGGACGAAGAGCGTCCCTAAGACGGCCGCAGCGACGAACTCGGAGGCGACGATGAGACGATGATGACCATGCGCCAGTCCGTCGATGCCGAAGATCAGGAGGCCGAAGGTGGCACCCGACATCGCTGCCGACGTCCAATCGAAGGGTCGATGGGTGTGGCTCGTGCGCGGCAGGTACCGTTCGGCCAGCACGAAAGAGATAAGTCCGAGCGGCGCGTAGACGGCGAACAGATACGGCCACGGAGCGATCGACAACACAGCCGCTCCGATCGAAGGGCCGGCGGCCAGTGACGTGGCGACAACGGTCGTGTTGAAGCCAAGGCCGCGGCCGAGTTGGGCGCGTGGGTAGATGGCGCGCACCAGCGCCGGTTGGACCGACATGATGGCGGCACCTCCCAGCCCTTGCAGGGTGCGCCCCAGCAGCAGCCAGGGCAGCGACGGCGCGAACGCGCAGCCGATCGAGGCCAGCGAGAACAGCACCAGGCCGATTCGGTAGACGTGGCGGTAGCCCACGATGTCGGCCAGCGCCGCCACAGGCAGCAGCGAGATGATGAGCGCGATCTGGGTGGCGTTGACGATCCAGATCGAGCTTTCAGCCGTGATGTTCAGGTCCTTGGCGATGTAGGGCAGCGCCAGGTTGGTCATCGAGTTGCTGAGCACCGACATCATCAGCCCGATGGTGATGGTCGCCACCGCCAGCCGGCGTGGCCAGCCAGGGGGCATTCCGTCGGGAAGCGGTACTGATGCCGGAGCCGATGCAGCCATCTCTTATTGCGGCACCGTCGGCAGGTCGCCGCCGATGGTGGTGCGCTGCATGAAGCGCTTGTACTTCACCGTGTCGTAGTACGTAGCGCGGTGCAATACCGCACGGTTGTCCCACACGATCACGTCGCCCTCGCGCCAGGCGTGCGACAACCGGAACTCGGGCTGGTCGGCACGCTGCGAGAGCTCGTAGAGCATGGCCTCGCCGGTCGCCCGCGGCCAGCCGACGATGAAGCCGGCATGGGCGCCGATATAGAGAGCGCGCCGCCCGTTCACCGGATTGTCCCGGAACAGCCGCTGCTTGACCGGCGGCAGTTCGGCGATCGCCTTGGCGCTCAGGATGCCCTTCTGGACGCGGTCGCGGGAGTACTGCAGCGAGTGCTCGGCGATCAGCGGATGGATGGTCGCCTGCAGCGCTGGCGGCAGGGCGTTCCATGCCGCGCGCATCGACAGGAACTCCGTATTGCCGCCCTCGGGTGGGCAGACGCGCGCGGTCAGGATCGAGCACAGCGAGGGCACGCGCTTGAAGGAGGAGTCGGAGTGCCAGAAGTAGTTGGCCTTCTGGTAGATCATGCGCATGTCGTCGGGCGGGATCGGCTCGCCCGTCATGATGTCGAGGTTGGACTGGCGTTGGAACTTGGTGCCGGCGGCGGGATTGGAGCTGCCGGTCGTCTCCAGCGGGCCGAACAGCTCGCTGAACTGGACCTGCTTCTCGTCGTCCATCGGCTGGTCGCGGAAGAGGAGCACGGAATGCTCCTCGAACGCGGCGCGGATCGGCCCGAACTCGCGCGCCGACAACGGCCGCGTAATGTCGATGCCGCTGACCTCCGCCCCGAAGAGGGGATGGAGCTTGGTGACCTTGATGGGGCCGGTATTTCTCATCAGTCGACGATCGCCTGGTAGGTGAGCACGCGCAGCTCGCGGCGGATCGGATAGGTCGAGGAAGGCATGAGCTGCGTCAGCAGCACCACCGCCATGTCCTCGGCCGGATCGCACCAGAAGGCGGTCGAGGCTGCTCCGCCCCAGGCATATTCACCGGGCGTGCCGAGGATGTGCGCCTTGGCCGGATCGATCATGACCGAGAAGCCGAGCCCGAAGCCGACGCCGTAGTAGGTCGATTCCGAGAAGCGCGGCATGCCCATGTCGGCCATGTCGCCCTTGAGGTGATTCATGGTCATCAGCTCTACGGTCTTGCGGCCGAGCAGGCGCGTGCCGTCGAGCTCGCCCTTGTTCAGCATGAAGCGGCAGAAGCGCAAATAGTCTGCTGCCGTCGACACCAGGCCGCCGCCACCGGAGTTCACGGCGCGCGGGGTGAGATAGCGGCTCTTGCCGGGATCGTCGATCAGCTCGAGCTTGCCGCCGGATCCTGCCTGGTAGTTGGCGGCGAAGCGTTCGTGCTTGTCGGCGGGCACATGGAAGTCGGTGTCGACCATGCCGAGCGGCGCAAGAACCTTTTCCTTGAGATATGTCTGGAAGGGCTGGCCCGAGATGACCTCGACCAGGTAACCCAGCACGTCGGTGGCGACGCTGTAGTTCCACGCCTTGCCGGGCTGAGCGATCAGCGGGAAGGTCCCGAGCCGCTCGACGAGGTCTTTTAGGCTGGTCGTGGCGGTCTGGAAGTCGACGCCATTGGTCTTGGAGCGATAGAGCGCGTCGACCGGGTTGCTCTCCATGAAACCGTAGGTCAGGCCCGATGTGTGGGTCAGCAGGTCGCGGAAAGTGATCTCGCGCTCGGCCGGTACGCTGTCGATCTTGCCGCGGCTGCCGCCGGCATAGACACGCGGGTTGGCGAAGGCCGGGATGAACTTCGAGATCGGGTCGTCGAGCTGAAAGCGGCCTTCCTCGTACAGCATCATGATCGCCGTCGAGGTGAGCGGCTTGGTCATGGAGTAGATGCGGAAGATCGTGTCCGGCCGCATCGGCCTGTTGCGCTCAACGTCGGCCTTGCCGGCCGTCTCGGCGAAGGCAAGCTCGCCGCGGCGCATCACGACTGTCACCATTCCCGCCAGGTGGCCGCTGTCGACCCAGCCGTTCATCCACTTGCGAACGCGATCGAGCCGCGCTGCGGAAAGTCCGACCTGTTCGGGGGCTACGAGCGGCAGCGTGTCCATGGCGATCCTCCTTGCGTGAGCCGCCAGACTAGCGCAGGAAATCGCCTGCAGACACGCTAGAAACGGGAGGGAGCGATGGCAAGATTGTGCGAGGGCCGCGTGGCAATCGTGACGGGCGGGGCGCGCGGCGTCGGCCGGGAACACTGCCTGATGCTGGCCGAGCACGGTGCCAAGGTCGTGGTCAATGACCTGGGCGGCGATCGCGCCGGCAAGGGCAATGACGTCGGCCCCGCCCAGCAGGTCGTGAACGAGATCAAGGCCAAGGGCGGCGAGGCGGTGGCCAACGGCGACGACGTCTCCGACTGGAACGGCGCCAAGCGCATGATCGACCAGGCGGTCTCGGCCTTCGGCAAGCTCGACGCAGTGGTGCTGAACGCCGGCATCCTGCGAGACCGCATGCTGGTCAACATGACCGAGGATGAATGGGATGCCGTCATCAAGGTGCATCTCAAGGGCACCTTCGCCCCGGCGCGGCATGCCGCCGCCTACTGGCGTGATCAGGCCAAGATCAAGGGCGGGCCGGTCGATGCGCGCATCATCACCACGACCTCGGTGTCGGGCATCTACGGCAACATCGGTCAGACCAACTACGGCGCCGCCAAGGCCGGCATTGCGTCCTTCACGGTCATCGCGGCGCGCGAGCTTGGCCGCTACGGCATCACGGTGAACTCGATTTCGCCCTCGGCCTTCACGCGCATGACCGAGGACCTGCGCACCTACACGGAGGAAGACAAGGAGACGCGCAGTCCGAAATGGATCGCGCCTGTCGCCACCTGGCTGGCGAGCGAGGAGAGCCGCGAGATCACCGGCCGCGTCTTCCAGGCGGGTAACGGCCAGTTCGCCGTCGCCGAAGGCTGGCACAAGGGACCGGAATCCAAGCCGATCCTCGACCCGCGCGCCGCGGGCAAGATCCTGACCGAGCTCGCCAAGAAGGCGCGCAAGAACGCCGGCATGAACGGACTGGATCTCGACTAGTCGCACTGGAGCAAAAGGCATGAGCAAGTTGAACCGCCGCAGCGTCCTGGCGGCGAGCGCGGCCGCGTCCCTGTTCCCTGGGGCGCTGCGCGCGCAGTCCTGGCCCAGCAAGCCGATCAAGTGGGTGGTGCCCTACACTGCCGGCGGGCTGACCGACGTGGTGACGCGGCTGACGCTCGAGAAGATGAACGTCGGCCAGACCTTCGTGGTCGACAACAAGCCCGGCGCCAATTCGCTGATCGGCGCGGAGATCGTCGCCAACGCGGCACCCGACGGCTACACCTTCCTGACGGTGATCGCGGCCCATGCCGCCAACAAGACGCTCTATGCCGGCAAGCTGAAGTTCGATCCGGTGAAGGGCTTCGCGCCGATCTCGCTGGTCGCGGTGGCACCGATCATGGTGTCGGTGTCGAACTCGCTGCCGGCCAACAACATGGCCGAGTTCATCGCCTACGCCAAACAGAACCCAGGCAAGATCTCCTACGGGTCGTCAGGCGTCGGCGCCGCTGCCCATCTGACCAGCGAGCTGATCAAGCAGGTCGCCGGGATCGACATGGTGCACGTTCCCTACAAGGGCACCGCGCCGGCGCTGGCCGACCTCGTGTCGGGCAACATCCAGCTGCTGCTCGACGTGCCAATCGGCGTGATGTCCCAGGTGCGCGCCGGCAAGATCAGGGCCTTGTGCATGCTGTCGAAGGAGCGCGTGCCCGGCGCGGAGGAGGTGCCGACCATCGTCGAATCGGGCGGCCCGCTGATCGAATCCTCGAGCTGGGTGATGTTCCTCGCGCCGGCCGGAACGCCGGCGGAGATCATCGCCAAGCTTCAGAGCGAGGTCGCCAAGGCGGTCCAGGACGAGGGCCTGCGCAAGCGCATGGCCGAGCAGGCGCTGGTGCCGGTCGGGGCGACCACCGCCGATACGGCCAAGTTCCTGCAGGACGAGATCGACAAGTGGGAGAAGGTCATCAAGACCGCCGACGTGAAGGTCGAGTCCTAACGTCCGAACGCCGCGCGCAGCGCCGCCACCGTTTCCGCCCAGGCGGCGCGCGCGGCTGCTTCGTTGTATTCGATGTGATGGCCGTACAGGTTGGCCGGCTTGTCGCGTGCGAAGTTGAAGCCGTGGTAGGCATCCGGATAGACGAAGAGCTTGACCGGCGCGCCTTCGCCGGTGCGCCTTGCTACGGCATTGCGACAGTCTCTCGCCGGGGTCCAGTCATCGAGCTCGCCGATCAGGATCACGGTCGGGACGGCGACAGCGACGGTGACGTCGCAGGTTGGGTAGTAGGCGATCGCCGTTCGGAAACGACGGTCGAAGAGCGTGCTGACGCCGTTCAGTTCGACGGCTGACAACGCCACCATTGCGCCCTGCGAGTAGCCAAGGACGGCGATTCGGTCAGGATCGACGGAGCGCTGCTCGGCGAGGTAAATCAAGGCGCCGTACGCATCCATGACGCGGTCGACGGACGGACCGACGTCCACGAAGCAGCGCTGCTTGATGTCGCGCGGCCCGAAGCTGTCGACGATCAGAAGCACGTAGCCGAGGGCCGCGAAGCGAGTCCCAAAGGCGTCCGCCACACTGCGCGAGAAGGGGCCGTTGCAGCCGTGCAACATGACGACAGCGGGAAACGGCCCATCACCCGCCGGGCGGTAGAGCTCACCTGAAAGCTCGACGCCCGGCTGCTGCTCAATCGTCTCAACGCGCTCGCGGGCGAGCCGCTGCTGGAGCGGCGTCGGCGGTGCCGTGGCGCTGCGGAAGTGAACAGTCTCGGCGATCGCCGGCGCCCAGACGAGCGCCGCCGCCAGCAACGCGATGAACCGCACGAGAAGCAACCGGCGCATGGCGACAGGCTAGGATGCTCCTGCCGCCAGCGCCAGCCTATGGCCGGTTCGACCTCAGTTCGCGGCGAAGCAATAGAGCAGGCCTGCACCACCGGTTGCGACCAGGGACGCCGCATCGCATGCCCGCGACGGGTGCGATGCGTTCCACGACTTCGAGGCGTCGTCGTCGCGCAGGCCCATGCGGTCGGCATGTCCGACCATGGCGTTGCCTTCGCCGCTCTTGGTCCAGTTGCCGCAGGTCATGTCCTTGTCCGGCGGGAACGCGGTCCCGTTGGCCTGCGAGCCGGTCAGGATGTCGTGCTGATTGACCGTGTAGAACCGGCTCGGGATCAGGCGACCGGTCTCGGCAACGTTGGTCTCGGCGGTGATCTTGTTGTTGGGCGAGTGCAGGTCCTCGACGCTGGTCGCGATGACCACGCCCTTGGCGTTGGTCCACGGACCCTTGCCGATGCGGTCCTTGGCGTTGACGGCGGTGGCGCCGCCGACGGTCTGGGTGCTGAGATAGGCACGCCAGGTCTTGCTGCCGGCGCCAGCCTTGGTGGCCAGCGCCTGGCAATGGCGGTCGGCGCCATCGAGGCCGCCGAAGTTGGCGCCTTGCGGGCCGCCGACGCTGGTGATGAAGAACGTCATGTCGGGAAACTGCGGCGGCGGCTGCTGTGCCTGCGAGCCGCCGACGAACGCCAAGGCCGCCGTGGTCATAGCCAGCGCGGCCACCTTGATCTCTCTGCGCATCTATACCTCCCATGCGTTATTCATAGAGAGTGAACAGTGGCCGAGCCGCGGCCACTGCCCAATTCACAAGCGCGTGGGGTCGGTGGTCAGAGGGCCGTCAGCGTCTCCACGACCCTCTGCTGCGGCCAGGTCCAGCCGCACGAGCTCTCGTACGCCCGCATGGCGCGCAGCACGAGATGGTCGGCGCGCGGCGGGCCAATGAGCTGGATGCCGACGGGCAGGCCGGCCTTGGTGAGGCCGGCCGGCATCGACGCCGCCGGCTGGCCGGTGAGGTTGCAGGGCAGGGTGTAGGGTGCGCCCTTGGTCCAGCGCGGGAAGGCGTCGGAGTTGTAGAGGGTCTCGACCGGCGGTGCGGCGGTCGGTGTGACCGGGGCCAGCAAGAGATCGTACTTGCGATGCCAGAGGGCGAGATCTCGGGCGAGCTTCGACTTGGCTTCGTAGGACCGCGCGTAGTCGGCCAGGGTGATGGCCAGGCCCTTTTCGGCGGCGGCGCGGAAGCCCGGGTCGAGCTTGCCATGGAGTTGGGTCGGGATCTGGCGCAGGCGGGTGGCGAAGCTGCCGATCCATAGAGGCTCGAAGCTGTTCTGCAGCGGCTCGATCAGCGGGCCGACATCCTCGACATGCGCGCCCAGCGCCTCGAAATGACGGGCCGCTTCGGCCACCAGCTCGCGTACTTCCGCATCGGCTTTGATGTGGCCGAAATCGAGGCTCAAGCCGATCCGCCAGCCGCGTACACCGTCGTCGAGACCGACCGTATAATCGCGGGGATCGGCCGGTAGAGCGCGCCAGTCGCGGGGATCGGGCCCGGCCGTTGCATTGAGCGCGAGCGCCGTGTCGAGCACAGAACGCGCCAGCACGCCCTGGCTGATCACATCGGCGAACGGCGCGTCGGCAGGGTATTGGGCGATGCGGCCGTAACTCGGCTTCAGCCCGACCAGGCCGGTATGGGCCGCAGGGATGCGGATCGAGCCGCCGCCGTCATTGCCATGATTGAACGGATTTATGCCCGCGGCCGTCAGTGCCGAAGCGCCGCCCGACGAACCACCCGGCGAGTGCTTCAGGTTCCACGGATTGCGCGTGGTGCCCTGCAGCGGCGAATCGGTCAGGGCCTTCCAGCCGAACTCGGGGGTTGTCGTCTTGCCGAGGAGGATGAGGCCCGCGGCTTGGAAGCGGTCGACGATGGGCGCGTTCTCGCCGGCGGCCGTCTCGTCCGTGGCATGCGAGCCGTAGCGGGTGGGCCATCCTTTGACCGGTGTCGTATCCTTGATGGTGGTCGGGACGCCATCGAGTGCGGACAGGGGCTGGCCCTTGAGCCAGCGCGCCTCCGAGGCCTTCGCCGCCACCCGGGCACCGTCTCCATCGATCAGGACAAAAGCATTGAGAGAAGGTTGCAGTCGCGATGCGCGCTCTACCATCGCATCGATGAGGTCAACCGGGGAAAGCACCTTGCGGGCGTAAAGTGTTGTGAGTTCGGATGCGGAAATCCATGTGGAGGGGTGATCAGACATGCGTTTTTCGTGGGTTCCCAGGTTGTGCAATTGGCCCAAACTAGCATTCCAAGCACAGAGTCGAACTCTGATTTCTCGCAGTCGAGAGCGTATTGGAGGAGTGCCCCGTTATGGAAAGCATCACCGCCATCGTTGCCGCTGGCGTCGCTTTCGCCCTCAGCTACTACGTCGGCCGCTCCATGACGTCGACGACCTTGGCGGCTGCTTTGATGGGTGGGGTCTGCGGTCTCGCTTTCGCTGTCCTGTTCTTCATCACGACGGTGGCCATCGGCGCGGTTGTCCCGGGGATATTCGACGGCTGGATGCTCGGTATCCATTTCATTGTACTGCTGATGGTGGTGCCGCTCGGTAGCGCCGCCATTGCCGTCCTTGAGCATCGCCATCTGGAAAGGGTCGAGGCGCGGCGCCTGCCGTTCTGACCTGGCACCTGCCTCGGCGGCTGCAGACCCTTCAATTGATACAACGCATGCCGTGATCGGCCGCTGGAGCGGCGTATCCTTTCGATCGGTCCAACGATCGGAGCGCGGCACCGTGGCGGCGGCCTTGTACTATCTCACGATCGCAGCGGTCATTCTCATCGGCTTGGCGGCGGGACGTCGGGCGCGGTCGACGCTCTACGCCGGGCTGATGGGCTTGCTCGGCAACTTCGTCATGGTGGCGACCCTGTTCTCGGCCACCATCGCCCTGGCCGTCTGGCGCCGGGCAGCATCGATTCGAACGACATAGGATTTCGGCTCAGTGCATTGCTCCTGTTCGGTTCTGCCGTGGGCGTGGTGTCGGCGATCGGCGGCCGTCGCCGCGCCGTCAAGGTGGTGACGAGGCTGTTTTAGCCGACGAAACGGCGGCCTTTCCGAAACCCATCCGGCGACGCTAAGTTCCTCGCCCGGATGGGAGGAAAAGCATGACGGACGTGAAGCTGGGCGGCGCCACGGTGCAGCGCATCGAGGAGTCCTACGAGCCCAACTTCGACGCCAAGATGTTCTTCCCCGACTGGCAGCCCGGCGTGGTGCAGGAGCATCGCGATTGGCTGCTGCCCAACCACTACGACGAGCCGTCGGGCTTCCTGAAGCTCAGCGTCCATAGCTGGCTGCTGACGGTCGGCGGCAAGCGCATCCTGATCGATACCTGCGTCGGCAACCACAAGTCCCGGCCGCACCGGCCCAAGTGGCACTTGATGGAGACACCTTACCTGGCGCGGCTGAAGGCGGCCGGCGTCGAGCCCGACCAGGTCGACATGGTGATGTGCACCCATCTTCATGTCGATCACGTCGGCTGGAACACCAGGCTCGAGAACGGCAAATGGGTGCCGACCTTCAAGAACGCGAAATACGTGTTCAGCCGCGCCGACTACGATCACTACCTCAAGGTCGACACCGACCCCGAGACGGCGCCGGCCAATGCCGGTTCGTTTCGCGATTCGGTGCTGCCGGTCGTCGAGGCCGGGCTATCGCAGCTGGTCGACGGGGCGGCTCGGCTCGACGAGAACCTCGAGGTCGAGCCTGCGCCCGGCCACACGCCCGGCACCATCGCCATCAAGTTCGAATCGCGTGGCGAGAAGGCGTTGTTCTGCGGTGACATCCTGCATCATGCGTTGCAGGTCTATCATCCGGAATGGAACAGCTTCGCCTGCGCCGAAGCCGTCGGCGCACGCAAGAGCCGGCGTGCGGCGCTGGAGCATTGCGCCGGCTCGGGCGCGCGCCTGATGCCCTGCCATTTCGGCGCGCCGTTCACCTGCCACATCGATCACAAGGGAAGCGGCTTCGTGCCGCGATTTGATGCAAGCTTCTAGAAGGGGAAGAAAATGATCTATGAACTGCGTGTCTACAAATGCGTGCCCGGTCGCCTGCCGGCGCTCAACAACCGTTTCGCCAACATCACCCTGAAGATCTGGGAGAAGCACGGCATCAAGCAGGCCGGCTTCTGGACCACGCTGATTGGCGAGTCCAACCAGGAACTCCATTATCTGCTGGCCTGGGAATCGTTGGCCGATCGCGAGAAGAAGTGGAACGCCTTCCAGGCCGATCCCGAGTGGCTGGCCAAGCGTGCCGAGACCGAGAAGGACGGGCCCATCGTCGCCAACGTCTCGAATCAGTTCCTGACTCCGACGAACTACTCGTCAGTCAAATAGCTACTCCGCCTTGAGGCCCGCTTCCTTGGCGAGGCGGGCCCACTTGGCGAGATCGTCGGCCACGTAGGCCGCGAACTCCTTCGGCGTGCCGAATTGGGGATCGGCCCCGAGGTCGGTAAACTTTTGTGCCACGTCGGGCGAGCGCACCGTCGCGTCCACTGCGGCGTGCAGACGCTCGACCAGAGCAGGCGAGGCGCCGGCCGGCAGGAAGATGCCGTAGGAGATCGCCGCCTCGTAGCCCGGCAGGCCGGCTTCGGTGATGGTCGGAATATCGGGCGCGGCCGCCGAGCGGACGAGCGAGGTCTGGCCAAGTGCCCGCATCTTGCCGGCCCTGACGTGCGGCAGCGCCGTCGACAGTCCGCCGAAATAAAGATCGACCAGGCCTGCCATCAGGTCGGCCATGGCCGGCCCGCCGCCCTTGTAGGGCACGTGCACGATGTCGACCTTGCCCAGCGACTTGAAGAGCTCCAGTGCCAGATGCGTGGCGCCACCGGCGCCGGCCGATGCGCCGTTGAGCTTGCCGGGCTGCGCGCGCGTCAGTGTCAGCAGCTCAACCACGTTCTTCGCCGGCAGGTCGTTACGCACCACCAGCAGCATGGGATTGATGCCGATGGGCGCGACGGCAGCAAAATCGGTTCGGATGTCGTAGGTCATATTCGGGTTGAGTGCCGGCGCTATGGTGGTCGAGCCGTTCGACGCCAGCATGATGACACTGCCGTCGGTTGGCGACTTGGCGACGGAGGCGGCGGCGATCTCGCCGTTGGCGCCGGCACGATTCTCGACAATGACGGAGCGCTTCAACCGCTCGCCGATGCCGGGAGCCACGATGCGCGCTAAAAGATCGTTCGGCCCACCCGGTGGAAAGCCGACGACGAGGCGCAGCGGCCGATCGGGAAAATCTACCGTCTGAGCACGGACATTCGTGGGGGCCAGCGGGAGAGTGGCGAGGCCGGTGAGCGCGGCGCGGCGACGAAGCTTGATCATGCGCAGAGTATGCTAGGCTCACCGCGCTTTTGGGAGGAAAACAAAATGAAACGCAGGACTGTCTTGGCGGCGGGCAGCGCCGCCGCGCTTGGCCTTGCCGGCGCGCCAGCCTGGGCGCAGATCAAGATCGGTGGCGACGTGCGATTCTTTTGCGGCTTCGCCCCCGGCGGTACCGCCGATCTGCTGTGTCGTATCCTGGCCGACGCATTGAAGCCCGAAATCGGTCAGAACGTCATCGTCGAGACCAAGACCGGCGCCTCGGGCTTCATCGCCAACGAGGCTGTGGCCAATGCCGCTCCCGACGGTCGGACGATCGGGCTGGCGGCGATGGCCGCCATGTGCGTGTCGCCGGTCATGCCGGGCCAGAAGTTGCCGATCAATGTCGACATCGACCTGACGCCGATCGCCAACATCGCCGGCGTCTACAACATGCTGGTGTTCGGCAAGCATATGAAGATCCGAACCGTGCCCGAGCTGATCGAGGAGGCGAAGAAGAACCCCGGCAAGCTCACCTACGCTTCCGCCGGCAACGGCACCTCGCAGCATCTCGCGGGCGAGCTGTTCAAGAAGATGGCGGGTGTGAATCTGCTGCATGTGCCCTATCGCGGTGGCGCGCCCGCCATCCAGGACATGGTGGCCGGCAACTGCGACATGATGTTCGGCAACATGCCGGAGTTCCTGGGCCAGATTGGCGGCGGCGGACTGATCCCCATCGCCTTCGGCTCGCCACGTGTCTCGCCAATGTTCCCGAACCTGCCGCTGATCTCGCAGTTCCTGCCCGGATTCGAAGTGGTGAACTGGTTCGCCGTGTTCGGCTCGAAGGGCATGCCGGCCGACATCGTCGATATCTGGAACAAGGCGCTGCGCGCGTCCGTTGCCAAGCCCGACATGCAGAAGCGCTTCGTCGATAACGGCATGGACAACGTCATCGGCTCGCCGGCCGAGCTCAAGGCCACGATCGCAGCCGACCGCAAGAAGTGGGCGGATGTGATCCAGGCGGCCGGCATACGCGCCGACTAGACCATGCCGCTCACAACAACCAGACAGGGCAGCCTGCACTACGAGGTCGTCGACCAGGTCGCGCCCTGGCATCAGCCGCGCGAGGCGATCCTGTTCCATCACGGCATCGGCGCCAGCGCGGAAATCTGGGCCGGTTGGTTCCCGGCGCTGGCCGATGCCCACCGGCTGGTGACCTTCGACATGCGCGGTTACGGCCGTTCGCATATCCCGGGGCCCGACTTCGCCTGGTCGCTCGACCTCATGGTCGAGGACCTGTTCGCCGTGGCGGATGCCGCGGGCCTGCAGCGCTTCCACCTGGTTGGCGAATCGATCGGTGGCACGGTGGCGCTGGCGGCCGCGCTGACGCGGCCCGAACGCATCGCCACGCTCACGGTCAGCAACGGCGCCCATCTCGGCGCCTCGATCCAGCGCGTGGAGGCGTGGCGCCGCCAGCTCGACGAGGGCGGGGTGAAGGCGTGGTCCGACGCCTTCCTGCGCGACCGCTTCCACGACGATGCGCTGTCGCCTGAACAGCGCAGCTGGTTTGCCGCGCAGCAGGAGAAGTGGCCGCAAGAGTCGATTCTCAACGCCCTTCGCGTGCTGATCGGCACCGACCTTTCCTCGCAATTGAAGGACATCGGCTGCCCGACGCTGCTGCTGCATCCCGACGGCAGCCCTTTCATCCCGGTGCCGATCATGGCCGAGCTGCATCGGCTGCTGCCCGACGCGGAACTCAACGTGATCGGCCGGTCACGTCATGGCTTGCCCTATTCTAATGCGGGGCGGTGCGCGTCGCTGCTGCGGGCGTTTCTCGATCGTAGGAGCATCAAGAGGGTCACGGGTTGATTAGCGACTGAGCCAGAGTGGTCGCGATCCGATCGATCCAAAGATGACACTGCGATCGTGCGTGGCGGCCATTCCCATGGGCATGATGGGAAGGCCCGCTCCGACAAAGTCCCTGTGTAGCTCCCGACCGGCTTTGGACAGGCGCACGGAAAAGACCTCGTCCGATGTGTAGCCTTCGTTGCCCCAGCGCTTGGTGCTGAAATCGGGCATGGTGAAATGACTCCGTTCTTCGCGGATCGCGACCGAACGCTTGACATGGCCGACGATCTCGTAAGCGTCCCCGACTTGACGTACAGCTGTTGCATAGCTCTCGAACGGGGAAGCGTCCCGCCAAAGCAGTTGCACAAACCCGTCGCTTTGCAAGAGATACGCGGCAGCTCGAGTTTCCAGCCAACAAACATCTCTCAAGGTTCCAACCACAAGCCAACCATCGGCCGTCGCGACTGATCCTCTTGCTTTGAAGCGATCTATCCTAAGGCGCTTTGCTTCTTTGAGTTCGGCGACGTCAAAGAAGACGACTTCGGCGGCGTCTCCCTCAAAACAAAATCTAGGCAGACCCAGGCCACTTGGCACATCTGGCTTGTCAGTCGGAAGTGGATCTCGGTTGATGATCGTCAGACCACCCAGCGTCTTGTCGACATAGACGGCGCTGGAAAGCGATGATAGACCATCACCAACAAGCGCGATTGGCATACGCTTGGTCTCCGAGCCATTAAAATCGATTCTGGTCAAACGGTACTCAGTTCCTGTGCGCTCACCAAGACTTGGTCCAACGAGCGCAAGCGCCGTTTGATCGGGTGCGACAGCCAAAGCCGCGACCTTGTCGGTCTTGGCAGAGCTGGTCAGTCTGCGCGACCACAAAACCGTTCCATCGGCTGTTAGCCCGCGGAGTATCGGTACGCTGTAACCGGGGTCAGTTGACGAAGGTGATAGGTACCCACCGACATAGATCGCCTGGTTTGTCGCGGCCACCGGGCCAACGCCAATGTCGTGATCCTTTACCTCCCATTTGGCGGCGCCATCAATGGTTTGCCGGCGTACAAGCGATGGCGATCTCTTGCCATTCCATTCACCGAACGCCGAGCTGACAAAGTCGCCATTCAGTGCTCCAGCGAACAATATCTCCTCGTCTGCCGAAGGATTCACCTTCGCAAAGGCGCCGAGATCGCGACTCTCTCGACTTGGCGTATCGAGTCTCATTGAGCCGTCGCCGAGTACGGTTAGTGCCGCCCAGAATCGCGGATGCAGCAGCGGCCTGGCTGTCGGGCCATCCAAGTGCTTGCGCATTGCAACGGCGAGCGAATCGGCGATCGCAACCTTGTCGTCGCTGCGGGCCGCGCGGAATGTAGCAATGATGAGATCGCGCGTGAGCGAGCTTTCGATGGGCCATAGTGAGGCAATCATCGTTGGAACGCCCGCAACAGCAAATGATGTGGCGAGGCCCTGAATGCCACTATCGATGATGGAGGCGTCGTATCTTGCCGAATTACAAGCGGACAAGACGACGAGGCGCGCTCGCAATGGCAGTGCGGCAATTTGGGAACTCGTCAACAGTCCATCACTGAAGGCGTCGCCTCGTGGGTTCGGTGTGAGCACCAGGGCTGGCTCCTTCACGCCCGGCAGTTCTTCCCTCACTAGACCATGCGTAGCGAAGTGCAGGACGTCGAATTCCGACAGCGGCTGCAAACGGAACTCTTCTTCACCCGCGGTCTCCCGTAGAAGGATCCGCACCTTCGACGCATCGAACAGTCGCGCAACTGACCGTAGTTCCTCCGATGTCTCCGGCAGTTCCGGCAGTGATGTTAGAGCACCGGACTGGACCGGAAGGCTTCCTCGAATTGCAAGGGTCGCCGACGGCGTTCCCGCCACGTTGCGAGATTCGAGGGTTGGATCGCCAACGCCGAGATAATCGAGCGTGGCGCCTTTGGCACGGGAGAGTCTCTTTGCTGCGATGAAGGCACCAATAGAGCTTGTCTTGACAAAGGAGTGTGTGCGGATCAGCCAGCGTGCAGCGCGGAGATCAAAGCCGGATCCCATCGTCGGGGGCAGTTCGCTAAGTAGAGCGGCCGGTGGTACCTGCCCCAGCTGACCACTTGGCGCAATGTGATAGATGCGTCGGCTCGAATGCAGGCATTCGTGCAGTCCGCCGAACAGTATCCCGTACAGCCGAACGGCGCCGGCTGCTGGAAATTGGCTGTCTGCCTCGACTGATGGCGGATGGGCTGCCGTCAACGCGGCTCTAAGAATGCGGGCATCTGCAACGACAGTCTGGTCAGTCTCCTGCGTTGATACGACGAACTTGTCCATCCGAACGCACATCTTGGCGACCGCGTTCAGCATTGGGACGTAGAAGATGAGGGCTTCATCAGGGAGCAACGACTGCTTCAACGTCGCCAGGTTCATGATGGAGGCAACACCGACGTTTCTGTCCTTGCCTGCAAGGACGTCGCGCATGCGCTTATGCGCCGTCGCGAACGCATCGGCGTTGAAAAGGACATCCGTCCGCTCCTGCCAGACATCACTGGAGTTGACGGTAGACGACAGGCGGCCGATGAGGGCCGAGACCTTTGCCTTCTCCCAGGCTGCCCGCTGATAGTCGATCGTGCGCAAGCTTTGGACTATGCGTTTTTTGTCATCCGAATCCTGAACGGCCTGACTTATCAAAACGTCGTCCGGGCTTGTCTCGAGGGAGCGGCTGAGAACGATGTTTGCTTGCAGAAGCAAATCATGGTCCGGCGACTGGCCGGGGGAGACCGTGGCGGCAACGGCGAACTCCACGAGCAGTTGATCGGCCCAATGGGGCAGTGGTGCTGAATACGTCGACCTTTGGTAGTGATCCATCAGGACTGCCAGTCGCGCCTTGCCGGCTTCGACAAAATGTCGGAGGGCGTCGTCTCTCCGACCCATTCTGAGGAGACGAAGTCCTACGGCGGCCTGGCCGAACACCCGGATGTCCTGGATTCTCTCGACATCTGCTGTCCAGCGCGGCGCCATCGTCATGAGGTCGCCCCATCCGGTGTCCGAGGTGTCCTGCAGAGCTAGGCGGATGAGTTCCTCCGCTAGGGCAAAGTTGAATTCGATCGCGTTTGCGAAATAGCCGCGCGCAATAATGCCAGGCTTGCTGGTCATCAGAGGATGCGACTGCAGTAGATCGCGGGCGGCAGGGAGGTCGCCGCGTAGCACTTCCGAAGCCAGCAACTCGTTGTAAGTATAGGCCATGAGATAGGTTTTCAGCTCCGGCTTGAGCTGAAGCCGATCCAACGCTGAAAGAACGTGCCGAAGGCCGTCCGCCGCACCAACGAAGTCCTTGCGGTAGCGCAGCAGAGTGACCATCAGTTGCCCGAATTCGTACGCCAGGAAGCTGTCTGGTGGAATTTTCACGAGGAGCGGCGTCGATGCAGCGACCAGCCGCATTGCCCGCTCGACATCGTAGTTTTCCAAGAGTTGATTGGAGATGCGGACAATCAGGCGCGCTGCATCAAATCCCTGATCCGTCAATGACAGGGTGGCGGCCAGCGCTTTTTCGACGTGGTCGCGGGAGCTTTCGAAGTCGAGGACAAGTCGCGACCGTCGCGCTGCAAGGAGCTGCAAGTCGGCGAAGAGAACTGGACTTACAAGCGGATTTGCGAGTTCGATGGGAAAGTCGCGCTCGAAGTTGTGCTCGGTTGCTTGATGATTTCCCGTCGCCATCTGGATGTACGACCACAGCAAAAAGGCGTGTCCGGCCGTCGATGGTCGTATGCTGCTTGGCGTCAAGGTGGCAAGGAAATCATGATTGCCGAGGTAAGTGGCGCATTCCAAGTCATCCAGCGCGATGCAAGTTCGAATAGCCAGCTGAAAGAAGTCCTGACGGTTGGAAGGCGGCGCACTTTCCAAGGCGCGCTTCACCTTCTCCACCGCGTCGACATTCCGGCCAGCCAACACGTCTGGAATGATATCTCTCTGTGTTGTTGGCAGCTTCTCGCCTTGAGCCGAGGCTGCTTGCGAAAGAGCAACGTTGAGACACAGAAGAATGGCAATAATGCTCAGGCAACGGCCCAACACGACTGTTGTCTGGGCAATCATGGTTTGACCGTCAGTAAGTACTGACGCTCACCGTCTGGCAGAGGGCCAGATATTTCGCGGACATTGGCAGTCCGTGGGTCCTTCAGGTCGTAGAGGCGCACCATCATTTGCGGACGCCCGTCGCTAGCCTCCAGCTTTTCTTTCAGCGCAGCATCGATGATGACACGCGCAGACTGGTCGCCGGCACCCGAGGATTTTGGCAGGTATGGTTCGAGCTCGGGTGCGGCACCACCAGCGGCAGCCTTCGCCAGCAAAGACCTGAGAATTGCTGTAGGCACCTCGATGTCGCGAAAACGTTGCTCGGCAGGATCGCCTTGTTGTGGTGGTGTTCCTCTCATACGAATGTCCGACGCTTCGAACAGCGGGCTGCGATCACTGATCGTCACCATCGCCACCTGCAACGGGCCGCCACCGCTCATCAGCTGCTGCAGCACCGGCAGGCCGGCGACGACCAGGATCGACGCCAAGGCCGCCGCGCCGGCGAT
>Ga0075369_10000045_pt1 | contig 31419 bp, 30 predicted proteins | sample EndMethybrTD3034_FD_71400 | JGI IMG/M metagenome (GOLD analysis project Ga0075369, IMG submission 71400) | Populus endosphere microbial communities from Tennessee, USA - Endosphere MetaG P. TD hybrid TD303-4 | ecosystem: Host-associated > Plants > Roots > Endosphere | place: USA: Tennessee...
GGCCAAGGCGGAAGCCAAGAAGAAGGAAAACGAACGCCGCATGCGCTCGATCGCGCAAGGCTATACCGGCAACATGTGCTCGGAATGCCAGAACTTCACGATGGTGCGCAACGGCACTTGTGAGAAGTGCGATACTTGCGGTGCGACGAGCGGTTGCAGCTGAGTAGAAAACGAAACGGTTCGATAGCTCGTGAGAAACCAATCCTAGTACTGGCCAAATTGTCCTAGTACTGCCCATTTTGGAAACTGAAACTGGCCAACACCTCAAATGACTATTTCCGGGCACTGAAAGTGCCCGGAAAATGCCTAACAGAACAAACAGTGAAACAATCGCGTAAGTTGGACACCGTCCAAAGCACACGGAAATCCTGGAGTTGAGTAGCAATGGCAAATAGCTGGAAGCACGACCGCGCCAAAACTGCAATCGACGCGCGCATCAGGGATGTCGAAAACGTAACGGTGGTCGACTACACGCGAACCACCTCACTTCAGTCGATTCCAACGAACAAGGCCTATCGCCTGGACGGCGTTCATCTCTATATCGACATCGTCAACTTCGAAGAGATGCTCTGGTCGACGGATACCGAAGGAGAGACCTCCCACAAGCGCGCTCTCCGGTTCCTGAATCTCCATTACCGAGCAGTGCACCGCATCTTAGCCGACGCAGATGCTATCCGGGTGGACTTCCATAACCAGCGTCTGCACGCCGTCATCGCCAAGCCTTACGGAACGGATGCGGCGGGTGACCGCGTGGACCGCGCGGTGGCGATAGCAAAGCTGATCGTGGATGTTCTTGCCGAAACCGGCGACGATGACGAGAATATCCCTAATGCGAAGGTGCGCGTCGGCATCGACACTGGAAAGGCGCTGGCCGTAAACAACGGGCGCAATGGCTACCGCGAGCCGCTTTTTCTCGGTCGCCCGGCAAACATCGCCGCAAAGCTCGCGTCGAACAATAAGGCGATCGGAATCTATCTGAGCAACGACGCCCGCGATGCGATCGATCTCGACACCGTAGATGTGCCTGCAAAGACGAAGCTCACGGACGATGAAATCGCACACTGCGAAGACAATGCCCAGCTCGGCCTGAGCAAGGACTCGATTGTAAGGGAGTGGAGAAAGGACAACGAGAACAACCCCATCGGGGCCTTCTCCTTCTCTCGAGCGACACCCCCCTTGAAGAACCTAGATATCACCGTCCTTACGCCGGGTAACTCTCGCCGTATGGACATGGTCTCGGTCTACGCCGATGTGGATAATTTCACCGCTTATGTCGACTCCCACATCGACGATGACGCGGAAGATGTCGTCCGCTGCCTTCATGTGATCCGCGCAGAACTTGATCGTGTTCTCACCTCGGATTTCTCTGGACGCCGGATTCGCTTCATCGGGGACTGCGTCCATGGTCACATTCTTGAGGGCACCGCCTACACCACCGACACCGATGCCACCATCTCCACTGCAGTACTTTGTGCTGGCGGACTTCGCAGCAGTTTCGATCTTGCTCTCGAACGCCTTCAGGATAACGGCGTGGACACAGACGATCTGGGCCTAGCCATCGGCTTTGACTTTGGCCCGGGTTCGATCACGCGCCTTGGAATGCAGGGGAGCCGCGTTCGGTGCTCCGCCGGGCGCTCGGTGCTGCTGTCCGAGGCCGAACAGAAGCGGTGCGATGGAACGCAAACGGCAATCGGCCAGCCGGCCTACGATGAGGGACCGTCTTCGGTACGCAAGCTCTTCGGGTCGTCCCGCCGGGTCGCGAACCTGACCTACGATGTCGCACTCGAAGCACTTGCCGCCGAGGATGATTCCACAGCAAAGACGGCGCGGGCCGTGCTCTATGCGGCGGCGAGTCCTGCCATCGCTCGAGCGGCAGAGACACCTTTCCGCCCGCATGCGAAGATCGATTGAGGCCAGCGTTGTCGCCTATCGAACATCTTCACAGCGTGGCCCATAAGAACCACGCCCGGCTCATCTCTGGCAATGACGAACGAGCGATATACGGCGTCCGTCCGCCCAGCGCATCCGGCGCTCCCTCATCCGAGTTCATCCTAGAAATCTCACGGGAGGGAGATACGGTGTCGGTAAGAGAGGCGGAGGCGACCCTCCTGCCGTCTTTCTGTGCAGAGCGGCACATCAATCCAGGCGGTACGTTCTGCCTCTACTGGGGTGAAGTTGAACCAACGCAGATCAAGGACCACGAGGATGCGGAGGCTTGGTGGGGAAAGCTTCTAACCTTTCTGCTCCGCCAACGTTCAGCAGCCGTGCTACGGCGCTGGCCGGGCAAGGCTGACGCTCGCGCGCATGGTTCGGAGGCTGCGCGTTTCCAGGCGATGGCGGAGGAGAATGCCGAGGCACTTGGTCCCAGGTTCGTGGCTTTACTGAGAGACGATCGCCTTCGTTTGGGGCGCGGGCGCCGGCGGGAGCGTATCGCACTTCTCCAGGACGGCCGACGCGTGGTCACCGTCGTGCCCACCGTGCGACGTGTGATGACGCTACGTCAAAGATGCAAATGCGAACATGCTGATATTCGTCGCCTCCCGCTGGCCTCCTGTGGTGATCACGCGCGCCTGCTTGCCGAACTCGTCCTTAACATGGACGGCTGGCGAAAAGCAGAAGCCGACTTCTACACGTATTTACGCGCCGCCAGTCAGGTCTGCTGCGGCACAATGGACGATTGCCCGCTTGCACGGATTTCCGGCTGAGGAAAAGAGGATGGCCAAGAACGACCAACAGGAAGCATATGAGAAGCTGCTCTCGGCCAACCACGGCAGGATGATCGACTTGGCCAAATTTGCCGAGGCCAAGAATGCTGCCCTCCTCACCTTCTGCTCCGTCTGGATGGGAGCAATCATCACGCTCCTACGGGCTCCGCAAGAACTGCCTCTCGGCTACAACCACGCCTTTAGAGCGGCCCTGCCCCTTCTCTTCATCGCCGCCATGATCAGCCTGAAATCCCTGATGCCCAAGTTTCTCGACCAGATGCATAAGCGCGAGGACGATTACAAGAACCTTCTTTATTTCGGTGACATCGCCAAGGGAGGAACGAAGGACTATCCAGATATGGCAGCCGATCTCTACATGCCAACCGGTAACGACTCAGCGACCGCTACCTACCTCCGTGATCTGTCGGTACAGACCGCGATCCATGCGAAGATCGCCCATCGGAAGTTCCGAATGTTCAACTGGGCCGGATCGCTGGTTCTGACCGCTTTCGCAATCATGACGATTCCTCCGCTGATCTTCTGTATCCGCTGGGCAATCAGCCAATTGCATTGCTGAGGGGTATCACAATGACGATAGCCGACGATATCAGAGGCAATGCCAGCACGACCTTTCGTACTAACTGGAACGTGCGTGAAGGAACGATCGTACCGGAGCCAGCGGACCTCAAACTTTCGAATGACGCCGTACATCTTAAAACCGCCACGATACTGTACGCGGATCTGGACGGCTCCACGAATCTCGTTGAAAAGAAAACTTGGCAGTTCGCAGGCGAAGTCTACAAGACCTTCCTCTATGCGACCTCACGCCTAATCCGCAAGCATGGCGGGACCATCGTTTCCTATGATGGCGACCGCGTGATGGGCATCTTCATTTCAAACAGGCAACGCAATGTTGCGGTCTCCTGCGCGCTTGAAATCAACTATGCGATCAAAAACATCGTGCAGCCGGAGTTGAGCAAGCAATACAAGACCGACTTCAAAATCCGCCACATCGTCGGCGTGGATACTTCCGAAATCAGAGCTGCAAGGACCGGTGTACGCGGCGACAATGATATTGTCTGGATCGGGAATGCGGCCAATCTTGCCGCCAAGCTTACGGCGCTCAACGCGGATCAGCCGACATGGATTACCAAACGGGTATACGACTACCTTGAGGACGGCCAGAAGAATGGCCCTCAGGGAGAAAACATATGGAAGTCGTGGAACTGGTCACAGCACAATAACGATGCGATTTGGTCAACGACCTACTGGAGGAGCTTCTCTTGAGCAGGATGCTTGAACGTTTTCAAGGCGACGAAGGTAGGGACCTGAGAATCGAGGCATTCCTATCTCAGGCGATCGTCGGCCGTGATACCTCGTTGGCCGAAGAACTAGCAGATCTCGCAGAGTTGCTGGAATACGATACTGGGCAGACACTGATCGAGCAGAATGCCGAGGACAATGATATCTTCCTGATTGTGTCCGGATCTTTCGGCATCTACGTAAACGGCCGCCGCATCGGCGCGCGGGGACGTGGGGATCACGTCGGTGAGATGGCAGCAGTGGAACCGACGCAACGCCGATCCGCAACCGTGGTCGCAGACGAGCCGTCGATCGTCGGCAAACTGACCTCTCAGCAGTTCGCATCACTTGGCAAAAAGCACACTGATATCTACAAACAGATCGCCCGCGCGCTTTCACGTAGGCTTCTGGAACGGAACAAGCATGTCGGTGCCTTCAGAGAGAAAACGCGCGTTTTCATCATCTCCTCCGCCGAGGCACGGCATGTAGCCCGTCTTGTCCGCAACGCATTCGAACACGATACCGAAACGATCCTAGCCACCCTGTGGACAGATGACGTCTTCAAGGTCGCAAACTACACCCTTCAAGATCTCGAAGCTCAGATCGACGACTCGGATTTCGCAGTTGCGATAGCCCACGCAGACGATCTCACCGAGAGCCGTGGAAAGCCATGGCCGAGTCCTCGAGACAACGTCGTGTTCGAACTCGGACTGTTCATGGGAAGGCTGGGCAGGCAGCGCGCAATCCTCATGGAGCCGCGCGATGAGAAAGTGAAACTCCCCAGCGATATGAGTGGCATTACGACGATCCCCTACAGGTACGAGGGCGGTCAGGATACAGCCGCGCTCATGGCTCCAGCTTGCGACAGGCTCCGCGCCCACATTCTCAAGCTAGGACCATTCAATGGATAGCTCTCGAAACAAGCCTAACGCCCCTTCTGATTGTGCCGGACTGCCGGAACAGACTTGTGCTTGCTCTTTTCTTGCCCGATATTCCGAACCAGCTAACCTATGAGTGTTGCGTAGATTCCATGTTTTCGGAGCGAGCCTCTCAACGGAGGAGAACCTCGGTTAGTTCTGGAACCGATTAAATCTGACGAATGCCGGGGAAAGCCAGATTTAACTGGAGGCCTTGGTCCGGGGGCGGCAATTGCCATTTTACATTCAAAAATCCGATTCAGCAGGGCCGTTTCGCTTCAACTTTTCCAAAGGCGGGGGCGGCGTTTCCGTTGGCATCAAGGGCCTTCGGATTGGAACAGGTCCACGCGGGCATTATATACACGCAGGCCGCGGTGGTCTCAATTATCGCGCCACGCTGGGCAACGCTGGACGGAGTCGATCATCGGGAGTCGCTCCCTATAAGCCTTCTTCTGATGTGACCTTCGACAACAGCGACGTCACGATGACCGAGATCGAGTCCGGCGACGTCATGTACATGCAGGACGAGTCGTTCGCGGAACTCCTCAATGAGATCAACTCGAAGGCTGGGCAAACGCGGATGTCCGCCGCTTTGATGTGGACGGCTGCGGGCATCGGTACATTTGCAGGCCTAGCGTCCGGAGGCCCAGGATATCTCAAACGAGTTTCTCGATGACAGCATGGAAAGACTATCAAGAGGAAGCCGCAGCATTTTTCCGCTCGATCGGACTTACTGCAGAGACGGACCAGCGAATCGCTGGCGTTCGAACGAGGCATGACATCGACGTGCTTGTGCGATCGCAGCATTATGGGTTCGAGATAACCTGGATCATCGAATGCAAACAATGGAAATCCCCCGTTTCAAAATTGCACGTCCTAGGGCTTCGAGAGATCGTCTCTGACATTGGCGCAGACCGCGGGATTCTGTTGTCGGAAGCAGGCTTTCAACGAGGTGCAAAGGAAGCAGCGGGGTTAACGAACGTTCAAGTTACTTCTCTAGCAGAAATGCGGCAGACAACTGGTCCACGTCTCGCCGCCATGAGGATCCAGGACCTCTTCGACAGGGTCGAGATTTGTCACGATCGGTATTGGCGAATTCCAAAACATTGGCGTATCGAAGATGGTCTTCGTCGTGATGTAGGTGACCATGGTTATTCTGCCAACGTTGTGATCGACGGCTGCAGAGATGTGATCTCAAGAGCAATTCGTGGAACTTTTCCCTTTGAATCTCAGCATATTGCTGTTTTTGCATTGGAACCGTTACGTGGCGAGTTTGCGACAATCGAGAATGTTCTAGTTCGCGTAGAGCCACTAATAGACGAGCTAGAACACCGTCTCGCAGCGTCTGAGCGAAAGCGTGGCCTCTGATTATCTTCGCAGTTGCCATGCACGAGATTATAGCATCTGCCGCGGCTGATCTGGCCGCGAGAAAATCGAGATGACACGATTGAAGTCAGTTGTAATGCCGTCGTAGCTGGCGACTGGTTGAGTGGAATTTTGGATATGGACAACGCCCAAGCTATAGGCGCATCAAAATGTCGTCGATTCCATCGTTCTTAATTTCCACGTCTATCCCCGAATCCTACAGAGATTGAGATCGTACGTAGGATTCGTCGGAATGCAACCACGCGTCGAAGGGAGGACGTAGATCTGATCTTAAATGTCTGTTCATGGACGATGTGAGATGAGGAAAGCGCTCTCAATGTCGGGATTTCTGAAAATGAACGATACGGAACGCGCCGGCCTTTTGGCCGAGGCAGCGACACAACACTCCGGTGGGATCAGCGGAAATAAAGGCTATCGCTATCAGGACTTTGTAACGATAATCGAGTTGCTTCGCGGCGCGACTAGGGCGCGCCAGGGAGAGGAATGGCACATAGAATACATTCAGGAGGCGAAAGAATCCTTTACCGATGATCTGCATATCTTGGTGACACCGAGGCGCCATATTCAGATCAAATCAGTCGATGGACAAAGCTGGGAAGCCGCCCTTCGGCTTCAGTTTTCCAATGAGCGAAAGCTTCATCCTGATGCAAGTCTCGAACTGTGCGTACACGATGCAGAGATCGAAGAAAGCCTAAAAAGGAACCGCTCACGCTGGGGACTCGAAAAGGTTCAAGTTTATTGCGTCCCGTTTGCCCTCTCCCGGCGCCCGTATACACATGAATATGTGCGCTACATGCTGCGACCATTCATGAAACGCACGGATCCTGACCACGTCTACATGACCGTTTGGAATCACCTCCGAGGAGTGTGGATGGAAGAGTTCGGCGACCAGGGATTTCTCGATGAGCTCTTTGAATTCGTGTGCAAAACCTCGGAATCAACGAAGCCACTCCAGAAGGAGCCTCCAAAGATTGCGACACGTTTGAGGCAATGGAACCTTGTCCAGCAGGCATTGATCTTTTCGGCCGACGGCAGGAGCCTAAACGTGGAGTTTCCCGGAACTGAGTTCGATCAAGTCATGGTTCCCTTGGATCAAGTGCCCGACGAATTCTGGGAAGAGGATTGTGCAACGAGTCCTTGGGATGTCTTCCATGGCCTAGGTCAGTTTGCGGAATAGGAGCCGCCACGAATGAGCCCCGAAGATCAGAGCGCGTTGATGGAGTTGTATGCGAACCCGGCACCCTTCTTGTCGGAACAGGCGTTCGCGCGATCGAAAGCGATCATCGAATGCACCAACCCTGAGGAACCACTGTACTTCATTGGATCGGGCCAAGACTTCGACCAGATAGCTCTTCCCGCAATCCTCGAATTTGAACATCGGCTATCGGGCGTTTCTTGTGTCTGGACGAAGGTTGCGCGCCATGGAATGCCGAGCGGCATGCGATTGTTCGATTTGAGATGGAGCTACGTTGAGGCTCCTGTGTCAAATGCGCCTGTCGCGATTTTGTGTCAAACTATCCTGGCCGATGAGATGGAAGCGGTCGTCGCCGCCGCCACTATCTGGGACAGGGTGAAACCGTCGAAAATCCTTATACTCACCGAATTCGCCAATCGGGCCGTTATTCGGAATTTAGGGATCATGGCGCGCGCTAATTCTATTGAGTTGGTGGCGCTGGCCAGCCGGGTCGTGGACATAAGCCTTCGAAACGTTCGTAGCGACATCGAAGCGGCTCTCGACACGAGAGAAGTCAAATCGGCACCGCTGTTGTCTCGGTGGCTCGCCACGCGAGCGATCGGACCTGATCCACGACCCCAAAACCGGGCGTCTTTGCAGAGGCGTTCGGGAAGGTTCGGCTAAATCTAGGTCGACGTGCCCCAGCGTCACCTCCTCGGACGCTTCACAAGCGGGACAAGTAAAGCGTGTCAGCGAGATGCCTGAGCTGGCAACGCTGATGCAGCTTCACACCTCAGCCGGGCTGTGTGCCCACCGAAACTGGATCCTAATATCCCAACATCCCGCGGCTGTGCCATTTTTTGGTGAGCATGACGTTCTGGATTTGGTCATTAAGAAGATGTCGTTCAAAGCCGATCGTCGCCCTCTGCGATAGTTCCTGTTGCCTCATCGGATCCTTCTTACTCTACCCTTGGCCGAATTGTCCCCGTCAGTCCGCCATCATCTGAAAGGACCACTCTGCGTTGTGGGTGGAGACATGACCTCGCTTGCCTCCCGCTAGGCGTCATGGATTACTCTGTGCAAATGCTTGTGATTCCCGAGGCATATGAATGGCCACCATACGATTGGTAGAGATTGAGAACTTTCGCTGCATCAGGCACCTCCAGTGGTATCCCACGCCGGGCATCAACTGCCTGATCGGACCGGGAGACAGTGGCAAGTCCACGATCCTTGATGCAATCGACCTCACTCTCGGTGCGCGAAGGACTGCTCAGTTCACCGACGCCGACTTCCACAACCTCGACATCAAAAATCCGATCCGGATCACTCTCACCCTTGGAAACCTCGGACCGGAACTGAAGTCCATCGAGACCTACGGACTGTATCTCCGTGGATACGACGCAGCGACGAGGAAGATCGAAGATGAACCCGGCAGCGGCTTGGAGACCGTGCTCTGTCTCCACCTTGCCGTCGAGACTGATCTCGAACCGACCTGGTCCCTCATCTCCGATCGCGCGCGTGCCGCAGGTCAGACGCGCAACCTGTCATGGTCGGATCGCGAGAGGCTGGCACCCGTCCGGATTGGCGCTCTCTCGGACCATAATCTGTCATGGAAGCGAGGCTCCGTCCTCAACCGCCTCTCGGACGAGACCGCCGATGCCTCGACCACGCTCCTGGCGGCCGCACGGGAGGCTAGGAAATCCTTCGGCAAGGACGCAGACGCAATGCTGGGCGACGCACTCAAGATCGTGACCGAGGTCGCGGGCAGCCTCGGCATAAATGTCGGTGCAAAGGCCAAAGCCGAGCTCGAGGCACACTCCGTCTCGGTGACTGCAGGAACCATCTCTCTACATGACGAGAATGGCATTCCCCTCCGTCGGCTCGGGATAGGGTCAACGCGCCTCATGATTTCTGGGCTCCAGCAGAAGAACGCTGCGGAGACCGCAATCCTGCTTGTCGACGAACTCGAGCACGGGCTTGAGCCTCATCGCATCGTACGTTTCCTCGACAACCTGGGCGCCAAGCAGAAGGAACCGTCCTTGCAAGTGTTCCTGACCAGCCATTCTCCGGTGGCGGTGAGAGAGCTTGCAGTGGAGCAGATCTCGATTGTGCGGCGGGTCGGAGATCGGCACGAGGTGAAATGGGTTGGCGATCATCCTGACCTTCAGGGAACTGTCCGCCTTTATCCTGAAGCTTTCCTCGCCCACTCCGTCCTTGTCTGCGAGGGAGCAAGCGAGGTCGGCTTCATTCGCGGTGTCGACCAATATCTCTCCGACAAAGGCGGCAAGTCGCTCTTTGCGGCCGGAACCGCCCTCATCAGTGCTAATGGATACACCAACATCATGCCGCGCGCGGAAGCGTTTCAAGCGATGGGTTATCGAATCGCAACGTTCCGCGACGATGACTTTCAACCACCGGAAATCGATGAGATCAGCTTCGAGTTGGAAGGCGGATCCATCTTCAAATGGCGCAAGGGCCATAAGCTTGAAGTCGAACTTTTTACGACGCTTCCAGCGGACGCGGTTGGCGCGCTGCTAGAGCGTGCGCTTGAAGATCGTTCCGAGGAGGAGGCTGACTCCCAGCTCAGGAGCCATTCCACCAACGCTGTCACACTCGTCCGCGTCCGAGACGAATTGGCTACTGGCGCACTGACGGCGGAGACGCGGCTGGCATTGGGAAACGCCGCTGGCGGGAACAAGGAAGGTAAGAAAACCTGGTTCAAGTCTGTTGGAGAGATGGAGGAGGTCACCCGAGATTTCGTGATGCCTGCCTATAAAGAAACGGACAAGGAGTTCAAGGCAGTTCTCGTTCCTCTCAGAAAATGGTGCCTGAATGGCTGAGGGGGATATCGATTTGCTGGCTATCCGGCGAGGATCTGTGACGGCTCCGGCCGGGTGCGGAAAAACCCAGCTCATTGCTGATTCCCTCATCAGGCATGCGGACAGGAAGCCGATCCTGATCCTCACTCACACCAACGCGGGCGTGTCGGTTCTGCGGTCGCGGCTGGAGCGGGCGGGAATTCCGAGCCGTTCGTATCGATTAACGACGCTCGACGGGTGGGCGCTTCGAACTCTCAACACTTTTCCAGCCCGCTCGGGCATTGATATCAGCCATCTCGCTCTAAATGACCCACGCAGCGACTATCCCGCAATAAAGCAGGCGGCCGCGGAGCTCTTCGAAGGAAAACATCTCGATGACATCATAGATGCCAGCTACAGCCGCGTGATCGTCGACGAGTACCAAGACTGCGGCCATGAACAGCATCGCATGGTCAGCCATCTCTCAACCGTAATCCCAACCGTCGTCCTCGGCGACCCGATGCAGGAGATCTTCAGTTGGCAGGGCCCGCACCCGCATTGGGACCATGATGTTTGCTCAATATTCTCTTCGGCAGGAGAACTAACGAAGCCATGGCGCTGGATCCGAGCGGGCGCGCAGGCTTTGGGCGAGTGGCTTCTCGACGCCCGCGCGACCCTTGTCGCTGGTGGCCGGATCGATCTTCGAACAGCGCCGTCCGAGGTCGAATGGGTCGAGCTGGACGGCAGCAACGATGAAACCCGCCAGCGCAAGGCCTGTAATGTCCGCCCTCCGAACCCCGACGGCAAGGTTCTCATAATGGCGGCGGGCATCAACCGGGCACTCCAGCGCAGGGTGGCAAAGCAAACCCCAGGAGCGGTCACGGTCGAGGCCGTGGACCTCACCGATGTCATCACGTTCGCAGGAAATCTCGATCTTGACCAGCCGGGCGATCTGGACACTGTTCTGGAGTTTGCTTCCGAAGTGACGACGAACGTGGACAAGGGCGGCCTGCGTTCCCGGATTGCGATCATTGAGCGAGGATCCTCGCGGAAGGACGCCACCGCCGTCGAACTAGCAGCCCTCGAATACAAATCGAACGGTTCTGCCGAGAACCTCGTCAGGCTGTTCCTCGCCCTTGAGAACAATCAAGGTGCAAGAACCTTCCGCCCCGAAATCCTTGGCGCGTGCGTGCAGGCGCTTCGATCATGTACTCCCGGAACCCCTGATGCGTTCCTTAACGCGGCGGTGCGGATCCGCGAGCAAAGCAGGATGATCGGAAGGCGCGTCCCGAGAAGAGCCGTCGGTAGTCCGCTCCTGCTCAAGGGACTCGAAGCAGATGTTGCCGTCATTCTGGATGCCGAGCAGTTCGACAACAATAAAGCGCGCAATACAAAGAACCTTTATGTCGCGCTCACAAGAGGATCACGGAAGCTAATCGTCTGCTCTTCAAATCCGATGGTTGGGTAGCGGTTTGGGCGGGAAGCCCTGCGACGAGTATATAGGACGATCGAGACTGTTTGCACAGATCATCGCGCGCCGCTATGCAGTTGTGCGTCGAAGGGCTCGCTAGCTCCTTGGGCGTCCGGTCGCGGACATGCAGTCGACGAACGTTGGGAGCCCGCTCAGCATACGGAAGAAACAACGCGGTGGATTCCCCACGTCGCAATGTCAATATCCAAACGGCCCCGCGCAGGATGTCTGTCGACCTAATTCAGGCCGCGGAGGAAGGCAGGATTGACCGAGTAGGACGCGTTCCCCCGATCACGCCCGCGCTCTGCCTCCAGCCGCCGGATGTCATACGCCCGGTCATAGATGAAGACAGGTCCAGAGGCGGTCTCCACTCCCAGAAAGCCATACCAGAGCAGCAGGTCGAGCGTTTCCTCGAACCCCAACCCCAGATGATCGTCTGACAGAAGCGCCCGCAGTTCCTCTGCGGACAGCCTGCTGCCCTTTCCAATAAAGTAGTAGAAGATGTCTTCCGGCGTACCGGCGACATCTCGTAGCTCGTAACCAAAGTCAGAGACCAGATAGAGAGACATCTGCCGGAGCCCCTCCTCGACGTCCTCTTGGACAACGGAAGCGTGGCCGCGGTTGACGGCGAATGACAGAATACGCTCACACAGGTCGATTAGGAATCGAGGCCGCCGCAACGAAGTCTCGATCATCCAATCCAGCGCATTCCGTCCATCATCGAGGACTGGGTTGAACGCGTTCCAGACTGCGTCCTCCTGGTCTTTCTCTACGCTGCTAACCACCCTCTGCCTCAACAGATGGCGAAGCTGCGCGGGATCCGACCAGTCGACCTTGATTGGATTATATTTTCCGCGATCAGAAGTCTGCTGCACCAACCGTTCGTAGACGTCGCTGCGAAGAAAGACCAAATGCTTGAACTCAAGCCGCCGCTTGGTCAGGTCTCGCTGGATTCGTCCCAGCGCTTCAATGAGATGCTTTACGATCAACACATCATGTCGTTCGACTTGGCGGGGCGGCCATCCTTTGTCGAGGTCGTCTACGAGGACATGCACGGTCGAAAAGAAGTCCGTGAATGAAATGACTGCTTCGCGGAGTTTCGGAATGAGATTCTCGTACATCGCATTCGTGAGTTGGTTGCGGAGATCGGCTTCTGTGCTCACACTCTGGGTCGCGCGGATAACCTCCCTTACCGCCGTATCCAGCCTCGAGGTGAAGTCACCTGAAACAACACCCTCGTCGAAACGGAAATCCTCCTCGATCTTCCGGATCCGCTCCTGCAGCGAGAAATCATTGCGCGCCTTAGGCAGAACAATCTCCCTCATCTTCAGTACGATCTCCGCGTAGAGAATGTACTGCCAGAACGCCGCGATGGTGTGGTCGTAAACACCCGCATTCACCACCGTCAGAAGCTTCTCCCGCATTTCGCTGAGGTTGTGGGTAGCCGGCCTGAGATCAACGACACAGGATTCTCGGTCCTGCTGAGCGGCAGCCGCTATCTGGAGATAAACTGCGGTCTTCCCTGAACCCTTGCGCCCGATGACCACCCCACCCTCGGCGCGCAGCGCCCGGGCATACTCGGCGGTTCTAATGAAGTAGTAGTTCAACTGCTGTGTTTCGTTCTCGGCAGCGGAGGATCCGAGGTCGATCTTACCGAGCAAGCCAGGACTGCCGTGAGCGTCGCGCGACGTCGCCTTCTGATTCCAGATAAGCGTGCTTTCGCAGTATCTCGAAATGTGGTCTTCGGTTTCCCTGCGGAACGTGGAATTCGTTATGAAATCGCGATAGTCGAGAGGAGCCGGGCCGTTCTCGTACTGGATCGCCATCGCCTCGATTCCGTATCCATGGCTTAGTCCAAGCATGAACGCAGCACGGAGGTTGTGCCGCTCGGCGTCGACGATTTCCTTCCCTATGATGGGCAGGATCACCCCTGCGGATGCCGAGATGTCCGAGATGGCTTGTGCCGCAGTCAGGCGCGGTATCTCCTGGGGGTCAAAGGTGCGGGCATTTACGCTGGAGTTATCAACTGCATGAAAGATGTGATTTCTGAAATCAGTTTTCGCCAGCATGTCCAGAATGAATAGCGGCTGCGAGTGATCGCGCTTCCGGACGTAGCGGTTGATCCAGCTCACTTCCTGCCAAGATTTCAGGTGATCGTGCAGTTCGTCTGAGTTGTGGTAGGTCGCCCACCCGAGCGTATCGAACAGCCCGATCATTCTGACCCGATCTGCCGCCTTTTCGATGGCAAGGTTGAGCGTAGGGACAACAGGCTTCTCGAGAGCTATCGCATATCCGATCTCGTACAGGACATTGTGGTTCGGATAGGTGATGTCCGCAAGGAGGACGTCGGCCTCCTTGATCTGGTCGCGCACAAGATCATCGAGCTTGAAGCCTGCGATGTTCATGTTTTCCCAAGGTTTGATCGCCAGGTTTCCCCGCGAACTCTTTTCAACCGCTCCATGGATCGCATCCTTCACTGTCGCGGATCCTTGAGGGTAAGCATAGAAAGCAGAAAAGCGCGGCATTTTTGTTTCCATTGAACGACCGACAGTAGGCTACTTCATCGCGATGCTTTGAACACTATAGATAGCACACGCAAGGCGTGTTTTCCCAACTCGATTTTCACGCAGCATCCGGACCAGTGGCGCAAAAATTCTTCCTAGTTTCGACACCTGCATCTACTGTTCAATGTAATAACCGTCACGACGCCATCAGTGGTCGCAATGCGCGTCAGCGACGGCGACACGTTCGAAATCGACGGGGCATCGATGACGTGGGTCTCTGTCTGCAGCCACATATGAAACGCATCGAGCGCGGACGTTAGTCGGCCATCTTCCAGTCTGCCGAACACTGCGACGTCGCCTTCACCAATACAGAGACTGAAGGCGCCGCCAACGACCCGTGCATTGATCTTGTACTTCTGGTTCAGGACGAAGCCGCCGAACGCCGCGAAGAATATGCATGCTTTCTCGGCCTTAGCATCCGGAACGCCTTTCAGTACGCCATGCGCGACTTGATAGACGCGGTTATATTCACTGAGTGGGAACAGGAACTCCGGCATTGGACCTCGATGAGTTGTGGTTGGCGGCGATTTATTACAGAGGTTTCGCGCGCACCTGGCAAGTCAAGCCATTGCGAATCACGCTACCCATCTCCCTTTGGACAGAAAACGATTTCCATCATCTCACATCCCCGGAGTACGCCGCGATTGAGGATGGCTCGTGCGATCTCTTCCGCCTCCCGCCTCCGGGTTTCGATGATCGTCGTCGCCCTCAACAGCTCCGCCTCCAACAACCGCTCGACCCGCCGTCGTAGAACAGGATCATCACGCCGCAATTCGTCCAGCTCCCTGGAACTTGAGACGTCGCAATATTGGAGTGACCCCAGCCCCAGACTTGCGAGCATGATCGTTGCGATATCCGAAGCTCGCTGGAGATCGGATCCGGCGACGCCGCCGGAGCCATCGAAAACATCACCAAGGATGACAGCTTCGGCTGCCATTCCGCCGAGCAGCATTGCAATCTCGTCCAGGTAGGACTGGCGGCTTCGATTCGGTGTATAGCTCCGCCGCCATTGCACGTGCCCGATACTCGCGTCTCGGTGGCTGGCCTCCCTTGCCACGGCAATCATCTCGATCTCGGCCACAGACAGAATGGCGCCGACGATCGCGTGTCCGGCTTCATGTACAGATGCTGACCAAAGCTCGTCGTCGCCAACCGGGGCAATTGCTGGCACGACTGCAAGCACATCCGACATTCGGACTTCCCTACCCTGGCGACGGGCCAGGCGACGAGCGTCCTTCGCGACCTGCGCGATATCTGCTCCGGAATACCCACTTGTTGCCAGAGCAGCATTGGTGAGGTCCTCCGGAGCGCTGGCGGTGCCCAGATACATCGCAAGCATTTGCTCGCGAGCCGCTTGATCGGGCAACTCGATCGCGATGTGGCGGTCAAGGCGGCCAGGTCGACGCAATGCCGGATCGATATTGTTCGGGAAATTCGATGCAGCGATGACGATCACCCCTTCCCCGCCTGCGGATCCATCGAGCAGTTCGAGCAAGGCGTTCACCACTTGAAGGCTGTAACTTGCGTTGTCTCCTCTGAATGTCCTCCTATCGCCGATGCTGTCGAACTCATCAATAAGGAGCACCGACGGAGCTGCGTCGGCCGCGTCGCGGAAGCTCTTCCGCATTGCGCCCAGCATGTCGCCGAGATGTCCCTTGGACTGCCATTGCGCGCTCGATGTGCCGATGAATGTCGCCCCGCAGGAACGCGCGAGCGCTGATGCAAAAAGCGTCTTGCCGGTCCCGGGAGGACCGCTGAGAAGAAGCCCCGCATCAACATCGCGCCATGCGACCTTGCCATCCCTCCAGTCAGCGAGATCAACGACGAGGTTCGCGGCCCAATCGCGCGCCTCACCATAGCCTTCCAGGTCTTCCACCAAAGGCTCCCAGGCCGTGGTCGCGGGAGCCTTCGAAGCATCCGCAAGCTTTTCCAAGACGATTTCGATCGAACGTCCTTTTCGCAACGCACCGAACAAGAGGCTTGGAGGATAGTGGCAGAGCCGGCTGGCCGCCTCGCTTGCAATATCGATCTGCCATACATTTTTCGCGGCTGAAATCAGGTGGTTCGGCTTGACGGGTCCTACGTCAATAACGCGGTCCAAGCTGATTGCGATCTCAGGTGCAAGCTTGGCTCCTTTCTCGATTAGGACGACAACAGCCGATTTTTGCGCAAGGACTTTCCCAGCGTCCTCCTGATATGTCTCCCCCCGCCTGCCCAATTCAATGGTCGCAACTGCGTAGCGGATCAAAAAGCTGGTCTCTCGCAGGATCAATTTCGCCGCCTCCCGATAGGCTTCCATGTTGGCCTCAGATGGCAGTACGAGACCGACGGCATGATCGATCTGTCCTTCGCTTAGGTAGACCCCACACAACCTCAAAGCATTTTTAAGCGCGACGGCATAGGTAGCCGCTTCGAGCGAGGGTTCACGCTCGGCAGATCTGCTTGACATTTTTCGCCCCCTACTTCGCCACGCGCCTGACGACCGTTTCCGGTCCCAGCAGAGCTTCATCGAGGTCGACTTCAAGGATGTTCTTGAGGATCATCGTTGCGATTGTCGGCATCGGCTTGCTTTCGCGAACGACAGACAGGCACTCCGCAAGCGTTAACGTCCCCATTTCCTCCAACGCTGCGAGAATTCGGATACGGTCGCCCAGCGGTGCCTCATATCCAGCATAGCGAATGAGATCCTTGGCATTCTGAAGCCGGGGCGCGCCGACGAACTCGGAGAAGGAAACCGCCAGATAGCGGTAACCCTGTTTTTCGGCTAATCTGGCAATCCAGCCGACGGTGCCGGCATCTCGATGCCGGATGTCCACTAGCAGGGCTTCGTGCTCCGTCTCGACAGCGAAATCAACATAATGGTTTCGGGGATTCCGAGCGCCGGAGTCATTGATGATCGGCTGCGGCATGCAGCGCCATGCGGACACCTTCGGATCCAGATCCAGCAAGCAAGCATAATCACGCGCCTCCCGCGAACGATAGACAGGGCGACCGACGCATTTGAGCGTCGCAGACGGAAAGAACGGGCGGTATTTCGCAAAAACGCAGGCTTCATCCCCCGCGACATGAGTGGACTCGGTCTTCATGACCTCACCTCCGACGAATAGCAATCTGGGCGGCACCGGGAACGGTCCCGGTCTCCGTCAGCGTATTCGGAAGGTGGGTGTAAACGTCTTGCTCATACAAGAACATTTAGTGAACAAGATTCTCGACGTCAACTAGGATTTGCCTGCGAGGTGAGAGCGAATTTCATGAGCCGGGAACCGCCGAGGCCCTTATGTCGTGAGAAGCAGAGACTTTTCGTGGATTTCGGGCCTGATGGCCTCGACGATTAAGTTATGTCAATCAGTGTGGTAGCCCGAAGCAGCCGAAATTCGACACGTCCTATCTTGTTGGTTTTGCCATCGCCGGTTACGGTTTTTCACCGTAGCTGCAGAAATCTCGATCAGGGATTGGGATCGTCATCGTCGGGGATAGGACCAGGGCGGGAGAACAACTCCTCCAGTGTCTTCTTTCCGGGTACGAACGTCACGTCAAATCTGCCGTCGGTGTCGATCAGTCTCTGAGTGCCGCGCGCTTTAGCCGCGTCCAGAACTTCCTGGATGCGGGCCTCGGCCTCGTGTCTCTGCCAATCGGAATCACGTGTCATCTGGGCCTCTCTCGGACGACATCATACTAGCCTGCGCAGTATAACGAACGAATTGGATCGCACCTCGAATTTTTCAAGAAGAAAGTTTCTGACCACAGAAAGATATGAAAGTGCGGACAGACCCTATTCTTTTACTGGATACGGACATCGTCAGCCTTATGGGCCGCGTGAAGCCTCCGCCCGGGCTGCGTCCATGGCTCTTGCGTGTCGGCATACATCGTCTCGCACTCTGCTACCCGGTCATAGCAGAACTGCTGCGCGGAGCCCATCTTCGGTTGAAGGATGATCCACAGAGAGCGCTTCTTATCGCCAACTGGGTCGATGAGCTCATCTCGATGGCCTTTCCGTTTCCGGAAATGACGACGGCGGTGGCAACTGTCTACGCGAGAATGACATCTGTCCCCGCCTTGCAGCACATGTGGACCGTTCAGCGCGGACAAAAAAGCAACAGGCTCGGACACGACTTGATGATATCCGCCGTCGCCATCGCGCACCGGACACCGATACTTACAGCAAACGTCGATGATTTTCTTGAGATCAACGCGCATTTCTCGCTACCCGGCGTGTACCATCCGATGGAGGCGCAATGGTACCTTGAGCCCGGCTTCGATGTGCCGCTTCCATATTTCGATCAAACCGAGCCCGATCCTCATGAGAAGGCTTTGCCCAAGCTCACCAGCCCCAGCGCGTTGAGTTCCGTTACGCCCGAAAACGATCAGCCGTGACGAAGTGGCGTAGACACAATCTTTACTGTCCTCGTTCCCGGAGCGATAATATTTCACCTTTACGGATCCTTCTAACAAAGGAGCGCCGGCATGGATGAAAATCTGGACGAACAAAGGCTTTTCGACGAGGCCAAGGCCCTGCGGACCACTCTGTCCAATATCTCGACGCTACTGACCGAAGCGGCAAAAGCCGTCCAGCGGATCGAGTCAGAGACATCTGAGGATGTTGCTGCAACTCTCCTGTCTGTGTGGGCCGGCGCCTCCGAGGACGACATTCGGCTTCTCCTTGCAGCCGCAGAGCTGTTCGATGGCGACAATGCTCTCGCGCGAACCGACATCTCCTTGAGCGCAGTTCGGTTGCTGCGCCGGACCTCGAGCGAAGAGGTGCGCGCAAATGCAATCCGGCTGCTCGAGGCCGGGGCCCCGCTGGACGAGGCAAAGCTGCAGCAGCTCGAAATCCACCGAAATCTGGTCGACAAGGGCACGGATCGCGTCGCGATGGAGGAAAAGTCGTTATGGCTCGAATCCTTGGCAGCACGCCAATCCGTTGTGAGGGTGTTCGAATTACAGGATCAGCTCGCCGTGATGCTTGATGCTGCGGCAAGATTTGCGAACTTGTACGGCCCCGGCCATCCGCAGAATGGGCTTGAAATGGAGGAGCACCGCGCGGGATATGCTGAAGCCCACGCGGCGCTTCAGACGAAGGCGACGACGGTCCTCGCCGAGTTCGACCGATTATTCGGAGATGATGCCACGGGCGAAAGTGCCAGCCCAAAGGATTCGCAGTCCTTGGAGCTCATCCGCTGCCGCCAGGCTTTGGCACGCTTTGCGTCAGGTGAATTCGGTCACCGGGGCGGGTTCGCCGTCAACGTTGCCGATGAAGACGTCTTCTCGTGGGAAATCATCGATGCTCTCCGCGGTCTTTCATGTCAGACGAAGACAAAGAGGGTTCGCCCGCTGAGCGTCCTCGAGATCGGTGGCGGAGCCGGCGGCCAAGCGCTCGGACTGATGTCGGCGGGATTCAAGCATGTCGCGATCTACGAGAATGTTCTGACCCGCGTGAAGACGCTAAAGGCCAACTGGCCGACATGGCCCGTCGTGGAGGCGGACGTCAGATCGATCACCGACACCGATTTTTCCCGCTACCGTGGAATCGATCTTCTGGCAGGGAGCATTTCTAGCAGCATGGTGGCCAAGAAGTCGAAACGCGAGATGCGTGGCGGGGAGGATGATCTTGTGCCTGAGCTGCTGCGGGCTGCACGCCTTATGAAGCCCCGCGCCATTCTCGTCGAGTGCCAGAAAGGAATGATGTACAGCTCGCATCTGACGTACTACGCCGGGTTCAAAGCGGCTCTGGCGGAGTTAGGATACGTCGTTGAATTCCATCGGCTCGACATGAAGGAGTTTGGACTTCCACGCGAAGACGAACGGGTAGTGATTGTCGGCATCCGTTGCGGCGAGCGCGGTACCTTCACCCCTCCAGCCCTTCGAAATATAGTGCATCGCAATGTCTGGGATGCACTGGGCGATCTGGTCGTCCGGTACGAGAGCCCCGAGGACCAGAAGCAACTCGTCGTCAGGGGTTCGCAGCAGCATCGGTATGATGAGTGGGCGAGGATGTGGCGCTCCAGAACCAGCAACCCGCCGAGGTATATCAAGGCGATATCTCGGAGCGGAACCGAAAACCGCGAGGAACGCAAAGTCGATCCGCGGGGAGAGTCCCACGACGGGTTTGATCGGTCATGTTTCGCCGTCGAGCTGCCAAAGGTGCAGGATTGTCCGTTCGAAGACGACAACTATCACCTCCCGAAGATGACCCAGCAAATGGCAGCGAGAGCGCAAGGATTCCCCGACGGCTGGATGTTCGCGGGAAAGGGAACTGGCAACATAGACATGATAGCAGACGCTCTGCCTCCGGTCCTCGCAAAGGCGGTAGGACTGCAAATCCGCACCGCCCTCACAGGAGAGACATTCGATCTGGACGCCGTGCTTGCCAAGCCGATCGTCAATTTGAAGCAGATCGGTCGCGGAGATTATCGGCTCAACGGCGGCACCGAGAACGCCGATGTGATGACGAAACTTGAGCCTCTGCTTCGAGGATCTGTGGCAATTGAGAAGGAGCGGAGAGTAAAGCGCAAGCAAGCGATGCTACGAGAGATCCTCGACGAGGTCGAGCCGAACCACATGGACAGGACCCACTTGGTGGAAGTCCTGCGCGATGTCCTATGGGAACGGGAGAGACAAGCCAGGGAAGACCATACCCATATGGATCGCCTGTTTCCGGACGGCGAACCCGAAGGATTCGATGTCTCAGCAGATGTCGGTCACTATTAGCAGCTTATCGGAAACTTGTCCGTGGGCTAGGCGGTAGGCAAGCTTCGCGGACGCGCTGTAGTAATGGGGATGCGTCGCATTGACCTCGCCGATTTTCTCTCCATCGGCATAGATGGGCCCCCTCTGATATCCCTGCGCGTGGCACATGTGTATCCGCCGTCCCTCGTGGTCCATGAACGTCAGAGCATCCCATTTCGCCCAATCCTCGTCGGGAAATTCATGATCCTCCATCGGAATCCTGACGACGGCTAGATCTGGGATATCGTTGCCCACAGCCCAGAAGATGTCAGCAAGCGTCTGGCTCTTCAGCTCCTTCTCGACGCGCTCGAAGGGCGTGATGCCGTAATGGCGAAGCTTGTGGGCAATAACTGAAAACAACTCCTCCAAGTCGACCGGTCCTTCGCCCTCGCGCACCAGAGGCAGACATATCTGGCCCCATTCCCGCCTATGCTTCCAACCCGTCTTGCCAAGCTTCTCGAAGCGCTGGTCGGTGTACTCCGTGAAGGCCTCCGACCAGGACGGCCTGCCGCCGTCTGGGTTCGGCGGAAATGCAAGTGCGAGGGGCGATCTTCCTTCCGGCGTCTCGAACTCAACGTAGTAGCATCCGGCCTTCGTTCCGAGGTATGCTTTGATCCCCATATTCTCCAATACCGGAGCCAGGTGATGCCTGATTTGCTGCATGCGCTTTCGCATATAGATCTGCTTCAATCTCATTTGTTCCTCCTGTCACCTTCCAGAAGGATCCGTCGCCCGAATGCACGGCACAATGCAGGATCGGGACGCGTGGTGACGATTGCAGGCCGACGCGCGCGGCAGCGCGACTAAGGCGTCTAACGAGCGACGTCAACACCCTGCGATTGAAATAAAAAGGTAGACGCCAGACAGTATATGAGCGTTAATCATATTGTCTGTCGGCATAAGCCACGCTCAGGAGAAGATCCGTGATGTGCATCCGAATATCAGGTCCCCTGTCGATATAGGGATCGGGATACAGCAGGCGGCCTAGTCCGCATGCAGATAGCCCGACACTTGCCCGCGAGGCCGTCGACGCGATGGTGAACCCGGGCAACGGGCGAGATGCCAACCAGTCGGCACGTACTTTTCCAAAAACATCCCGCCAAGAAAAAAAACGCACCGGTCCTGCGCCTCCTGCCCTTTCGAATTAGGGCTATGGACCGGATCGAATTCAACCAGATCGATCTTTGTTCACAGCAAAGGAGCTGCCCCATGCCGCAGAACGAACTCGCTCGTCCGCATTTCTCCCGGATTCCGCAAATCTACCAGAACAGCCTACGCACCTGGCTCGATAACGGCTCGGTCGAAACGTTTTCCGAAGACGAGTTGAAGCTGCACCGCGCCGCCGCTCTCGCTTATGCGGATCCGCGTCGCCCGTCCATTCGCAGCCTCCACACTATGCTCTGCGACATGCTCACACGCGACGGCAGCGCAAGCGGGATCCCGCTTCAGCCCCCTACCCTGGCGTCGTTCCGCCACCTCGTCCTCACCCTGCCCGACGAGTTCGTCATCCACATGCGCTATGGCCGCGGTGTCAGTCTCTGGGACATCGTCGCCGATGCGGGACAGGCGATTGATGACCTTGCCGGCTCCGGCACGGCGTCGGTGAACTAAGGAGGACGATCATGAACGTGGAACACGTCGCTTCCCTGCTGAACGAGATCAGCACACTCCTCAACGAAACCCCGTCTTGGACTGACGGCAACGGAACCCGCCCGTACGAATATCTTCTCATCGAAAGCGTTGCGGTCGATGGCGCTCTTGCGATGGCCGAGGAATTCCCCGGCTTCGAATGGGATATCTGGAACACGCTGGCCAAGTCGATCGGCGAGATGAACGTCACTCTCCGGTTCAATGGAGCGCCGGAGCTCAAGTTCGTCGACTACGCGTCGTTCCTAGAGATTGTGAAGGCAGAAGCCCACACTTCCGAAGCGTGATCGGAAGAGAGGTCGGCATCGGGCTCTGACCTCTCCTTCACTACTCCTCGCCCGGCCCCACTCACTCTCAGGGATCTTCAACCTCGGTCGCATCGGGGAACGAGAACCTGTGTCTTCAGCAAGGAACGGAGACCACCATGACTATCGCAGCAAACCATTCCCAGTTCGGTGCCGCTGCAGGCGCAGCGATGAACATCGGCAGCGCCCGCGAGAATCGACTGCACTTGCGCTTCGCACGACGCGCCGCTCGGCAGCGGGGCTGGCATTCCACCAAGATCCAGTTCGACGCCATGCGTGCCGAATGCGAACTGTTCGGTGTGCGTCCCTGCGACTTCCGCCGCTTCTGCGCCCTCATCAACGGAGTGCACAGCCATCATTACACGGGTCGCCGCCCGGGATCCCTGTCGGCTGAACCCGCGTATTGGCCCGCTGTGTCACGGCCTGCCGACATCGGAGCGCTCCTCTCGTCGCTCGACGACGACCTGTTCTCCGGCTGGTGAGACATGGCGCATCGAGCCCTCCCAGCATCGTACCGCTGATCCTAGCCCCACGAACCTACGAGAAGGACCACAAATGACACGCATCCGTCAGATCATCCGCTACATGAAAGAGCTCGATACCGGGTACGACCGCACTCTCGAGCCGATTCCTTGCGAGACGCTGTTCCTCAAGCCCAATGGCGTCCTGTCGGGGCAATATGCCCCCTTCGAGCTCGCAAGCGGCGATGACGAGAGTCTTAATGACTTGGTCAGCATTCCCACAGTCTGGAAGCCGACCGAGGAGCCTACCCCCTCCCGCTGGTACCCCGCCCGTACAAAGGGCCACAGCCGCGGCACTCTGGTCAACAGCAAGACGCGCAAGGGCATCACGTATTCGAGCACCTACGAACGTAACCTGGCGTACATGCTGTGCGCGTCCAAGCACGTCGCTCTCGTCGAGGACCAGCCCTCGGCCATTCCTGTCCGAGGAGAGGACGGCGCCTTCCAGCACACCATCGACTACCGAGCCACGATGACCGCCACCGGAACGAAGATCGCCGTTGGCGTACGCCCCACCTGGCTTCTGGACAAGGACGATCTTCCCTACACCATCGACAGCATCGACCGGTTCTCGCCTGCGGGCTTCGCAGACGGCGCAATCATTATGACCGAGCGCGAGCTTACTGGTGCGCGGTGCTGGAACGCGATGAGCATTCTGCGGGCGCTCCGGAACTCTGTTCCCGAGGACAACGACCGCCTTCGCGAATTCGCCCAGCGCTTCCATGGAGCCGTCCACGTTCGCGACCTCATTTCCGGCTTCTCCGCTCCTGCGCACGGCCAGAACGCGGTCTGGTGCCTGATCTACGACGAAGTGCTCATTCCTACCCGTCCGGACGCGAAGCTCATCGACGCTCCCTATGTCCGTTTCAATCATACTCATTAGGGGGATAATGATGCAGCCAGACCTCAAAGAGATCCTTGCCCTGCAGCAGACTCCTGTATCCGGGATGTTTGCGCGACTTCCGGTGAACGCCAGGGTCAAAGACCTCGGCATCGAGTACTGCGTCCTCCACTGCGACAGGAACGGTGCCGTCCTTCGCCGGATGGACGAGACGAACGCAACTATCGGCTTCTCACAGGCGGAGCTCCACGAATGCCTGAACCGTCGTGGAAACCCGATGACGGTCGAGCCGAACTACTACGCCGCCAGCAAGGCCAAGGCGCGTCTTTCCGGAAGCAGCAGCCTCTCGTCGCTTCCTGCGCATGAGCAGGAAGACATCCTGCGAAAGGAGTTCTTCATCCGGAAATTCTACGAGCTTCGCAGCGAGTACCGGGAGAAACTGCGTCTTGCCCGCATCGGTGGATTGCCGAAGCCACTGCCGGTGAGCAAGTCGCGCGAAGCCCTTCTGCGCATTCTGCCGGGCATCTCGCTCGCATGGCGCGAACTCCAGATCCGAAACCACGGGGCGAAGGCTCTCACCTACCGGAAAAAAGCAAACATCGCGCTCTTCGAACCCAAGCCGTCGACCGTCAAGGGCTGGATCTCGGACATGGAGGAGAACGATTTTGATCCTCTCTGTCTCCGGAACGACTACAAGGACAATCGCCCGGAGTATTTCACGGCTGACGAACTCGTGCATCTTAACGCCGCTGTTCGCGCAGCGTGCTCGACGGCGAAACCCGATCTCGCGGAGTTCCATCGCGGAATGGAGCTCTCGATGACGGCCGAGAACAAGATGCGCGGTCCGGACGACCAGCTTCGGATCCCCTGCGAGGAGACGCTTCGCAACCGCTACAATAAACAGCCGGAGATGTGGCGCGACCTGGGACGTGACGGGGCAGTAAGCGCCCGGCGCGAGTGGCAGCCTGAGCATGGCGGCCGCGACGTCATCCGTCCCCTCGAGTGCGTCGAATGCGACGACCATGAAACAGACCTCCAGACTCTCCTGGTGAAGATCGGCATCTGGAAGACGCTCTCCAAGGCCGAGCGCAAGAAGATCAAGCGCATCCGTCTCACGATTAGCGCGATGATTTGCGTGGCTTCCCGTAGCATAGTCGCGTTGCATGTAAGCGCGGAGCCGCCATCGCTCAAGTCAGCGATGACCGCTCTGGAAATGTCCACCCGCGACAAGACCGAAGCCGCTCGTCGGCTGGGATGCCACTCGGCATGGCCTCAGGGCGGCACTTCGGAAACCGTAGCGGTCGACAGTGCTGTCTACTTCGCCCATCGTCCATATCGCGTGGCCCTGAACGATGTAGGGACGGAGATTTTTCTCCCTCCCGCCGGTGAGGCTCCATGGCGCGGTTTCATCGAGCGCTGGTTCCAGACCTTCACACATCAGATGTTCAACTACTTCGACGGACGAACCTGGGGTTCGATCAGCGAGAAGGGTGATTACGACTCGGAGGCTCATGCCACCATGGTTGCTGATCAGGTTGCCGAATGCATGATCAGGTGGTGTGTCGACGCTTATCATAACGCACCCCACTCGCAGCTCAACGGTGCGACGCCATTGAACAGGTGGTATGAGCTAGCGCGTGATCATGGCGTCCAGCCGGGCCCGACGGGTGCGCTTCGCACGCACCTTTTCGGAACCTACGTGACACGCAAGGCTTCGAAGAAAGGCCTCCGCGTCGCGGGTCTGTACTTCCAGAGCAAGGAACTTCAGCAGATCCGCCGGAAGGACTCGAAGATCCCAATCCTCGCCCGTGTCAACAATCACGACCTGGGTGCGATCTCCGTCCTCACAAAGCAGGGCTGGATCGAGGTTCCATGCGTCCACAAGGAACTGGAAGGGGTAAGCATCTGGCGGTGGCTGGCGACGACGGAACGGCTGAAGCTATTCAATCGGGAGAACGCCAAAGCGTCTCGCCAGACCCTGCTCGACACCTTTGCGTGGCTCAAGGAACAGGCGGAGATGGCCCGGCTCGAAGCCGGTCTCGTCAACCCGGTTCTGACCGACGAGGACTACCTCAGGTTCGAAAAACTAATGGACGGCGTGTTCTCCCTCGTTGACGGCCCCGTAAGGGGCGAGCCACGTCCAGAAGGTGAATGGCACGCGTCCAACGAACTTTTTGCGGCCCTGCGGATCGAACCCATCGTATACGCCAAAACACGCAGCCAGAAGGCCATCCGTGAAGAAGCTGAGGCGGGTAGCCGTCCCCCTATCGGCACCGCGGCCATCTCAGCCGATGCCTCCGCGCCTGCCGTTACCGCTGCGAGCAAGACTGATCGCGACGAGGGAGACAGAGAGACCTCGGTTGTCCGGCGCATTAGCAACAATATCTTCGACGACGAATAGGATTAAGTGATGGACCACCAGAATATTGATCACGATGCCCGTCGCAGCCAGGCCGCGATCGACCGCGTTCGCGGCCTGATCGGCGACAACCGCCTCGCCATTGCCGACCGCATTTCCGAGCTATACGGAAAGTACATCCCGCTCGACCGCGACGTGCTGCTGAGAGACGCGCTGACCGCCCTAGTCGCAAGCGTGACGACGCCCATCACAGGAAAACCCGACAAGCGCCGCATCGTAGCGGTTTGCGGGCGCTCCGGGGCGGGAAAAACAACCGCCATCATGAAGCACGTCAGCAGCCTCAAAGCCATGGCCTCGTATGTCGATGAGGACGGAGTGACCATTCACCCCATGATCTTCCTGGAGGCCAGCTCGCCCTGCACGCCGAGGCTTCTTGCCATCAGCGGCCTGGAGGCACTCGGACACACGCCGCCCGACCGGATCCGCGAGAACGAAGCCTGGCTTCTCTTTCGCCGCCTCCTCAAGGTGCACAAGGTGATGTGGGTGGTCATCGACGAGGCTCAGAACGCCATTGAGACCGCGAATGTTCGGCAAGCCACAGTCATTGGAGATGCGTTCAAGTCGCTGACCCAGATGCCCGACTGGCCCGTTCGGCTGATCCTTGCTGGGGTGCCTCCGCTTGCCAGTTTTCTTGCCCGCAAGCAGCTCTATAACCGCCGGACCGTGATCCCTTTCGACACGGTCGACGCCGACGAAGGTACGGATCTCATTGACAGCATCCTGCAGACGATCGTCGTCGAGCATGCAGGAATGAGCCTGCGTCTCGACCTCGAGCTCTATCGGTTCGAGAATCATCACCTGAGCGATGATGACCTCCGGGACAGTTTCCTCCAGAGGCTGGCGCACGCTTGTGATGGTGAGTTTGGATCTGTCGTGCAGATGATCCGCGCAGCAGTCGAACGTGCCATCCTCGATCATCGAGAACATGTGACGCTCGATGACTTCATCAAGACATACGCCTCCTTCTCCGGATGCAGGCCTAAAAAGAACGTCTTCAAAGCAAGCAACTGGGAGGAACTCGAACCTTCGGTCGCCCTGCTCCGCGATGAGGACCGGGCATGGGAGGAAGCCCGCCTTCAGGCCAAAGGCAAGAATGCAACCAAATACGGAGTACGTCCCCAATGAGCAGACTTGCTGAACTTCTACCTTTCAACGTCCGCGAGACCGTCGCCAGCTACTGCTCACGTTTGGCGGCGGCATGCGGGTACAGGCACGCCCGCTCCTTCGGGGCGGACCTCGGCTTCAGCTTCCAGGGATTGGCAACGGGCAACGAGGAAGACATCGACACCTTCTCGCGGCTGGTTGACAGGAGCGGCGCATCCTTGTCTTCGGGAGTTGTGACTACCGTTGGCACGATCAACGATATTGCAGGACAAAAACTGAGCCGGGGATTGATGCAGCGGCAGCGGCTCAGGTTTTGTCCTTACTGCGTACGCGATGACGAGCGTGGCCAAGCGGGACGATCTGGCTATCGCGCCTATGGGCGGATTGAGTGGCTGGTCAACGCTGTCCGCACCTGCGCCACCCACGGCGTCATGATCGTGACATCCGACCGCGTACCGCCACCGGTGTTTTTGCATGACTTCGCTGCCAACCTGGCAAACGAGACAACAAGCAACGCGGGTATGGTGATCCCCCAGCCGAACGAACCCGACAGTCTTCAAAGGCACGTCGAGGCCCGCCTTCGCTCTGCGACGACCGCATCGCAGTGGCTGGAATCGATGCCCCTGCATGTAGCCATCCGGCTATGCGAGACGGTTGGCGCCTCGGAAAGAATCGGTATCCGATTCCACAGCGACAGGATCGATCCCATTGAATGGTCAGCGTGCGCCGGCGCCGGGTACGACCTCCTCTCCGGCGGCGAGGCGGATTTCCGTAGTTGGCTGGAAAAACTCCTGTCCGATTTCGCACTTGGACGAAGCGACATGGGCGGCCGCGTGTTGTTCGGGCGTCTCTACGAGCGGCTTGCGCACGAGACCGACGATCCAGCGTTCGACCCAATCCGGGACATCATGCGCGACGTCGCGCTCTGCAGCCTCCCGCTTGGTCCCGGCGACGACTTCTTCGGACCCATTACAGACAGACGACTGCACTCGGTACAGTCCGCGTCGCGGCAATTCGGGATCCATCCCAAACGACTTCGCAAGTTGCTCGTGAACTCGGGGATGATCCCGGCGGAAGACGTGGCGAAGACCTTCGAACGGATCCTGCTGCCTGCGACCGACATGGAGAAGTTCGTGGCAGAAGCACAGGCGGGCCTGGACGTTCCCGAGGCGAAGATCCGGCTCGGTGTCAGTAGGGTCCAGTTCGACATCCTCATCGAACATCGCTTGATCGTTCCCGTAGCCGGCAATCGGTCCGCCAGCGAGTTTATCAGCGTGGACCGCCGTTTTGCTCCGGACGATCTCGATGACTTTCTTCGACGGCTTACGGCGAGCGTCACCGTGGATCCCAGCTCCGAGATGGTCGATATCGCTACGGCATGTCGGCGAACGAACTGCCAGTTCATGGAGATCATGGAGATGCTCCTGAACCGCTCGCTCGAGACCGTCGCCATTGACCCCGATCACCATGGCATTGCAGGGTTCAGACTGGACATCACCGAAGTCCGGCGGATGACGGCTGGCGAAGATCATGGATGCTTCGCAGTATCGAAGCTGCAAAGTCTCATTCCGGCGTCTTCCCGGATCGTGTCCGGGCTGCTCTCGGGCGGTTGGATCGCGACCGTCGAGCGTAGAAACCCGGCGAAGAGGTACATGCAAAAAGTCGTGGAGCCGGATACACTCGCCAAGTTCAAGGAAGAGTTCGTCTCATTAGGCAACTTGGCGAGCAGCAGGCGGACACGCACCTGGAGCCTGAAAAGGCAGATCGAGGAAAGGTCCATCGAACCGAAATTTATCGTCGCAGAAATGCCGTTTTACAGGAGAGCAGATCTGACTGACCTGTAACGTTTTTCATCTTTGATGCATTCCAAGCCGGGCGCTCCGCCCGGCTTTTTTGTTTAATAGGTGATTTGGCCAAATCTAGCTTTCAACATGGCCAGTCCTGCTTGGGTCCACGGGTTCGCGCCACCATAAATCAATAACTTGCGCGCAAGTTGGCCAATACTTAGGTGGTTTTCTCAGCTCGGGGGAAACTCCGGGCTATCTGATATCAACATCGCGTTTGCAAATGCGTATTTGAAGTCAATTTATACCATACGTCACATAGAGACAGGCAATGGACCTGATTGAAAAAATTTGGCTCTTCAAGTTTTCACTAGCTCCAGCTCTGACAACCTATGTTGTATTCGAGCTTTCGACCATAATAAGAAAAATAACTAGAATTGCTTACACACCCATATATTTTATGTTTTTTCCACTAGGGCACGCCGACGAACTATATTCTCAATATTTTAACGAAGACAGTTTCTATATTGGCGTTAGTCAAACCCCTGAAGAAAAAAACAAATTGAGAAAACGGATTATATCAATATCAGTTTTCTCGATGATATTTTCTACAGTAATTAATCCGCTCATGGCAGGAGTTTTTGCTGCAGTTTTTCTAAATTCAGAACAGTTTTTGCATTTTTTTTGGTTTTTGGCGGCAACTAAACTTATACTTACATCCATATCTCTTTATAATACCAGAAATATTTCATTTGTTGGTAGCTCTTCAGCCTTTCCTTGGATTGCATTAATTTACGTAGTGTACTTCGCCGCTATTCTTCGAATCGTCAACGGCGCGTACGATTGGGCGACATCAAAAATTGCGTCATTAGGCATCTCGGGTATGCTGCTAAATGCGCTGGACTTGTTAATAATTGATTTTGGTATATACATTTTAATTGCTGGCTTACTTGGCGCAGCAATAAGCTATTGGATGACAGATCCCGACAATATTCCAGAAATGGAGATAATAGAAGAACCGGAGCTATTACCCGTTGAGGAATAGAGACATCTATCTAAAGATCCGAAAATATGAGCCCAAAAAAGATATCGATTTATATGCGATAGCTATAATAATGACGGAACGCCGATTTCGAAGATTATTTTTTAGATTAACAGAATTGTGCTTAATTATATTTCGGCTTCTCCCTAATCGCCGCCTTGAAAAGGTAACAATAGGGGTATCACAGGTACGACTGGAATACTGGAGAGAATATTTCCTTAAGAGTAACCTTAATTTAGTATTTTTATCATTTTCGCTTATGAACAACTATAGATTGGCATCCGCCTATTTAACAAGAATTAAGACGCGAAATGAGCGTGAAATCCTAGAATTTTACAATGGAAGACCTAGTAAAATTTACGTGGAAGAATTCCGCAAAAACTATCGTGAACTTTTATTGATACATAAAACATACAAATAAAACTGCGGTATATTTCTCCCACAATTCCGAGGGAACGGCGGCCGCGCTTCAAAAAGGCGCGGCCTAACCTCCTCACCCCACAAAATCCACCAGCAGCTTCACATTCAGCGCTGCAATTACCACTGCGATAAGCCATGCAAACGCCGAGAGCCATCGCGGGGCGCACAGTTCACCCATCTTGGCGCGGTCGGCGGTGAACATGACCAGCGGGAAGACGGCGAAAGAAAGTTGCAGGCTTAAGACCACCTGCGTCAGTATCAGCAGTTGAGACGTGCCGCTTTCGCCGAAGGCG
>Ga0075369_10000049_pt1 | contig 30759 bp, 23 predicted proteins | sample EndMethybrTD3034_FD_71400 | JGI IMG/M metagenome (GOLD analysis project Ga0075369, IMG submission 71400) | Populus endosphere microbial communities from Tennessee, USA - Endosphere MetaG P. TD hybrid TD303-4 | ecosystem: Host-associated > Plants > Roots > Endosphere | place: USA: Tennessee...
GTTCCTTCACTCGCGTATACGTTTGTCCGGCGAGGACGGATTTATCGGCATCGGCCTCTTCTGGCGCAAATACCGTCAGCCAGTCCTCGGTCTCGATGGCCGGCCGGCCGGCCCGCCGGGCGAGGTCGATCCGCTTGTTGCGGGCGATGGTATAGATCCAGGTGGCGACCGAGGCCCGCCCGCGATCGAAGCTCGCGGCCTTGCGCCACACCATTATCAGGGCTTCCTGGGCCACTTCCTGCGCGGTTTCTGCATCGGTGCCGCCGCGCATGATGAAGGCTTTTACGCGCGGCGCGTAGTGGCGGAACAGGCTCGCGAAAGCCGCGCGGTCCTGGCGGGCCGCGATGGCCTCGATCAGGTCGGCGGCTTCGTCGGGCGAAAGCATCGACGAATACTAGTCCTCCCCCGCCGCGCGGGGGAGGTGGCAAAGACCCGCGACGGACATGTGATCCGACGTCGGCCGCTGGTCGTATATCAGGCGCGGGCGCCGGCAGGTGGGTTCGCGCCGACGTCCCAGAAGATGCCTGTCATCAGTCGCAGGCCTTCACGGGCCACCGGCGCCAGCAGGTGCTCGTTGGGGGCGTGCTGGGAGCAGGCCGCGTAGGAATGCGGCACCCAGACCGTCGGCATGCCTAAAATGTCGGTGAAGACCTCGTTGGGCAGCGAGCCGCCGAGATTGGGCAGCATGTTGGGCTTTACGCCGCCCGTCTTCTCGATCGAAGCGGCGGCGAACTTGGCCCACGGGTTCTCCGGGTCGAGGCGCGTCGCGTTCATGATCACCTCGCGCGCCTGGTCGATCTCGATCATCTCGTAGCCGTGCCGGTCGAGATGGCGACGCAGCGCCGGGATGATGTCGTGCGGATCGGTGCCGACGACGAAGCGCAGCTGGCAGTAGGCGATGGCGCTTGGCGGGATGGCGTTGACCGGCCGGTCGGGATTGCCGGTCTTGAAGGCCAAAACCTCGAAGCTGTTCCAGCCGAACACGCGCTCGACCGGCGTCAACGATTCCTCGCCCCAGTTGGGATCGATGGTCGGCGCCCCCTCGCCCGCATCGATGTGCGCATCAGCGAGCGCCGCGCGCACCGAGTTGGTCAGCGTCTGGGGCCGCCATTCCGGCACTTTGATCTGGCCGCGCCGGTCGGTGATGGTGGCCAGCGCGTGCGCCAGCATGATGCCGGGGTTGCTTAAAAGCCCGCCCCAGTTGCCCGAATGATGGCCGCCTTCGCGCATCGTGAGCTTGAGGTTGAAGTTCAGTGTCCCGCGCGTGCCGCCGAAGATGGTGGGCCGGCGATGGTCGAGCCTGGGCCCGTCTGAGCCGATCAGCGCGTCGGCCTTCAGCGCCGACTTGTTGGCCTTGCAGAAGTCGGCCAGGCCCGGCGAGCCCGTCTCCTCGCCAGTCTCGATCAGGATCGTCGAGTTGAAGCCGAGCGAGCCGCGCTCCTCGAGCACGCACGCCAAGGCCGCAATATTGATCGTATGCTGGCCCTTGTTGTCGGCCGTGCCGCGGCCGTACAAGCGGTCGCCCTCGACCACGATCTTCCAGGGCGACAGGCCCTGCCGCCACTGCTCCTCCTGGCCGCGGATCACGTCGCCGTGGCCGTAGGTCAGCACAGTGGGCTTGGCTGGGTCTTCGATGCGGCGCGCGATCAGGAATGGGCCGTACTCGGCGCGCGGATTGGGCAGCACGGTGCAGTCGTAGCCCATCTTCTGCAGCGACTGGGTCATCTCGCCCGAGACGTACTCCTGCAGGGCGGGCATGGAGTCCTTCTCCTGGCTGGTCGTCGGGATCGCCACCCGGCGCTGCAGCTCGGCCAGAAAGCCGCCGTCGTCGAAATACTTTTCCGCGCGCGCGATGGCGCTGTCACGTGTTCCACTCATGATTTTTCCCGTGCCTTTCGTAGCCACGATAGCAAAATGCCGGCCTAGGGAGGACACAATGCTGACATCCGGCCGCGTCGTTTTTACCGACATGGAAGAAGTCCACTACGGCAAACCGGCCGCCCAGTCGGTCGCCGAGGTCGTGAAAGCCCACGGCGCCGAGCGCGTGTTCCTGATGGTGAGCGGCACGCTCAACCGCGAGACCGACGAGATCGAGAAGGTTCGCCGCGCGCTGGGCAATAAATGCGTCGGAACGTTCGACAAGATGCCGGCGCACTCGCCGCGCTCGGCGGTGATTGCCGCCGCCGCGCAGGCGCGCGAGGCGCGTGCCGACCTGATCGTGACTCTGGGCGGCGGCTCGATCACCGACGCCGCCAAGGCCGTCCAGCTCTGCCTCGCCAACGACATCGCCACCGTCGAAGGCCTCGACAAGGCCCGCAACGCCGACGTGAAGGCGCCCTCGGTGCGCCAGGTCTCGATCCCGACCACGCTGTCGGCCGGCGAGTTCTCCGGCATCGCCGGCGTCACCAACGAGGCGACCCGGGTGAAGGAGCTGTTCCGCCATCCGCTCACCATCCCGCAAGCGGTGATCCTCGATCCCGAGGTGACGCGCCACACGCCGATGTGGCTGTTCCTGTCGACCGGCATCCGCGCCGTCGATCATTGCGTCGAGGGCGTGTGCTCCAACGAATCGACGGAGTTCACCAACGCCTCTGCCCTGCATGGCCTGTCGATGCTGGCGCGCGGCCTGCCCAAGGTGAAAGCCGACCCGTCGGACATGAAGGCCAGGCTCGACTGCCAGATCGGCTCGTGGCTGTCGATGGGCGGGCTGGCGGCCGGCGTGCCGATGGGCGCGAGCCACGGGATCGGCTACGTGCTGGGCGCGGTGTTCGACGTGCCGCACGGCCACACCTCCTGCATCATGCTGCCGTCGGTGATGCGTTGGAACAAATCGGCCAACGCCGATCGCCAAGCGCTGATCGCCAACGCCATGGGCCAGCCCGGCAAGGACGCGGCTGACGTTTTGGACCAGTTCATCCGCGGGCTCGGCATGCCCAGAAGCCTCTCCGAGGTGAAGATCGGCAAGGAGCATTTCGACCGCATCGCCACACAGGCGATGGGCACGCCCTGGGTGCCGCGCAATCCGCGCAAGATCGACGGACCGGCGCAGGTCAAGGAGATCCTGGAACTGGCTGCGTGAGCTGCTCGCCTTTTTGGCGAAATCGGACAGTTTCGCAAGTTTCGCAACCACATTTGCTGTCTGGGAGCGGTCCCTCCCGGTGTTGGAAATCGGATCGACGATGCATAGAGCGACTTGGCAGGCCTGACTCTAACACAACTACAGTAACATATCAATAACCATGGTATTTTTGCGTGCCATATAGGGCCCTTGGCCGCATTAATTTGCCAGCAGTGCAAGCACCATGGCGTTGTTGTCCGGAAACGGGCAACCAAAACTCTCGGACGCGCGTTCAGACGATGAGCGCATGAAGACCTTTGGCCTAACCCGTCCGGTCTTGCGTTGCTGGCCCATCCGGCGGGCTGTCGGATGGGCCTTCTATTCAGGTGTGAGCCATGTGGCGCGTGCTGGTAGTGGAGGACGACGCCCTGCAGGCTGACCTTGTGTGCGACCTGCTGTTGGCGGAAGACATGGAGCCGATCGGCCCGGCTGCGACGGCCGAGGCGGCGATCAGCCTCCTGGACGCGACGAGTCTCGATGCGGGTGTCCTCGATATCCGGCTGCAGAACGGGCTTTGCTTCGACGTCGCGCGCACGATGATCGAACGGCGCATTCCCTTCCTCTTCCTGACCGGCTCCGCCGGCGAAGTCGTACCCACAGACTTCCGGGCGGTTCCTCTCCTCCACAAGCCGTGTGAGTCGGCAACCCTGTTCGAAGCGCTGCGTAAGATATTGCCCTTGCAACAGCAGTGAACATCGTCAAAGCGTGCGACGATTGCCAGTGCATCGTCGACACGGCACACTGCCGGCATGCCGCTACATGTCGATATCTCGCGTCTCGATCGCCTGGTGGTCATCGTGGCGCGCGGGCAAATCACGGCCGAGGAGATGGGCGCAGTCAAACGGCAGCTCGTCGAGGCCGGCGTGCAGGCCTACGCCAAGATCATCGACGTCTCGCAGGGCCGATCCGACCTGACGCGCGAGCAGATACAGAAGGTGGCCGACATCATGCATGGCTCGGCGGACGAGACACCGCGCGGCCCGGTGGCGTTCGTCATCGATCCCCTACGCATCGGCTTCCCCAACATGTTCGCCGACCTGACCAAGGACGAACGGCCCATCCAGCTGTTCCGCAGCCTGCACGAAGCGCGGGCGTGGCTCGAACGCGCCAGGCAAAAGTCGCAGAAGCGCCAAGCTGGCTGATTCCTTCAGCGCGTCATTCCTTTCTTTTCTTTGCTCGCGCTCAGCGCAGGCATTGCCGCATGCCAACTGAAGGCTGAGCGCGCTAGCGCCGTGGCGTCACCGGCTGTTGCACAGGCGGGGAAGCTAGTCGCGAGAGAAGCCCTTCAGCGACTGCCTCCGAATGGTCACCACGCGAGCGGCAAGTGCTCGCTATTGTACCGGTTGGGTGTTGTGGGAAGGGGCCACGTGCTCCGATCAATTCGAACACGAGCTGGCGGCGCGCGCTCGCAACGGGCTGTCACGACTCTCCGAGAAAGAGCAGCAGGCGGCTATGTGCTTGCCGGCCTCGCCGGTGTCGCGGTCGGCATGTGCCTTTTCAACGTTTTTCTGTCTTCTACGCCGGAGCCTGCAACCGCCTTATACAAACGGTCCAATGCGTTCGTGCGCGCGTGCGAGACGGCGGGTGCCGAGATCTCCAGGCTGCGGCGCGCCACCTTCTTCATCGACGATTGCTCCACGCCCGTCGTCACGCCGATCTTCGGCGAAGAAGGCCGGGTGATCGTGCGCCGGACTGTCGAGGGCGAGGCCGACGACGATGATGGCGGGCGCGTCACCTACTCCGTGAAGATGGATGGCCGCAGCATCGAGAGATGGCGCGCGGTCGAAATCAGGCTGGCGCCAAGCCGCCTCACGCTTGATGCATCGCTGCTGCCGACCACGCGGTCCACGACTCCGACGGCAGCGCACCGCTGAGCTGCACGATCAGGTCGTTGAAGTCGCGGTCGCCGCCGCCCTCCTGGTAACAACGACCGCAGCGGCGTCGGCGACGCTCTCGAAACACACCTCCTCGCCTTCCGGCAGCGGCGGCAGGCCGCGCTCGATGTCGCGCAGGACTCGGTCGCGCAGATTGCCGAAGGCGAGCCGGACGCCGCAGCTCCCGAGCTCGCTGTCGAGCTCGACCAGCATGTCGCAGGCCATGATGTCGACGTCGTGGATGGCAGCGCCGTCCACCACCACGGCCGTCACGGGCTCGGCGGCGCCGGCGACCAGGGCCTCGATGCGCTCGCGGAACAGCTCGGCGTTGGCGAAGAAGAGCGGCGCGGAGAAGCGATAGACCAGCAGGCCGGGAACCCGGCGCCGCCTCGGGCCGATGCACGGGGTCGTGCCATTCCCCGGCGGACGTACGGCCGAGCACGGCGTCGGGTGGAAACGCGAGTGCGCGCAGCAACAGCACCAGCGAGAACACGACCCCGAGCAGGATACCTTCCATAAGGCCCAGCACCACGACGCCCACCAGGGTCACCAGGGCGCCGGCCAGGCTGATGCCGCGGAAGCGCAGAAGGCGCGCAAACTCGCCGAAGTCGCAGAGCCCCCAGGCCGAGGCGATCAGGATGCCGCCCAGCGCCGCCGAGGGCAGCCAGTAGAGGAGCTGGGTGAACCAGAGCATGACAGCCGCGACGACGAGGGCGGCGATCACCGACGTGACCTGGGTGCGCCCGCCCGCCGCCTCGACGACGGCAGTACGCGAATCGCTGGCGCTGATCGGCAGGCCCTGGCTCACGCCCGACACCAGGTTGGCCATGCCGATGCCCAAAAGCTCCTGATTGGCGTCGATGCGATAGCGGTTGCGGGCGGCGAAGGCGCGGGCCGTCACCATGGTGTCGGAGAAGGCCAGCAGCGCCGCGGCGAGCGCCACCGCCAGAAGGTCATCGAAGTCGGCGAGCGTCGGCATCGGCAGCGAAAGCTGCGGCAGGCCGGTCGGGATGCGGCCGACCACGGCGATGCCGTAACGGTCGAGGCCGAACAGCACCACGGCCAGCAGCGCGCCCATCAGCGCCACCACTGCGCCGGGCACGCGCGGCACGAAACGGCGGCACAGCAGGATCAGAGCGAAGCTTCCCGCGCCGATCGCGAGAGTAACCAGGTTGGTGTCACCGAGCCGCGGCAGAAGGCTCGCGAACTGTTCCAGCGTGGTCTCGCCTGCGGCGCGGATGCCCAGCACCTTGGGCAATTGCGAGACGATGATCACAAGCGCGACGCCGTGCATGAAGCCCACGATCACCGGCTTGGACAGGAAGTTGGCAACGAAGCCGAGCCGCAGCAGGCCGGCCAGCAGGCACAGCACGCCGACCACGACCTGGCGCGAGCTGCCGAACAGGAAATAGGCGAGCAGCGGCAACATGCTGCCGTAGAGGCCGGCGAGCGGCAGTCCGGCCAGCTCGCCGTAGGCCAGGCCCACCGGCACCAGGACGGCGCCCAGCGTGACGCCCGCCGCGAGATCGTGCGGCAGGAACGAGACCTGGTACGACTTGAGTGTCGCCAGGCCGGGCAGCCAACGCCCTAGTCCCATTTGCGCTCCAGGAAGAGCCGCACGTCTATCGTGAACTGGCCCGGCGCCTGCAGCATGGAGAAGTGGCTGACCTCCGGCTGCAGCAGCAGGCCGGCATTGGGGATCTCGCGCGCCATGAACTCGGTGTTCTCGCGCTTGATCGCCTCGTCGTGGTCGGCGTCGACGATCCTTGTGTGCACCTTGATGGCGCCAAGGTCGGCGGCGGTCCAGTTCGGCTGGGTCGCCCACATGGTGCTGATCTCGTCGACGAACTTCTTGTAGTCGCGCGGCGTTGCCGACAATGCCTCGTACTCCTTCTCGGCCCGGGCGATGAACTGGGTGAAGACGGGGCTTTTGTCGACGTCCTTCACGCCGCTGGGATCGGAGTTGGCGGCGAAGGCGAACAGGCGCGAGACACGGCCGGGATGGCTCATCGCAGGCTGAGCCCGATGATGGCGCCATCGCTCCAGCCGACGATCGCCGCCTGCGGGATACCGAGATGGTCCATCAGGCCGATCACGTCGGAGGCCATCAGCGTATAGCCGAACGGCCGGCTATCGCGCGTGCTGCGGCCATGCCCGCGGCTGTCCATGACGATGACGCGATGGTCGCGCGCCAGCTCGGGCACCTGGTTACCCCAGTAGTTCGAATTGGCCAGGCCGCCGTGCAGCAGGATCACCGGCGGGCCGCTGCCGAAGGTGGCGTACCAGATGGAGATGCCGTTGACCGGTGCGTGGCCGCTGGTTGTCGCCATCGGCAGCGACGGCGTCGGCGGCAGGGTCATCCAGCGCGGCACGGACTGCGCCGCGGCGGTCGAAACAATGAGCGCGGCGAACAGGCTCAGCAGGTAGGCTCGCATGAGCGAGCCTACCTCAGCGTCCGGGCCGAGAGCTATCCGACGCGATCCGGCCCTACCCGGCTTTGGCTGCCGCCGCCGCCGGCGGCCGGCCGTTGGCGTACACCGCGCCCTCGAAATCGCCGAAGACCTGCAGCGTCTTGGTGTCGGCGAACGGCAGGATCTGGGTCAGGATCACGCCGGCCACCTTCTTCTTCGGATCGAGCCAGTAGTAGGTGTTGGCGAGGCCGGCCCAGGCGAGGCTGCCGGCGCTGCGTTTGCCGGGCACGTCCTGGGTGTTGATCATGTAGGCCAGCCCCCATTTCTTGACCATGCCGGGGAAGAACTCGGCGTCGTTGGTCAGGTCGGGCTGGGCGGTCTTGAGCAGGGTCACGTTGAGGTCGCCCATGCTGTTCTTGTTCACCAGGGCAACGGTTTCGGGTTTCAGGATCTGCGCCGTGCCCAGCTTGCCGTTGCCCAGGAGCGCGCGCAGGAACGTGAGGTAGTCGCGCCCCGTCGAGTAGAGGGCGCCGCCGCCCATGAAGAATTCCGGCGCCTGGGGCATGCCGAACTCGATGGGGCTGAGCTTGCCGTCGGCGCCGCGGGCATGGACGCTCGCCAGGCGCGCCTGCTGGTCGGGCCGCAGGATGAAGCCGGTGTCCTTCATGCCGAGCGGCGTGAAGATGCGTTCGCGCATGTAGCCGTCGAGCGACATGCCGCTCACGCGCTCGACCGCCTTGCCGGCCCAGTCGATGTTGATGCCGTACTCCCACTTCTCGCCGGGGTCGGCGATCATCGGCACTTTCAGCGCCTCGAGCTTGCATGTACCGATGCCGGGGACATTGGCTACCTTCATGTAGCGCTCGATGTCCTTGTTCCACAGGTCGTAGCTGAAACCGGCCGTATGGGTGAGCAGATGCCGGAGCGTGATCGGCCGCTTGGGCGGCCGCAGCTTGGGCTTGCCCTCGGCGTCGAAGCCCTCCAGCACCTGCGCGGCGCTGAGCTCCATCACGACATCGCTGATCGGCTTGTCGAGGCTGAGCTTGCCCTGCTCGACCATCTGCATGGCGGCGATCGACGTTATCGTCTTGGTCATCGAGGCGATCCAGAACATGGTGTCGGGCGTCATCGCCGCACCGGTGACGAGGTTGCGCTTGCCGAAGGCGCCTTCGTAGAAGACGCCCTTGTCGTCGGCGGCCAGCGCCACGACTCCGGGCACATCGCCCGACGTGACCGCGCCGCTCAGCACGGCGTCGATCTTGGCCTTGTCGGCCCGGGCCTCGCTCGCCCAGAACAGGGGCACGCCCGTTGCCAGCAAGGCGCCGGCCTGGATTGCGGTTCTGCGTGTGATTGCGTTGTTGGCTTGATCGTGCTTGCTGTCAGCCATCGTCCTGTCCTCCCGTTGGAAAAGGGACATGTCGTATGCTGCGATGTCGGCACTACCCGACAACTATAGCGCGCACTGGGACGACGGGCGATTGTACGCAGGTTGTAACTGTTGGCGGGGCGAACGAAACCGTTCAGCCGTCGAAAGTCAGGCAAGTGGTCGTGCCGTGCACAAGCAGGCGTCCCGTGGCGTCGGTCAGCCGGCCGTCGGCGACGCCGACGCGACGCCCGCGGCTCAACACCCTGCCGTCGGCCCTGATCAGGCCCGTCTGCGGCGTGATCGGCCGGACGAAGGAGATCACAGGTCGAGCCATATTCGCCGCAGGCAGGCTGGGGCCGCGGTGTGCTCTCGGGAGTTGATCGCTGTTCCAGAAATCCCGCAAAGATGGTAGACTTATCTTGCATATTAGGATGTGGCCCAATGCGATCTCTATGGCTCCGAATAGAGGAATTGGATCAAGCGACCGGCAGCATCGCTCTATTCGACGTTGCGTTTCCTGAGCCGGGGCGCCAGCCGATCGCCGAGAAGCCGTTTTCACGCGCCCCAACGCTTCAGCAAGCTTGGAAGGATCGCGAGGCTGAGGTCGCCTCCGCCGCAGCGCCCGCGCCCAGCTTGTTCGACGATTTCGGAGATGACCTTCTAGGTCTGCTGGAGCCCTTTGTGCTTGCCGAGTGGGCAAAGATACGAACCAAAGATACAAGAACGTACTTGGAAGTGAGAAGGCCTGCTCAATCCCCGCCGGCTGCCCGGCAATTGGCCGACTTGCCGTGGGAGTATCTGGCGAAAAAGAAGCCTGGCGGCCTCGTTTATCGTTACTTCGCCGACACGCAAAACCCAATACTTCGGGTTAGACCGAGCGGCGGTCCCATAGCTGGCGCACACGCCCATCACCTGAATGCTCTGATCGTTACCGGTGAAGCCGTCGATTGGAAGGCCGGTGGATTCCCCGGCGACGACGTGGGCGCCGTGTTGCGAGAGATGCAGCGCTGCGAAACCTGCGCCCACGCGGAGTTACTGCAAGTCCCCGACCTCGATCAGTTGCAACCGGTTCTCGATCGCCTGTTGCCGGATATCATTCACTTTACCGGACATGGAGAGCTGTCCCCCACGACGCAAAGGCCCGCACTGAGGATCAGCAAACCAGGTGATCCCTGGTGGTGGGACACTGCCGCGATCCATACGTTCTTCTCCAACCAGAAACACAAGCCGCGCCTTGTGGTGCTGAATGCCTGCGACACTGCGGCTGCGCCCAGCACCCTCTATTCGGTGCTGGAAGCCCTGATGGAGACCGGTATCCCTGCAGTGGTCGCGGCGCAGGCGCCGGTCGGACAGGCTGTGACATCCGAGCTGTCGGAGGTCTTCTACCGTGAGCTGCTCGCCGGCAATACCGTCGACATGGCGTTGGCCCTGGCGCGCGCCAAGATTGGCCAGGGCAAGAATGGAACTGGCTGGCAATCGCGCGATTGGGGACTCCCCGTCCTGAGCGTCTCCATTCCGCCGGAAGAGTTATTTCCACCCAGGCCTATTCAGCAGCCGGACCCTGTCCAAGCCCTGCGAGGCTGCGCTGTGCTCAAGGAGTTCATGCGTGGCGACGACCTTCCAGCTCCGTTTGTCGGGTTGAGTTTGACGAACCAGCGATGGAAGGCTCTCAGGGCACTTCGAACGTCGAATTGTCTCGTCATCAAGGGACCGCCGAAGGGCGGAAAATCCTGGCTGGTCATGCGGACGCTACGAGACGCCGTCCATCTCGGCCATCGCGTCAAATATGTCGCTGTCTGTGGAGGGGGAACCCCCGCCGTCAACTACCTCGACCTTTTGTCCGCGATTGTCGATGCAGATACCACGAGAGCCGGCTCGCTGGTCCATAAGGCGCTGGATGACAGCTGCTTCAAGGAATTCCATGACGAAGTCGCGGCAAAGAGTCAGATTGAACGCATCGTTGACGCTTTTGAGCGGGGCCTGCAGCAAGCCACGAAGGAGCAAGAGCTCACGATCGTGCTGGATGAATTTCAGCGGAACACTTCCGTTGCGGAATCCCTGCCCATGCAGGAGTTCAGAAAGATATTGCTGCCGCTATGGCTCAAGATTGCCCAGGGTTCCATCCCGAATTTGCGCCTGATCATCGTCATCCGCGAGGACTTGTTCGATGGCTATGGCCTTGCAGAACTGCCGGGGGACCCGATCCAACTCCAGCTGTTCAAGAAGGAAGACGTGTCGATGCTGTTCAAGGAACTGTGCCGGTTCTATCGTGACGACGCCGCACTCGACGCCGCTCATAACGTCGCCTTGGTAGTGGTCAAGGAGTCGCAATGGAACACGGATAAACTTGAATTTATCGGCACCATGATCAAGCAGGCGAAGTCATGAACCTCCACCTGCCGAACCTCGACGACGATCAACAACGCCGTCTGGGGGAATTGCTGAAGGATAACCCGAAGCTGCGCGAGCTTCTCTCAACGCAAGAGTCTCCGCAGGATCGCGCGCTTCGGATTGTAAGCATTGTACGCGCGTTCGATAGCCCGATGTACACAGACGTGTGCCGACAAAACGATGCCGGCCTCCCGGCGTTCGACGAGATCGTCAAGAACCCAGATGTACGAAGAGTACCGAGAGCAGAGGGACAGTTCTGGCTGCGCGAATCAGTGCAGAACTATTGGCTAAGCTACTGGGAAAAGCATACTGACGAATATATGCCGTGGGCGAAACTGTTCGCCGAATGGCTCGACAAAAACGACAAGGATCCGGCGGAACAGCTGGCCTTGCTGTTGCGTTTCGACTGCCAGCGCGCTCTGCAACTTCTCAAAACCAAATTTGAAGAGGCCAATGCCAAGGACGACCTCTCTCTGTGTCATTCGCTGACGCGGCAGGTCGAGGCCAACCTGGACAAGATCAGCTCCGACCTCCGGCCGAGATTTCTCGAGTTCGTTGCGCGTTATCGTGGCAGAGCCTGGTTCCTGCAGGAATTCCATCGCACCATCAAGTACTTTCCCCGGAAGTCGCTGGAAACTGATTTCCAGAAGTTGGTCGCAGGCGACGATTCGAAATGGATTCTCTATCTGTCGTCGCGCGGCGGCCTGGGGAAGACCATGTTCGTGCAACGCATGATCGCGCACGAACTGCTCAAGAAGCCGCCATTCCCTCTCGTTGCGCGCATCGACCTCGACGACATCGAAGTGTCCGAAATCGCCCGGGCGCCGTGGCTGGTCGCCATCGAGATCGCCGAGGAGCTGGACGAGCAACTGACCCGACGATTGTTCTCCGACGGCAGCAACAACTATCTTGGCAATGTCAGACCGTTCAGTCCGCTGCTCTATCGACGCGAGTCCGACCGTGGGCGGACCCTGACCGATGATGCCCGCGCCGCTCTGAGGGGCCTCGCTTCCGGGCAGTTCTCCCACTGGTCCGCTTTCATCAGCCGCTGCATGGAACTGCCGCGGGATCGTCCGCTGGTGGTCTTCATCGACACGATCGAAGAGGCCACGCTGCATTGGCCGGCCCAATTCCGCCATCTGTTGGCTCGTTTCGAAGAGCTTCGCAAAGAGCTGCCTCAGTTGCGTCTGGTATTGTCGGGACGCTATCCGCCGTCCGATGAAACGCAGCATTTCCTGCAGTATGATGGCAAGCTGAAGGGCCAAACCAGATTCGTTCGGCTTGAGCCGTTCGAGCCCGACGACGCCGCACGCTTTATTCGTATGCAGTTGCCGGACCTAGCCGACCAACTGGTCAACACGATGGTCTCTGCGGCGACGGGAAGCCCGTTCAAGCTCTCGATGCTGTGCGAGATCATCAGCCAGAATCCTGGAATGGACGACAAAGAACTGAAGGAATACGGAGCCGACGTTGACGTCGCCTATCTGATCAAGCGAGTCGTCGAGCGCATACCGGTGGCCGACGAGCTCGGTCTGCGCTGGTTGTTGCGGTACGGCGCTGTCCCCCGACGTCTGACTTTCACGTTTTTGCAAGAGGTGTTGCACCCGCTGCTACTCGATGCGCTCAGCGGCAAGGTCGAGGCGGCCAAGGAGGACATTCCTTCGGACAAAGAACGACTGGCATGGATAAGGGATGCCGATACCGTGCTCGACCCAGAGCATCTTTGGCAGAGGCTTTCAAAATACGCGAGCGACCATAGCTGGATTTCCCTGAGCAAGGATCGGCATACAGCGACTTTGCACCCGGATGTCGTCACGCCTATGCGGCGGCTGCTCAAGCAACAGCCGATTTCCAATCAGATCCATCGCAAGGCAGTGGATCACATCCAAAGCCTGAAGGCACAGCATCTCGACCGCTGGGTTGAGCTCACGCTGGCAGAGCTCTATCACCGGGTACAGCTTGGAGAGGATCGCGTCCATGAGGCGCTCGTGGCCGCCCTCGATGAACGACCGTCGCCGGACGATGCCGACATTCGGCTGGAGGTCCTGCGGGAAATCGTCAAGCCTGACGGCGATTTCATCGATGCGACGGCGGCAACCCTGGCCCGCGCCCACTATGAGATTGCCGACACGATCGCGATCGAGGCGAATTTCGACTATCTCCCGCAGGATACTCGCCGCGAGGATATCCGCAGATCCTTGGAGAAGGCCTTTGAGCTGAACAGGTCTGCCGATATTCAGCTGCCGCCCTTCGCATTCAAGTGGCGTGATTTTCTCGATCGCAACATCCCAAGTACCCCGGGGGTGTTGGCAGATCTGTTCCTGGTGAGAAAGTCGGACGAGAGCAAGATCAGATATTGGTTGCTGATCATCGAAATGCTGGCGCAAGAAGCGCTTTCATCCATTGTGTTCGAGCCGCTTGCCGCCCTTTTCGGGGTGTTAACGGGGAGTGTGTCCTGCAAGCGAGTCCCGGCCTGGGCAGTGCTGGAGCGTCGAGCCAACGCCTACAGAAGGCGTGGATCGCTCCACCGGGCGGAGTGGCAGCTTCGCGAGATCCTGAATACCTGGCCGGGGCCTCGTGATGGAAAGCACTTCAGGCGAATCCAGGCGAGCTTGATCGAACTCCTCGTGATGAATTCCGGCCTGCTGGCTGCTGAAGCAGAAATCCGGAAAGCCGATGCCGCGGGCAGCGAGGAGGATCAAGGTCGGCTGCCGCTTCGAATCGAGATTTGCCTGCTCCGACGCGACGCCTGGACTGCCTTGGACCTGACCGAGAAAATTCAGGACAAGCAGCACTATCGCTTTCACCTGTTGCGAGGGCGGGCGCTGGGACAATTGCTGCGCATCGACGAAGCGATGGCCGCGTTCGCCGACGCAATGCAGGCGGCCCTGAAAAGTGAGACGCCGACGCTCCTCGACGACATCCGCCGTGAAGAATTGATGTTTCGACTGTTCGAGGCGGGACTGCCGACGGAGCCGGCTGGTCCGCGCCCGACACCAGTTGGAGCAGCTACCGAACTGGAATTGATCCGAGCATTCCAGGTGCGCGACAACCGAGCGGCCTGCGAGGCGATCATCCAGACACTCATCTCGGACCGGCATCCGGACTCCACGCGCATTCGGGCAACGATTGCGGGGGTTTCGTGGGGAATACTTCCCTCCGCCTCCATAAACGACTCGTTCATCTCCATGTTAGACCGGATCGGCAATGCGGGCATGCGGCTGCGGCTGCTGGAACCGCCGGTTCTGCTTGGGCAAGTCGCGCCGTGGCAGCTCAGCTGGTTCAAGCGATTTTCGTTGCGGACGAGCTTGACGCCCCAGAGCAGTACTGGGGCCGGAATGTTGGAGTGGGTCGCTTTCGGCCGCGCGCTTCTCGCGATGGGAGATGGCAAGCGGGCGGATGCAGCTTTTGCCAACGTGAAGGTTGGAATGGGCGCCAGCAAGGCAGAACTCGCCGTCTTTCGCCAACGCGGCCTCGCCGATCTACAGGCTCCATCCCCAACCGCAACATTTTGGATCGGGCGCTCTGGCCCGCCCCAGGCCGTAGAGTTTTTTGACGGACTCGCATCCGAGCCGGGCCTGCACGCGGCGGCACTAGCCGAGAACGCAGAGCGAGCGGTGCGCGCCTCGGAATGGACCATTGCTACCCGAAGTCTCGGGGAGGCTACAACGGTCCTGCAGAACAAATCCGTCCATCCTATCCTTGTCGAGCGAGCTTCTGGCGTGCACCGAGCGCTCACGCAAGCGATGTCGCCGGGCGATCAAGCTATTGAGAGCCTGCCTTCCGCGAGCGCCCCGAACGATAGCGACGTGACGCTCATGGACTATCGTTGCGCCCTCCTCGCCCTCGATAGCAGGCGACTTTCGGTGGAAGCGGCGGGCCAAGATCGTCTGCTTCTATCGCCTTTCGAGAACCCATCACTTGGAATTCTCTGCGAGTACTCGCGGGAACGAAGCCCCAGAAGGCTCGTGCCACATTTCATCGGCAGCTGGCCGGAGCCCGTCGAGGAACTGCGGGAGCCCCTCGCGGGGCTTCTGGAGCAGACGAGCGACAAGAGCGAACCGGTGCTGCTTGCGCTGACGGGAGCACCACTGGTTGCCGTGCCTTGGGAATTGGCCTTGCCGCCCTCCCATGTACCCGTCCGCATCGGAAACGGTCGCAATGAAGGTCCGATCGTGGATGAAATCCGCGACCCCGCGAAACTGCGTCAAACGGCCAAGTTCCTATCCGGCCTTGCGCTGCAGTTCAGGTCGGGAATTGGCGTCTACCGCGTGCCGTATTCGGCGACATCCGACATGGTGTCCCAAATGAGCATCCTCGATGACCGCCTCATGGCAAGCGGTCTGCTCGCCCCTGGCGATCCGACGGCGGCGGACGTCATCTATGTCATGACTGACATCGAAGACTCGCCCTCGCTGGATGAACCGTGCCTTCCCGACGGCATGACGGGAGAGAGGCTCGGCCGCGAATTCCAGCGAAGAAGAGCAGATGGATCCAGGCCGTTCGTGGTCTTGCACACGCCCACGTCGTCATCGCTCTCGCACGCGCTCGAGCAGGTGTTCGCCAGAAACCGGCTGGCGCAAGCTCTCATCAATGGCGGAGCCGTATCCGGCGTCTTGGCGACCGGCGTCACCTCCTCACCTGACGATCCTCGTCCGCAGGACCTGTTGCTCGAGTCACTGCGGACGGCAGGCCATATGATCGATGTGATGCGCACCCTGCGGGCATCGTCGGTCTATCCCCCGACTGTCGCCGACCTTGAGAAGATGCTCAGCCTGCCGGCTACCGCGCTGTTCCTGAGCATCGATCCCGAGCTCCTGTGATGAACGGCCCGCGAACGGCATTTCTGAAACGAAAGGAAGAAGAGCTGAGATGGAAACTCGCCAGCTTGCCGGAGGAACTGAAGGAGTGGCGTGAGCGCGCACAAAAAGCAAATTCGCTGGAGAAGAACCATAGCCAGATCGGCCGCCTTTCGCTTCAGATCGAAGGCCTTCAGTCGATGGTCATGGTCGAGCTCGACAAGGCTGTTAAAGGCGGCGAGCTGTGGCTTCGGGCAGAGAACCTGGAAAAGAAGGCATTGATCGTCCATACGCTGTGGGATCAGTTTCGCAGCCGGTTGTCGCTGCGGCTTGTCTCTCCTTTTGATACCTACCTGGCGCTCGCCGACGCATACGCTCGCGAATGTTATGTGTCCGTCTATCGTTGCTTGAACAAGATCGCATCGGACCAGCTTTGCCCCGCCCCTTTGGTCACATTCGACCATCAAGTTTCGCCGTGGATGAAACCGGAAGCCGGAGCAGCGGAATCGGATGGACAGGACGGAATGCTGCTCACCGCCCAGCAATTCCAGGATGCTCTCGAGCAACTTCCTCTCACGCTGATTGGCCTGCCATGGTCCTACATCACCTATTTGCCGCACATAGCGCTGCTTGCGCATGAGGTGGGCCATGCAATCGAGCGCAGCGCGCAGCTCACGAAACCGCTCGACCAGGCGATTGCCGATGCGAAACTCGGCGACGAGAAACGTCGAGCAGCATGGCAGGATTGGCGCAAGGAAGTTTTCGCCGACTGGTACGGCTGCGCCATGGGTGGACCGGCCTTTGTCCGGTCTTTGGTGGATCATTTGGCCAACGACGAGGCACAAATCGCTCGCCAGACACGACCGCACCAGAATGGCAGCTGGACGGCGTACCCGACGGCGCCGGTCCGGGTCCTGCTCGCCTGTCACACACTGCGCGACATGGGCTTCAAGACGGAAGCGGACGACATTGTTGGTGCGTGGTCGGACGCCTATCCGCAGAACCAGCTCCAGGCGTTCAGTTCCGATTTTGATGCGATCGTGAACGGGTTCCGTAGCGTTCTCGACCTGAAGCAGGCGGAGTATGGAAGCTATAGCCCTCCAATAATGAACGCGGCAGTCATGGTCACGAATACGTATCGGCAGGGTGGAAAATTAGCCAAGACAGCGCCGAAGCCCGCGCGCGCCTACGTCACCGCCGCCCGACTCCTTATGCAAGGACCGCCGACGGCTGTCCCCGTGCAGGCCCTTTGGCAGCTGCTTCGCCAGCACCATCTGGAGTCGCGCCCGGCCGGCGTGGCAGGTGCGCCGGCGGCAGGTGCGCCGGCAGCAGAAGCACCGGCACCAGTCGATCTCCTCGCCAAGACCTTGTTTGCAAACGTCGACGCCGATCCCGGCTCACAAACTTGATTGCCCCAGAGCATCCACTCTGAGCCGCACGGCCGGATCACCGAAGACGACATAGTTCCTTGCGTCGTTCCTGGCGACCCAGCGATTGGCAAGTATGGCCGGGGATACATTCCCCGGACCAAGATCATGCAATCGCTGTGTGTCGAGAAGCTCGCCCGACAGGACTGCCCAACGCAGGTTGAACTGATCGGTCGCCTGGCCGATGCGCTCGCCGTTGAGGATTCGGACCATCACGTCGCGAAATTCCTGGACCTGTGGCGCACTCCGACCGCCTAGAAACGAGTACGACCATGCTCGATCGATATGAGCCAACACGGCGAGAGCGCCCGAAAGCAGAAGTTTTTGCGGCAGGCGGGCGGCGAAAGGGGCACTCGCAATCTTGACCGATTTTCCCTGCGGGTCCCTTGCATAGTCGTCGAAAACCGGACAGCCGCCGCTGTAGCAAGCGAAGAAGAAATGCATGAGGCCGCCGAGTGCCGTCGCCGTGCCCACATCTGCCGCCGCATAGGTCATTTCCGCGCTGATGGGGCCCCCTTCCCAGTCTTGGCAGACTATTGCCCCCTGCCGTTCGATTTGATCCGGCGCATCGCACGGGACGGCAAGACCATGAGAGCCACTGAACAACAGGGCCGGCACGCCGCCGTCCAGCTTGCCCTGCAGCAGATCGCGCAGGTTGGCTTTTGTCGCGTCCTGGCCGAGCAACGCTTTCACGCCAAATTTCTGTCGAGGACCGAGCGGTTTGACGAGAGCGTTGCCCTCGACCAAGGGCCGCGCGACCAGATCGTGGAGCAAGCCCGTCGCGCGATCACCGGGATTCTTGGGAGCGAAAATCGCCACGTGCCGGCGTTGTTGAAGGGTTTGGGCCTTTTCGTAGGCAATGACATTGTTCGCGTAGCTCCGATAGTCTTCCACTCTATCGAAGTGAAGACGGCCAACGCACCAGTACGTATCGAGGAGGTACTGGAACTCGAAGGGGATGGCCGTTGGAGGTCCGACGATCGTCAGGTAAAGAGGCACGCCAAGGGCGGGATCGACCACCGAAAACCCTACATTGCTCTTGGCAAGCCACGAACGCACCGTATCTCCCGGCTGATACCCCTTGCTGCCCTCGAAAACGCGACACAGGCCATCGTTGTTGCGGACTTCGCTGAACCGGTGCTCAATCAGCGGCCGCAAAGCTTCGCGCACGCTTGGATCTGCCTTCTCGGCAAAAATGATACCCCACCCAGCCTCGGCCAGGTTGTTGGGGTCGATATCCGATACCGCAAACTTCTCAGCGGCTCCGTCGGCTGCCCGCTGGACGACCTCCTTTTGCTCGGGCTCGATGGCGGAGAGGACGCGAGGATCGAACGCCGGCAATGCTTCGCCGCTTTGCCAGACGCCGATTGGAAGGGGCATTTCATCGCCGCCGACCGGTTCGACTTGCTCGTTCATTGCCGCCCCCGCTGCAGTCACTTGCCCAGCCCGCATCCAGCTCGCACGGCTTGCCATACCGCGTGCGCAACTTCCGGTCCGTCAATCGCGGAATGTCCTGTGACGTACTGACTGGCTTCGAGATTGTACACGCCACCTGGCTTGAAGGGGTATTGCGCCGAGGCGTTCCCCAAGTGGAGATCTTCGGCTTCCTTGAGACCCTGCATACCCCAAGTCCCAATCCCACCGAACATGGGAGGCCCGGCAAAACTGACTTGTGCAACCAGTCCGACGGCCAAGGGATAGAGCGAGCCGACCGCCCAATCGTGCGTGGAGCGCGTTGTCACTATCGGCCCCTGTACGGCAGGCCCGCGGATCATGGTGTTGAAGTATCCTGGCTTGCCCACCGCCTCGATATGGTCGGCATACGCCCAGAGAGACACGGCGCCTTGAGCCAGGAACAGGGAACTCGCCGGGCGCGGCAGCTTGGCCGTTCCGTTGGAGCCGCCGAGAATGGATGAGGCGACGATGCACCCGAAGCTATGTCCGATGAGATGGAGCCGGGCACCGGGAAACTCGCGCTGCAGCTTCGCCGAGAAGGCGTGCATTTTGCTCTCGCCCAACCGCCTGGCTCTTTTCTTCATGGTCCAGAATGAAAGCTGTCGGATCGGAGAGAGCAGGCCGGAGAGCACGGTGGATTCACTGAAATCGTCACCCGCCTCCATTGTTATCTCGAACGCAGCAGCCGGATCGAACGGCACGCCGTCGCTGTCGGGGGCGGCATCCAAGTCGCCACTTGCATAGCCAAGCTGCTCTCCTAGCTCTCGGTATGCTTGCGCCACGCGTTCCGGCATTTGCACTGCGCCCGCATTCACGCTGTTCTCATCGAAAATGGTTTGCAGCAAACGACGCACATCGGGCGAGTCCGCATCGAAGAACTCGACGTATTCCTCCAGGATCTCCTCCTGGGAGTGAGGCGGTGCCGTAAACGACGCTCCGCCGATCGCTTCCTCGCCGAACGGAAGGCTCGGCCAGTGCAGCCCGATCCATAGCGGCCGAAAATCTCCGCCCATGGCCTCGACATCGGCTTGTCTCGCAAGCAGCGCACCAAACCAGCGATCGTACTGATCCTTTGCCGCCGGCACATCGCCCTTCCAGCCGTGGCTGGACAGGAAAATGTCTGTCGGTTGTTGCTTGCGGGCTTCGGAAAGGATGCGCTCGCTTAGATAAGTGTGCCCGTCTGCCGGGTCCTCTCGCTCGACGCCATGCTTATCGAAGCAGATCAACCAATATGATGACGACGTTCCAGGTATGGCGTGGATCGGCATTGCTTCAGTCCCCCGGCGCGGGCGTAGGCTACAACTTTAGGGTGTACGCAACGGTCGTCAAGCAAGTAACTGTTACACGTGCGAGTACAGGCACCTGCGAAAAGGCCGGAAGCCGGGCCGTTGTGACAACCTCGTTCTGGTCGTCCAGAACTATAGTCGACCCTTGCGCCGCGCCACCGCCTCCGAGAGCAGGCAGAGGATCTCCCACATCATGGTGACGCCGACGAGCGCGGTGTTGCCGCTCATGTCGAAGGGCGGCGAGACTTCGACGACGTCGCCGCCGACCAGGTCGAGCCCGCGCAGGCCGCGCAGCATGCGCTGCGCCTCGTGCGGGGTGTAGCCGCCGATCTCGGGCGTGCCGGTGCCCGGCGCATAGGCCGGGTCGAGGCCATCGACGTCGAAGCTGACATAGGTCGGGCCATCGCCGACGACGCGGCGGGCCTCGGCGATCACCTTCTCGACGCCGAGGTCGAAATACTCCTCGATGGTGATCACGCGCATGCCCTGCTCGACCGCCCACATGTTGTCGTCGCGCTTGTAGAGCGAGCCGCGGATGCCGATCTGCACCACGCGCTTGGGATCGAGCAGCCCCTCCTCGACGGCGCGGCGGAACGGCGTGCCGTGGGTGTACTTGTAGCCGCCGAAATAGGTGTCCCAAGTATCGCTGTGGGCGTCGAAATGGACCATGCCGAGCGGCGGCAGGCCCTTGCGGATGCCGCGCATGATCGGCAGCGTAATCAGGTGGTCGCCGCCGGCCGACAGCGGCACCGCGCCGGCCGAGTGCAGCTTGGCGAAGAAGGCTTCGATGCGCTCCAGCGAATCATCGAGGCTGGCCGGGTTGACCGGTGCGTCGCCGAGGTCGCCGCACTTGGCCAGTTCATAAGGCGCCACGCCGGTGACGTGGTGCACGCGGCGCATCATGGTCGAGAGGTCGCGCATCTGGCGCGGGCCGTGGCGGGCGCCTGGCCGGTTGGTGGTTCCACCGTCCCACGGCACGCCGACCATGCCGATCTCGACGTCGGCGGGATCGCGGAACAGCGGCAGGCGCATGAAAGTGGCGACGTCGCCGAAGCGCGGCACCACCGTACCGGAGACCGGCTGCGGGAAGGCAGGCTTGGAGGGGTGCGAAGCGTCGTTCATGCGCGCCTATGTAGGTAGTTATTTGGGCTGCAAAAGAGCCTTTCTCGCGGTGACGAACTCCTCGACGGCCGCCACAAACCGGTCACCTTCGCTATCGCCGATCATGATGTTCAGAGCCACGAAGCCGCGGCGGGCGATCCAGATGCCGGCCGCCATCATGTCGAAGAAGAACAGCTCCTTAGCGTCCTGGCTGCCCGAGGCGATGTCGGCCGCCGTCTTGATGGGCCGGGACGTGGCGTGCGCCGTCATCATCGAGCCGATGCCGGAGAACTGGAAGGCCACCTTCTCACGCCGGCAGATGGCGTTCAGCCTTTGCCGGATCTTCTCGCCGCGCTCGTTCAGCTCCTTGGCGGCGGCCGGCGTATAGACCTCGCCGTAGCCCGCCGCGCCCGCCGCCATGGTGAGGGCGTTGTTGTTGAAGGTGCCGGCGTGCGGCAGGTGGTCGGGCTTGGTGGGGTCGAACAGCTCCATGATGTCGCGCCGGCCGCCGAAGGCGCCGAACGACATGCCGCCGCCGATATACTTGCCGAGCGTGGTCATGTCGGGGATCACCCCGGTCTTCTCCTGCAGGCCGCCCGGCGACAGGCGCGAGGTCATGACCTCGTCGAAGATCATGGTGATGCCGCGGGCGCGGGTCTCCTCGCGCACCATCTTCAGGAACTCGAGGTCGCCCGGCAGGCAGCCGTGGCTGCCCTGCATCGGCTCGAGCAGGACGGCGAACAGCTCCTCGCCGTGCTTGGCGAGCAGGGCGCGCGTGCCCTCGACGTCGTTGTAGGGCGCCACGATGTACTCGTAGGGCACATTCACAGGGCTGCCGCCACTCACGAAATAGAGCACGCCGCCATGGTAGCCGCCGTGGAACACCATGACCTTGGTGGCCTTGGCGCGGCCCCTGCGCTGGGCAAAGACGCGGGCGCCGGCCAGCGCCATGACGTTGCCCTCGGTGCCGGAGTTGGTGAAGCGCACCAGGTCGATCGACGGCATGCGGTCGGCCACCAGCTTGGCGAGCTTGGCCTCGTTGGCGTTGCGGCCGCCGTAGTTCCAGCCGTGGTTCAGCGCGCGATCGATGGCGGCACGGATCACCGGATGGGAGTGGCCGTAGATGCCGGCGGTGTATTCGCCCAGCACGTCGATATATTCGTGGCCGTCGGCGTCCCACAGCCGGCAGCCTTCGCCGCGCACCACGGTGAGCGGGAACGGCGAATTGTGCAGCGTGGTGCGGGTGTTGCCGCCGGGCATGGCCTCGCAGGCCTCCTGGTGGCGCGTGAGGCTCTTGGAATTGCGGGCGGTGTAGGCCTGGCGCGCCTCGTCGAGGGCGGACTGCAGGTCCGAATTGACCAAGGCGGTATCGGGCACGGGCTACTCCTCCAGGCACTCTGTCATCCTGAGCGTAGCGAAGGATCTCATGCCCGTGGCAAGCGGCGATGAGGTCCTTCGCTACGCTCAGGACGACAACGAGTATCGCACCACGTTCGGCTCACGGATAGGTCAGCCTGCGGATATCCATGGATCATTGCTTGGACGTAGGCTTAGAATCATTCACGGGCCGCATGAATTCATGGCTGGGCAGGCATGACCGCTTCCGGGTTCGCCTACTCTGGCCATCACACCACGTTCAGCTCCCGGATAGGCTTGCCTGCGGATATCCGTTCATAACCGAACGGCGAAAGATCGAGCGTGCGATAGCTGCCATGCACGATCAGCTCGGCAACGGCGCGGCCGACGGCCGGCGACTGCTGGATGCCGTGGCCGGAGAAGCCGGTGGCGAAGATCAGGCTGTCGATCGCGGGATGGCGGCCGACGATGCCGTTCTGGTCGAAGGTGTTGTATTCGTAGTAGCCCGCCCAGGCATTCACGACCTTCGCCGCCTCGAAGGCCGGCACGCGGTTGGCCAGCACCGGCCACACCATGTCGTCCCATTCCTGATGCTGGACTTCCAGCGGCGCGGCCGGCGGGTCGTTGCCGTCGGCCGGCGTCGTGCCGCCGATGTAGAAGCGGCCTTCCGGGCGGAACCAGGTTCCCGAGGGATCGATGGTGAGCGGCGTCGGGCCGGGCGGCTCACGGACATCGAAGACGAATACCGAGCGCCGGCGCGGCTCGACCGGGAGCGCGATGCCGGCGGTGGCGGCGACCTCGCCCGACCAGGGACCGGCCGCGAGCACGACGGTGCGGGCCCCGATCGTGGCGCCCGAGCGCAGAGTGACGGCATTGGGCGCCAGCTTCACGACCTCGTCGGCGACGTACTGCGCGCCGAGCTCCCGCGCCTTGCGGCGGAAGGCCTGCATCAGCGCCGGCCCGTCGAACCAGCCTTCGTTGGCGACGCCGTGCGAGGCGAGCCGGATGCCTTCATCGGACATCCAGGGAAAGCGGCCACGCAAAGCGGCCGGATCGAGCAGCTCGACGGCGCAGCCCTCGCCCTTCTGGACGGCGTGGTTGGCCCGCAGCACCGGCTCGCCCGCGTCGCTCGCCAGGAAGAGGTAGCCCGGCTCCTTCAGCCCGAGATCGACGTCCAAGAGCTTGGACGCCTGGCGCAGGAAACCGATGCCGTAGCGCGACAGATGGATGTTGAGCGGTGTCGAGAACTGCTGGCGGATCGAGCTCGCCGACAGCGCCGACGAGGCGCGGGCGTAGGTCGGGTCGCGCTCGACCACGACGACCTCGCCGTCGAAGTTGCGATCGCTCTTCAGGTGATAGGCGAGCGATGAGCCCATGGCCCCGCCGCCGACGATGACTACTCTCGAACTCGCTTCGGACATGCGCTCACTATACGGTTCCCCGAGTGTCCTGTCGGAGGTCTCGATGACGCAAGAGCCCGGTCATAGCCTGCGCAGCCGCGCGCCCTACCAGCCGATCCACAAGCGGCCGCGGCTCAGGCTGCCCAACGACGCGCGAGTCGCCGTCTGGACCATCGTCAATGTCGAGAACTGGAGCCCGCTGGGGGCGATGCCGCGCACGGTGCTGCCGCCGCCGATGGGCAATCCCCTGCTACCCGACGTGCCCAACTGGGCGTGGCACGAGTACGGCATGCGCGTGGGCTTCTGGCGTTTCCTGGAGGTGCTGGGCGCGCGCCAGCTCAAGGCGACGTTTGCCGTCAACGGCACGGCCTGCGAGCTCTATCGCGAGGCCTGCCAGGCCGCGAACGAGGCGGGCTGGGAGTTCATGGGCCACGGCTTCGTGCAGCGGCCGATGCATCGCGTCGACGACCAGCGCTCGGCCATCCGCGACACCATCGCTGCGATCAAGGCCTTCACCGGCAAGCCGCCGCGCGGCTGGGAGAGTCCGGGACTGACCGAGACCGACGAGACGCTGGACCTGCTGGCCGAGGCCGGCATCGAATACGTCGCCGACTGGGTGATGGACGAGCAGCCCATCGCCCTCAAGACGCGCACCGGCAGCATGGTCTCCGTGCCCTACACCGTCGAGGTCAACGACGTCGTCATCAGCGCCGTCCAGCAGCAGCCTTCCGACGAGATCCTGCGCCGCGGCCGTGACCAGTTCGACCGCCTCTGGCAGGAGGGCGAGACGGCGCCACGGGTGATGGCGATCTCCATCCACCCCTATCTCACGGGCGTGCCGCACCGCATAAAATACCTGGAGATGCTCTACGACCACATCCTGGCGCACGACGGCGTCGTGCTGTGGACGGGTGCAGAGATCCTCGACTGGTATTGCGCCGAGAAGGCGAAGGCGGCGTGATCGACTACGTCGCCTTCACGCAGTCGAACGACGCGGTTGTGCCCGATTGACCGACGGCGCGGGCAAGCCGGTCGTTCTTGCTGCAATACCTCTGGGCCAGCGTGAAGGCGGAATTGGGATTGGCCGCGCCGGTGACCTGCACCGACACCTGGTTGCCGACAATGGTTTCGCCGTTGGGGCCGCTCGACGTGCTGAGCCCACTGCCCGAACAGCCGGCCAGCATCAAGGTGAGGAGGATGGTTCGCTTCATGGGCGGACGCTAGCCTCCGAGGCCGGCGAAGCAAACCGCCGGGCCCGTGGCAAATCTGGGGCTAGACGCCGTAGACTGCGCGCGCGGTCGGTGCGCTGATCGCCCCCTCGGCGAGATCGCGCTGGGCGGCGGCGCGCTCGCGCTGCTGCGGCGGTCCGAAGCCGCCGGCGCCCGGCGTCACGACCGCGAACCACTGCCCGGGCTTCAGTACCGCCGAGTCGCCCTCGAACACGACGCTCGGTCCGGCCTCGACCTTGCCGTGCGCGCCGGGACCGCCGCCGAACAGGCCCCAGCTGCGCGATCGCTGGCGGGTGATGTCGACGCGCACTCGGCAATCGTGAGTGGCCTGGTAGACGCGGCGCAGGCCCATGCCGCCGCGATATTGGCCGACACCGCCGGAATCCTCGACCAGCTCGTAACGCGTCAGCAGCAACGGATATTCGATCTCCAGTGCCTCGACCGGCAGGTTGGAGGTGTTGGTGGTGTGGACATGCACGCCGTCCAGCCCGTCCTTGTGGGCGCGCGCGCCGCTGCCACCACCGATCGTCTCGAGATAAACCCAGGTCGAGCCGTCGGTGGGCCGCTTGCCGATGAAGTAGGCCACGGTGCAGGCCGAGTTCGAGCAGGCCATGACTCGCTCGGGCACCGGCTGGGCGAGCGCTCCCAGGATCATGTCGGAGACGCGCTGGCAGGTCTGTAGCCGGCCGTTGACCGCGGCCGGCGCCAGGCAGTTCAGGATGCTGCCTTCGGGCGCGGTGATTTTCAGCGGCCGCGCCAAGCCGGCATTGGGCGGAATGGAAGGATCGAGCACCGACTTCACGACGTAGTAGGTCGTAGCGAGCAGCGCGGTGTAGGTCATGTTGATGCCGGCGCGCATCTGCTCGGGGGCATCGAAGGCAAGCGACATCTCCTCGCCCTTCACCGTCACCTCTACGGACATCGGCAGCAGGCCCGCCACCTCCTCGTTGTCGAACACGTCCTCGAAGCGCCAGGTGCCGTCGGGCATGGCGGCGATGGCCGCGCGCATCTTGCGCTCGGCATAGTCCATCAGCGCGGCTCCGGCCTGCAGCACGGTGTCGGTGCCGTACTTGGCGGCCAGCGCCTGGAAGCGCTGCACGCCAACGCGGTTGGCCGCCATCTGGGCGCGAAGGTCGGACAGCCGCTCGCTGGGCACCTGGCAGTTCAGCAGGATCAGGTCCTGCACGTCGCGCTGCAGCTCGCCGCCGCGATAGAGCCGCACCGGCGGGATGCGCAGGCCCTCCTGGTAGATGTGGGCGTGGCCGCGATCGACGAAGTCGGCATGGTGGGCGAGATTCACCGTCCAGGCGACCATGCGGCCGTCGATGAAGATCGGCTCGGCGACGACGATATCGGGCAGATGCGTGCCGCCGCCCTCGTAGGCGTCGTTGCCGATGAAGGCGTCGCCTGGGCGGATGTCCTGGGTCGGATAGCGCCGCATGATGTGCTTGATGAGGTCCAGGAAGCTGCCGAGGTGGATCGGGATGTGCTCGGCCTGGCACAGCGTCTCGCCGGCGGCGTTGAACAGCGCCGTCGAGCAGTCGCGCCGCTCCTTGATGTTGGTCGAATGCGAGGCGCGGATCAGCGTCTCGCCGGTCTCCTCGACGATCGAGCCCATGGCGGCGCCGATCACCTCGACGGTGATGGGGTCGAGCTTGGTCATCGCTTTCCTCCCCTTGCGAAGCAAGGGGAGGTGTCGCCGTCATACGGCGACCTGCCTTCGCCGAAGCGAAGCCGCTTCGGCTTCGCGCAGGCAGGCGGAGGGGTCATGGGCAGCAGACTCATTGGGGCCTTCGACCCCTCCGCCCGCTGCGCGGGCACCTCCCCACGCTTGGCGTGGGGAGGAAAGGCGCTCTTCATCCCGCCGCCTCCAAGATCAGATTGAGATAAGCGTCGACCCGGGCGGTCCAGCCGGGCGGCACGAGGGTCGTGGCGTCCATCTGTTCGACGATCGCCGGGCCGCCGAAGCGATTGCCGGGGCGCAGAGCCTCGCGGCCGTAGACGGGCGTGTCGACGAAATCGGCAGCTTCGGCCAGCCATACCGAACGACGCTGCACGATGGCGCCGGACGCATCCGGTCCGGTCTCGGGATGCGCCAAGAGCTCGGCCTTGCGCACCTCGCCAGTCGCCTCGACACGCAGGGTGACGATCTGCACCGGATCGCCGTCGGCGGCGAAGCCGTAGCGCAGGCGATGGACGTCGGCGAAGCCGGCCGCCAGTGCCTGCAAGGTGGATTTGCCGACCGGTCCTTCGGGCACCTCCACACTCAGCTCGTAGTTCTGGCCGTGGTAGCGCATGTCGACGGTGCGCGTGATGTGCCGGTCACCAGAAGCAATGCCTTCGTGCTCGAACCAGCGCTCGGCACGCTCCGCCAGGGCCGCGAAACGCTCGGCGACATCGGCCGTCGAGGCCTCGGTCGCCGGCATCAGGCGCGTCAGCGCGAAGTCGGCGCGCAGGTCGGTCAGCAGCAGGCCCATGGCGCAGAGGATGCCTGGATTGGCCGGCACCAGTACGCGGCCGATCTCGAGCTCCCCGGCGAGGCGCGCGGCGTGCAAGGGCCCTGCCCCTCCGAACGCCATCAACGTGTAGTCGCGCGGATCGTGGCCGCGCTGCACGGAGATGACGCGGATGGCGCGCGCCATGTTCGCCGTGACCACCGAGAGGATGCCCTGCGCCGTCTGCGGCACGCCAAGGCCCAGCGTCCCGGCCAGCACAGCGATCGCCCGCTCGGCGAGGTCGCGGCGGATCTTCATGCGGCCGCCCAGCAGATGCTGCGGGTTCAAGGTCTGCAGCACGACGTTGGCGTCGGTGACGGCGGGCTCCGGATTGCCCTTGTCGTAGCAGGCAGGACCAGGATCGGCGCCGGCCGAGCGCGGCCCCACCTTCAGGAGGCCGCCGCTGTCGATGTAGGCGATCGAGCCGCCGCCCGCGCCGACGGTGTGGATGTCGAGCATCGGCGCCTTGATCGGATAGCCGTGCACCGTCGCTTCGGCGGCGAGCCGGCAGCGGCCGCCCTGCAGGAGCGCAACGTCGGTCGAGGTGCCGCCCATGTCGAAGGTGATGAGATCCTCGAAGCCCGCCAGCCGGCCGATCGCCTGGGCGCCGACCACGCCGGTCGAGGGACCGGAGAGCACGGTGCGCACCGGCATCTCGGCCGCCGTCGCAAAGCCGATGACGCCGCCGTTGGACTGGGTGAGATGAGGCGTCGCCGTCATGCCGAGCGCCTGCAGCCGAGGGCTCAGCCGACGGATGTAGTTCTCCATCACCGGGCCGAGATAGGCGTTCAGCACCACCGTCGACAGCCGCTCGTACTCGCGGAACTCCGGCGCGATCTCGTGGCCGGCCGATATGAAGGCGTCGGGCATCTCCTCGCGCAGGATCGCGACCGCGCGCTTCTCGTGATCGGGGCGGATGAAGCCGTAGAGGAAGGACACGGCGACGGCCTCCACGCCCGCGGCCTTCAAGGCGCGGGCGGCGGCGCGCATCCGCTCCTCGTCGAGCGGCACGTCGACCTCGCCGGTGTGGCGCAGGCGCTCGGGCACTTCCAGCCGCAGGTCGCGCGGCACCAGCGTGAGCGGCTTGTCGGCCTGGATGTCATAGAGGTCGGGCCGCTTCTGGCGGCCGATCTCGAGCAGGTCGCGGAAGCCGTCGGTGGTCACCAGCCCGGTCTTCACGCCGCGATGCTGGATCAGCGCATTGGTCGCAACCGTGGTGCCGTGGCCGAAATAGACGATGGGCGCCGCGGGACTCTTCGCGTCGGGCGCCACACGGCGCATCCCCTCCTCCACGCCTTGCGCGATGCCGCGCGAGGGATCGTCGGGAGTCGACGGCACCTTCCAGGTCTCGATGCGGCCTTCCTGTTCATCGAAGAGGCAGATGTCGGTGAAGGTTCCACCTGAATCCACGCCGACACGCCAACGCGACATGCAGGTCACTCAGCCGCTTGTCGTGCCGGCGGATGGACCGACGCATCGAGCGTCGTGGCGTAGACGTCCTGCCACGACTTGTCGCTGTCAGGGCTGATGAAATAGCCGCTGCGTGCGCCGCGATAGACGTTGGGATCCTCAGCGCCGGGCGGCAGTGCGCCGCTCTCGCTGAGCGCCCGCGCGGCGCGCAGGAGGCGGCGACGCGTGCGGGTGATCATCTGGTCCGACGGCGCCAGGTGCTCGTGGCCGAAGTCGGTAACGGGGCCCATGCTTTCGGTGATCGCCTGGTCCTGCAGATGAACGCCGTCGATGCCGCTGTAGATCTCGTTGCGGCGTTGCTTGTCGCGGTCCATGCCCCAGTCGTTGGTCTCGTCCAGCGCCAGGCGCCAGCGGCCGAGCCAGTCCGTCGTGTTGGGCAGCATCTTGATGCCGCCGCGGCCGGTGCCGCCGATCGGCGTGCCGTCCTTGAACCGGGGCTGCGGCAGGGCCTGCGCCGACTTGGCGTGCTTCCAGAAGATGAACACGAACATGCAGTGCTCGTCGTCGATCGGCACCCAGGCGCGGGCATGCATGTGGCTGTCGAATTCGCCGTTGGGCGCCTGTGACCAGCAGGGGAACAGGAAGTTGGCGAAGCGCCAGTAGGTCTGGCCCGGCCCGGCGGCGCGGTAGCCCGCGTATTGGGTGCCCCACGGCGTGTCGGCGACGTGGTACTGCGGCGCGCGGTTGGTGATGGTGAAGTAGAACGGATCGGTCTCGGGCACGTCCTCAGGGTCGACATGGCCAGCATGCAGGAAGCCGAAATGGGCGGTGTCGATCTCGCCCTCGAGCGCCTGCAGCCAGTTGCAATTGCGCTGCATCATGTGGACGACGATCTCGTCGGGCGGGAGATCCAGCACCTCGAAGGCCGGCAACGCCTGCGGCTCGCCCTCGCCCATGTGGACCCAGACCAGGCCGGCCCGCTCCATGACGCGATAGGCCTTGGCTTTGACCTTGTGCTTGAAGTCCTGGTCCTCGGGCACGTTCGGCATGTCGAGGCAGTTGCCGGCAACGTCGAACTTCCAGCCGTGATAGATGCAGCGCAGGCCGCCCTGCTCATTGCGCCCGAGGAACAACGAGGCGCAGCGGTGCGGGCAGCGATGATCCATCACGCCGACTCGGCCGGCGCTGTCGCGGAAGGCCAGAAGCTTCTCGCCCAGCAGCATGAAGCGGGTCGGCGGGCCGTCGCGCTCCAGTTCCGACGACTTGAGCGCCGGCAGCCAGTAGTGCCGCATCACGCGGCCCATCGGCGTGCCGGGGCCGACCTGGGTGAGTTCCTGGCCTTCGCTCGCCGTGGTCATGTCGTCACCTGTGGCTGTTGGGCTGGCGAAGGATAGCGGCGGCGCAAAGCCCGCGCCACGGCTGCGCGCGGCCTAGCGGAACGGGTCGTCAGCCGCCAGTAAGGACGGCGGGGCGCCGATTGCGCCGTCGCCGTTGAGATCCTGGTGGAAGGAGGTCTCGATCGACCGCAACGCCGCGGAACTTCCCGACAGGGTGCCCAGGGTGTTCGAGACGAAGGCGCCATGACTGTCGTGGTTCCAGATCACGTATTGATCCCCATTCTTCCACGCCACCTCATAGCCG
>Ga0075369_10000050_pt1 | contig 30690 bp, 32 predicted proteins | sample EndMethybrTD3034_FD_71400 | JGI IMG/M metagenome (GOLD analysis project Ga0075369, IMG submission 71400) | Populus endosphere microbial communities from Tennessee, USA - Endosphere MetaG P. TD hybrid TD303-4 | ecosystem: Host-associated > Plants > Roots > Endosphere | place: USA: Tennessee...
CACACGATATCGCTGCTCGTGCTTGAGAGCACTGATGGCGTGTTCAAAACTGCTGATGTAGTCGAACATCCTCGAAGTCCTCCTGAGGGCTTGCTGCGCCCGCGCCGATCGGCGCGGGCGGCTGGTTTCAGCGAGGTCTCGCTGCCTTCCGACGATGGCTAGAGCTTGCCCTCGGCGAACCTCGCCAGCGCGTCGGCAACCCCCTTGCCGTAGGCTGGGTCCGCCTTGGCGCAGTTGGCCACGTGGCGTTCCTGGATATGCCTTGCTGCCTGGCCCACCTGGCGTGCGGTGTTGTCGAACAGCGTCTGCTTCTGCGCCGGGCTCATCTTCCGGAACAGATTGCCCGGCTGCTGCCAGTGATCGTCGTCCACGCGGTGATCCCAATGCGCGGCCGCTCCCGTGATCTCGAGCGGCGGCTCGTTCAACTGGGGCCGGTCCGTCCATTCGCCGCGGCTGTTCGGCCAGTAGGTTGGCGTGCGGCCAAGATTGCCGTCGGTCCGCATTGCACCGTCGCGGTGATAGCTATGGAACGGGCACTTCGGCGCGTTGACCGGAATATGGTGGTGGTTGACACCGAGCCGATAGCGCTGCGCGTCACCATAGGAGAACAAGCGCGCCTGGAGCATCTTGTCGGGCGAATAGCCGATACCCGGTACGATATTGGCGGGCGAGAACGCTGCCTGCTCGACTTCGGCAAAGACGTTCTCCGGGTTCCGATTGAGCTCGAAATAGCCGACCTCGATGAGCGGATAGTCGGCCTTCGGCCAGACCTTAGTGAGATCGAACGGATTGAAGGCAAATTTCGTCGCCTGCGCGTCCGTCATCACCTGGATGCACAGAGTCCAGCGCGGAAACTCGCCTCGCTCGATGCTGCCGAAAAGATCGCGCTGATGGCTTTCGCGATCCTTGCCCACCAGGGCCTCGGCCTCTGCGTCGGTCAGGTTCTGAATGCCCTGCTGGGTACGAAAATGAAACTTGACCCAGACGCGCTCGTTGTTAGCGTTGAGCAGGCTGTAGGTATGACTGCTGAAGCCGTGCATGTGGCGGTAGCTCTTCGGGATGCCGCGCTCACTCATCACGACGGTGACTTGGTGTAGCGCCTCGGGAAGCAGCGTCCAGAAATCCCAGTTGTTGTCAGCACTCCGCATGCCCGTATAGGGATCGCGCTTGATGGCGTGGTTCAGATCAGGAAAGCGCAACGGATCGCGAAAGAAGAAGACCGGCGTGTTATTGCCGACCATGTCCCAGTTGCCTTCTTCGGTATAGAATTTGAGCGAGAACCCACGGATGTCACGCTCGGCGTCTGCCGCGCCGCGCTCGCCGGCGACCGTCGAGAACCGCGCAAACATCGGCGTCCGCTTGCCGATCTCGGAAAAGATCTTGGCCTTGGTATAGCGGGTGATGTCGTGGGTGACCGTGAACGTGCCGTGAGCGCCCGAACCCTTGGCGTGCATTCGCCGTTCAGGAATGACTTCCCGGTCGAAATGCGCGAGCTTTTCGATCAGCCAGACGTCTTGCAGCAACGCCGGTCCGCGCGGCCCGGCCGTTTGGATATTGACGTTATCCGTGACGGGCGCGCCGGATGCGTGCGTCAGATACGGTCTTTGAGCCTTGTCGTTCATTGGAGTTATCCTGCATTGGTGTTGTGAGGAAACCTTGTCACCCTCGGATCAATAGGAGAATGACAAGAATGCTATCGGATTGTGAGGCTGTTCCTCACAATCCGGGGATCGTGAGTCGATGGCGTTCGCTCCAGGCGGCCGCCCTCAAGTAACCAAGCTGCCCCGACTCCGATTGCCTGTTTGCACGACGACGCGTTCAGATCGTCAGCCGCGCCGCTTGGCGCGTTCGTGGAAGATCGAGCCGATGAAATCGAGACTGACCCGGGCCGCGAGCAGCGACGTGATTCCCGACGGGTCGTAGGGCGGCGAGACCTCGACGAAGTCGGCGCCGACCACCTCGAAGCGCCATGCGATCTCCTGGAGAAGATCCTTGGCTTCGTAATAGGTAAAACCGCCATGGCTGATCGTTGCGGTTCCCGGCGCGATCGACGGATCGAAGCTGTCGATGTCGATTGAGACGTAGACCCGCTCGCCATCCGGAATGTGGGAGAGAGCTGCAGCCGCGCCGATCGAGCGGAACTTGCGCAATGAGACGACGTGCGTGCCGTAGGCCTTCGCCGCCTCGTAGTCCTTTTTGCTCACGGAGGCCATGTTGTGCGGGCCGAGCGTCGTGATGCCCTTCACATGCGTCATCTCCGAGGCACGGCGCATCGGGCTGCCGTGGCCCCAGCTGATGCCGTTGCGCTGATCGATGAAGTCGAAATGCGCGTCGAGATGGACGATGTGGATCGGCTTCTCGTTCGAATACGCCGCGACGGTTGCCTTGGTGATGGCGTGGTCGCCGCCAAGGATATACGGCATCGTCTTGGCATCGAGCAGCGCCCGAACCGCCAGCTCGGCGTTCGCCAGGCTGCGCTTGGTGTCGGCGTAGATGACGTCACTGTCGCCGGCGTCGACGATCTTGACTTCTTCGGCAGTGAGATAGGTCACCTCGTCCTCGAAATCGAATACACCTTCCGGACCAAAGCCGTGGAACATAGACGCTTCGCGAATCGCGCGCGGCCCGAAGCGTGTTCCGACGCGATAGCTCGAGGCCGTATCGATCGGTATCCCAAGCACGGCGACATCGGCGCCGTCGAGCCTATCCCAATCGGTGCAGGCAGGCTGACCGGCAAAGGTGGCGAGGCCTACGAAAGGCAGGTTCATCCGTTCCGGCATGTTGCGGCTTTTGAATTGCGTTGTCATTGAAGAATCCTTCTAAGACTTGGATGGGGGTGACGCGATCACCACGCGGCGTCGTTGCGTTCAGCAGATTTCACCAGTGACGCCTTCGTGTTCATAGGCACGGCGGACTGCGGGCAGCGCCGTCACCATGTCGAGCAGCCGCGCGATGTGCTGCCGTGAACGGGGCGGATTGGACATCGGGCGCGCCCAGCGGGCGAGCATGACGAGGTAGAAATCGGCCGCGCTCAACTTGTCCCCGAGGAAAAGCGGTCCGTTCGCTTCCAGATGCTGCTCGATGACGTCCAGATAGGCGCCGGCTCGCCGCTCCGCGCCATCCCTGACGATCTCAGTCGCGGCAGCCTCCGTGCCCGTCAGGCGATCGGGGTACTGCCAGATCATAAGCTCTTCCTGCAGCGAGTTCGTCAGGAAGATCAGCCACCGATAGAACTTGGCGCGCTCCGGGCTACCGATCCTGGGTGCAAGGTTGGCTTCAGGATGCTGGTCAACTAGGTGGAGAACAATCGCCGCCGCTTCGGACAGCACGAGTTCGCCGTCGACCAAGGTGGGAATGCGACCGTTCGGGTTGATCGCCAGGTACTCTTCCGATTTTTGGGCATTCTTGGCGCGGTCTACAAGTACAAGCTCGTACGCCTGGCCGAGCTCCTCGAGCACCATGTGGGGCGCTGCGTTGGCATTGCTGGGATAGTAGTGAAGTTGGTACATCTTTCTCTCCGCACATGTGTATGCCCACGTACGGAAAACTAGAAATCTGGGCGTTTGGCCGCAACGAGAGATGCCCGTCGGTCTTGGCCAAAGGTCCGTCGATCCTGGCCATCGTGTCTGGCACAAGGGGGACGACGTTTCACCAGAGGACGCGCGCGCGGATTGATAGACGTCGGCCTTGTGACTATCTGGTGCGATGTTGCCCTGGAGCTTCGTGTGATGAATCTTAGCGGTCTGTCGTTGCGCGATCTCGAATATATTGTGGCTATTGCGGACCACGGCAGTTTCGTCCGGGCCGCCGAGCATTGTCGCGTTGCGCAACCGTCGTTGTCCGCGCAGGTCCGCAAACTCGAAGCCTTGCTCGGCATGGTGATCTTCGAGCGCACCACGCGGCGCGTCATCGTGACGGTCGAAGGCAAGTCCTTTGTCGAACAGGCCCGTCGTGTTCTGGCGGAGGCGCGGCTTCTCTTCACCATCGTCCAGCGGTCGGACAAGCCGTTCGGAGGTGTATTGCGGCTCGCCGCAATTTCGACGCTCGGTCCCTATCTCTTCCCAAGGATATTGCCGGCCCTTCGCAAGAAATATTCCGGACTCGCTCTCGTTCTGAGCGAGGGCCTCACCGGTGAGCTCGTGCCGAAGCTGATCGACGGCGAGGTCGATGCTGTGCTTCTTTCGCTGCCGCAAACCGACGCCGCGTTGGCAAGTACCGCGATATTTTTCGAACCGTTCCTGTTGGCGTGCCCGAAGGGGCATCCCGCGTCCCGCAGGGGTGGCCCGACGTGGGACGCGCTCGATGCCGAGGAGCGGCTGCTGCTCGAAGAGGGACATTGCTTGCGCAAGCAGGCGCTCGCCGGCTGCTCTGCTCCAGGCCGGACCAATCGCCTCGCCACCAGTCTGGAGACGCTGAAATACATGGTCGCGGCAGGAGAGGGCTGCACGCTGGTGCCCGCCCTTGCCGTATCCGAGCGGGACGCGGTTGCCTATTCGCGGCTGCCCGGCACCACCTTTTCGCGAAAGGTTGGGCTTGCCTGGCGCAAGAGCGATCCACGCGCAATGGAATTTTCGGCACTCTCGGAAACGCTGAGACAGATCGCCAAATCGTTCGACGACGTGAAGGCGACTTGACAACAATTGCATTGTCTGCGTGCTCCGCTCATAACTCTTTGCGCTTCAGCCGCCGTCGGGTGAAATGTCGACTGATGAGAAAGCAGCCGATCAGGATCTGCTGATCGACGGCTTCCAGCATGTAGGGCCGAGCGAGGCGTCTGGTTTATCGCGTCGGCATGACGCCCGGCGCGTTTTCGGGCCAGCTCGCGATCGTTGCCTCATCTACGTTGAGATGCTGCGCCACGAGTTTCGCCGGCGTGTGCGCGAGCCAGTTGGAGAGGGAGACTTCCTCGTAGCGCGGCGCGCGAAAGACTCCGACGAACTGGAGATCGGTGTCGCCGACGTTCTCGACATAATGGCCGAGGTTGCGCCGGACATAACCGATGTCGCCGGCATTGAAGTCCATCGTCAGCGCGTTCGGGCCGGTGTCGAACACCGTCATGCGAGCCTTGCCCTTGAGATAATACTGCCACTCGTCCGCATTGGGGTGCCAGTGCATTTCCCTTATACCGCCGGGACGAACCGTGACCAGCGCGGCCGACACTGCTGTTGAAACCTTGAAATTGCTGCTGTCGGCGATCTGGATGCTTCCGGTATCGGACGATTTGAACGGAAGGGATGATCCGAGCGGGAAGATGAAGGGATGCGTGGCGATGGGCGCGTCCTTCTGAATTGCGGCGCGATCGCCGGCAAGGTCGCCGGGCACGGTGCCCTGGAAAATCCAGAGATTGTGCAACGGGATCTTTGCGAATGCGTCTGCCGGAACGCCGAAGTTCTTGGCCAGGATCTCGGGCGGTGTGTGGGCAAACCAGTCCGACACGAGCAATGTGTTGAACTCATCGGCATGCCCGTCATCAAAGCAGATGACGAATTCGCATCCATCCGGGCTCAGGCCCTGTAGGGAATGCGGTGCTCCCGGTGGGAAGTACCAGAGGTCGCCCTCCTTGACGTCTGCGACATAGGGACGACCGTGCGCATCGAGCACCGTCACACGGCAAGTGCCGTAGGTCATGATGGCCCACTCGGCGGCCTGGTGCCAATGCAACTCGCGGATGCCCCCCGCCGTCAGGCGCATGTTGACGCCTGAGATCTCCTTGGAAATGGCAAAATCGGCAACGGTGACCTGTCGCGCCCATCCTCCATTCTGAATTCGCTTCGGTGCGTTGTTGAAGGAGGCCCACGGTGTCGGCATGCCGCCGACATCGGTTGCCGGGGGAGATTGCGCGGAAGGAAATTGATTGCCAAGAGCCTCACTCTGCGGGCCCGGATCGCGTAGAATTACTGGACCCTTCGCGTTGATGGCACCCTGGGGCGGCTCGTCCGGATTGCCGAAGGATCCAGCCTTCGCCGCGGATACCGTCATGGCCGCGCCCATTGCCGAGGCCGCCAGCAGGTTTCGTCTCGAAATCATGTTTGTATCTCCAGGCGGATTGCACTGCGGAGCCGTCAATAGTGGTCTCTCTCCGTGGAGTTAGGAAAGCGCCGTTGTGAGCCAATCCAGAGAGGACGTCAGCCTTTCCAAAATGCACTACGACATCTGCAGATCGGACCCTTCGGTCTGCCGCGCTGGCAGAATCCGGCAATTTCGAAAGAAAGCCCGCGGTTGAAATCGCAACTGTTTCGTATCGGTACTGCAGAGGTTCTCGCGATGTTGGAACGAAAAGAAATTCGCCCCTATCATCATCCGGCCGGCGGGTGGGGTGCGCTCAGGGCCCTCAGCGAGCACCTGATCGAACAGCGGATTCCGATCAAGGGGGCGAACACGCTCCGGTGCATGAACCAGCCCGAGGGGTTCGACTGTCCCGGCTGCGCCTGGCCAGATCCGAAGCACACCTCGTCATTCGAGTTCTGCGAGAACGGTGCGAAGGCCGTGGCGTGGGAAGCGACCGCGAAGCGTTGCGCGCCTGAGTTCTTCGCTGATCACACGGTAACGGAGCTGTCCACCTGGAGCGACTACGATCTCGAGATGGTGGGCCGGCTCACGCATCCGATGGCTTATGATGGGGGATCGGACCGCTATCTTCCCATAAGCTGGATCGAAGCGTTCTCGATCGTCGGTCGCCACCTGAACGCGCTGCCGGACCCGAACATGGCGGAGTTCTACACTTCCGGCCGCACCTCGAACGAAGCCGCCTTTCTATATCAGCTTTTCGTGAGGGAATACGGTACCAACAATTTCCCCGATTGCTCCAACATGTGTCACGAGGCAACGAGCGTCGGCTTGCCGCACTCCATCGGCGTGGGCAAGGGGACGGTCCTGCTGGAGGATTTCGACAAGGCAGATTGCATCTTCATCTTTGGCCAGAACCCCGGCACCAACAGCCCGCGCATGATGACCAATTTGCGCGACGCGGCCCGGCGCGGTGCTTCGATCATCTCGTTCAATCCGTTCCGTGAACGCGCCCTGGTACGGTTTCAGGCCCCGCAGAGCCCGATCGAGATGGCGACGTTGAGCTCAACTCAGATCAGCTCACGCCTCTACCAGGTACGAGTCGGCGGCGATGTCGCCGTGATCAAGGGCCTCATGAAAGTTCTGGTCGATGAAGACGCTGCGGCGCGGGCGAGGGGCGAGCCAGCCGTTCTGGACTGGGATTTCATCCATGACCATACCCACGGCCTTGATGAACTGGTAAGTGACCTGAGGGCGACGCAATGGACTGATATAGAGCGTTACTCGGGGCTCAGCCGCGAGGACATCGAATATGCCGCGCAGGCCTACATGAAAGCCGAGCGCGCGATTGTCGTCTACGGCATGGGCATTACCCAGCATCGGCGCGGCGCCCAGAACGTTCAGCAATTGGCTAATCTCGCTCTTCTTTGCGGCCACATTGGCCGTGAAGGCGCAGGCATCTGCCCGGTTCGTGGCCATTCGAACGTGCAGGGAGATCGTACGGTCGGCATCACCGAGGCACCAGCCGGAGAATTTCTCGACCGGCTGGAATCCCGCTTTGGTTTCAAGGCGCCGCGTGCGCACGGTCACAACGTCGTCACGGCACTTGAAGCGATGATTCGCGGTGACGCCAAGGTGTTGATCGCGATGGGCGGCAACTTTGCGGCAGCCATCCCGGATTGGCAGCTTACGCAAGACGCGCTCCGACGACTGGATCTCACAGTCCACATCTCGACCAAACTCAACCGAAGTCACCTGGTCCACGGGCGCGATGCCCTGATCCTGCCCTGCCTCGGCCGCACGGAGATTGACATCCAGGCAACCGGGCCGCAGTCCATCACCGTGGAGGACTCCATGTCGATGGTGCACGCGTCGGCTGGCCGCAACCAGCCTGCGTCCGAGCACCTTTTGAGCGAGCCCGCGATCGTTGCCGGCATGGCCCGGGCGACTCTCGGGCAGTCCTCCGTCGTCGATTGGGACGGCTTCGTCAGCGACTACGATCGTATTCGTGGGGCTATCGAGGCCGTGTTGCCGATATTCGAGGCCTACAACGCTCGAATTCGCGTACCGGGCGGCTTCCATCTCGTCTCGACCGCGCGCGAGCGCGTCTGGGCGACGCCCAGCGGCAAGGCCAATTTTCTAGTCTTCGATGGCCTCGGCGAAGATCCGAATAACGATGATCCAGAGACGCTCTGGCTGAGCACGATTCGGAGCCATGATCAGTACAATACCACGCTCTATTCGCTCTCCGATCGCTACCGGGGTGTCTATGGCCAGCGCGACATCGTGTTCCTCAATCAGTTCGAGATGGAGAAGCGCAGACTTGCGGACGGCGATCGCATTGACTTGTTGACCGTGTCGACGGACGGACTGGAACGGAGGGTGCGCAACTTCCGCGTGGTCGGATACTCGTTTCCGAACGGTTGCTGCGCGGCCTACTACCCGGAGACCAATCCGCTGGTGCCCCTCTATGCGCACGATCCCCTTAGCTTCACGCCGTCTTCCAAGGGTATCCCGGTTCGGATCGAGCGCACCAGCGCCAACGTCACGGACGAGTCCCTGCACCAAGTCTAGAGCGACCCGAGGAGTTGAGACAGATGAAGCCGAGCGCGAGCGTCACCATCGGCATGGCTGCGGCCGGTTCGATTGTGGTCACCCCCGACATGACGGTCGGGCATTTCGTTCCGGGCATGCCGCAGGTCTATGCGACCCCGATGATGATCCTGCACATGGAAATGGCCGCCGGCCTCGCGGTCGCAGCCGCCCTGCCGCTTGGTTACGTCAGCGTCGGCATTTCGGTCGATATCTGGCATCTGGCGGCCACGCCGATCGGCAGTCGCGTACGCGCGCTGGCGCGTGTCAAAAGCGTCGAGGCAAAGAGCCTGCTTTTCGAGATCGAAGCGTGGAATGACCTCGGAAGGATCGGTGCCGGGACCCATCGCCGGGGGATCGTGAATGTCCCCGAGTTCGAGAAGCGGTTCGGCGTTCACAAGGCCCTTGCCCGACGCTTCAGCGCATTGCTCGACCGCAAAGCGGCCATCCCACGGGCAAGGAGGCTCGACATCGATGGCCTCGCGTCCCGCAGAAGATCGAGAAAGGGCTGTCACAGGATCTCTGTGGCAGCCTGCTCGAGCTCGGATCGCGGGAGCATATGATTGCCGACGCGCCAGCTCCGGGGAGTGCATCCCGTGAAGCGCTTGAAGACGGTCGTAAAGTGGGCCTGGGTCTGAAAACCAACTGTGAGCGCGATCTCCATGATCGGCATTGTGCTGTCCTTCATCAGCTCCGTGGCTCGCCGAATTCGCCGCTGCAGCAGGAATTCGTGCGGGCGCAAGCCTGTCGCCGCGCGGAACTGAGAGGCGAAGTGCATGCGGCTGAGCCCCGCGACCACAGCCAGATCGCGCGAGGTCATCTTCGACGACATGCTGGCATCGATGTAATCGACGACGCGTTTGAGCCGCCATTTCTGCAACCCCTGGACATGGCGGCCGCGAACGGAGGCCTGATCATTCCCGGTCAGTCGCTCCGCGGCAGGTCGCAGACCGAAGTTCCTGACCGCGATCGCGAGCCGAAGCGCTTCCATGCATTGACGATCATTGTTGTGCGTGGCGACCTTCAGGGCCTCAAACAGCGACTGAACAACTTCATCTCTGGACTCCATCTCGGCGGGGCCAGATGGCAGGGCCGGCAGGCGACCCCTTTCAATGGGAGCCGGACGTCCTTCCTCGCTTCCGCTTAGGGCAGCATGCGCAAACAATTGCCGAAGGAGATCGTGGGTCTGGACGGACATCTTGAGTCGCTCCTGGATGAAAATGCTGTCAGGTCTTCACGATGCGGCGAGATGCCGTCAATTCGGCGCGCGCGCGGCAATCTCGGCGCCGGTCGAGGGCGTCAAATTGGCGGCGGCCGGCAGCGCATGACGCAGGGAGGAGATTTCCTGATCCTGCTCGCTCACCATCTTCCTTGCGAGCCGCCGAAGTTCGTCGTTGCGGCCGTACTTGATCTCTGCACGCGCCATGTCGATCGTGCCCTGATGATGAGGGACTATCACGTTGACGAAGTCGCGGTCGATGTCGTCGGTCGGCGTCATCAACATGCTGCGGTTCATGTTGCTCATCGCAAGATCGATATCGAACAGAAACTGCTGCTCGTCCCGATCCGTCACAGTACGGACCTCGGAGCCTTGCTTCGGATCCTGCGCGAGCGCGAATGAGGTCGCCATGACCGACAGGCTGGTTGCCAGCGAGATAGCGCGTCTGCGCACGAATCCGCGGGAGAACAAGGGCACATCGAACTCCAGGGCAAGTTAATGTGATCGGTATCACGCAGACGCGTGCGTGTTGCTGTCCTGAAGATGCCAAGGGGGAGCGATCAGCTCAATTAAAAACGGTTTTAAGGTTCGGCGAGCGAGACGCTAAACCCGAATTCAGATTTCTTAAGTCCAATTTAGTGGCCGCCCTATCCATGGTCTTCCTACAGTTGAGGTGCCGGACCCAACGTAGGAGCAGTCAATGCAGGCTCAAAAGGCCACCGCCAATGTCACCGGAGTGCCAGCTCTGCAATCGGCTGGCATTCTCGCCTATTCCGCAGCCATCAAGCGCTTCGATCTGCTCGAGCGCGGCCGCGAGCAGCAGCTCGCGCAGCGCTGGCAGGAGTGGCGCGACAAAAGTGCGACGGACGAACTGATTACGAGCCATCTTCGTCTCGCCGCCAAGGTGGCACGGGGCTACAAGGGGTACGGTCTTCCGATCGCCGACCTGATCGCGGAAGCCAATCTTGGACTCGTGATTGCAGCCTCTCGTTTCGAACCCGGACGCGGCGCGCGGTTTTCGAGCTACGCCATGTGGTGGATCAAGGCGACCGTCCACGAATACATCTTGCGCTCATGGTCCCTGGTCAAGATCGGCACGACGGCCGCCCAGAAGAAGCTCTTCTTCAGGCTGCGCGGCGAAATGAGGAAGCACGCGGGCGATGGGGCGGTACTGACGCCGGAACTTGCGCAGCTCATTGCCGACAAGCTCGAGGTGGCCCCCGGTGACGTGACCGAGATGGATAGCCGGCTCAGTGGTGATCTGTCGCTGAATACTCGCATCGGCGACGGAGATCAGTCGACGGAATGGGAAGCCACGCTCGCCGATGATGCCCCGGGTGCTGAGGAGATCGTCGCGGAGCACGACGAGACAACCCGCAGGTCGACGGCGCTGCGCGCCGCGCTGGAGGTCTTGACCGAGCGCGAGCGGCGCGTGTTCGCGGCGAGACGGCTCGCAGAGCCTCCGTTGACCCTGGAGCAGCTCGGTTGCGAACTGTCGATCTCGAGCGAGCGGGTGCGGCAGATCGAGACGTCCGCATTCGCCAAGGTCAAGCGCGCGACGATACAGGGCGCGAGGGCAGGCAGCGACGTAATGGTCGCGTGAGATGTACGAGCGTCGAGCCTGTGCTCTGGTCTGCACGGGTTCGCCGCGAAGTGATCAGGGAGCCGTTCCGATCACGGCTGCGCAACGCCTGACCAAAAGGTGAAGTTGCGCGATGGCTTTGTCATTTCCTGTTGAAGCGACTGAATTCCAACTTGATTGCGGCGGCTGGCCGATCGACGTGATGGCTCGTCGAGCGTTCTGAACCAGCGGGCACGCAGGGGTCTCGAATGGGAATCGTTCGATTTGCACTGAGGTTTCCGCACACCTTCTACGTGGTGGCGGCTCTGATCCTGTTTCTGGGTGGTGCCGCGCTGTGGTCGATGCCGACGGATATCTTTCCGGAGATACGTATTCCAGTCGTGACTGTCATCTGGCAGTACACCGGGCTGTCGACCCCGGAGATGGAGCAGCGCGTCAGCACGTATAGCCAGTATTCCATCAGTGCCAACGTCAATGGCATCAAGAACATGGAGTCCCAGACCCTCAACGGTATATCGGTGCAGAAGATCTATTTCCAGCCCGACGTCAATCTCGACCTGGCTATCGCGCAGATCGTTTCCGCAACAAACTCCATTCGCGCGTTGATGCCGCCGGGCATCCAGCCGCCGATCGTCGTGCAGTTCAATGCGTCAAGCGTTCCCGTGCTGCAGCTCAGCCTGAATTCGGACAATCTCAACGAGCAGCAACTCTACGACTTCGGTATCTATCGTGTCCGGCAGCAGCTTGCGCCCGTTCCCGGTGTCACGCTGCCTACGCCCTCCGGCGGAAAGTACCGCCAGATCATGGTGGACATCGATCCCGACAAGCTGCTGTCCCGAGGCTTGACGCCGCTCGATATCGTCAACGCGGTCAACACCCAGAATCTTACGCTGCCCTCCGGCACCGCGAAGATGGGAGACATGCAGTACACGGTGCGCACCAACGCGACTCCGGCGACCATCGACGATCTCAACAAGATCCCGGTCAAGTTCACGAACGGCGCCACCATCCTGCTGAAGGACGTCGCCCAGGTGCGTGACGGTGCGATGGTGCAGCAGAACATCGTCCGCGAGGACGGTCGTCGCTCGATCGTTCTCAGCATCATCAAGAATGGCAACGCATCGACGCTGGCAGTCGTCAACGGCGTGAAGAAGGCGCTGACTGCTGTTCGCTCTGCCGCGCCTCCCGGCCTCAAGATCACGGAGCTATTCGACCAGTCGGTCTTCGTGACGAATTCGGTAAATGGTGTGCTCCGGGAAGGAGCGATCGCGGCGGGGTTGACCGCCATGATGATCCTCCTGTTCCTGGGCTCGTGGCGTTCGACCATGGTGGTGATGATTTCGATCCCGCTGGCGATCCTGTCGTCGCTTGTGGTGCTCTACTTCCTCGGGGAGACGCTGAACACGATGACGCTGGGTGGCCTCGCCCTGGCGGTCGGCATCCTGGTTGACGATTCGACAGTCACGATCGAGAACACCCATCGGCTGTGGACAGAGGAGGGGATGTCGCTCGCGGATGCGACCTTGCATGGAGCGGCCGAGATCGCGGTGCCCACATTGGTGTCCACCCTTGCCATCAGCTGCGTGTTCACGTCGGTGGTGTTCCTCGAGGGCCCAGCCAAATACCTCTTTACGCCGCTGGGACTCGCCGTCGTATTTGCGATGCTTGCATCCTACGGATTGTCGCGAACGCTGACGCCGATCACGATTGGACTGCTGCTGAAGGGCGAGCGCCGGCATGTCCACGGCGAGGTCCCCGCCGGGCTGTTTTCGCGCCTGTCCGCCGCCTTCGAGCGCAGCTTCGAGCGGCTGCGCGACGGCTATTCCCGGCTTCTCGGAGTTCTGCTTCGACGCCGCGCCGTCGTGCCGGTTGTTGGGGTCCTGATGCTCGGTCTGGGCGCGGTGATGCTGAGCCTCGTAGGGAGGGATTTCTTCCCGTTGATCGACGGCGGCCAGATCCAGCTCCATGTCCGCGCGCCGGCGGGTACTCGGATCGAGAGCACGGAAACCATATTCCAGAAGGTCGAGGACAAGATCCGCGAAGTCATTCCCGAGAAGGATCTCTCGCTCATCGTCGACAATATCGGGCTGCCCGCGCGGGCGTATAATCTGGCCTTCGCCGACGGCTCGACCATCGGCATCAACGACGGTGTCATCCTGGTCTCTCTCCGGGACGGCCACAAGCCGACCGCGGAGTATATCAAGAAGCTGCGTCAGGTCTTGCCGGCGTCGTTCCCGGAGGACACCTTCTATTTTCAGGCCGCCGACATCGTCACGCAGATCCTGAACTTCGGACTGCCGGCGCAGATCGACGTTCGAACCGTCGGCTATGGAACCGACAATCTGGCGATTGCCAAGGAGCTCCAGAAGCGGCTGGCCGCCATCCCGGGTGTCGTCGATGCCCATCTCCAGCAGGAGATCGACGGTCCGGCGTTTTATGCGGATATCGATAGGACCCGTGCCGCCCAGCTCGGATTGAACGCCAGCACGGTCGCGACCAACATCAATGTCAGCCTCAGCTCATCGGTGCAGGTCTCGCCCAATTTCTGGACCGATCTGAGCTCCGGCATTCCCTACTATCTCGCCGTGCAGACACCGGAATACAAGATCGACTCGCTGAACGCGCTGGCCAATACCCCCGTGTCCACGTCACTGGCCGCAAGTGGCCAGACGGTGCCCGGCATGCTCAGCAACATCGCCACCTTCAAGCGCGACACGGTGCCGACCAACGCCAACCAGAGCAACGTCCAGCCGGTCTACGAGGTCTATGCGAGCGTGCAGGGCCGCGATCTCGGTGGCGTGGCAGCCGATATCGGCAAGGTCACCGCCGATCTTCAAAAGCAACTCAAGCCCGGCAATTCCATCCAGGTCCTGGGCCAGATCCAGAGCATGAACGACTCGTTCCGGGATCTCGGTATCGGTCTCGTGTTCGCGGCCGTGTTCGTCTATCTGCTGATGGTCGTCAACTACCAGAGCTTTGGTGAGCCCTTCGTGGTTATTCTGGCGTTGCCCGCGACTCTGTGCGGCATCGTTACCATGCTGTTCATCACCGGGACCACGCTCAATGTCCCGTCGCTGATGGGCGCGATTATGTCCGTCGGCGTCGCATCGGCTAACTCCATCCTGCTGGTTACGTTTGCGCGCGAGCAGCAGCTGAAGGGCCATTCCGCCTTAGAGGCGGCATTGAGCGCCGGGCGCACCCGTATCCGGCCGGTGCTGATGACAGCCGCCGCGATGGTGGTCGGCATGATCCCGATGGCCATTGGCGGTGCCGGCGAGGAGCAGAACGCAGCACTCGCGCGCGCTGTGATCGGCGGACTGCTGTTTGCAACGCCGACGACCCTGCTCATCGTCCCTTATCTGTTTGCCATGCTGCGTAAGAGCAATGACGGAAAGCCGCATCATGGCGTGTTCCAGGAAACGCAGGCATGACAGAGATAGATGTGCGGCCGGACCGGACGCTCCACAACCTCGATCTTCGGGATGATGCGAATGAGCCTCTGCTGCGGACCGAGGACCGGCGCAAGCGACGATCCGAAGCTGCCCTATTTGGGTCGGCGGCGCTGCTCTTGCTTGCCGGAGGGCTTGCCGTGGGTGGCTGGCGTCACTATCAGGCCGGGCGCGAGATGGCGGCGACGTCCGAACAAGCGCGCACGCTTGTGCCGGAAGTCCGCGTCGCGACCGTCCGCGCCAGTGACAGCAAGATAAACGTCACCTTGCCGGCGACGACGGCAGCTTTCGAAGCTGCCAACATATTTGCCAGGACCAGCGGCTACATCGAAAAGCGCTACGTCGATATCGGTGATCGGGTGAAGGCAGGAGCGTTGCTGGCCGAGATTGTCGCGCCCGAGCTGGACCACCAGATCGCGCAGGCCCAGGCCACGTTGGCGCAGACCCAGGGAACGCTGCAGCAGACGCAGGCGAGCCGTGAACTCGCCGAGGTCACCAACGCGCGCGACAGCGGTCTCGTCAAGCAGGGATGGCTGACCGCCCAGCAGGGCGACAATGACCGTCTGACACTGCGCGCACAGCAGGCGGCCGAGGCCGTGGCAAAGTCGAACATCGCGGCTCAGCAAGCCCAGATCAAGGTCCTGGAGCAGGACAAGGCCTATCAACGCGTGGTGGCTCCGTTCGACGGCGTGATCACCCAGCGCAGTATCGATAATGGCAGCCTCGTACAGGCCGGTTCGACATTCATGTTCACCTTGATGCATGCGAATGTCATCCGCACGCAGGTGTTTGTGCCCCAGGATGAGGCGGTCGGAGTTCAGCCGGGTGTCGATGCGGTCGTCCGGGTCCCGGAGCTGCCGGGCCGGGCGTTTCCGGGAACGGTCACGCGGATTGCCACCGCGTTGCAGCCCGGGAGTCGTACGTTGCTGACTGAGATCGACGTCCCCAATCCGGATGGCGCACTTCAGCCGGGCATCTATTGTACCGTCGAGCTGCACATTCCGCGTACGACGCCGTCGATGATCGTACCGGCCGATGCCGTTGTCTTCGATGAGAACGGCCTGCACGTCGCGGTCGTGGACAACGGCGTTGTTCACATGCGGAAAATCTCGATCGCGCGTGATTTCGGCACGCAGGTAGAGGTGCACGATGGCGTCAAGCCGGGCGATCAGGTGATCCTCAACCCGATGCTGAGCCTGACGGAGGGAGGCCGGGTTTCTGCCCACGGGCCGCAGACGAGCTAGCTCGTTGCCAAACCTGACGAGGCACCGATCGACGGCACGGTATGCTGGATTGCAGCCTCATATTCCAGTCCGCGAGCACGCTTCCACGAACCGTGAATGTTGACCGCCAGGTGTATCGGGCGCGAGTGCTTCCGTATTCAATATCAGCGAGGCGCTGCGTGCCTTGGCTGCCCCCGGTTTGCCGGATTAAGGAATCGTAAGCGGCTCACCGCTCATTGAGCGCCTGTGAGCAAGTCTTGCATTCGGCTCCGCTGCATCGATCCGCACCTTCCTCATGGAGCAACACGTTCGTTGCGTTTGAATGGAGAAGGTTGATGACAATATTGAAGATCTTGTCGGCGGGACTGATCGCGACCGCGATGTTCACGACGGCCGCCAGTGCACGCGAGACTTACACGACCCAGCGGCACACCAAGGAGCGCGCTCATCACGCCAGCGTCTTTCCGTTTGCAACACCTTTCGGCGCCTACACCGCAGCGCCCGCGGAGCAGCCGGGCGGCATTTGCGATCATGGTGATAATCCGCAGATTTGTTGAGGGGGCGACCAAGGAGGCGCGGCGGCATAGGCCGGCTTCGAAGTCACCGTCGATGCGAGCGTCTCCTGCCCTCCTCTACATGTTCATGTTCGAGCCGCGCCCGACCCGGCCGGCGAAACGTCCCGGATCGCGCCAGTGAGCCTGACCACTGGGTTCAGTCAACGAGTTGTCGAGGATTGCAAGAATTGCGCTTAGCAGCCCGCAGCCGGGGATGCGCCCGCCGTCGCAACAATGCCGCTGGTGACGGGACTGGCCGGGTTCGGATTGGCGAGGTCCATCGAAATGCTTTCGGGACATGCGCTCGTGTTCGGGGTGGGCATCACGCTCGGCGCGGGGCTGATGCTGGTGCTGGCCGTGTCGGCATCGATCACCGCCGGCTGAATGGTGCCGGGGGCAGGGCTTGGCGGGATATCAGGCGTCGAGGCCGGCAGAGCAGCAGCATTGGTCAGCGTGCTTCCGGGTGCCGACGTGCACGAGCTTCCCGGAGTAGAACTGCCGAGTATAGGCGCCGGCACCACCGTGCCTGTCGTGCTGCCGGTGACCGTGCCGACGATGGTCACGGGCATGGCCGCCGGCAAGGTCGGCGACAGGCTTGTACTGGTCGTCGGCGCAGCCAGCCCCGGCACGCCGGTGATGGTCCCCATTGCGCCCATTGTGCCCATCGCCAAAGTGGGACTCGCAGAAACGCTGCTGCTCGTGGCGGTGACGCTCTCCACGGATGGCGAAAGCTCCACCGCGGTCGGTGCGCAATTCACGCTCGTTCCTGGAAGCGTCGGGTCTTGTGCTAGTGGGGGCGAAGCCAACGTGGTTGCCGGCGCACCGGGAATGGTCGCGGCCGAGAAAAGGCTCGTGAATGGGCTTGGTCCTGCCAGCGGAGACGACACAATCGCGCCCGGTGTTGTCGGAATGGCCATGGCGGTCGTTCCCATGGTCGAGACTTGCGCCAGGCAGCCGTTGCCGCTCAGCAGGAGGGCGGTTGTCGCGGAGATGAGCGTACGCATTCAAATCCCAAACGTTTGATTGTCGAGATCAAACGTAAGCACTGGGCCGATGGATCCAATTCACATTCGAGAGCGGAGATTGATGAGCGGTCGGATTGAGTACCTTCACAACTCTCGATCAGAAGATTTCAACTCGCTGTCATGATCCTTGCCGAAGCGCGTCTACCGCCTAGTTCTTTAGCCAGGACGATCAATCGTCGGGCTGCTTTCTGAAAGAACTTTTGTTTGCGGAGGTGATGCATGCAACGAATTCCATTCATACTGATCTGCATAGCGGCCTCGGTGTGGGGAGCGCCGGGTTATGCGGTGCCGGTCGTCACCCCTGATCCTCCAATGAGTGCCGAGAGGATCGCTCAACTGCCCTCCGAAATCAGGAGGATCGTTTTGTCCAGATGTGGCGCCGACGCTGAGGCAGCTCACTATTTCGCGACATACGACGACAATTCAAATGTCGTTCGGCTCGATTATTCACTCCTGCAGTGTCCGAATGCACCCGAACATTGCGCAGGCTCCAGCTGTGTGCAGACGTTCCTTCGCCACGCTGGCCGGTATGTACTGTCGAAGTCCAGCGGCAATCGCGTTCCGCGACCGCATCCGCGGCGGCATCTGCCGTTGTGACTCCGTTCGCAGGTCTATGTGACAGGGCAGCCAGGATTGGCTGCTGTCGCAAGGTAACTGTGAGATGAATCTCAAGGCCGAGCTTGAAAGCCGTCTGCTGATGCAGGACTGTCGAACAGCAAACAGGGTGCGCCGCAGGTTGCGGCAGCACCCCCTATGACGCTTCGCGCCACCTTGCGCTCAGCGGTATCTTGGCCCGATATGAACGTTGCGGCCGGCGAACACGGGAGCCGCGCCGCCGGCGCGCTCGAGTCCCATCCTGCCTGCCGGCGTCAGGGCGCCGCCGTTCAGGACGTCCCGGTTCGGATACATCGACGCGTACGCCGCAGGCTCCTGGTCCGCGAAGGACCACGCCGCAAATGCGGATGGGATTGATGCCGTCGAGATCAGCGCCGCAGCAATCAGTGTCTTGAACATTGTCATTGTCATTCTCCGTTGTCTCATTCGTGCGGAGAATTGCGCGGCTCGCGACCACTGCTGCTCTCCTGGTGATGTTTCCCGAACTGAATGTTTTTTGATGTGTCTGATGTAGGCATTTGCGCTGGCGACCGTGCATCGTCGCAGATCACTCTTCCGAGAAGACGAAATACGTCTGGAGCGGCGAACGCGCCGTTGTCGAATCTGTATTCTTTGTCATGATCGCTCTCGCCATCGTGCTCGGCGCCGGGTGTGCCCGACGCCTACTTCGAGTTCAGGTCACCTCAACACCCGGAGTATGAATCATGAGGCTGTTGTCCCTGCTTTGCTTCGCACTTTGTCTCGTTCTCTCCGCCACCACGGCATTCGCCCGCGGCGGCATGGGATCGATGGGATCGCACATGTCGATGGGTGGTGGCGCGCTCGGCACGAGCGCTGCGACGCCTGGAACGAATTCGCTCGGCACTGCGCTGCCCTCATCCGGTACAGTCGGTCATGCCATCAAAGGTCCGCCGCTCGGTACGAACGCTGCCATCGACAAGGAGGATGCGCGGGTTGAAAAGATGCTGGAGGGGTCGATCTGTCGCGGATGTTGAACCCGTGCATGCCGCCAGGCCAAATGATGATACCCGCTCTTCTCGTTCTGCTGGTGTGTGAGCTCGCCGGCAACGCGCTCCACCAAATGCTTGGGCTTCCCGTACCGGGACCTGTGATCAGCATGTCAATTCTGGCCGCCGTGCTGGCTTTCAGAAAAGGAGGCGCGAGCTCCGGGTCGCCGATCACCGGCAGCCTGGAGCAGACTGCCGAAACCCTGATCCGTCACATGGGACTTCTGTTCGTGCCGGCGGGTGTCGGCCTGATTGCGGAGATCGGCGTGTTGCGGTCGGAGTGGCTGCCGATTGCTGCCGGCCTGATCGGATCGACGTTGCTGAGCCTAGCCGTGACTGGCCTCGTGATGCACTGGAGCATTGGTCGCCGCGCTGCGCGGCGATCGTCAGACACCGTGCAGGGTCTACAGCGGGGTGGATCCAGTCGGACCATCGCCAATGATTGCAATTGATCATCTCTGTAATTCGCTTGGCACGACGCCGTTGCTCTGGCTCGTCGTAACACTGGCCGCCTACACGGCCGGCAACATGCTGCAGCGGGCTTGCGGGGGAGTGACGTTTGCGGATCCCGTGCTGATAGCCATCACCATCGTGGCTGCCATCGTCGTCCTGACCCGGACCGACTACACGGTCTATTTTACGGCGACCCAGTTCATCAATTTCCTGCTCGGGCCGGCGACTGTCGTCCTGGCCATTCCGCTGGCCCGAAGCGCGCGGCTCGTTAAGGAGAATCTTGCCGGCGTCGGACTGGCGCTGTTGGTGGGCTCCGTGACATCGACGATCAGCGGCATTGGCCTGGTATGGTTGTTCGGGGGGTCACGCACAGTGGCCCTTTCCATGGCGCCGAAGGCCGCGACCACTCCCATAGCTGCCGCGGTGTCCAGCCAGATCGGCGGCATCCCAGCCCTGACAGCTGCGCTCGCGATCGTTGGCGGCATCGTGGCGGCCGTTGTTGGTCGCACGATGCTGACCAGGTTGAACGTCAACGATTGGCGGGCCCATGGCCTCGCTGCCGGAGTTGCGGGAAGCGGCATCGCGGCCGCACAGGTGGCGGAGCGCAACGAGCTTGGTGCCGCATTCGCTGCGCTTGGCATCGGACTCAACGGCGTCATGGTTGCAATCGTCGTACCGCTCGTTGCGCAGCTTTGGAGGTCATGAAATCGATCGTTCGTAACGATGCCGGCAATGTGATACGAAGCGCGACTGTCCGGATTGGGATGACGAACGGCAGGCACTACCTCCAGAAGGTGAGCAAAGTGCAGTATCGCCTGCGGGGCCGCGGTTCACCGTCCCCAGCTGGAGCAATGGAGACACCGAGCGTTGGCTGGACAACGCCAGTTCGGCCTGGTCGCAGGCCTGACGTCAGTTGTTTCCCTTCGCGCTGGCGAGGTAGTCGACGATCGCGGGCACATCGCTCTCGTCGATGGGCGCTCTGTAGACGCTGATCATCTTGTGGACCTCGGAGTCCCAAGCGGACCTGGAGAGGGCAGGTTGGTTCAGCACCATATCTGCGGAGTGACAGGCCAGACAGTTGTTGCTGATGGCGTCCGCGCTGGATCCGCCCGGAAATAACGTATCACCCGGTGGAAGCTCCACTGTCGTCGATGTGATCGCCGGGACGGGCTGGACCCAGGCCGTGGTGGGCGTCAGTAGGGCAGCGAAAGAGGCGCCCAGAGCAATAATGGCGTGTCGCATGAAATTGCTCCTAAATGGCGGTGACATGAGCCGTCTCGACGGTATTGAGCATGAAGCCGCTGTTGTTCCAGTTCGGCGTTGCGGGCTGGACGTCGCCGCTCAGAGTCGTGCAGCGGACCATGAGTGAATGATGGCCCTTCGCCAACTGGGAAATGTTCACCTGCCAGCGGCGAAAGCTGTACTTGCCGTGATCCTCGCCCAGTGTCGCAAGTTGCCAGGTCTGACCGCCATCCATCGAAAGCTCGACCTTGGCGACGCCGTTGTCGCCTCCGAAGGCAATCCCGCGGATCGCCGCGCTGGCGCCAGCCGGAAGAGAGGCACCTTCCGCAACATTGGTAAAAAAGGAACGCGGCACCATCCGGCTGATGGGAACCATTTTCACGCCGGTCTGGCCAGGCGTGATGTTGGCGTGCGGTGTGTCCGGGATGGTGTACGCGGTCGCCATCCAGTAATTGTCGTCCGCGCGATCGAGGACCTCGATGTCGCTGAGCATCTTGACCCAATAGGTCGAGTACCATCCCGGCACGATGAGACGCAGCGGAAAGCCGTTCAGCAGCGGCAGCTGTTCGCCGTTCATCGCGAAGGCAATCATGACTTCGCCATCGCGAGCATGATCGATGTCGAGCGACTTGCGGAAATCAGGTGCTTCGGGCACCACGGGCTCGTCCAGTCCGCTGAAGCGGACCTGCATCGCATCGGACTTGATGCCCGCACGGTCGAGCACATCCTTGAGCCGCACTCCCGCCCATCGCGCATTGCCCATCGCGCCATGCGCCCACTGCGCGCCGGGGACGCGCGGCGAAAAAAAGCCTCGCGAATTGCCCGAGCACTGGTTGACGGCAGCGAGCTCGACGCGTGGCATCTTGAGCAGATCGCCGAGGGACAACGACAGCACCTGGTTGACGTGGCCGCGCACGGCGAGCCTGAAAGCGTCCGCGTCCACCGATGTCGGGATCACAGCCCAGTGCCAGCGCACATAAAATTGGTCGTTCGGCGTGAACACGCCGCGATCGAACACCTCCATCGGAGTTTCCAACAGCGGCGGCCGGGACCGCTGCAGGATCATGGGTCCCTTCTGCGGGAAGTCATGCGTCACGGGCCGTTCTTGCGGGCCACTGGCGAACGGAAGGCGCACCGGTTGATTGGCCCATGCCGATGAGCCGGCGAGCGCCATGCCCGCGATCCCGATGGTCTTGAGCACTGCGCGGCGGGACAGAGCTTGAAAGCGTTGATCGTGACGGTGCAGTGGCATCGAAATCCTCCTGCTGAAATGGGTTCGCGTTCGATGTAAGGGCCGGTCATCCGAGGTTGATGTCCGCGAGGGGATCTTCGACATGCCGGCGGGGTTGCGCCTGGCGAATGCATGGAAGATGTCCTGTCGTAAAACGAAGGTGCCCTTGCGAGTGAATGTTACTCCTGTTGCCCGAAGAATGCATCGGGCTTCTGGCATGAGCGAGCGGCGCGCCAAGCATCGAGGCGGCGGTAACGAGCAAGGCGATCGAGAGGGAAACGCGGCGGGAACCGATCATTGTGAATCTCCATGTATTCTGGCAAGCGGGGTGTTGTAAGTGCTTGCCGCCTCTCAAAGAGGTAGACCGCACTACTGCAGCAATCCAACGAGATGATCAGATCATTCTGATCGCGGGCCGCGATCGAACACACAGACACGCTGCCGCGCGCCGACAACGCCTGCAGCGTTGCTGGCGAGGCATCAGCTCAATTGTCGCAATGGAATAGAGGTGCCGCCTGCGGGCGCAGGTCGTCCTACGCAGCAGGGCCCGCTGTGATGCTGGACATCAACGCGGCTTCGGCCTTGCTCACATGCCGCTCCTTGTGGCGCAAAGCGTAGAAGGAACGCTTCGCCATTTCGCCTTCTAGCTGGAACAGCCGCTTTGCCGCGATCGCGTTTTCGACCACGAGATCAGAGATGGCCGCGGCGCAGCGGCCCGTCTCGACGGCCGTTCGAATGGCCTCATTCGAACTGAGCTCGAGCTGCACCTTGAGGTCGGAAAGGCGTACTCCGCGCTTCTTTAGAGCTCGTTCGAACATGGCACGCGTTCCGGACCCCGGCTCGCGGAGGATCCATGGTGTTGTGGCAATCCAGTCCGAAGGCAGCGTTTTCTGGTTCGCTAGAGGATGTTGTGGTCCCACGACGGCGACCAGCGCATCGCTGTCGACGCGTCGGGCCGACAATGCGGCGTCGTCGATATCGCCTTCGATGAAGCCGAGATCCGCCATGCCTTCGCGCACATGGGTCGCGACATGTTCGGTGTTGGCAATCTTCACGTCAAGTTCGATGCCGGGATAGGTCGCCTGGAAAGCCAATAGCCGCGCGGGCAGCCAATAGCTGCCGACTGTCTGGCTTGCGGCGATCACGAGCTTTCCGGCCTTGAGCCCGGCGAAGTCCCGCAGAACCTGCTCGGCCGCATGGGCGCGCGCCAGCACGGCACGGGCGTCTCCGAGAAACGAGCGGCCCATATGCGTGAGCACGATGCCGCGACCGACCCGATCGAACAACTTGACGCCATAACGGCCTTCGAGCGCGGCGATCGCCGCGCTCGTAGCTGATTGGGTCAGATTCAGTTCGCGGGCGGCCTGCGTCACGTGCTGCTTGTCGGCGACCGCGGCGAAGATCCGGAGCTGTTCGAGCGTCATGGTCACCCCATGAATTTGATGAGAGCCAGGCTGAAAGTTGCAATGAACAGGAAGGCAAGTGCGCCCAATATAGCCGGACGCAGGCCCTGCGCGTAGAGTTTCGAGATATCGGTCTCGAGGCCCATGGCGGCGAGAGCTATCGTGAGCAGGAAGGTGGACAGGGTGATCGTTGCGTCCCTCATTCCCGCCGGAATGGTCACGACACTGTTGACGGCAGTCACCGCGACAAAGCCGATTGCGAACCAGGGCAGGGGTGCCCTTGCCGACCTGCCGGGCGCGCCACGGGCCGCGAGCCGGGGCCCGACGCTCAGGGCCAGCACCACGGGCGCAAGCAACATCACTCGGGCAAGCTTGGCGACCGTTGCGATTTCGCCGGCGCGCTGGCTGTTCTGAAAAGAAGCGGCGGCCACCTGCGCAATCTCATGGATGGATGCCCCACTCCAGAGGCCGTAAGCCCCGCCATCGAGATGCAGAAGATGCGGCAACACAGGATAGACGAACATCGCGATCGAGCCGAAGATCGTGACGCAGGCAATCGCATAGGCGACGTCCTCGTCGGACGCCCCGGTGACGCTGTTGGTCGCGACAACTGCCGAAGCACCGCAGATCGAGGTGCCCGCGGCGATCAGTTCGGTGAGCTTTCGGTCGACGCCCAACGCTCGGCCGGTCGCGAGGGTAAATGCGAAGGTGGCAACGAGCGTGCCGACGACGATGAAGAGTCCACTTGCACCCGCGGCTGCAAGCTGGGTCAGCGTGATCTGAAAGCCGAGGAGCACGATCGCGGCCCGAAGCAGACGGCGCATGCTGAATGCAACTCCTGGGGCGGCGAAGGACGGCGTGCCGACCAGGTTGCGCATGGATATCCCGATCGCGATGGCGAGGATCATGGGGCTGAACGTGGCAATCCCTGGAATGCCGTGAAGCAATTTGGCGACGAGCGCGATAGCAGTTGCCAGCGCCACCCCAGGGATGACGGCGCGGGCTGATTTCATACGCGATACGATGGTCTCGCGGATGACGGGCTTGCTTGGAGAAGTGCGGAAATCGATGGCAGAGGTCATTGGCGTCACTCCGGGTTGCGCCAAACGTGGTCTGCGGTGATGAATTTATCCAACAGATTGATGTTTGAGTTACGATCGATGAAATCGATCAATTATCGGCGGAGGGCATTCCTTGCGCGGCTCTAACGCGTCTGTGATCGGGCCGAAAGTCGTGCCTTAGTCGTTGTTGTCGTTAGCGTTTTTGGAGGCCGTCTGCCCGCGGCCGAAGAACCTTTGCGGCCGTTTGGAATAGAACGAGCGCCGCTCCGTCAAACCCCCATGCGATCAACATGGGAGTTCAGGATGCAGCAGCCGTCTCGCAGATTCCTTGCGACACTCGCAAGCAGGTGTCGTTTCCGAAAACCAGGGCTCGCCGCGATCCTGTTGGGTGGGCGGGTCCTCATTGCTTGCGCGATCCCGCCGCTCGCGTTCGCGCATGAAGCCCATTCGGCCGATCCTCCGGCAGGGCTCAACGCGGAGGAATCCGCGTTCTTGAAAGAGAACGACGCGGCGATGACCAAGATGATGAACGACATGACGGCGAAGCCGACCGGCGACATCGATCGCGATTTCGTCGCCATGATGAACCCCCATCATCAGGGCGCCATCGACATGGCCGTGATCGAGTTGCGCTACGGCAAGAATGAACAGCTTCGGCGGATCGCGCAGGAAATCATCGTCGACCAGATGCAGGAGATCGCCGCGATGAAGCTCGCAATCGGTGAGCCGGCGACCGATACAACGCCCGCGCCGACGCAACCGCAGGTCCTCCCTGCCGCGCACGATCACCATCATTCGGGCATGCAGATGAACATGTCCTCCGAAATGAAACACTAGGAGCAAAACATGAAAACGTGGAAGACATACTTCTTGGCCGCAACGATGCTCGTAACGGGATCCGCCGCGTGGGCAGGGCAAGCGCCCGGCGCGCTGTCCTCGCTCGACATCCCGATCAGCCATCACGACCGCATTTATGCGGCCGAGCAGTTCTCGAACACCGTCTCGGTGACGGATCCCGTCGACAACAAGCTGCTCGGTGTGATCCGGCTGGGTGATCCGCAGCCCCTCAATTTCAGCCCGCTCTACAAGGGTCAGGTGCTCGTCCACGGCATGGGCTATTCGCCCGATCACCACACGCTCGCGGTGGTGTCGATCGGCTCGAATTCGGTGACCTTCATCGACACCGCGACAAACGCGGTCAAGCATGTGACCTATGTCGGTCGCTCGCCGCATGAGGCATTCTATACGCCGGACGGCAAGGAGGTGTGGGTTACCGTGCGGGGCGAGAACTACATCTCCGTGATCGATGCCAAGAGCTTTGAAGAAAAGACGCGCATCACGACGCCGAGCGGCCCGGGCATGCAGATCTTTTCGCCCGACGGCAAGTACGGCTACATTTGCTCGTCGTTCAATCCAGAGACCGATGTCGTCACGGTCGCCGATCACAAGATCGTCGCCAAAGTGAAGCAGGATAGCCCGTTCTGCCCGAACATCGCCGCGACGCCCGACGGCAAGCAGGTCTGGTTCACGCTCAAGGATGTCGGCAAGACGCAGGTATTCGACGCACGTCCTCCGTTCAACCTCATCAAGACGATCGACACTGGTCCGATCACGAACCATGTCAACTTCGCCCAAACCGCAAAGGGATCGTTCGCCTATGTCACGATCGGCGGCTTGAACCAGGTCAAGGTGTTCCGCACCGATGACTTCTCGCAGGTGGCGACCATCCCGGTCGGAAATTTGCCGCACGGCGTCTGGCCGTCGGGCGACGGATCGCGCGTTTATGTCGGCCTTGAGAACGCCGATGCGCTGGCGGCGATCGATACCGCGACCAACAAGGTGATTGCCAACATTCCGATCGGTCAGGCGCCTCAGGCGATCGCCTATGTCCCCAATGCCGCATCGAATCCCGACGACCGGGGGAATCTGCAGCCGCTCGGTATCGCCGGCCAGGTTGCCCATCTCGCGTTGGCGCCCAAGAAGGAGTCGGGCAGTGGCAAGGCGCCGACCAGCGTGTCGCTGTTCGACCAGGGCCTAATCCAGATCCTGCAGGCTTCGGTGACGGGTCTCCAGCCCAAGCAGAAATATGTGCTGGCGCTCGCCGAGCACGAAGACGGCGGCGGCCCGTTGCAGCCGCTCGCAGCCTTCATGACGAACCCGGCAGGATCGGCTATCGTCAACGCCGCTGGCCCGATCCGGCAGATCGTCGATCAGGGGGCAAAGGCCGATAGGCGATACCTTGTGATCGCATCCGGCGAACCGGCCATGCCCGGCGAGGCGATCCAGATCGAGACCCGTTGACGTTTGCTGAAGCGAGAAGGAACGCAGTCGGAGGGCGAGATGAAGGATATGCTGGTTCAGGTCGAGCCGCTGATCCCCGCCCTCCGTCGCTATGCGCGCGCGCTCGTGCGCAACCGCGCGAACGCGGACGATCTTGTGCAGGACTGCCTGGAGCGCGCGGTCAGCCGCTGGCATCAGAGGCGGGACGGGAGCGTGCGTGCCTGGCTGTTCACGATCCTGCATAACCTCGCGGCGGATCATTTCCGTCAGGCATCGTCGCGCGGCAGGCATGTGCCGATCGAGGAGGCGGGTGAGAGCGAGTTTCGCGGGGCTGCCGCGCAGGAGCATCGGCTCATGTATCAAGACGTACTAGACAAGCTTGCAAAGCTGCCGGAGGAACAGCGTGCCGTGCTGCTGCTGGTTGCAGTCGAGGATCTCTCTTATGCGGAGGCCGCGAAGGTGCTGAACGTCCCGATTGGCACCGTGATGTCGCGGCTATCGCGGGCACGCGAGAGGTTGCAGCAGGAGCTCGACGGCGTCGCTGGTGCGCCGAGGAATGTGGTGACGATGCGGAGGCTGACATGAACACCCGGCCGATCACGGAAGATGACCTCCACGCCTATGTGGATGATGTGCTCGAGCCGGAGCGTCGGGCGGAAGTCGGCTCCTACCTTGCCGATCATCCCGACGTCGCCAAGCGCGTCGCCGGCTTTGCCGACCAGCGCGAGCTGTTGCGCGCGGCGCTGGCGCCGATTGCTGACGAGCCGTTGCCACCCGAGTTGAACCTCTCACGCATTGTCGAGGGCCAGAGGCGTCGCTCTCCGCCGGCTTGGTGGGCGATCGCGGCGATGCTGCTGCTCAGCGTGGGCGGGTTTGGCGGCTGGGTCATGCGCGGCTCGTTGGAGGCGCCATCTGGCGGCCTGGCCGCACTCGCGCAGGAAGCGGCTTATTCCTACAATGTCTACGCACCGGATCGGATCCGCCCCGTCGAGGTGCGAGCATCCGACACCACGCAGCTCGTCCAATGGATCTCGAGCCGCCTCAACCGGCCTGTCAAGGTGCCGGATCTGGCAGGTTCAGGCTACCGCCTGATGGGTGGGCGCCTGGTCGCGACCCAGCACGGACCAGCCGCAATGTTCATGTATGACGACGACCACGGCAGCCGGGTTGTCGTGCTGACGCGGCCGATGAGCAGCGCCGACCAGAACGCACCAATGACAGCACAGTCAAACGGCGGTGCCACCGGGTTTGCCTGGGCGGACGACGGCATAGGCTATAGTCTTGTGGGCCCGGCGCCGATGAATTCGCTGAAGGCGATTGCGAATGAGGTTCGCAGGCAGGCGCGCGCCATCTGAATTGGCGGCGTTGCGTGTGGCGGACCGCCTCCCCATGCGCTCACCCTTATTGGACAAAAATTTAGGATGTCGAGCCGTGTAGAACGGGCGTTGCTCCCTATCTCTCACGAGAGAGGACCGATCATGATGACAACCAAATTTGTGACTGCCGGCTTCGTAACTGTAGGGCTCGCAATTGCGCCCTTTGCTGCGGAAGGGAAGAGCTACACGTATTTGCGGCACGATGTGTCGACAATGCAAACTGCTGCCTATGGGACGTCCGGACTGTCGACATCGCCATCCGGGACCTATGGGACATCCGGAACGTCTGTCGGAACTGTCACCGCACCCTCGGTGGGGTCGTACAACTGGCCTTCGGTAGGCGTGACAAACGCAGTGCCCACTTGGCGCAACACCAATCCTTCTGTTCGCAGGTAGCGGGAGCTGCCACCACGTCTCGAAGCTCGTTGCGGAGGCATGCGCCCCGTCGACGAGCGCGGATCGGCGTTGAACGATGGTCTGGCCGAGACGCGACGCCTCGCATGCCGCGTGGTGTCATCGCCGCGAGCTGAGTCCCCACGCGAGTTCGGTCGCCGTGCCAGCGAATGAATTCGTATTTAATCGAAATCTGAGCGCGGACTCATACTTTCACTCTATCGACAACGTTGCGCGCGGTTCCCAAACCACGTTGTGCGGTCCGTGATTGATTTGTCGAGTGCCCGCAGCCCAGGAGTTCTGGCGATGTACTATTTTCATCAATTCAGCGCCTTCGCGGCATCGCGCGGTGAAGGTCTTCGCCCGGAAGTGCGCGCGCTGCTCGAACGGGCGGCCGCCTCGCCGTTTTCGGAGGTCTCGCTGCGTCATGATGGTCTGGTTCAGGCTGGGCCGGATCCGGAGTCGGAAATCGTCTCGTCGCGCGTCAAGGTCGTTCAGCTCTCGGCGACAGCCGGCCGATCAGTAAGTGCGCCTGAATGAAGTTTTGGTGGTGACGGGTTGGCCGCGCCCTACTTCCAGATCGTGCGTACAATGTAAGGAGATGACCATGAACGCCACCACATCGACATCTGCGCTCGCGACCAACCACGACGAATGGATCAGTTGTTCTCACTGGGGCATGTTTCCGCTGCCCCGAAAGGCGCGCTGACTTGGCGATCGCACTGGTTCAAAGCCGGTCCCGGCGAACAGATCATCAGCATGTCTCGACCCAAGTTCCTGCCTGAGAACTTCACCCTGGCGTTGATCGCGACCGTCGTCGCGGCAAGCGAGCTGCCGTGCCGCGGTACGGCGGCGCTGGTGGTGAATCACCTCACCGACCTCGCCATTGCCTTGCTGTTCTTCCTGCATGGAGCAAAGCTGTCGCGCGAAGCCGTGATCGCGGCGGCAAGTCACTGGCGGCTGCATGCCCTGGTGCTGCTGACGACATTCGTGCTGTTTCCGCTGTTCGGCCTGGCCTTCAGGCCGATTCTGTCTCCGCTGGCGACGCCGGCGCTCTACGCCGGCATCCTGTTCCTCTGCACCCTGCCGTCCACGGTGCAATCCTCGATAGCGTTCACCGCCATCGCCAAGGGCAACGTTCCGGCGGCGATTTGCAGCGCCTCGGCTTCGAGCATCATCGGCATCTTCGTCACGCCGCTCGTGGCAGGCTCCGTGCTTTCAAATCACGGCGGCGCGGCCTCAGGCTGGGATACTATCGGGCAGATCACGTTGCAGTTGTTCGTGCCGTTTGTCTGCGGACAGCTGCTCCAGTCGCTTATTGGCGGATGGATTGGGCGTCACGAGGGCGTGGTTAGCGCCGTCGACCAGGGCTCAATTCTGCTCATTGTCTATTCCGTCTTCAGCGCGGCCGTCAGCGAGGGCCTTTGGCATCAGGTTCCGCCAGCTGCGCTCGCGGGGCTGGTCGTCGCCGACGGCATCCTTCTTGGCGCCGCCCTGATCACGACCGGACTTGTCAGCAAATGGCTGGGCTTCAAGCGTGCCGATCAAGTAACCATCATCTTCTGTGGCTCCAAAAAGAGCCTGTCCCAGGGGGTTACCATGGCCAAGGTGATCTTTGCTTCCCACGCGGTGGGCGCGGTGATCCTTCCCCTGATGGTCTTCCATCAGATTCAACTGATGGTCTGCGCGGCGCTGGCCCAGCGTTGGGGTCGTCGTGCAGAGCTCTCTGCGCCCGCCTCGGCCCGCGCCAGGTCCGCCGTGATGCGCTGACGAAAGCCGTCCTGGCGGTTCACTTGCCCGTGAAACGGATAGGGTGGATCGGTGCCTTAGGCTCCGGGACGGATTCGGGCAGATTGAAAAGGACGCCGCCAGCCTGTGCCTTATCTCTCTAGGCGGTGGTCACAATCGAGACGATTGCCGATGTGGCCGATCAGTGCAGTGCGACGGAGATCATATGACGTCTGCAGTCCAGACCCGTC
>Ga0075369_10000052_pt1 | contig 29737 bp, 34 predicted proteins | sample EndMethybrTD3034_FD_71400 | JGI IMG/M metagenome (GOLD analysis project Ga0075369, IMG submission 71400) | Populus endosphere microbial communities from Tennessee, USA - Endosphere MetaG P. TD hybrid TD303-4 | ecosystem: Host-associated > Plants > Roots > Endosphere | place: USA: Tennessee...
GTCGCCCGAACCAGTGGGACCGCGCGCCGGCCAATCCGCACGTCCGCTAGCTCTCGACGACAACGAAAAGGGCGCCCCCTCGCGGGGCCGCCCTTGTCTTTGACGGCCGACCTAGCGGCTCTGTGTCGGAGGCGTGGGCCGGGCCGGCGGCGCGGCGGCGGTCTCCGGCGGCGCGGGCTTGCGGCGGTCGGTCTTGGTGTAGTCGGGCAGGGCCATCAGGGCGTCCTTGGTGAGCGACGTGGTCAGCACCACCGAGTTGTCCTCCTGGCCGATCGTGATGTCGCTCCACTTCACCGCGACGTCCTTGGAGCCGACGCCCAGGAAGCCGCCGACCGAGATCACCACGTCGGTCACCTTGGCATCCTTGTCGAGATAGATGTCGTCGATCTTGCCGATCGACTCCTTGTTCGCATTGCGTACCTTGGTGCCGATCAGGCCGCTTGCCGCCATGTGACCCTTGGCGTTGAAGTCGCCGGTCGACACCGTGCGATCGGCCGGAGTGGCGGTCGGCGCCGGCGAAGATGGCTGCGCCGGCGTGGTCTGGGTCTGGGCGTAGGCACTGATCGCGCCGCAAGTGAGAAAAGCTGCGAAAACGACGGATTTCAGCATGTCTCATCTCCGTGGTAGAGGCAGACTAAAATTCAACGCGCCTCCGCGAGAAGGAGTTGCCGCCGAAATGAACGAAAATAGCGAGACCGCCCGAGTGCTCGTCCGGCCACCCATCGCCTGGGCGGTTGCCGTCATCGCCGGCTTTGCCCTCGATTGGCTGGAACCCCTGCCGCTCGTGCCGGACGACTTGCCCGCCGGTCTCTTGGGGGCTGTCGTGTTCATGCTCGCCCTGGCGCTCGGCATCTGGGCCGTGGACACCTTGACCCGGGCCGGCACGAACGTGCCGACCAACCGGCCGACCACCGCCATGGTCGAGAGCGGACCCTATCGCTTCACGCGCAATCCCATCTATCTCGGCATGTTCGGCGTCCTGATCGGGCTTGCCATCGCCTTCGACACGCCGTGGCCGCTGGTGACGCTGGTGCCCTTTGCGCTGGTCATCCGCTACGGCGTCGTCGCCCGCGAGGAAGCCTATCTCGAGCGCAAGTTCGGCCAGGCTTATCGCGACTACAAAAAGCGCGTGCGGCGCTGGTTGTAATGCGCGGGAGATATGCGGTGGCGCATTGGACGGGCCCGGCCGGCCAACCCTAGACTCGCCCTCGCGTGTGACCGGGGTAACGGCATGACCAGTTTTCCGGGAGACACCTTTTCGAGCAAATCTTCATCGCCCTGACCGACCGCGCGTGCCTGCGCGGCGCGCGCCGATCGGTTCTTCACGTTGTCCAACAAGACGGAGGAAACCGATGGGTATCTGGCTCAGTGAACGCGAACAGCGCCTCGTCGCAGGCGCGGAGGAAGCCTCGGCAGCAACGCCGATCCCGACCCAGATCGTCTCCAATGGCGAGTATCTGCCGCCCAAGCAGAGCGCCACCCAGAAGAAGGTCGAGCGACGCATCGTCGAGCTGGCCGATGCCAATGCCGGGCGGCTGGGCCTCAGCCGCCGCCAGTTCATGCGCACGAGTTGCGGCATGGCCGCGGCCTTCGTCGCCATGAACGAGATCTACGGCGGCAACGTCTTCCAGGTGACGCCGGCCGAGGCGCAGCAGCCCGAACTGGCGCAGGCGCGTCAGCAAGGCCTCGCCGGGCAGTTCATCTTCGACGTGCAGACCCATTTCGTGCGCGACGACTTCGACCACAAGGAGCTTTTGGGCCTGGCCGAGTTCGCGAGCCAGAACTGGAACCCGAAGCTCAAGGCGGAAGGCGTCACCTCGCTCGCCCGCTACAAGTTCCAGAACTACGTGAAGGAGGTCTTTTACGACAGCGACACCAGCCTCGCCCTGCTGAGCGGCGCGCCGTTCGATGATCCGACCTGGTGGTTCCTGTCCAACGAGCAGATGGCACAGGCGCGCGCGCTGATCAACGGCTTCGCGGGCTCGCGGCGGCTGCTCTCGCATGCCCTGATCACGCCTGGACAGCAGGGCTGGATGGACGAGGTCGACAAGGCGATCATGGTGCACAAGCCAGAATCGTGGAAAGGCTACACGATCGGCGATCCGCTCAACCCGTCGAAGTTCCCATGGCGGCTCGATGACGAGAAGCTGATGTATCCGTTCTACGACAAGGCGGTGAAGGCCGGCATCACCACGATCTGCATCCACAAGGGCCTGCTGCCGCCCGACTACGAGAAGGCGTTCGCCGGCGTGTGGGAGTACGCGACCGCGGCCGACATCGGCAAGGCGGCCAAGGACTGGCCGCAGATGAAGTTCGTGATGTACCACGCCTGCCTGCGCCCCGCCTTTGAGCTGCCCGACCAGGCATGGACGGAGTTCGAGCAGACCGGCCGCATCCGCTGGGTGAGCGACCTTGCCGACATTCCGCAGAAGTTCGGCGTGACGAACGTCTATGCCGAACTCGGCACGGCCTTCGCCAATTCGGCGGTGTCGCATCCCAAGTTCTGCGCCGCCATGGTCGGCACGCTGATCAAGGGCATGGGCGCCGATCACGTCCTGTGGGGCACCGATTCTGTATGGTACGGCTCGCCGCAATGGCAGATCGAGGCGATGCGCCGCCTGGAGATTCCCGAGGACATGCGCAAGAAGTACGGCTTCGCCGCGCTGGGCGAGGCCAACAGCATGACCAAGCAGATGATCTTCGCCAACAACGCGCTGGCGATGTACGGCATCAAGCTCAAGGCCGCGTCCAACACCAGGATGCCGGCCTATTCGGAAGACCGCTTCGCCGCGCTCAAGAAGGACCACATGCTGGCGTCCGTGGAGCGGTCGAACCTGCGCTACGGCTTCGTCCGCGCAGACTAGCCGCTCGTCGCCGGGGGCGCGCAACGATGCAGGACCGTGCGTGTCCTCGGCGACTGCAGGCTCAAGAGCGGGTTTCTATGAACCCTCCAACCCAGGCGGTCGACACGCCTTCGAACTGAAAACCCTGTTTCGATCTGTGCGGCAGGCAGTAAAGGTTGCCCCGCACGCGCATCGACTCGGCGTCGCCGTCCACGCGGACGCTGCCGAGTGAGGGGGCGAACCGGCCAGCGAGGACCAAGCCGGCGGGGCACTGGTCGGTGAAGGTGAAACAGGGTGGGCCGGATTGGCTGGACGTCGCGTCGAGCAGCGCCAGGGCAGACCAGCGCGGCGTCAGAAGCGGTGGCGCAATCGCCACCGGCTCGCCCGGGACCAGGGTTCGAGAGACCGACAAATAGGCGCCGCCGTCGCCCCATCTCGACGCGATCAGCCATTCCCGGTGTACCACACCCGACTCACCGATGATCGTGCCGCGCAAAGCGATGACGAACCCTAACGGGGGAGGGGAGGAAACCATCCCGACATTGACGCAAAGTCAGCGTGAGCCTAGCGTTAGTGCGACTTGTGCAGACCGGGGGCGGGCACCATCTCGCTGATCGACGTCGAAAACGAGGAATCGCGCCGCGTTTTCAGGAGTGCCGTCTCCCTGCTGATCGGGGAAGCCGTCGCGGACGAAGCGGCGCAGGCTCTTCTGCGGCAACTCGACTATTGCGACGACCAGCCGGAGCTTACTCGCCATCGTGTCGCGCTCCTGCAGGCGGCGGCGCGGTTCCGGCGGATTTTTGCGTTGCGCGCCCCGGACGCGCCGAACCTTGTGGTCCTCGGCGCGGAAGTCGATCCGCGGGAGTTCGGGTTGGCGACCGGCCCGGCCGGACATGTCGCCGGAACCGGGTTGAACTTTCGGCAGGCATTCGAAGCCTGTGTCGGGGAGGGGGTGGAATACGCCTCTCAGTTCGCATCGGGCGACGATCGCATGACCTTCCTGGCCGGCGACGACGCGCTGGCCGGCGCGCCAGCGGCATGGCGTGAGCTCTGGGAGAGACTCGCGCCGTATCGGCGGCGCGATCGCAGCACCCCGACCGCCTGGACAGACGCGGCGAGCCTCTCCGACGGTGAGTCGCTCCGCGTTCCCGCCGATCTGTGCTTTCGCCGTCCGCCCGATGTGAGGGATCTCGATCCGCCCTGGCCGCTCAGCACGGGAATGGGTGCTGGCGTTGATCCGCTCGACGCCACCTTGCACGGGCTGCTCGAACTCGTGGAGCGCGATGCCGTGGCGCTGTGGTGGCGGGGCGGCCGTCCCGCGCGCATCGTCGCGGACGCGGGGGGCACTGCAATAATCGGGCACTTACGCGGAGAACTAACGCATCGTCGCAGTTGGTTGCTTGATATCACCAGCGACGTCGGCGTGCCGGTGGTTGTCGCAGCATCGTGCAATAATGATGGCTTCGGTTTATGCTGTGGTTTCGCCGCCCGCATGACGCGTGCGCTGGCGGCCGACGCAGCAGTGCGGGAGATGGCGCAAATGGAACTCGCCTATCATCTCTCCGACATGAAACGGCAGGCTCGCGGCGACGCATCCCTCAGCGAGCTCGACCGCCAGCATATCGAGCGCTTCACCCGAATAGACGTCAGGAAGACGCGGGCGCTCAGTCCCGTGCCGCCTCCCGGACCGCCATCCGTTCTGGCTGATTCGCACAGCAAGGAGGTCACGCTCGGCCTGATCCGGCAGAGTCTCGAGCGGGTCGGCCTGTCGCCCTGCGTCGTCGACCAGACCCACGCGGCGATCGGCGTGCCTGCGGTGCGTACGCTTTGTCCGGGGCTCGAGGCAGGCATGACCTCGCCACCCGGCCCGCGCCTCTGCGCGACCGCTTCGGAAACCGGCGTCGACCCGATTATGGCGGTGCCGCTTTGAGCGCCGGCCGGTAGCCGCCATGAGCGACGCCCCGGGCGTGGCCAACGGAACGTCCGGCGGGAGCAAGGGCGCGGCGGTGCCTGGCCTCGTCATTTCGCTGCTTGGCGGCGCGTCATTCACTTTCGGCGGCCGGGAAATTCCCCTGCGCAACCGAAAGGCATGCGCGATGCTCGCGTACCTGGCTCTGACCGAACGAGGCGAAGAGCAGCGCGAGCGGCTCGCGGGGTTGTTGTGGAGCGAGTCGCCCGAGGCGAACGCGCGGGCCACCCTGCGGCAGGCCGTGCACGAGACGCGCGAGGCGATGCTTGCGGCGGGATGCAGCGCGCTGGTGACCGGACGCACCACGATCGGATTGGAGCGTGGATCGTTCACGGTCGATGTGGAGATTGTGCTGAGCGCCCTCTCGGCAGGTGAGGTCGCCGAGCCGCTGCTGCGGCAGCAGCAGGTCGCCGAAGCGCTGCTGGCGGGCTTCGAGGATCTCGATCCCGCCTTTCATGGCTGGCTCTCGGCCCGCCGCCAGACCCTGCACGACCGCATATTGCGCGATCTCGAGCGGGGCTATCGCAATCTCGCCCTGCCGCGCCGCCAGCGACGGCGCCTCGCCGAAGCGGCCGTGCTGCTCGATCCGACCCATGAGGAAGCGTGCCGCGTGGTCATGCGCTGCGCCGCAGAGGATGGCGAGATCGGCGCTGCCCTGCATGCCTATGACGAACTCTATCGGCTGCTCGGCGACGAGTACGACATGGAGCCTTCCGCGCCGACGCTGGAGCTCGTCGCCGAGATCAAGCAGGGCAAGTTCGACAGGGTGGAATTGCGCGAGGCCTCGCAGCGATCCCTTCCGGACGAGGTCGCGCAGATCCTGATCGAACAGCGTCCCTCGCTGGCAGTGGGCCAACCGCCCGCCGCGGCGCCGTCCAAACCGGTGCTCGTCATCGCGCCATTTGATATCCACGGCGTGGCGCCGGACCGCGTGCACCTGGTCGAGGGTTTCCGCCTGGAGCTGATGGCCTGCCTCGTACGGTTTCGCGAATGGTACGTTACCGACAGCGAGTCGGGAGCCAGCAGCACGCCGGCCGGCGCGCCGGTCTCGATGCGCTATCGCCTCACCACCACGACCTATCAGGCCGGGTCGGCTATCAGCGCGGTCATGGTGCTGCAGGATCAGACCAGCGGCGTCGTCATCTGGAGCGAACGGTTCGACGTCAGTCTCGACAGTTGGGCGGCAACGCAGAAGCGCGTCGTGCGTCGGCTCGCGTCGACCCTCAGCATCGAGCTTTCCACCGAACGCCTGACACGGCTGGCCTCGATGCCGGAGGCGACGCTCGAAGCCCATGACATCTGGCTTCGCGCCCAGATGTTGATCCTGCGCTTCACGCCGGAGAACTGGAACGGTGCCGCGCAAATGCTGGCGAAGGCGATCGAGCACGCACCGACATTCTCGCCGCTCTACAGCAGCCTCGTACAGATGAACAACACGTTTCACATCGCCCATCCGGGCATGTTCCGCGCGAGGCACAAGGAGGAGCGAACGCTGGGATTGGCCCAGCAGGCGGTGCGGCTCGACCCGCGTGACTCGCGCGCCGAGCTCAGCCTGGGGTGGGCGCTCGCGATGAACAAGCGCTATGCGCAGGCCGAGACGCACATGGAGATCGCGTGCGAGCTCAATCCCTACGACGCATGGACCCTGAGCGCGGCCGGCATGTTCCACGCCTTCATCGGCAACCAGAGCCGCGCGGAAGGCCTGTCGGCACAGGCCATGGAGCTTACCCTTTCGCCCAGCCTCGCGCAGTGGACCTATCTGGCAACCACGCGATACCTCTGCGGCGATGACGAAGGGTTGCTCGTTGCCTCGGCCCATGCGCACGCGCTCACTCCCGAGCCCTATCCATGGCGGACCCAGGCGCTCAGCAATCTGTTCGCCTGGCGGGCGGCTGCCTTGTGCAATCTGGGGCGCAGCGAGGAAGCGCAGGAGGAGGTGACACGCTTCCTCGACCTGACGCGCGCGAACTGGTTCGGCCCATCGCCACCGACCGATGCGATGATCGGCCGGTGGCTGCTGCACATCTATCCGATCTCGGATCCCGAGGTGTGGCGGCGGCTTCACGCGGGCATTACCGCTGCCGGCATCCCGGATGGTGGCATGACGCATCACGGCTGGTGATGCGCGTGGCTCAGGCGCAGAGCCCCATCGTATAGTCGCCGATGCGATTGGCGTGCAGCTCCATGACGCCCTTGCGATCGGGCATCTGCGGCGGATGGGCGGTGAGGTGCTGACCTGGCGGGCTGTACAGAGGATCGTAGAACGAGAAGACAGGATAGGCACCGCCGTTCAACAGGTTCACCTCGGACGCCTGAAGCACCGATGTCGGCGGCAGCCGGATCACCATGGTCGTGGCACTGCCCTGCACGATGATCACCTCAGTCGTGTTCGGCGGATAGTTGACCGTGTTGATACCGGCGCTCGCGAGCAGCGCCGTGAACTGGCCGGTGGAGAGGCGGAGCGCGCCCGGAATAGCCTTTTGCACCACAGCGCCGTTGACGGTGGCGTTGAAATAGGCGGGATTCAGAGGCGGCAGCGCCCAGGCCGGCGGCACTTTGGGAGGCTGCTGCGGTGGATGCTGGTCAGACGGCGTGTTGATGTAGTCGAGACCAGTCGCCCAGCTCTTGACGAGCCGGCCCCACTTGAGACTGTCGGCATCATTTACCATCGCCATGTTTCTCTCCTTTCAACAATGTTGAGTGGCTCAGACGAAAGGTACCGTCGCCGCGTCGAAGCCGCAGTGACGCGCGGCGAAGCCGACCAGCCCGGGCATCGAGTTGATTGCCGTCATCTCGTCCCAGAATGCCGGCCTGAACGCGGCCCTTGCCGCGCATTCCGTCGGCACCAGGCGCTGTCGTTCCAGGACGACGCTGCGCCAGATGACCTCGCCGATGATGATCGACGCGAGCGGACCAAGGTGACGCCCGGCGATCGCTGGATCGAGCGCTGCTTCGAGGAGCACGAAGAACGGCAGCGGCGGGTCGCGGGAAAGTCTATCGCTGTCAGCGCCCGCCAGGCCGCGGGCTGCAAGCCAACTGTGGATCGCCTGCCGGCGTTCGTCGCCGTCGCGGAACATCCAGTTGGATGGAATCGGATTCTGGTTCTGCGCTAGGATCTGATCCAGCAACGCATCGATGCGCCACGTGCGTGCGAGGGCGGCGCTCAGCATGTCGCGCAGCGCCAGATTTTGCGGCTGGCTCCCGTTGGAGGAGTTGAACAGGCCTTCGGCATCCAGGGCCGATAGGGTCGGGCTGATGCGCCGGCTCAGGTTGGGCGTGCCGGCCGCCGACATCCGGAAGAACCGCGACCACTGCACGAGCCAGGCCTGATTCAGCGGAAACCGCGTCTCGGCCATGTTCTTGCCGATCTTGAGCGTGTCGCCGACGGAAAGTGGATTGATCGGCAAGTCGTTGAGCTGGTAGTTCCGGCGCACCATGGCATGGCCGATCCGGAACGCCCCGTGGGTGAACTCCAGAGGCATCCTGTCCGTCCGCCACAGCCACCGCGGGTCGTCTACGGCACGATCGACCAAGGACGCCAGGACCTGGGGATGCAGGATCCTCGGCATCAAGTCCTGCAAGACGATGGCATGGTAGATGCGTTGCATCGCCACCTGCGTGTATCCGAACACCGCTTCGGGCCGTGGTGCCCCCTGCAACTGCCCCGCGATCGCGCCATGCACGTTTGCAAACAGGGCGACGAGCTGCGCCAGCACGATATTGTCGTCGTTGCGGGAGTCGGCCACGCAGGTGACGTGTTGATTTTCGAAGTTCGCGGGCAGCAGCTCACCGGCGCCGGCCGTGGGATTGATCCGGCCAAGGTCCCGGAAGGGGCATTGCGCCGCCGTGGCCGCCTCTCCGGTCGTCATCGATCGGTACCGACCGAGGCGCAGCAGCGTCCGGTCGGCCTCCGACCTTCCGGCCACCTGATAGGCGACGGTGCCCGCATTCGGGCCGCCGCCATAGAGAGTATCGAGCACGAACGGCGCTGATCGCAGGTTGCGGCTGGCCAGGCCGAACCTGGCAGCGGCCCAAAACGGAACGCTTGTCTGCACCGCATCGTGGGCGACGAGTTGCAGAAGGTAGGTATAGCCCGAAGGCACGAACGGATTGTCGTCAGCGTCGACGTTGTCCGCCAGCGGTACCTGCCAATATCCGGCGCCGGGGGGCAGGACTTCCGAGAGCGCGAGCAGCAGCCGATGCGCCTCTGGCGGATCCTCGCCGAGCCGGCTGCGCTGGCCCGCATCCGGCGGACCAAGCAGATAGCCGAAACCGGGGAAGCCGGATGGTTCAAACGCGTGCGGGCACTGGCCCAGGCCTTCAACCAGGAAGCCCGCTTGTGAACTTGCGCTGTGGCTCATCCGACTCTCCCCCGGTATCCCAGGCAGGTTGCCTGCAAGCGCGTGATTCCACCGTGAGTCGTTTTCGGCTGCCCGCCCGTCCGTTCGGGCCGGCGCGCCTAACGATGCGCTCACGACGAATGTGCAAACTCACCCGGACACGACGCGCACTGCGACCAATTCTCATGAAGGAGCAGCCAATGGTCGCCTTGTCGAGGACCATCCGGGAAATCGTTCCAGTAGAAGGCGCCGTATCGCCACGCCACGGGGTTGCGGCAAGTCCGCTCGCCTTCCTCTTCACCGATCTGCGAAGCTCGGCGGCTCTATACGAGCGCGTGGGTGATGCCGAAGCCTGCGAAATCGTGCGCCGACACTTCGAGTTCATCGCCGCCATCGTGCTCGACCATGACGGCAAGGTCGTGAAGACCACGGGGGACGGCGTGCTGGCCGCGTTCCGCAGCTGGGTCGATGCCGTGAGATCGGCTCTCGCCGTACAGACGCGCATCGCCGATTTCAACTGGACGCACGCCTCCGGGGATGCCGACCGTCGCCTCGCCATCAAGCTGGCCGTCCATGCGGGAGGCAGCGTCAGGCTCAAGCTCCACAATGGGTTCGACTATTTCGGCTCGACCGTGAACTTGGCGGCGCGGTTGCGCGGTGAAAGCTACGGCGGCGACGTCGTACTGAGTCACGTCGTTGGCGAGCATCCGAGAGTGAGGCTGCTGCTCGCCAACCTGCCGACCCGCGAGGAAAGCCTGCCCTTTAGGGGCTTCGATCGGCTGGTTCGCTTCGTGCGGGTTCTGCCGGCGGTCCCTGCGGGCGCGGATTACGAGCACTAATCGTCAGTAGAGGAGAGAGCGAATGCCAATCACCATTTGCCGACGCACCGTAATCGCCGCGGGGCTGGCCGCGGGCCTCCTTGCGGGACCGACCCAGGCACGGCGTGGCTGGGCGCAGCGTATTCGTCCTGGAGACAGGACGGCCCGCCTCGTCGTGCCGTTCGCCGCTGGCGGCACGACCGACTGCGTCGCCCGCGCCGTGGCGGAAATCCTCGGCCAGGCGACGGGATGGAGCTTCGCGACAGAGAACCGCCCCGGCGGCAACGGCAACGTGAGCGCGGAGTTTGTCGCCAGGGCTCCGCCGGACGGGCGCACCCTCCTGCTGGGTCACGTCGGCACCGGCGCGACCAACCAGTATGTCTACAAGTACCTTCCTTACGACAACATCGAGAGCTTCGCGCCCGTGGCCATGGTGGGGGTGCTGGCGAACGTGTTGGTCGTCCACCCGACGTTCCCATGTCGCTCGCTCGCCGAACTCGTCGTCCATTGCCGATCGCTGCGGCCGGGCAAGGTGAGCTATGGCGCACCTGGCAAGGGTAGCGTGGGGCATCTCACCATGGAGTACCTGAAGGGCTTCCTGGATATCGACCTCGTGCACATGGCTCATCGCGGCAGGTCGTCCTTGACCAAGGATCTGCTGGCCGGCGATGTCCCGGTCGCCGTGGACAACCTGCCGGCCTATCTGCCGCACATCCGATCGGGGGCATTGCGTGCTCTGGCCGTAAGCTCGGCCGGGCGCTGGTTCTCCGCCCCCGACATACCCACGGTCGCCGAACACGGATGCGGCAACTTCGATGCCACGCTCTGGTGGTATGTCGCCGCGCCGGCGGGCATCCGGCGGACACTGATGCGGGATCTGTCCGACGCGATCGTGACCGGCCTTGCCACCGAGCCCATGGTCTGCAGGATGCGCGGCCTCGGCGTCCTCGAGACGCCGCGCTCCTCGGACGAGCTTGTCGAGTACATGGCCGCCGAGCACCTGAAATGGCAGAAGGTGCTCGTGACCGCCGGGATCACGGCTCAATGACGTGCGACGCCAAGATCTGTGCCTACGCTCGCGCGCTCGCGCGCTCGCGGCGATCAGGCGAGCTTGCGCCGCCGTTCGAGCTCGGCGGCGCTGGGCTCGGCATGGCCGAAGTCGCCGGTCCTGACCGCGCCGTCGGGCGTGTAGTTGGTCACGACCACGCCGGTCGGGAAGGCTCTCGACTTGACGGTCTTCAGCGCGAAGGGTGGCACGCCCTCGCCGAACAGGCGCTTGCCCTTGCCCAGCACGAGCGGGAAGGTGAGCACGCTCAGTTCGTCGACAAGGCGCTCCTTCCACAGCGTTTGCAGCAGCTCACTGGAACCCTGGACCATGAGGTCCGGACCGTCCTCGGCCTTCAGCTTCTTCAGCGCCGCGATCGTGTCCTTGCCCAGCCACCGGCTGTTCTTCCAGTCGAGCTTCGGCTCGAAGCGTGTAGCGACGTACTTGGTGATGCGATTGAACATCGCGGCGAAGGCGTCGTTGGGATCGCTGATGTAGGGCCAGTGCGCGGCGAAGATGTCGTAGGTCTTGCGGCCGAGCAGCAGATCGAACGGCCGGCCGAAGATCTCGCCCATGGCCGCACCCAGCACCTCGTCGAAGTAGGGGAAAGTCCAGCCGCCCAGCGCGAAGTCGCCGGTCGGATCCTCGGCCGGACCGCCCGGCGCCTGCATGACGCCGTCGAGGCTGGTGAAGGTGGAAACAACGATTCTACGCATCTCGGACTCCAGTTGGAGAGGGGGTCGATGCCCCAAGGACGAACGGCACGGCCTGGCGCCGACAGGATGCGGCGACTTTTTTAGTCGCGGCTTGACGACTCTGACAGTCGGCCATATATTTCTGTCATGACAGAAATAACAGTCCGTTCCCGAAAGCTTCCGCCGGCGGTCGAGCAGTTCGTGCTGCGCTGGGGCGACATGGGCGGGCAATGGGGCGTCAACCGCTCGGTCGCCCAGATCCAGGCGTTGCTCTACCTCTCGGAGCGGCCGCTAACGGCCGAGGACATCGCCGAGACGCTGGGCATGGCCCGCTCCAATGTGTCGAACAGCATCCGCGAGCTGTTGAGCTGGAAGTTGATCCGCCGCGTGCCGGTGCTGGGCGACCGGCGCGACCACTACGAGGCCGAGGCTGATCTCTGGCAGATCATGACCCACATCGCGCGCGGCCGGAAAGAACGCGAGATCGATCCCGCCGTGGCGGCGCTGCGGCATGTGCTCGAGACGGCTGACGGAGATGCACAGATCAGCCCGACGGCGCGGGCGCGCCTGAAGGAGATGCAGAGCTTCCTCGGCACGCTCGACACCTGGTTCAGCCAGATGGTCACGGTGCCACCGGCCACCCTCATGGCGTTGATGAAGCTCGGCACGCGCGTGGTCAGCCTGGTGAGCCTGGGCCGCGGTTCGTCGGCGAAGAAGGGCAGGTAGTCAGCAAAAATTTTGCCCGGTGATTTCTCTTTCGACAGAAAGATCAGATGAGGGGAAATTGAAATGACGAGGGTCCGGACCATCATCGTCCCTGAGGAAGCGAACGAGGAGGGCGCCGGCCTGCACGACCTCCGCTTCTCTGCGCTCGTGGGCGCTGCCGCCTGGTCGCGCTTGCCACCTGCGGTGCGCGCGCGCTTCAGCAAGCGGCTCGCGCCCGATGCGGCGGTCACCTATGTCGGCACCATCGTCGACAGCCGGCGCACGCTGCCCGGCCAATGGCTGGTCGAACTTTGCCGGTTGATCGGCGCGCCCTTGCCGCTCGACGCCGATGTCGGCGTGCCGGCCGTCGTCACGGTGACCGAGGATGGCACGAGCGGCGGGCAGTTCTGGACGCGCATGTACGGCCGGCTGCGCGGCTTCCCGCAGGTCATCCATTCCAGCAAGCGCTTCGCCGGCCCGACGGGGCTGGAGGAATATCTCGGCTGCGGCATCGGCATCGCGCTCACGGTGAGCGCGGACGAGCAGGCGCTGCGCTTCCACAGCGACCACTATTTCCTGACCGTGGGCGGCGTGCGGCTCGGGCTGCCGCGCTGGCTCAGCCCCGGCGCGCTCACCATCAGCCACGTCGATCAGGGCGACGAGCGGTTCGCCTTCGTGCTGTCGCTCGTCCATCCGCTGTTCGGCGAGATCATTCGCCAGACCGGCGTCTTCTGCGAACGTTCCGCCGACGCTGGCGTTATCAGGCCCTCTGCGCCACCTTCGCTCGCACCGGCAGCTTCCAGCCCGGCCGGATGAAGTGGCAGGTGTAGCCGTTCGGAATGCGCTCCAGGTAATCCTGGTGCTCGGGCTCGGCTTCCCAGAAATCGGAAACCTTGGTCACCTCGGTCACGACCTTGCCGGGCCACAGGCCCGACGCCTCGACATCGGCGATGGTGTCCTCGGCGATCCGGCGCTGCTCGTCGTCGGTATAAAAGATCGCCGAGCGATAGCTGGTGCCGAGGTCGTTGCCCTGGCGGTTCAGCGTCGTCGGATCGTGGATCTGGAAGAAGAATTCCAGGATCTGCCGGAAGCTGGTCTTGGCCGGATCGTAGATGATCTCGATCGCCTCGGCATGGCCGGCATGGTTGCGGTAGGTCGCGTTGGCGACGTGGCCGCCGGTATAGCCGACTCGCGTGTTCAGGATTCCGGGCTGCTTGCGGATCAGGTCCTGCATGCCCCAGAAGCAGCCGCCGGCCAGCACTGCGCGTTCTTGGCTCATCGCACGTCCTCCACCTGGTCGAGATAGTCACCATAGCCCGCCGCCTTCATGTCGTCGCGATGGACGAAGCGCAGCGAGGCCGAATTGATGCAGTAGCGCAGGCCGCCGCGATCGCGCGGCCCGTCGGGAAAGACATGGCCGAGATGGCTGTCGCCGTGCTTGGAGCGCACCTCGGTGCGGATCATGCCGTGGCTGGCATCGTTGAGCTCGGCGACGTTGGCGGGCTCGATCGGCTTGGTGAAAGAGGGCCAGCCGCAGCCCGATTCATACTTGTCGGACGAGGCGAACAGCGGTTCGCCCGAGACGATGTCGACATAGATGCCCGGTTCCTTGTTGTGCAGCAGGGGGCCGGTGCCGGGCATCTCGGTGCCGCTCTGCTGGGTGACGCGATACTGCTCGGGCGTGAGCTTCGACAGGGCCTCTTTGGTCTTGGCGTAGGTCGGCATCGTCTGCTCCTGTTGGAGTAGAGACCATATAGGCCGAAAACGCCGTCGCGCCAGCCTCCCTCTACCTGATAAAACCGCAGCATGATTGCTGCCCGGCTGCCGTCCGTCGCCGTGTTCGTTGCCGCCCTGGGCGTCGTCGGGGCAGGGGCCCGTGCCGACGACGTGGCCTGCCAGGCCGTGCTGCAGGCGGTCCTCAAGCAGACGGCCGCGCCCGTGCACCAGAAGGTCACGATCGAAACCGCCGCCGCGCCGGACAAGCCGATGCACAACGAGATGATCCGTCTCGGCGACACGCTCTACATGCAGGTGCGCGGCCAGTGGATGGCGCGGCCCTACGATGCGGCGAAGGCGGCGGACGATGCCCGCCAGGCCATGACCAAGGGCGAGCACAGCTGCACACGCGTGCGCAGCGAGGCGGTCGACGGCCAGCCGGCCGAGCTCTATCGCGTGCAGAGCAAGACCGCGACTGGCGGCAGCGATTCACAGGTCTGGGTCTCGACCGCGTCGGGCCTGCCGCTGCGCCAGACCGTCACCATGCTCGAGCAGGGCACGGTCAAGCTGAAGCACGAGGTCCGCTCGGACTACGCGAATGTCCGCGCGCCGGCGGGCGTCAGTCGCTAGCGCGTGCTGTCGTATCCATGGCGTAGATCAGGCTGACGCGGCCGTCGGGCAGTTGCCGGGTCGCGCTGAGCGCCAGGCCGCGCCGACGATCCGCCGTCGCGAACAGCGCCTTCCCGGTACCGGCGATCAGCGGATAGACGAGTAGCCGCAGCTCATCGACCATCCCCGCGTCGATCAGGCTCGCCGCCGTTCGCGCACCGCCGATAAGGTAGATGTCCTTGCCTGGCTGCTTCTTGAGGTCGGCGATCTCGCCCAGGCTGCGGACGAAGCGCGTGTTCTGCCATTCCGCCGAGGTGAGCGTGTTCGACAGCACATAGTGCGGCGTCTGCGCCGCGAAGCGGGCCCAGTCGATCTCGGCTTGCGTCGGCGCGCTGCCGGTGATCCACGCGGGCCTGTCAGGCTCGTTCCGGATCGCCGTCCAATAGCGCTCGTAGCCCGGATACATACCGGCGCCCAGTACGCAGGCGTCCAACTGTGGCATCAGGCCGTAGTCTTCCGACCACGCCTGCACCCAGTCCGCCATGCCCTCCGCTCCCTCGATCTTGCCGTCGACGGAGACCTTCATTCCGGTGATCAACTTGCGCATGGTGCACTCCCCTCACGCCGGCAGGCGCTGCGCGTATTCCTTCTGCAGGCGCAGCCAGCCGTCCCAGAATGGCCCGATCTCGGCGCCGCTCACGCGCGCGGCGAGCACGTCGAGGTGCATGTGCCAACCCGGGCCGACCATCAGCATGGTGCGCCGGTCGGGCAGGCGGCGATGGGTAACGGTGAGCAGCACCTTGTCGTCCTTGGGCTCGAGTTCGAAGGTGACGTCGCCGCTGTTCTGCCAGGTGAAGGAGATCTTGCGCGGCGGATTGAGCTCGGTGATGCGGCTCTGCATGCGATGCTCCTCGCCGAATCCTTCCGGGCGCTGGCCGGGCGGATCGGTGAGCTCGTTGTTGCGCCACACCAGTTCGAACGGCGCGCCGACCTTCATCTCCATGAAGCCCGAGGCCAGCCACTTGCGGCGCATGTCGCTCTCGGTGAGGTAGACCCAGATGCGCTCGAGCGGGCCGGGCAGCAGTCGCTGGATCTTCAGGGTGGCCGGCTCGGTCAGCAGGCCATAGGGATCGACGGTTGTGGCGTCACTCATCGGTCGTCTCCTTCTTGGCGGGCGGGGATTTCCTGGCGTCCTCCTCGAGGAGGAGCTTCTCGAGGCGAGCGAGCCGGTCGCTCCAGTAGCGCTCGTAGTAGTTCAGCCATTGGTGCGCGCTGGCGAGCGGCCCGGGTTCGAGGTGGCAGAGGTGGGTGCGGCCGCGCACCTCGCGCCGGATCAGGCCGGCATTCTCCAATGCCTTGATGTGCTTGGACGCCGCCGCCAGCGAGATCGAGAAGGGCTGGGCAAGCTGGCCGACCGTGCGCTCGCCCTCGGAAAGCTCGCGTAGCATGCGCCGGCGCGTGGCGTCGCCCAGGGCGTGGAAGACGGAATCGAGCTGAGGCGTTCCTAATTCAACCATATGGTTGAATATAGGAGATTCGACCTGATTGTCAACCATTTGGTTGAATGATCGTTCTTTGCTCCTTGTGGGACCGGCGCGTCGAGTACGACCTCACGCCGGCGGGTCTCGCGTTGGTGCCGCTGATCGACGCCCTAGGAGACGAGTGGAAGGAGTTGCGGCCCGTGAAAAGCCGGGCGGCCTAGCGGCGTCACTGGAGAGTCATCGCGGCGCCACTGGAGAGTCATCGCGGCGCCACTGGAGAGTCATCGCGGCGCCACGGCATCGAAACGGTCGGGCTGTTTCACTGACGGCATGACCGACGGCATCGAACCATGACCGGCCTCAGCCGCCGCGGCCTACTGGCGGCCGGCGTCGGCCTGGGTGCCGGTACGGCCGCCGCACAGGGCACCCCGGCCGAGCGCGGCCTCGTCATTGCCCTGCCGGCGCATCCGGAGGTGCTGGAGCCGGTGCTGGCCAACAACCTTCCGAAACTGCGCACGCTCCCAAACATCTTCGACGGCCTTCTCGCCTTCGACCTCTACGACGGCATGAAAATCCGTCCGGCGCTCGCCGAGCGTTGGCGGCGCATCGACGAGCGCACCCTCGAGTTCGATCTGCGCCCTGGCGTGCTGTTCCACGACGGCAGCCCGATGACCGCGGAGGACGTGGTGTTCAGCCTCGGCCCCGTGCGCGGCCGCGGGTGGAGGAGACGGCGCCGGCTCGCGTGCAGGTAACGACACGCGCGCTCGACCCCCTGTTGGAGCAGCGCCTCGCCGGCTGGACGGCCGAGATCGTCAGTCGCCGCGCCTTCGAGGCGGTTGGGAATTGGGAGCGCTGGGCGCTGGCGCCGGTCGGCACCGGCCCGTACCGCGTGGCCGAGACCCGCACCGATCAGCGGCTGCTGCTGCGCCGGCACGAGGCCTACTGGGCCGGGCCGGCGCCCTGGGAGAGCCTCGATTTTCGTGTCGTCCCCGAACTCGCGGCCCGGGTCGCAGGGCTCGCCACCGGCGCTGTCGACCTCATTGTCGACGTCTCGCCCGATCTGATCCCCGAGGTCGAACGCGGCGGTCGCGCCGTGGTACGCGGCGGAGCCATTCCCAATACCCGCTACGTCAACTTCGATGTCGGCCATCCCGTGCTCGCCGATGCGCGGGTGCGGCGCGCCCTGTCTCTTGCGGTCGACCGCGAAGCGATCGTCGCCAGCCTGTGGGCCAGCCGCACCATCGTTCCGCACGGTTTCCAGAGCGCGGCCTTCGGCGAGCTGTTCATCGCCGACTTCCCCGCGCCCAAGCACGATCCCGCCGCCGCCCGCGCGCTCCTGCGCGAGGCCGGCTATCAAAGCCAGCCGATCTCCTACCGCGTGATGTCGAACTACTATCCGCTGGAAGTCCAGACGGCGCAGGTGCTGGTCGAGATGTGGGCCGCCGCGGGTCTGAACGTTCGCATAGACATGGTCGAGGGCCTCGCCCAGTCGCGGCGCACGCCGATCCACGCCTTGTGGAACGAGAGCACGCTGATGTTCTTTCCCGATCCTCTGAGCATGGTGTTGCGGACGCACGGCCCGAATGGCGTGTTCCAGCGCATCACGCCGTGGAAGAACGCCGAATTCAACGAGATCGCGACACAGCTGGAAGTGGTGGTGGATGGCGCCGAGCGGCGACGCCTTCACCGCCGCGCGCTGGAGATCGTCGACCGCGACGATCCGCCATGCCTGATCCTGCATGACAATGCCGCGCTCTATGGCATGCGTCGCGACCTGGCCTGGCGACCGGCAGACAGCGTCATCATGGATTTCCGGAGCAGACGCACATGAGCCCGATGCCGCTGCGCATCCTGCAGGTCTCCGACACACATCTTGGTGACGGCGACGTCCAGGGTGCGCGCAACTGGGCGGTGGTGGCGTCGCTGGCGCAAGCGTTGCGGCCGGCGCTCGTCGTGCACACGGGCGACCTGGTGCTGCACGATCCCGACTCCGCGGCCGACCGGCGCTCGGGCCTCGCAGCGTTGGCGGCACTCGATCTGCCGTGGCGGATAACGCCGGGCAATCATGAGATCGGCGATTCGCCTTCGCCGAACCCGGTGTTCGGGCAGGTGATCACGCGCGAGCGATTGAGCGCCTGGCGTGACGCCACCGGCTCAGATCGCTGGCGGCTCGATCTTGGTGGCTGGGTGGTGGCGGGGCTGAACGCCATGTTGTTCGGCACCGGCTGGGACGAGGAGGAGCAGCAGTTGGAATGGCTGACCACGCTGCTGGCCGACGCCGACCCGTGGCCGGTCGTGCTGTTCATGCACAAGCCGCCCTACCTGGAGCATTTTGCCGAGGATCGCGATGACGACATGGCGATCCCCGCAAGCGCGCGGGCGCGGCTCAGGACCCTCGCCGCCGGCAGCACGCTGCGGCTGATTGCCTGCGGTCACCGCCACGAGTTTCGCGCCTATGCCGGGCCGGCGGGCGAACCCGCCGTGGTGTGGGCGCCGCCGGTGTCCTTCCTGATCGCGCGAGCGACGCCGCCCGTGCCGGATCCCGTCAACCAGCCCGGCTGCGTGCTTCACACGCTGCTGGGCGAACAGGTGATCTCGCAATTGCTGGCACCACCGGGGCTCGAGCGGTTCGACAGCGGCTTCCTGTATCGGCTGCGCGCGGCGAGCCACCCATAGTCGCACTTCAATGTGCGTGAGCTTTGGTCTTGAGCTCGGCGTGAAACCGCCCCATCTCGCCGAACAGCTCCATGATGCCGAGTTCCTGCTTGGAGCCGAACTCGCGATAGAGCGAGGCGACGTTGACCACCATGCGCTCGGCGTCGCCCCAGCCGGCGAAGCGGTCGAGCGCGATGTCGCGCGCCGCCTGGAAGACCGGCATGCCGGCGTCGTAGCGACGGCGCGCCTCGGCCTTGATGTAGAGCAGGTAGTCCTTCATCGCCTGCACGCCCTTCTTGTCGGTGATCGGGCCGTGGCCCGGCACGACGGTCTCGACATCCCAGGCGATGATCTGATCGCAGGCCGCCACCCAGTTGGCGACCGGGCCGGCCCACAGCACCGGATGGCCTTCGACGAACAGGATGTCGCCGGTGAAGACGGTGCGATCCTTCGGCACGTGCACCAGCGCGTCGCCGCGCGTGTGCGCCGGGCCGACAGTCTTCAGCACGACTTCCTTGTCGCCGACCTTCAGCTTCAGCTCGTCGTCGAACACGCGTGTGGGCAGGGTGTTCTTGACGTCGTCCCACTTGAACTTGCTGCCCATCACCTCGTGCAGGAAGGCGCCGGCCTCGCCGAGCTGCTGCCAGTTGCGCTGCATGGCGGCCAGCTCCTCGGCCGGCCGCTCCTTCATCTCCTCGGCGCAGGCGCGCGAGGCGATGATCTCGGCGCCCGTCACGAGCTGGTTGCCGAAGGTGTGGTCGCCGTTGGAATGGGTGTTGACCAGCCGGCCGATCGCCTTCGCGGCCGGCACGGCGGCGCGCATCTGCTCCAGCATCTCGCGGGTCAGCTTGAGATCGAACAGCGTGTCGACCAGCAGGGTCTGGTCGTGATCGGCGATCAGGCCGGCGTTGCTCCACCCCCAGCCGCCATCGGGCTGCAGGTAGGCAAAGCAGCCGTTGCCGAGGTCATGCAGGCCCTTGGTGTATTGCCACTTCGCCATGGCGTCCTCCTCACGTGATTTTTTCGGCCCAGGCGGCGGTCTTTGCCGCCAGCGTCTTCAGGTGATCGGCCATGGAGAAACCCGACACGGCCTTGCGCGGCCTGAGATCGTGGTCGCCATCCTCCAGCCAGAGGATTTTTATGGCCTTCGAAAGCTTGTAGCCCGCCACTTCCTCGCGGGTGCCGAACGGATCGCGCGTTCCCTGCACGATCAGCGTCGGCGTCTTGAGGTCGGCGAGGTGGGCGGTGCGCAGCTGCATCGGCTTGTCGACCGGGTGGAAAGGATAGCCGAGGCAGAGCAGGCCGGCGGCGTGATGCTCGTCGGCGATCATACTGGCAACGCGCCCGCCCATCGACTTGCCGCCGATGATCAGCGGCCCGCGCGCCTTCAGCGCAGCGATCGCGGCGACATACTCCGGACGAAGCGTCTCGGCCCGCGGTGGTGGCTTGCGGCCGGCCGACGTCCGGCGACTTGCCATGTAGCCGAACTCGAAGCGGGCGACGCGAAAGCCCGCGTCCGCCAGGCTCTTGGTGATCGCGTTCATCGCCGGCGAGTCCATCGCCGCGCCCGCGCCGTGCGCAAGCAGGATCGAGTGCTTCGCCTTGGCTGGTCCGTCGATCAGGAAATTCTGTGCCATCTCACAAACCCCTGTCATCCCGAGCGTAGCGAGGGACCTTTCTGCGGCCTCAAAGGCCCCTCGCTGCGCTCGGGGTGACAGTAGTGCCTAAAACGCCCCTGTGAACTCAAACTCGATCGCGTTCCTCACATTGTCGATCTTCCACCAGTTCAGCCGCCGCAGGAAGCTCTGGCCGAGCAGGGCGCGGCTCTTGGGGGCGCCCATGGTGGCCAAGACGTTTTCCATCGTGCGGTCGCCGATCTGCAAGCTGCGCAGGCGGAACACGCGCTGCTGCATGCCGCGGCCGTCAGCCATGATGAAGCGGCGCTCGCCCATGAAGTCGGCCTCGGTGAGCGTGCCGTTGCGCTTCATCTCCTCGACCGCTTCCGCGGGGATCTGGACCGTCGCGGCGCCGGAATCGACGATGCAGTAGACCTGGGTGCTGCCGGCCAACCGCGCCGACAGCACGAACACGCCGCCCATCCTCTGGAACTGCGACGTTGCCCGGGTCGCCTCCTGTTGGCCGCGGCCGGCGCAGCGCGTCCAGACGGGCGCGCTGCGGTCGGCCGCAGGCGCATGGCACAAACCGGCCAGCGCCAGGACCTTGGCGAGCGTGTCGCGCTGCTCGCAGGCACCGACGGCATCGACGGCAGGGGCGGTCGGGTTGCGGCAGGTCGTGTCGCTCGCCGTCCAGCGGGCGATGAGCTGCTCGGCGCTCTCGCCCGTCTGCGCCTGGGCCGCACCCGTCGACAGGAACAGCAGCGCGAGAAGGGCAGTGAGACCTTTCAAGCGCGGCCTATTCGGCGGCAAGAGACACGGGCTCGGTCCGCGGACCATAATTGGCCTCGATCTGGCCGCGATAGAGATTGATCAGCCGATCGATCACGTCGGGCGGCGGCTCCTCGTCGGCGCTGTGCTGGTAAGTCTCGCGCCAGGCGAGATGGGCCAGGGCGGAGGCGAAAGTCTCGATCAGCACGGGTGTCTCGGCGATCAGCCGGCCGAAGGCGCGACGGTCGAACTCGTACATCAGGAGAGCGGTCTCGGCCGTCACCGTGGCGTTGTGCGGCTGGCAGGCGAACAGCGCCTTGCGGCCGAAGAACTCGGTGGCGATGAAGCGCTGCTCCTCGACGCTGGCGCCTTCGCGGTCCGAGGCCGTGCGCTTGGCCATGCCCTCGCCGACGATGAACAGAGAGTGACGCCGTTCGCCGGCCCGCACGATAGTGGCGCCAGCGGCGAAGTGGTGCTCGATCAGCGCGCCGCTGATGCGATGGCAGAGTTCCTGCGGCAGGCCGCGGAACAGGCGGACCTGCTGCACCAGGTGGAAGACATCGAGCGATCGGTTGGCGATGCGCGTGCGGCCTTCGATCGTGATCGATCCGGCCTTGGGGAAGGCGATGCCGATGTCGGCGTCGCGCATGCATTGCAGGATGCTCTTGATCACCGCGTGCTCGGCCTTCTTGCCGTCGCCGTAGTTGCCGATGGTGAAGGCGACCTCGTAGAGCACGCCGTCGGGCGTGAGCTTGCGGGCGAACACCGTGGAGGGCGACACGTGCGTCACGCCCGCCGCCGCCAATGTCGCGGCGTAAAGGATGCGCTCGGCGCTTTCGACCGAGGTGTCGTAGTCGATGGTGAGCTCGAGGGTGCGCTTGGAGCGGTTGTCGGGCTGGGCCTGGTTGAGGATGACGGCGCTGGAGAGCTGCAGGTTGGGCACGTAGACGGTCTCGTTGGCGCCGGTCTGCAGCACCGTGGTGCGCCAAGTGATGCGCTCGACCTTGCCCGTCAGGCGGTCGTTGATGCGCACCTGATCGCCGACCTGGAAAGGCTTCTCGACGTTGAGCAGAATGCCGGTGAACAGCGCCAGCATGACGTCGCGCAGCGCGATGCCCAGGATCATCAGCGAGGCGCCGCCGGTCGCCACCAGCGCGGTGACGTCGCGCTGGAAGACGAAGGCCAGGATCAGGCAGATGCCGATGAAGATCACCAGTCCCGACACCAGGCTGCCGATCAGCGGCGGCACGTCCTTTCCGCTGCGTCGCTCGAGCCAGCCGTGGATGACCTCGCGCTTGACGATGCGGGCCAGCATCACCGTGCTGGCAAGGCAGAGTGCGCCCACGACCCATTGTGTCAGCGTGACCTCGGAAAGGCCCGAGACCACGGCCACTGGACCGGTGAACAGCCGGTCGAGGATCACCAGCACGACCAGGGCGGCGATGATCGTTGCCAACCGGCCGTAGACCTTCATCGCGCCGTCCGACATAGCGCCCTCCTAAACCGCCGCCGGCAGGCGGACGATGAAACCGGGTTCGCCGCCGGAGATGGCAAGCGAGCCGCCATAGAATTCCACGATGACGCGGGCGAGCACGAGACCCACGAGCTCGCCGCCGGCGGCGTTGGTGGTGTCGACCGCCGCGAGCCGCGCCATGAACTGGCGCGATTCGTCGAGCATGGCCGCGGTCGGCTGGGCGGGACCGGTGAACGCCGAGCCGGTGATCGCGAGCACCAGCCATTGCGCGGTGTCCTGCTTCGCCGAAATCGTCACGCCGCCTTGGCCCGAGCGCTGGGCCGCCATGGCGACGATGCTGGCGATGGCTCGACGCAGCAGATCGGCGTCGGCACGTGCCGGCGCAAGGTCGGCCGGTACCGTGGACGCGACCGAGAATTGCGGCAGCCGGCGGTAGGCGACGAGCTCATCCTCGACGACATCGGCCGCCACGGCAGCCAGGCTGACCGGTGTCGTGTCCGCCTTGACCAGCTTCTGGCGGAACAGCTCGATCTGCTGGTAGTCGCCGGTCAGGCGGCTAAGCCGCGCGGTCTCGCCCGTCACGAAGGCCAGCCGGCCGGCCGTGCCGGGATCGGCCTTGGCCACTGCCGGCGCGAGCGTTGCGAGCTGGCCGCTGACCGCCTGCAATGGTTCGTTGATGGCGGCGACGAGATTGGTGAAGAAGCCGCGCTTGATCAGGTCGACTTCCTTGAGCTTGGCGAGGGCGGCCTGGCCGACGGCGACCTGCTGGGCGAGCTCGCGCCGCTGGCTGCCGACCAGGCCGGTCAGGCGGGCGCGGATCTGGCCGAACTTGACGTAGGCATAGAGGCCGATCGCCGCCAGCGCGATGAACAAAACGCCGGCCTTGATCAGCGCTGAATGCATCGCGTCGGCGAAATCGTCGGTGAGGTCGTCGACAATAGCGACGACGATGGATGGTGCGCCGGCGAAATCGATCACCTGGAACGTGCGTACAAAGATGGTGTGGTGGCGCTTGTCGGTCGCCACCGTGTAGCCGGGGGCGTTGGGATCGAAGCTGATCGAGCGCAGGAACTGCGCGGTCTGCGGATCGGAGAAGAGATAGAAGACATCGTCCTTCTGCCAGACGTCGACCCGCGAATCGGCCGGCCGCTCGACGCGCTCGGAGACCTCCCTGCTGATGCCGACCGCCCATTTCACCTCAGCCGTGGCGCTCGCGCGCTCGAGCGGCACGTCGAGGTTGCTGGCGAACTCCAGCGAGCCCGCGAACTTGCCGTCGACCATGATCGGCGTGATGGCGCGGACATCGACGTGGCCGCCGATGCCAGTCTCGACGGCGATCACCGGTTGGCGGCGTTCGTTCGCCGCCACGACGGTCCGACGATACTTCGAGACATCGGCGCCGAAGTCGTTGGGTTGGCCGGCGCGATAGTAAATCGTGGCCGGAGGTAGCCAGAAATTGAGTTGCTCGACGCTATGAGCCTTCTTGAGCTGCTGGAAGAACGGCTCCATGCGCGCCACCAGGGTCGGGCGATCCTGGCGCGCGAAGGCCTCCATCGTGGTGGTGTCCTGGAGCAGGACGTCGGCCGCCATGCTCATGACGAGCGAGCGCTGCTTCAGGAGATCGCGGAACACCGTCTCGAAATCCTTGGCGTTGTCGCTGGACGTCTGGATGGCGGCGTTGGTACCGGCAGAATAGGTATCCATGCCATAGAAGCCCGCCAGCACGGCCGCACCGGCCACGATGGAGCCCAGGATCCACAACCGCCCGCCGGCGCGCCTGCTGCTGTCGTCGTCATCCACGCTCGACGTCACGCTCATTGTCCTGCCCCAATAGACTCCCTTGGGGGCAGGCTATTGGAATCAGCGGCGCACTGACAGCGTCAATCGAGACACCGGAGGTGCATCTTTTAGCAGTTCGAGAGGCGGCGGCTGAAAATGGCCGTCATGGTCTTCCGAACCGCGAGCCTCCAGGCTCGCTCAAGTTCATGAGCGAGCCTGGAGGCTCGCGGTCCGGAAGACGATGATCCGTTGCTCTCACGCCTTGTGGCTGACCAGCGAGAACATCGCGCCCTGCGGGTCGATACCCTGAACGATCCAATCGTCGCCCGGCACTTCCATCGGTCCGTTGATGACCTGGCCGCCTTCCTTCTTCAGGCGCTCGAGCGCTGCACCGATCGCATCGACGCGGAAGTAGTAGTTCCAGGACGGCGCCGGCATCTGGGCGGGCTTGGTCATCATGCCGCCGATCGCGGAGCCGCCGGCGGCGAACAGCTGGTAGCGACCCATGGCGCCCATATCGAGCGCCTCGTCCTTGGTCCAGCCGAACAGCTCGGCGTAGAAGGCGAAGGCCTTCTCACCATTGCCCGCCATCAGCTCGTGCCAGCCGATCGTGCCCGGCGTCGCCGGATCGGCCGGCGGCGGCGGCATGTCGGACACCGGCTTGAACAGGCTGAACACGGCGCCCTGCGGATCGGCGACCATGGCGAAGCGGCCGATGTTGGGAATGTCGGTCGGCGGCACATGCACCGCGCCGCCGGCCTTGGTGATGCGCCCGGCATAGGCGTCGACGTCGTTGACGCCGACATAGCCGATCCAGGCAGGCTTGGCGCCCGCATCGCAGGCGTCCTTCGGCAGGGTCATCAGGCCTGCCATCGGCGCCTCGCCGGCGAGCAGGAGCGTGTAGGCCATGGTGGGCTGGCTCGCGTTCTGCATCTTCCAGCCTACGACCTTGCCGTAGAAGGCCTGCGCCGCCTTGGCGTCGGTCGTCATCAGCTCGTACCAGACGAAGTTGTTGGCCATGTCATCCTCCCTTCAGATCGTTGCGACCAAGGCTTCGAGCTGGTCGGTGCAGAGACCCCAGCCCTCATGGAAGCCCATCTTCTCGTGAGCCTCCTTGTCGGCTACCGTCCAGTGGCGTACGCGCGCGGTGTAGCGGGTTTTGCCGCCCTCGTCCTCGAAGGTGAGGATCATGGTCATGAACGGCTTCTCCGATGGTTCCCAAGCCTTAACGAAGGCGTCGGTCGAGACCAGTCTTTCGTTGGGCACGACCTCGAGATAGACACCACGATTGGGCAGGTCCTTGCCGTCGGGGCCGCGCATGACAAAGTAGCCGGAGCCACCCGGCCGCACATCGATCTCGACGACGGGCGTGGTGTAAGGCTTCGGCGCGAACCACTGCTTCAGAAGCTCGGGGTCGGTCCAGGCGCGATAGACCTTCTCGCGCGGCGCGTTGATCAGGCGGGTGAGGACGAGCTCATGATCGGCGGACATCTGATTTCTCCTTGGGGTAACCACGTTGCTAACCCAAGGACGAACGGGCTATCCACCTTCCGACATCGAGCGGCGGATTATTTCGAGGGGCACATGGCGGTCACAATCTACGGCATCAAGAATTGTGACACGATGAAGAAGGCGCGCGCCTGGCTGGACAAGAAGGGCGTCGCCTACGCTTTCCACGACTACAAGGCCGCCGGCATCGAGCGCGGCCGGCTCGAAGGCTGGGCCGGCAAGGTCGGCTGGGAGACGCTTCTCAACCGCGCCGGCACGACCTTCCGCAAACTGCCCGACAAGGACAAGGAAGGCCTCACCGAGAAGAAGGCGATCGCGCTCATGCTGGAGCAGCCGTCGATGATCAAGCGGCCGGTGCTCGAAGCCGGCGGCAAGCTTCTGGTCGGCTTCAAGCCGGACCAGTACGCGGAGGTCTTCTAAGGGAGCGCGGGCCTCCCGGCCCGCTCATAGTCTTCCGCACCGCGCGCGTCCTCGCGCGCCTCATGACTATGAGCGCGCGAGGACTCGCGGTCCGGAAGAGTATGACCATGAGCGGGCCGTTGTTACGCCGCCCGCTTCACCTCGCGGCACGCGAGGGCGATGCATTCGATGTGGCGGTGGTCGGTGCCGCAGCAGCCGCCCAGCACGTTGATCTGCGGATGACGCCGCAGCAGGTCGCGGTACTCGGCGCCGAGCTCCACAGGATTGCCGACATCGAGGTCGGGCGAGTCGTTCAGTTCCTGGTGGCTGCGCTTTGAGGCGTTGGCGCGCAGTCCGCCGATGCGGCGCGTCCAGGGCTCGTTGCCCAGCGTCTTCTGGAAGTGCGTGGGGTGGGCGCAGTTGATCATATAGTAGGCCGGCGCCCTGCTGGTGACGACGTCGACCTCGCAGACCGCGTCGGCCAGGCTCTGGCCGGTCGGCAGCCGGCCGTCAGTCTCGACGGTGAAGGAGATGACCACGGGCAGGCCGGCCTTCGTTGCCGCCCGCGTGATGCCGATCGCCTCGTTGGCGTTGGTCATGGTGATGGCCGTCACCATGTCGGCGCGGGCGTCGGCGAAGGCCCCGACCTGCAGGCGGTGGTAGGCTTCGGCGTCCAGCGCGGACATGACCTGCCCGGGATCGTAGCCGTCGCCGCGCGGGCCGATGCAGCCGCTCACCACCATGGGCGACTCCGCTGTCTCATGACGGGCGCGCAGGTCGTGCATGAGCTGCGTCGAGTCGCGGTTCACCGCCACGATGTCGTCGGCCGAGTAGCCGAGCTTGCCGCCCCAGTCGGCACTGGCCCGCCAGGTCGGGCTCTCCAGGACGAAGCCCATGCGGTCGGCCTTGGCGATGGCGATGTAGCGCTCGTAGTAGCGCACGAGCGCGGCGCGGCCGTTGGCATCGCGGAGCAGGTGGAAGGCCGCGAAGTGGGGCAGGTCGAAGCCGTCCTGGAAGATCAGCGTGGTCTCGATGCCGCCGTCGGTCAGGAAGAGGGCGCCGGTGCGCTGCGGCAAGGAAGCCCGCTGGTTGGCGGTGTCGGCCATCATTCACTCCATATGAGGTGTCGGCAGCCTACGGGAATCACAGGATATGAACATGATCGGGAGCCCGATTTTCTTGATCGATTATCCGAAGTCGAAAATGGTCACGATTTCAACACAGTGATGGGGTTTCCTAAGCCAATATATAAACATTGATAGGGCCGGCGTCAGATCGGCCATTGCCCCTCTAGAGGTCGTCCCATGAACACCAAGCTCGTTGCCGTGATCGCCCTGCCGCTCGTCCTGATGCTGTCGGCCTGCGGTGACACCTGGGGAGAACGTGCTGTCACGGGCGGCGGCATCGGTGCCGGTACGGGCCTGGCGATCGGCGCTGTGGCCGGCTGGCCGCTGCTGGCGCCGATCCTGGTCGGTACGGCCGTGGGGGCGGGCATCGGCGCTGCGACCACGCCGAAGCAATAGAAGTGAGCCGTCGACTCAGCCCGTTAGCAGCCTGATTTTGCGCTCGAAGATGGTAAGCACGTCCTCGAGCGAATCGCCGTGCGCCAGTTTGCGCGGGCCGTTGTAGACCATGTAGCCGCCCTGGCTGGTGCCCGGGACCTTGGCGATGGCGAACAACGGCTGCTCGGCGGTGTGGCGGAAGATCGAAAAGATCGCCATTCCCGGACGAAAATCGATGGCATAGTCGCGCCATTCGCCCGACGCGACGCGCATGCTGTAGAGATTGAGGAGCCGGGACAGTTCTCGCCGGTCGAATGAGACAATGCGGCGCCGGGCCTTTTGGTCGGCCAAACGGTAGAGGTTGGTCATGCAGCCGGGACTTGAACCATGACGTCTGCGTGAATTGTTGCAGAAGCGCCGGGAACGGTAAAGCGCCCCCAAAAGGCCTTGCTGGTGTGGTTTGCCAAAGACTGGTTGCGGGTCTATGAACCGCGCCTGAAGCCGTTGATATTCCGCGATAATCCGGGAGCCATCGTGTCCGATTCCGCCGCCTTTCATGAAGTAGACGAGGCCGTCCGCAAGGACGAGCTCAAGGAATGGTGGGGCCGTTGGGGGACCTGGGTCGTGGCGGGAGCTGTAATCCTGGTCGTCGCCGTGACGGCGCTGGTCGGCTGGCGGCAGTACGACGCCTCGCGTCGCGCCGGGGCGAGTGCGGCCTACTCGGCGGCATTGGCGCAGATCGCCCAGGACAAGCCGGCCGCTCTGAAGGCCTTCGAGGACCAGGCCAAGAACGCGCCCGAGCCCTACCGCTCGCTGGCGGCGCTGGTCGCCGCGCAGTTGCGCGAGCCGCTGGAGGCCCAGGTGACGGCGCTGCTCGCCGTGGCGCCGACACTCAATTCGGCCGAGCTCACCGACCTCGCCAACGTGATCGCCGCCTACAAGAGCATCGACTCGCCCAGGGCCGAGGAGATGGTCGCCAAGCTCGAGCCGCTGGCCGGACCCGACCGGCCGTTCCGCCTGAGCGTGCGCGAATTGCAGGCGATGCTCGCGGTGCGCAAGGGCGACCTCAAGCGCGCCCGTGAGCTGTGGAGCGAGATCGCCAAGGATCCGCAGGCGCCGCAGGCCGCCGCCCAGCGCGCCTCGGCGATGCTCAACTTCTACGGCCCGGCAGAGGCGAAGTAGCAGCGATGCAAAACGTGTTGCGTGTCGCGGTCTCGTCCCGCATCGGTCTCGTCGGTCTGTTGCTCGCCGTGTCGCTGTCCGGTTGCGACATGGTCAGTGACTGGTTCGGCAAGAGCAAGCCGCCGTTGGTGGGCGAGCGCCTTCCGGTGTTCACCGAACGAAGCGAGCTCGAGCCCGACAAGGAACTGGCCAGTGTGCCGGTCGTGCTGCCGGCGCCCGCGGTCAACGATTCCTGGCCGCAGTCGGGCGGCTTCGCCAACTACGCCATGCACAATCTCGCGGTCAGCGCTTCGCCGCAGATCATCTGGACGGCCGACGTAGGGTCGGGCTCGACCTCTTCGCGCATCCTGACCTCGCCGCCGATCGTGGCCGAAGGCAAGGTATTCGCCAAGGACGCGCAGGGCACGGTCTCGGCCTTCAATGCCGACACCGGCCAGCTGGTGTGGCGGGTGACACTGAAGCCCGAGAAGGCGCGCGATGGCGACGAGTTCGGCGGCGGCCTGGCCTACTACGGCGGCAAGCTGTTCGTGACCACGGGCTTTGCCGCGGTCTATTCGCTCGATCCCAACGACGGCAAGGAAGTCTGGATGTCGACCGTGAGCGCGCCGGTGCGCGGCGCGCCGCTGGTCTTC
>Ga0075369_10000053_pt1 | contig 29519 bp, 24 predicted proteins | sample EndMethybrTD3034_FD_71400 | JGI IMG/M metagenome (GOLD analysis project Ga0075369, IMG submission 71400) | Populus endosphere microbial communities from Tennessee, USA - Endosphere MetaG P. TD hybrid TD303-4 | ecosystem: Host-associated > Plants > Roots > Endosphere | place: USA: Tennessee...
GGGCGTATGTAAAGCGAGGCGGTGGAGCCAATTCGATCGATTGCAGACATGGTATATCTCCTTCCGTCGCAATCTGGTTCGGGTGGCTTGTGTCTGGCTGGTCATGCTGCTTGCCTGCGTTCGGCGACGTCTCTTTGCCGACCACGAGCACATTTCTTTCGTCACCTCGCCGGCGGAATTGCTCAAAATCATTCCGAAGCAACGACAAGTCGTGAAACTTTTTGGAGCGCGGCGAGTTTGGTGAAGGAGCAATCAGCTCACATGTCTCACTGCATATAATCGCCGCTACGCGGAGGATTGATCGTCCATTCGGAGGAGATCGCATGAATTCCATCATCTATCTAGTCGGCCTCGTCGTCGTCGTACTGTTCATCCTCTCATTGTTGGGGCTACGCTGATGGTTGATCCAACGGGTATCGAAACGAATCCAAACCGCAGCTATGTGGATTGGCCAGCGATTTTCGCCGGTGCCGTCATTTCCTCGGGCGCCATGGCCATTCTCACCGCATTTGCGGGCGGCCTGGGCCTGAGTTCAATATCGGCGGACAATGGCGGCGAGGTCAGCACAGTCTGGCTCATCATAACCGCGCTGTTCGTCATCATTTCCATGGTCGGCTCCTACATGCTGGGTGGCTATATTGCCGGCCGCATGCGTCGGCCTGCCGGCGCTGCCGACAGGAACGAACTGACCGTCCGCGATGGTGTGAATGGCTTGGTCGTATGGGGTCTCGGCACGGTCGTCTCGGCGTTTCTAGCGCTCGGCGTGCTGTCCGGTGGCGCAAAGGCTGTCGGCAGCGTGGCGCAGACCGCGGTTGAGGCAACGGGTTCCGCAGTCGGTGGCGCCGTTCAGGGTGCTGGCCAACTTGCGGGCGGCATCATTTCCGGCGCTGGCAGTGCAGCAGGTGGTCTGGCGCAAGGCGCCGGTCAGGCTGCAGCGCCCAGCATCGAGCAAATGCTTCCGCAGGGCCTGAAAGCCAATCCAATCGACTACTTCACGGATAGTCTTTTGAGAACTGATGCGCCCGCCGCCCCTCTGACGGGTGACCAGAGCGCCGGCGATTATCAGCGCCAGATCAGCGGCATCCTCGGCAATCTTCTTGCAACCGGTGAGATATCCGATGCCGATAAGACATGGCTCGCCAACCAGGTCGCTGCCCGTACAAACATCAGCCAGACGGATGCGCAAACGCGCGTAAACCAGACGGTCGAACGCGTGCAGGCCGTCCGGGCGGAAGCGCAAAAGAAGGTCGATGAAGCGCAGAAGCAGGTAGAAACCCTGAAGGCTGAGGCGCAGAAGGCGTTGGACGATGCCAAGGCCAAGGCTGCGGATGCCGCGGAAAAAGCGCGCGTCGCAGGCATTCTAACCGCGTTCCTGCTGGCCGCTTCAGCACTCGTTTCTGCTGCCGCTGCTTATATCGGTGCAGTACACGGTGGCCGACACAGAGACGAAGGCCGTATCTGGGGTGGTCTTTCCTACCGCAAGTAATCAGAGCGACGGCAGGAAAAATCGTCTTTTCACAAATGTCCTGCCCGGACCAAATTCCGGGCGGGACTTTCGTTTTAGGTAACTGCCGTCACGGACAGGGTCAATCGCGACGCTGTAGCAAGGCAAGTGCGACCGTGGATGCCGCCAGGATCGCGGTCAGCGCCAGCGGCGCAGTGGCACCGTAGGAATCCACGATATAGCCGCCGACAACCGCCCCGATACTAATAGCGACCTGGAAAGAAACAACCATCAGGCTGCCTGCCGCTTCCAGAGCATCGGGTGCTCCGCGGGAAAGGTTGGTCGGCAGCACCACGGGCGCCATGCCAAAGGCAAGGCCCCAAAGCGCGACGAGCGCGAATGCGGCGCTGCTATGAACACCCCATAGGACGAGGGCGATTGTTGCAACTGCCATCAGGGCGGCGGTAACGATGAGCGCGAGGCGGATACTGGTGTCTGCCATGCGGCCTCCCAGTACATTGCCGATCACGGAAGCGACGCCAAAGCCGAGCAGGGCGAGAGCAATCGGCGTGGTCTCAAGCAGCGTCACCTGTTCGAGGAAGGGACGCACATAGACCGAACCGGCAAAATGCCCCGTCATCAGCAACAGGATGGCAAGCATCCCCAGCTGAACGCTGCGCCGCCGCGTCAGCCGGAAAACATCGGAAAGACTGTTGCTTGTACTTGCCGGCAGCGAGGGCAGGCTGAATATCTGCAGCAGCATTGCAATGACGGCAAGCCCCGCCGTCATCGACATGGCAATGCGCCATCCCACCCAGTCGCTGATCAAGGCGCCCATGGATGGAGCCGCAATGGTGGCGAGTGAAACGCCAAGTGTGACGATAGCCATGCCGCGCCCCGTCGAATTCGCGCCGACCAACCGCGCCACGACAGCAACCGAAAGTGCCCAGAAACCGCTGAGCGCAATACCCAGTCCGGCCCGGCCGACCAGCAATAGCCAGAAATCGGCAGCAACTGATGCGAGAATGTTGGAGCCAATCGCCAGCGCACTAAGTCCGACAAGCACGGTCTTGCGGTTCAGTTTGCCGATGAGAACATTGCTGAGCAACGCGGTCACAGCACCCACGGAGGCCGTCGCCGTGACAACCTGTCCCGCCGTACCCTCCGTAATGCCGAGATCGCGCGCCATGGGCGTCAATAATCCCGCTGGCAGAAACTCGGCCGATACCAGCGCAAAGCTGGTGGCCGCCATCGAAAGAACCGCAAACCAGGTTGCGGCGGTCCATGCGGGTTCTTCTGCGGCTTCCAAGCCAATCGTTGACCCATCAAATTCTGATGTCGTGTCCGTCATGGTGTCTCTCCTTGAGTTGGGAGAGTTTTAACCGAATTTTTTCGGATGATATGTATCTAAAAGTCCGAATTTCATACCTATTCCTCCGAAAATTGTGCGTTGCACAATGTCCAGCGGCGCATATGCGCAGATTTTTAGCTGAGACCAGGAAAAGTGTTAGGGCGAATTACCGTTTTTGGGGCCTGAATGCGGCCTCACGTCGCGTCTGCCCTAGTCTGTCGATAACACGCATAGATTTAGTTGCGTCGGCAGGCAAAGTAGCTAAGATAAGCGCTTCAGCGAACCATGGCAGGCTTTGAGCATGTCGACAGACATGCATTAAGACTTTGGTATGTTGTCAGATCGCGCACGTTGAAAGTCTGAAAGCGAAGGATAAATGCGAGCACTGCGGGAAGTGGAATTAGATACTGACAAACCAGTCAAGGTCTTTCCGCGTAGAAATCTTCGCCCGAAGATAAATGCTTCCTATCCTGTCGTCGATCTTTTCGCAGGTCCTGGTGGGCTGGGAGAAGGTTTTGCCTCGTCAATAAATGAACACGGCGGCGCGCAGTTTCGAAGCGTTGTGTCGATTGAGCGGGATGAATTTTCCCATCAGACCCTTCTTCTCCGCCACTTTATGCGGCACTTCCCGGAGGGAGAGGCTCCTGAAGAGTATTACCATTTCCTTGCAAAGCGCATAACTATCAACGACCTGTTTACGGCGTATCCGGACGCCCATGCCCATGCCCGCGCCAGCGCCCTGCGCATTTCTCTCGGACCGGAATCACATGCTGAAGTAAAAAGCCTGATCACCGAGCGACTTGCCGGTTCCGAAAGATGGGCACTTGTTGGTGGTCCTCCATGTCAGGCCTATTCGCTCGTAGGGCGCTCCAGAATGATGAGCCGTCCGGGCTTTGAGCAGGATGAACGGCACACTCTGTATCTGGAATATCTCCGCATCATTGCAGACCATCGACCACCTATTTTCGTCATGGAGAATGTGAAAGGTCTTCTTTCAGCGACGATAGAGGGTGTATCCGCCATAAGCAGGATTGTCCGTGACCTGCAACAGCCCGGCAGGGGAATAAAAGGGGCGCCGAACGATCTCACCTATAAGCTGTATTCTCTGTCTGAAGAGGATATGGCCGATGCTGAAGTCGATCCACGTCTGTTCGTGGTCAGAGCCGAAGATTACGGGATACCGCAGGCCCGGCACCGTATGTTCATTGTAGGCATACGTGGTGACCTTAAAGTGCGGCCGGGAATCCTCCGGAAGCTTGCCAGCCCGACTGTGCAGGAAACCATTGGCTCACTGCCAGCTATCCGCAGCGGACTTTCCAAAGCAGCAGACAGCTTCGAGGCATGGCAGGCGGAGCTTCATGATATCTCCAGAGTGAATTTCCGGCGCCAGCTCAATGGCTCGGACTATGCGAGTGATCTTGCAGAGCTTCTCAGTCATGAAAACGTAATCGCACTGCGTTCGCCGAAAAACAGCTCGTCTGGCAGATATCCGCATCGCAGATCAAACCATTCTGTCCTCAGCAATCTTTATGATGACCGACTGAATGTTCTGACCTTACATGAGTCGCGAAGCCATATGGCATCCGATCTCAGGCGCTATCTGTACGCCGCAACTTTTGCTCAAACGACAGGTCGTTCGCCTAAGCTCTCGGATTTTCCGAAGGCGCTGCTGCCCGACCATCAAAATGTCGAACTGGGGCGCGCCGGAAAAATGTTTTCCGATCGGTTCCGCGTACAGCTTGCAGATCATGTCTCAACAACGATTACATCTCATATTTCTAAAGATGGGCATTACTTTATCCATTACGACCCACTTCAGTGCCGCAGTCTGACTGTTCGTGAGGCTGCCCGGCTTCAGACTTTTCCTGATAATTACTTCTTCTCGGGGCCGCGTACGGCGCAGTACCACCAGGTCGGAAATGCCGTCCCCCCCCAACTCGCAAAACAGATTGCCAGCATTGTCGCAGAGGTCCTGGCATCAATCCGGGGTCGATAATGGCGGACACGATTTCAGCGGAACGCAGAAGCTGGAATATGTCGCGGATCACGGGTCGCAATACGAAGCCTGAGCTTCTTTTGCGCTCACTTCTTCACAAAGCCGGTTTCCGTTTCCGTCTTCACGCCAAAGACCTTCCGGGCAAACCGGATATCATTCTACCCAAGTACCGGATCGCCATATTTGTCCATGGGTGTTTCTGGCATCGTCACGCCGGATGCCGGAACGCGACAATGCCTTCAACCCGTCCCGAATTCTGGGCTGCCAAGTTTGAAGGCAATGTTGAAAGAGACGCACGAAACGCTGCCGCTCTGGAAGCTGCCGGATGGACTGTCATCACAGTCTGGGAATGCGATCTGAAATCCGATCCGGAGGCTGTCGTCAGCGCCCTTGCTGAAACGATCAGGGGAGACTGAAATGGCGAGACCACATCATCTCCCGCCAAGTGCGGCATGCCTGTCCGCGTCGCTAAGAGACCTCGGCTACTCGCTGGAAACGGCAATTGCCGATCTCATCGACAACAGCATATCAGCAGACGCCACCGATATTCAGATATTCTGCGACATGAGCCGGAACCCTCCGGCACTGGTAATCGCCGACAACGGCAAAGGCATGAGCGAGGATGAAGTTATCCTTGCGATGCGGCACGGTTCAACCGATCCAAAGAGAAAGCGCAGCCCCAAAGATCTCGGGAGGTTCGGCCTGGGGCTCAAGACGGCATCGTTCTCGCAATGTCGAAGACTAACGGTAGCAAGCCGTCAGGGCGGCACGTGGGCAGCTGCAGAATGGGACCTTGCTAAGGTTGAGGATGATGATGACTGGTTCATGTCCATCCTTGATCAGGACGAAACAAGGGCTCTGCCTTTTATCGAAATATTGGGTGATACCGGGACGATTGTCGTCTGGCGCGATCTGGACCGGCTGTTTGAAGATGAAACCGGCAGCAAACGAGATGAGATCGTCAATGAGAAGATTTCGGCTGTCGAACGTCACCTGTCACTTGTGTTTCACCGTTTTCTCTTGGGAGATGTGAAGGGCCGCAAAAAAATTACAATCCGGATTAACGGCCACCCGGTCACAGCTTTTGATCCCTTCTGCCGCAAAAACGAAGCCACTCAGATGCTCCCGGCAGAAACCGTGTGGGTGGACGACCAGGCAGTTGTCATGCAGCCTTTCATTCTGCCGCATCATAGCCGTCTGACGGCGTCCGAATACGACTTCTATCAGGACCGCAGCGATTTCATCTCAAACCAGGGCGCCTACATCTATCGCAATGGCCGACTGATGGCGTGGGGTGACTGGTTCCGGCTTGTACCGAAAGGGGAGGCCACAAAACTCGCGCGCGTCCAGATCGATTTTCCAAACAGCATGGATGAGGACTGGACCATCGATATCAAAAAGTCACGCGCCCGGCCCCCTCACGCGGTGCGCGAGAGACTTAGACAGATCATTTCGAAGATCACGGCCAGGAGTGTGATCGTTCATCGCGGGAGGGGTCAGAGGCTGTTTCAGGAAACGCAGGCGCCCCTGTGGGAGCGATACGCCGACCACAGCGGGATTCGCTTTGCAGTAAATATGCAGCACCCTCTGATCCAGGCACTCAGCGCGCGCTTGCCACAGGAAGATACCCGCGCTCTAGGGGTACTTCTGGACTCAATTGGCGCGTCTCTGCCGGTCGAAATGATTTATTCCGATTATTCGACCAGTCCGCGCGAAGTTGTTCAGGCACCCGCAGCCGAAACGGAAATCATCGAAAGATTGAAAGGTCTGCGAAACGCGCTTTACGGTGACGGTCAGGGCGATCCAAAGGCATTTCTTCAGATTGTACGGTCAACAAGGCTGTTCGACAACGAGATGGAGACAGCAGAAAAATTCACAAGGGAGGCATTTGCATGAGTGGTGACTTAAGCGCGCAGGAGAAGAATTTCAGAAACGGGCTGGTTGCTGCGCTTTCCAACCGTGAGGAGATTCCCTCACTCGAAGAGGCACAGGCCCTCGCCGCGCAGATGGCACCACTTTTTAATTTTAAAGGCGACCTTCAGGACGTAGTCAACGAGGCACGGACCTCGGTCGTCACCAAGATGGGCGCTGGTGTTTCTCTCATTGACCCCAACACCAAACATGACGATCAATGGGCAAGAAAGCGTGAGGATATCAAATGGACATACTCAAACGCGTATGAAGGTTTCCTGCAGGAAGATGGTTGGGCTGATCCCATGGTCCAGTCCCTCAGCGACGTCACAGGAAAAATCCTCGGGCTTCTTCAGAACCCTCAGGAGGAAGGCAGTTGGGATCGGCGCGGCTTGGTCATTGGACATGTTCAATCCGGAAAAACGGCTAACTATACCGGCCTGATAGCAAAGGCAGCGGACGCCGGATACAGGTTCATTATTGTTATCGCGGGCATCCACAACAACCTGCGCAAGCAGACGCAGGAACGGATCGATGAAGCATTCATCGGTCGGAACAGTGATCCGGATGACCGGAAAAATATCGGGGTCGGGCTCAATAAGGACTACCCGCACCCTGCAACTCTGACGACCGTAAATGGGGATTTCAACAAGCAGACAGCGTCTCAGGGATGGAAGCTGGCTGATGTGAACAAGCCCGTTATTCTGATTATAAAGAAAAACGTCTCAACGCTCACCTCCCTGTACAAATGGTTGCGCGAACTCAATGCAACGGGAGATGGTCTGATCCTCGACGTCCCAATGCTGATGATTGATGATGAGGCGGATAACGCTTCCGTCAACACAAACAAGGAGGATGTGAACCCTACCAAAACTAATGCTGAAATCAGAAATATTCTGAATCTGTTCGCCAAATCCTGTTATGTCGGTTACACGGCAACGCCTTTTGCAAACATATTTATTGACCCTGACGCATACGACGAAAAAGTTCGAGAGGAGCTTTTCCCGAAAGACTTCATCTACTGCCTTGATGCGCCCTCAACATACTTCGGGGCGGAGAAAGTATTCCTCAACGAGCAAACCAGCGATACCGTCGTCAAAACGATCACTGATTGCGAAGACCTACTGCCATTCTCTCACAAAAGAGAAGATAAGGTCTCGGAACTGCCGCCAAGCCTCTATCGCGCATTGAATCAGTTCATTGTCGCACGCGCAATTCGCAATCTCCGAGGGCAGCGCAGGAAACACTGCTCCATGATGATCAACGTATCCCGCTTTGTTCCAATCCAGAAGGCGGTTCGCGATTTCATCAGCCTTCGGGAACGGAAGATACGAGAGGCCGTGAAATCGAACTATATGATGCCCGAATCGGTGTCTTCCCAGAATATTTATATGCAGGAATTGAAAGCGGCGTTCGACGAGGAGTATGCCGCGAGCGGTTGTACGTGGGAGGAGGTCAAAGCCGAGCTGAACGGTGTCTTTGATCACCTTCATCTCTACGTGGTGAACAGCAAAAGCGAAGATGATCTTGATTTCGGCAAATACGAAAAAGAGGGCGTAGGACTTACGGCTATTGCTGTCGGAGGATTAAGTCTGTCGCGCGGTCTTACGATTGAAGGGCTGACCGTCAGCTACATGTACCGCAATACCAAGATGTACGATACGTTGATGCAGATGGGGCGCTGGTTCGGATACCGGCCGAATTTCGAGGACCTCTGCCGTGTCTACCTCTCTCAGGATTCCATCAACTGGTATGCCCACATTGCTCATTCGTCTGGTGAGTTGATCAGCCAGGTGTACCGGATGCGCCAGCTGAAAAAGAGCCCAAAAGATTTTGGTCTTTATGTACGGAAACACCCCGACAGCCTTCTGATCACGGCCAGAAACAAAATGCGCACCGGAACAGAAGTTATCCTTGAGCAGACTCTGTCTGGATGTCTGCGCGAGGCATACACGGTCTTGACCGATGAGGCTGCCAATAAGAAGAATTACGACCTGATCGAAGAATATTGGAAGCGTAACTTTGACGGGGAGCTGGAAAACACCGAGCGGAAAGGGTGGATTGCGCGCGATGTGCCACTGAAGACGATTGAAGATTTCATTCTCCGCTTCGAGACGCATGAAGACTGGCAGCAGGATAAGGAGTTCATCGTCGAATATTTGCACGCTATTGCAAAGCTTTATCCCAAAAGCGATGTTCTTCTTATATCACCCAGGGACGGTGAAGGCGGCGACGAAGAGTACTATCTAAAGCATCAGCTGCGCGCGCAAAGTAAAGGGCAGCCTGACAAGGGTGGTTGGCATCTGAACAAAAACCGCGTGGCTTCCCGTGGTGATGAAAGTCTGGGATTGACCGATATTCAGATAGAGGCCGCAAAAGCGGCCGCCAAGAAGCAGGCAGAGGAGACCGGGGGTTCCAGTGAGCCGTCCGACACACATTACCGCTCGGAACGAAACAAGCCTCTTTTAATGATACATAGCCTCAAGGCTCGTCTACCGAAGGACGGTTCCAATCCCGGCCCGGCAATTTCTCATCCCGTCGCCACCTATGGTGTGAGCTTTCCGTTTGACGGGCACGGAACGACAATCGTTGTTGTTGCCAACAAAGTCTGGATCGAAAAAAACAGACGGGCTCTGGTCGATGACAATTTGGATGACGGGGATGAAATCGAATGAGCGAAGCCTCACCTTGGGACCAGATCACGGTACCTACAGAAGACTATAATGTACTGAGACTTGCCGCCCGCATGGCGGTCCCCTGTTTCTGGGCAAGGGATGTTGCGGGACATTGCCTTTTCATTATGGAACTAGATGGTGATCACTCGCTCGAATTCCGGAAGAATCAGGTTCCGGTAAAGGGGCTTGAAGTGGACCTGCGTACTGAAAAAGGTGGACAACGTCTCGTTCTCACACTTGAAAAACAGGCTGACCGTGATTTGTTTGAAGCCCTCTGCCGCACACTGGCAAGAGCGCTTGAGAACGCAAGTAATGCGGCAAGTTCTCTTGCCATTGCGCTGTCACACCTACGTCGTTGGAAGACATTCATGTCGGGCCGCTCGCAACATCTCTCAGCCGAGGATGTCCGAGGGTTATTCGCGGAACTGACATTTCTGATCGAGCTGATCGGTGTCATGGGAGCCTCCCATGGCATAGACGCGTGGAAAGGCCCGGAAAAATCACATCAGGATTTCATACACGGCAACACAGCGGTCGAGATCAAATCTCTGTCGGGAACCGAGAGGAGCACGGTCCGAATATCTTCGGAAGACCAATTGGAATCTCTCAATGACAACCTTTTTCTGAGAATATACAGACTGAGTGGACTGCCGGATTCATCTGCCGCCCGGTCACTAAACGCCCTTGTCGAGGCTGTTCACGACCTTCTCGACAGCGCCGAGGCGGTTGAGAGTTTTGATGCGAAACTGTCTTCGCATGGTTATGCGCCGCTGCCCGAATATGATGATCTACTGTTCGTCGTCTCCGAAATCCGGACATATAGGGTTGAAGATGGGTTTCCAAAGCTTGTCCGTTCGGAGATGCCGGAGGCAGTAGGACGCGTCAGCTATGATATCAGGCTGGAGAGCATAGAAAGCTATCTCTGCAATTCTGAAAGTGTTTTCGGGGGAGGATGATGGAACAGACTGCGGAGGAGTTTTTTCACGATTTCAGGCAGGAGATGCTGGCGGATGCCGAGGCGGCAAGTACCTATCAGCTTGAAGCGTTTATGGATGCGGCATCTGATGAGTTGATCGAGACGGGATTTGTCGAAGGGTTTGAGCATTGCCCTTTTCGTTCTCCCAATGGCAGACTCAGGGTCGACGGATACTGGTTCAACGATGAGGGTGCTCTCGATATATTTGTGGCAGATTTCGACTGCCGGCGAACACTTGAGTCCCTTACACGGACCGATGTCGACAATATCTTTAAACGTGTAGTGAAATTTTTCGAAACCAGTCTTGAAGGCTCCCTCAAGCCTGACGTGACAACGCCGGAATATGGACTGGTCCATCAGATAGCGGACCGCAAATCCACCCTTCGTCAGGTTAATTTCTACCTCGTTTCAGAACGCATTCTCAGTGACCGTGTTCAGGCTCTTCCGGACAACAAAGTTGGCAGCATTCGCGCAACATATCATATCTGGGATATTGCCCGATTCCAGCGTCAGCGGACGTCGCGCGGACACAAGGAATCTCTCAATATCAATTTTATCGAGTTGTTCGGCGATGGGATAAACTGCCTTCCTGCTAATCTGGGCGATGGATCGTATCAGTCTTTTCTGATTGTCATGCCCGCGCCTGTATTGGCGAAATTGTACGATCGATATAGCGCACGTCTGCTTGAGCAGAACGTGCGGACCTTCCTGCAGGCTCGTGCCCAGGTGAACAAAGGCATAAGGAACACCATACTTACTGAACCACAGATGTTCTTTGCTTATAACAACGGTGTTACGGCTACGGCACAAGGAGTGGAAACACGGATCAAGGACGGACATCTGCAGATTGTCGGAATGACCGACCTCCAGATTGTCAACGGCGGGCAGACGACGGCGTCTTTGTTCCACACACAGCGTAAGGACAAAGCTGATCTTTCACGGATATTCGTTCAAATGAAGCTGTCCGTCATTGATAGCGAACAGAGCGAGCTGATTGTCCCCAAAATCTCGGAGTATGCCAACACTCAGAACCGAGTTAACGCAGCAGACTTTTTCTCGAATACCGGCTTTCACATACGCATGGCAGATTTTTCCCGTCGTATCTGGGCACCAGCTTCGCACGGCAGTCAACGCGAAACGAAGTGGTTTTATGAGCGCGCCCGCGGTCAGTACATTGATGCTCAGGCAAAGCTGACGCCGGGCGAACAGAAACGCTTCAAGGTGGAATACCCGAAACCGCAAATGTTTACCAAGACCGACCTGGCGAAATTTGAAAATGTGCTTGATGATCACCCTAAATGGGTGAATCTGGGTGGCCAGAAAAATTTCGTTAAGTACGCACAACGCATTGGTAAAGAGTGGGAAAAATCATCCGACGGCTTTAATGAGCTTTACTACAAGAGGGCTATCGCACGAGGAGTATTGTTCCGTGCCACTGAAAAGATAGTTTCAGATCAGCCGTGGTACAACGGTGGATATCGCGCAAATATAGTTGCCTATACGCTCGCTGTGCTTGGAGAAATGGCGAAACAGCGCGAAGGAGCAATCGATTTTCAAAAAATTTGGAATAGCCAGGCAATCGACGACCGGATGACTCGAGCCTTGGAAATCATCTCCAGTGCTGTCAATGACGATATTATTCATCCGCCGCAAGGCATTTCGAATATATCGGAGTGGGCGAAGAAAGATGGTTGCTGGACAAGGCTACTTGGGAAGATCGACGAAATCGCAGCCACATTACCAGAGGAATTCTGGTCTGACCTAGCAACTCAAGATGATGCGAAATTCGAGGTTAAAACTGCCAAGCAGGTGCAGAGGATAGATAACGGCATCGCAGCTCAGGCGAAAATCATGTCTATCTCATCAGCCGAATGGCAAAAAATTAGCAAGGCACTCGCAGCGAAGAATATCCTGAATCCGAAAGAGGTGGGTGTTCTAAACATCGCTGTTCAGATTCCCAAAAAAATACCAACCGAAAAGCAATGCATTGTCCTTCTTGAAGTTATTGAGAAAGCCAACAAAGAAGGAATTATAGTAGTAGAGGCTGCGTAAGCATATACCGAAGGATTTTTACTCAAGTAATTTTGAGAAAAATGAAGAAACGGTGGATTTATTGATGAATGATCTGGCAAGTCCTTATCTAAAGGCGCAGACGGCAATCGCCTCCCTGAAAGCGGCAGTTTATGAAACGCTCGCGTTGGCTAATGGAAACGGTCTGAGAAACGTTGATATCGGGAAATCACTTGGAATTTACATGAGCCATGTTGATCACCAAGTGCATATCACTAGGCGTTCGCCATAAGAAGTCGGCCACGTCATCTACATTTACACGTCGCCTTTACGAGGCAAAATGACCAACTTCTAAATTTGGCTGGCCGGTTCTGCTGATAAATGCACCGAACCTTTGAATTAGATTTGACACGAACGGTGTTGGTTTCCGCGCAGAGTGTATCAGTTTTTCCGTGTCCCGTGGTCCAGCCCGAGGGGGTCACTCCAAAACCGGCCCAGTTCCGCGTGGAAACCAACACACAGCGCTTCAGTCACCGCCCCCCCTGTAAATTTCCTCGATCCGTTCTCTGACTGTCATCATACGCTGTTCCTCCCGCTGTCGTGATACAGAAACAGGATGCGGCCCAGCAGGGACCGGCGCAAATAATGGGTCGCCGTGGACAAAGATGCGTAAGCGTTGTCTCTATTACACCTAGACGAAAACGCGTGACACCGTTTGCGGATTTAAGCCGTGACCAAGATGGCAACAAGATGCCAGTATCAGGTATTCAAGTATCGCATTGGGATCGCCCGCGAGCGTAGCCGATAACAAACATAACACTCATGTAGGTTAACAGTGCCGAAGCGCATACCAGTGTTAGAGCTAGGGGATAGAACAGGAAGGGGGCATCCACACTTGTAATGGACGAACCACGCTTGGCGGGCAACTCTCCATATAGGAAACACTTAATCGAGAAGGCCAAAAAAGTCGGACCGAGAAGGGAAATGCCTATGACCGCTGCCCACTTTCGTAACCAATCTCCCAAATCGTTTCCCCGATATATTTCCTGTGATAGGTACCCTTCAGCGGCCTATATATAGGCTTGTGACCTGTTCAGATTTTGTAGAGCCAGTCATTAAATTTGCATCGTCTTGTCCATTCTGGGTCAGACAGCAATTTTCAGACTCGAGTTATTTCACTTCTAATACCAAGGCAGCAGGTCATCTATCCGGCTCTGCTTGTGGCCATTTACGATGGCGGCAAGTGTGCTGGCCAAGCAGGCCAACGGATCGACGGCGTTGAGCTTACAGGTCTCGATGAGCGATGCGATGGTCGCCCAGTTCTGCGCTCCGGCATCGTGGCCCGCAAATAGCGCGTTCTTTCGGTTCAATGCAATCGGTCGGATGGTCCTCTCGACGCTGTTGTTGTCGATCTCAATGCGACCGTCGGTCAGGAAGAGTTGGAGAACATCCCAGTATTTGGTGATGTAGGCCAAGGCTTCTCCAATCGGGGATTTTGGAGCGACACGAGCGCGGTTATGTGTGAGCCAGACCCGCATGTTGGAGGCGAGCGGTGCAGAACGTTCCTGCCGTCCAGCAAGACGAGCCTGCGGATCAAGGCCAGCAATTCTGCTTCGATCCGCTACAACTCTCCGATCCGCTTAACCCCGTCCTCAGCAATTGGTGCTGTTGCGTTGCGGGTGATCTCTACCAGCTTGCGACGAGCGTGCGTCCAACAATACCCGCTGTATTCTCATCCTCCCCCTTCTGTGTGGCTGCTGTCTTCGCAACCGCCTTCGCCCGGAAACCCGGATGGAGGTGCGCGGCGGTCATGGCCGCATCGTCCGGTAGGACATAGGCGTGCAGGTGAGGGTGGCTCTCGTCCTCGTGCCTCACGACAGAAACGACACGCTCGCCGAACTGGCTGCGCAGCCAGGCAATGGAGCGCCGTTCCCAATCATCCACTCTTGCCACCACCTCTGGCTTCGCCCGGTATTCTTCGATCGTGACAGGGTAGCTCAACACAATTCCAGCAAGCGTATTATGGTCTTGCCTGACGGCACGCACCTTCCCGCCCTTCACCTCCGTTCTGGCTTCCGCCGCCCGTTCATCATGGAGCGTGCGTAGGGCTTCCGGAACCAGACCGTAGACGACGATCGGCGTGCCGGGGGCCTGAACATGGATCGACGCGGCGGGCACGCGCGCAACCTCGTCAAACACAAATCCGGTCGAACGTCCGGCCTTGCCTTTCCTCAAAAACAATTCAACACGAACAAACTGAAAACTCATGGACGACACCTTCCTCGATGGAGAGTATGATCGCCACCGGCGGCGCGTCGGGCAACGCCCCGGCAAAGATGTATTGTCCGAATAAAGCTATTGCATAGCATCGGCCCTGCTGGGAGCTCTTCCGAGGGACATGCCATGGAGACTTGGCGAGGCCCCCATCGTAGCTCTCGCGGGGGGGGGGCGGGGCATCCGTGATTTTCCGTGATCCCTATGGTGACGGACAATAGTTTCGCTACACCACGATGCTGCGGTCGCAGCAGCATCATTTTCGCAGAAGGCCGGGCCTTGTTCGGGTGGTCGTGGGGGCGCCATGAATAGTCCACATGTCGCCGTCAGGCCAGTGAAGCTACTCGCAGCTAGTGCAAGCTCTGAACGAGATAGTCGCGGATCTGATAGAGGTTGACGGCGTCGCGGCGGTTGCCTCTAACTGGGCTTCTTCGGAAGCCTCTTAAGTTCTTCGTCCAAAGCGCCAAAGCCCGCGATCAAATGGCCTGTCCATGCTGCAAGGGTTGCCGGGTTCGGCATAGTCAATGCGACGACAAGGTTCTTGTGCGCGGCTTCCCCCCGAAATTCAGCCAAGCTAGAAATACTGCTCTTAAAATCTGGATCAAACTCGCCGATGTCGACGCCGATCGAGGCGAGCACTTTGATCTGATATTTAATAGAGATGCCGTGGTTTTTCCCAATCATAGCTTTGTAGCGTCCATAACCTATGTGCATTAAATCTTCGATCTGAGCCAGATTGGCCGCTATGAACGCTTTCGGCATCAACACGCCACACTTAGCAGCGCCATGGACGGCAGACGCTTTACGAGCGTCGTTGTCATCGTTTATCGACGCGATGAAAGGGAAAACACACAGGTATTTCCCTACTCTCCCGATTTTTTTACTGGATTTAAACTTGTCGTAGGCTGCCGTCGCGACGGCAAGCCCGCGTTGTTCGATGTACTGTTCACACGCGGCGTGTTGATGAATCGCTACCGCTTTCATTTGGTCTTGTTCAGGAACGGATAAAGCGTTTGGGGGCAAAGTGGTTTGAAGATACTGCAAGCGGTCGCGAAGATAAATGTACTCCGGTGACGGCATTGCGCGTTACTCCTTCGGGTTACGCGCAAGCGGTAGCTCAGTCACCACATTGCCTAAGATTTTGGTTAGCTCGTCGGCCCAATCGTGGAAGCGTTCGCTCGTAGCTTTCAAAGTTTTTGTGGATGTCTGGAGCGCTAGAAGAAAAGCGTTGTTGCTTGTGCAAAGTTGCTCGAATGCAGATTTGATGGCGGGATGCTTTCCTGCTGTGGCCGCTCGCACTTCGGGAACGGCAAAATAGTAAGTCATGATGTCCATGACGGCACGGTTTTTTGTGGTTTGATATTTTCCTGAAACATAAGACTGGAAAGCGTTAGCACCGAAAATCTCTCTGGTCAGAGCAATTGCGCTTTCATAATTGAGCCACTCATCTTCCAGCTCGCTTTCTCTGGTCTTCCAGTTCTGACTGAAATCTTCAGTCGCGCTATCAAGGAACTGCTTCATGTTGCCAGCATAGGTCTCAGTCTTCATCCTGAAAGCGAGATGGCGCGTTGCTACTTCCATATCCCGCATACGGAAGTCGGGAACTTTGGTGAAAATCGTTTTCATTCCCTCGGAGGCGGCTGTCTTGTCATCAAGCCAATTCATGAATGCTCCAGGGAACAATGCGCGCCGCAATTCCTGTGGAGACAGAGTGACGCTGTTCTGATTTAGGCGAAGGAACAGGAGATAAAGAAGCTCGTCAGAGGACCAGTTTTTTATAACGATGGTTCGTACCGTGTGAGACTGAAACGCATCCATCGCTTCTTCAAGTTTCGGATTATTGGCTAAATCTTCATAGGTGTGGCCATTTAGCTCTTTGCGGTATTCGCAGTTTTCCAAACGAAGCGGCTGATCGCGATCGAGGCAGAAACGGGCGATTGAATTCATGCGCTGCTTGCCGTCGATTACGGCGAACCGGCCAGGCTTCATCTCTGCGAGAACGATCTGCGGAACTGGAAGCCTGAGAAACAGGCTTTCGATAAAACGAGACATCTTCTTCTCGTCCCAAGCCACACGCCTCTGATAATTTGGCTGAAGGTCGATCTTATTCTTCTTGAGAAGGTCCACCAACACGGCGATGGTCCAGTCGCTCGGCGCAACTACCATCTTTTGAATGTCAGCCGCCAGAATCGTCAGGTCGCTCTCCGTAACGCCTCCGGATACGAGAGTTACATTTTCAGACGGTTCATTGCCTTCGTTGTCAGCCATGCTCAGTGCCCCTGCAATTCGTTTCTGCACCCTATTCAAAATCGCTGCCGAAACATAGGGCGTGATTCGTTAGTATTTTCTTGCTGAGGTTGTGATCGGCGTTGCTAGAGATTTGGGGCGAGACGCGGAGCAATCTTTACCCTGATGGTGTCAAACCGGGACAACGTATTGAGGCTCCACATCTAGGCCAGAGGGATCGGGAGGTATCTTTGAATGGCTTCTATTCGAGCCTCCAAGCCTAGAAACAGACTGTCTGCATCCGGTCCCCTATTCGCCGTCTGTCGCCAGTGCGTCTATCGGCTACGTGATTATCCGGGCGGGGGTGGATGCCAATGAAGCACACCTCAGTCTCGTGATCCGAGCGGTGCGGTCGGCATGATCCCGTCGAACGTGAAAGTCTTTCTGGCGAGCCATCCGATCGACTTCCGTAAGGGACCTGAGAGCTTACTATCACTGGTTCGAGATGCTGGCAGTGATCCTTTCAACGGAGCTCTTTATGTCTTCCGGGCGAAACGAGCAGACCGTATCAAGATCGAATGGTGGGATGGCTCCGGCGTTTGCCTTTACGCCAAGCGGCTGGAGAAAGCCCAGTTCTGCTTTCCGCGCATCGGACATAGCCGGGTCCAGCTCAACAATGCCCAGCTTCTGGCTTTGGTGGATGGAATGGACTGGAAACGCGTTCGATCAACACCCATCAAGCCACCAGAGATTGTTGGGTAAAACCCCTGCGGCGAATTGAATCATGCACCTGAACTGCGGGCGGATCACAGCAAAGTATGCTCTGATCATACCCATGACGCGACCCGAGATAGAGCTCCCGGATGATGTAGAGGCACTCAAGGCCATGGTTCTTGCCATGGCCGAAAAGGCCGCTCGCGTCGAGGCTTTGGAAAAGCAGGTCGACGATCTCGATGCCCGAAATGCTGATGCCGATGAGCGCATCGAGCGGCTGACACAGATCCTGAAAGCTTTTGACCGCGCGCTCTTCGGGCGGCGTTCAGAGAAACTTGCAGCGGCTAGTGTTGATGACGAGCAGCATGCTTTTGTCTTTGAGGAGATCGAAACCGGAATTGCGGCGATCAGCGCCAAGGTTACGAGTGGCATCAACAAAGATGGCAAACGTCCACCGAGGCCACGCAAGGGCTTTGTGGCGCATCTGGAGCGTATCGAAGTGGTGATCGAGCCGGAAGACTTGCCGGAGCATGCGGGCAAGACGAAAATCCTGATCGGAGAGGACATATCCGGCCGGTCCGTTTCCTCGACACCAAAGATGCAGCACTGTTTCAAAAATATCCGTTCATTCAGCAAGAGATCGATGACATTTTGCAGTCCGCATTGGAAGAAGCACGTAAAACCCTTGCAGAACATAGGGATGTCGTCCTCTCTTTGGCCGAAGCTCTGAGACAGAGGCGCAATGTCTCCGGGCATGAGTTGGACGGTCTCCTCCGTCCCCTGGCTTACGGCATCCCTCGTACAGTTTTCACCGGGGACCGTGACCTAAACAACGCGCCCTGACACCGTAGCAAACTGACGGCGAGCGTTTCGTGCAAGGCAGGTGCACAACCCCCACGAGGAGCACGGACACCCGGTTGTGCAAACATCTCTAAGTATAACCTCGCCTCTTTCAACCAGCGCAGACGCATGATACCTAATTTACAACGGTGGGGTGATTCCATGGACCTGATAAAACAATACATTGACTTGTTGTCCGCAGCGATTGGCTTCCTGCTCGGATGTGGCATTACCTTTACCGTCCAGCGCTTACGGCTTGGAACGAACGCAAATTTCTCAGATCAACGAGGCAGCCATGTCGGTGGCGACCAGGCTGGGCGTGATCTGAAGAAATAACGAATGGAAACAACTCTATCTAATCAGTCGAGATCGATAGTTCATGGCGATCAGGGTGGCCGCGATGTCATTAAGAACTATTATTCAGTTAGCTCATCGCAAGTTGCAGGCTGGCTAAAGCTCCTTGAAAGCCAGATTGAATCTCAGAACAAGGATGCTCGCGACAAGTTCGTGCAGAGCCTGCAGTTCTTTGTTGATCGCCGAGATGAGGCTGATGTCGTTGGCTTGAAAGATAAAATTGAAAAATCAACTTTTAAGATAGATTATTATTCCGCACTGAAGAAAAAGGAAGAATTCTCGAAGCTTCTTATGAAGTATCAGGAATTTAGTTCCGCTCAAGAGCTTTTTGCTTACTTTCTGTCGATAATACATGATGTTTTTGATGAGAAAATATGTCCGATTATTGGAGAGTTGTCATATTTAGATATGCAAAAAATCGTCGATGATCAAATAATCGATAAAATTTTCAATGAAATAGGTGACGGCAGCGATATGTTGCTGATCAATCGTAATCACGTCCGGGGAATGATCTATTGGCTGGCCGATAAATGCTACGTCAGGTGGCACTGATGTATATTTCGTACAGCGCTGCTCAAGACCCATTCCACGCTGTATTTCGAGCCTTCTGCCTTCTAGATGGCAATCGGAAGTCGAGTTACGAGCTTGAACGCCTTCTCATGTACGACTTCTTCGTTTGCTTCCCTTGGATGGTCTCAGAGATGGAGGGGGTAAAAAAGATTACAGGCTTCATAAAAGAGCTGAACCGTACAGGCCGCTTTTATCCTCAAAACGCCTACGAGCAAATTCCAGAAAAACGCATAATGTTCAAGCGAATGCGCCCGGCGCAAATGGCCGCCATAAATAGTATCTGTTCCTTTGGATACCTGTCCCCGTCTGCTCTTCGAGACGACAGGGTCGAGCGGACCGACAAGCCGGTTCCGGAAAAGCTTGCCGAAAACGTCCGCCAATATGTCGCGACCAACGACGTCCTATTCAACTTCATAGGAAATTTTTTGGATTTGCTGCCCTTAACAGGGGCTATGGGTTTGAAAGCCAAAACTGGATTGGAAGAGTTCCGCTATGACTATATTCCATCCTAACCTCAGAGTGGACCGCCTGGTCGTTTTTGGACGAGGAGAGCGCGTTTTTGACGAAAGGTTCCACTCCGGCCTGAATATTATTCGGGGAGAAAACTCTTCTGGAAAATCAACTATTATGGATTTTCTGTTTTACGGCTTAGGCGGCGACTTATTCGATTGGCGCGAGATCGCGTTGAACTGCGAAAGCATTTTTCTCCAAGCTTCTGTCAACGAAAAGGCAATTACTCTTTCGCGGGAAATCGTCGCGCAGCCCGTGCGGCCAATGCGGATTTACATCGGTGAAATGGAAGACGCGCTCGGCTCTGCTGCAGACGGATGGGAAGTGTTTCCTTATTCTCGTGGTAGCAAGGACAGTTTTTCCCAAGTGCTGTTTCGATTCCTCGGCCTTCCCGAGGTGCAGACTGGTGAAAGCCAGAGCAAGATCACGATGAACCAAATCTTGCGGCTCCTGTACGCAGATCAAATAAGCCCCATTGATAGAATCTTTCGGCTGCAGCAATTTGATGACGCCGTCACTCGGCAGACGGTCGGCGATCTGCTTTGCGGTGCGTTCAGCGACAAGTTTTACCGCGCCGTAATAAGGTCTAGCGAAGCATCTAAAGAACTCGCCGAGGTGGTTACGAAGATTCGCTCCACCATAGCAGCGCACTCACGCGGCCGTACACCTCTGACGAGGGAATGGTTGGAGGCCGAAACCGTTACAATCAATGAGGCTCTAAGCGCCAAAAATGCCGAAATCGAAAGGTTAGAAAACGATATTTTTCATGCTCAGTTTGATGATCGATTGACGCTGAATGATCAGGAAGAAACCTATAAGCGCATAGTTCAGTTGCAAGCGGAAATCGCTTCAATCGAAGAAGACTTGAACACTAAGAGCTTAGAGCAAGCCGACTCCGCTCAGTTTATAAGCGCCATTGATCGTCGACTGTTTCAGCTACAGAATTCGTACGCCGTTATAGAAGAATTTGACCGATTGGATTTTCAGTTTTGCCCATCATGTTTGGAGCCGGTGGAAGCACATGGTGTAGAGGGAGCGTGCACCCTTTGCAAAGAGCCCTTCGACAAGTCTCGAACGCGGTCGCGCTCACTGAAACTCATCAATGAATTTTCACGGCAACGAGAGCAGTCTCTAGAATTGCAGAACATGCGCGACGTGGAAATGCGCGAACTTCGGTCCAAGTTGGCTAGCGTCAAGGAGTTGTGGGCTCAGGCAAACCGCCATTATAGCGTTTCCGTCAAAACGCCTACGACTGAAATCCGCGCCAATCTCCGAAGGCTCAATCGAGAAGCTGGTTACCTCATCAAGCAGTTGGAAGAGCTTGCCGGGAAGAGTGAGGTCATTTCGCAGATCGAGCAGCTAAGTACGGAGAGAGAAACCCTTCAACAGGAGCTGGATTTACTAAAGGCGGTTATCGAGAACGAAAACACCCGCACACGCGAGAGAGTTTCAGCGGCCCGCCAAAAAATTGAGGCAATAACGATAGAATTCCTGAAGGCTGATCTCTCCCGTCAGAGCACATTCGATAACGCTAGGAGTGTCGATTTCGAATTCGACGGCAATCGGATCGCTGTCAATGGAGATAGTTTCTTTTCCGCAAGTTCGATGGTGTATTTAAAAAATAGCTTCCTGGCAGCCTTTTTGTACGCTGCCGCAAACGATCCGCTTTTCTCGCATCCGCGTATTTTAATTATGGACACCGTTGAGGACAAGGGAATGGAACCTGGGCGAAGTAAAAACTTCCAGAAACTACTCAGGGATATGTCGGATATAGCAAAATCCGAGCACCAAATAATTATCGCTACGTCAATGATCGCAGAAGAGCTAAATGACCCCAAATACACAGTCGGAGAATATTACACCCATACCAATCGCACACTGAAGGTCCGTGCGTAGGCATGAATTTCTTATAGATAATTTAGAGCCTCCTATGCGATTGAGCAACCTGAATGTCGGGAAATTCAGCACGTGACAACTGACGAGTCGCAGGTGCCTGGTCGATGGATGAATTCATAGAACTTCGTCGTAATTTTTATGTCGTGACCTGCCACTGAGAATTTCCTCCAGAATGGATTAGAGTCCGGCCTGTTAAAGGACGGACGAATGAAGAAGCAGCGATTTACGGAAGAGCAGATTATTGCGGTGCTGAAGGAGCAGGAGGCTGGCGCGAAGGCAGCCGACCTCTGCCGCAAGCACGGGATTTCAGAAGCGACGTTTTATAATTGGAAAGCCAAATTTGGCGGCATGGACGTCTCCGAGGCGAAGCGTCTGAAGGCGCTCGAAGACGAGAATGCCAAGCTAAAGAAGGTGCTGGCCGAGCAGATGTTGGATGCAGCCGCACTCCGCGAGCTTGTTGCAAAAAAATGGTAGGGCCTGCCGCCAAGCGTGAGGCCGTCACGCATCTGAAGGCCGTCATGGGTCTTTCGGAGCGTCGGGCCTGCCAGATCATATCTGCCGACCGCAAGACGATCCGTTATCGGTCAAGTCGACCGCCGGAGGTCGATCTGCGAGCGAAGCTGCGCGACCTCGCCAACGAGCGGTGGCGTTTTGGCTACCGTCGGCTGTTCATCCTGCTTCGGCGAGATGGAGGGCCATCCGGCGTCAATCGCATATACCTTCTTTATCGCGAGGAAGGGCTTTCCGTTCGCAAGCGAAAGGCCCGGCGGCGTGCTGCCGGCACGCGTGCACCGATCCTGGTCGAGGCGAAAGCCAATGCCCGCTGGTCGCTGGATTTCGTCCACGACCAGTTTGCCTGCGGCAGACGATTCCGGGTCTTGAATGTCGTTGATGACGTGACGCGCGAATGCCTGGCAGCGATCCCGGACACGTCTATCTCTGGTCGACGTGTTGCTCGAGAACTGACAACGCTGATCGAACGACGCGGCAAGCCCGGAATGATTGTCTCCGACAACGGCACCGAACTAACGTCGAATGCCATTCTCGCCTGGTCGAGGGATCACAAGGTGGAGTGGCACTACATCGCGCCGGGGAAGCCGATCCAGAACGGCTATGTCGAGAGTTTCAACGGTCGGATGCTCGACGAGTTGCTCAACGAGAGCCTGTTCTTCAGCCTCGATCATGCCCGCAGCGCCATTGCTGAATGGGCTGACGACTATAACCATTTCCGGCCACACTCGTCGCTCGGATACCAGACCCCGGCAGGCTACGCCGGGAGCATCGCCGCAACCGGCTCCAACGCTGCGCAAGATGAAAGCTTCGCGTTCCCGCCGGTTGCTCCCACCGCGCCAGTTGGCGTATTCAAAGCCGCCGAGGCTCTAATCGCAGCCGGATGAAACTTCCGTGGCAGGTCACTACTCACATTATGGAGCCCACATTATGGGCGGCTCTGGTCAGGCTCTGTGTTTGATGGTGGCCGATGTCCAAGAAGTTTAAGCGGAAAGGACAGTCAAAATTCCTGATAATCGAGGCCTACATCATACGGTCGGCAGCCTGGCAGGCGTTATGTCCAAACGAAAGGGCCGCTTACTTGGAGCTGAAGTGGCGGTTCGACGGGTACAACAACGGACGTATTGGCTTGGGAAATAGGGAATTGGTCAAGGCCCTAAAGTCTTCAAAAGACACCGCCCGTCGAGCACTCGATAGCTTGATGGAGAAAGGGTTTGTAACAAAAGCCAAGCCAAGTGGCTTCAATGTAAAACACAGAGTCGCCACAGAGTGGCGTCTGACTGAGTACAATTGCCACGTAACGGGCGAGCTGCCGACGAAAGACTTCATGCGGTGGTCAGCTCTTTAAAAATCTACGGGCGCAGCAAAAGGACCAACAGGCGCAGGAGAAGGGCAGGGACACACGCCCGAAGCGACGAAATCGACGGTTTGGGGCTCCTGCTGCGCCTGTGACCCTGGTTTTTTTTAAAGTACAGGCGCAGCACAAGGTCACATATAATATTGCGCGGCCCGTCACCCGCACTTGGCCTGCCCTCTGCAACCCTGACCAGCGCCGGGCCGACCAAGTGCTGATCGCCCAACCTGACGTAGATGAATGGCCGCCGATATGACTGCCCGTCCTTCGTAAACCTAGACGCGCGATACGAGAAGATTGTCATTGCCACAAGACATCATCGAACTTCGCTACATGGGGAAAGAGGGGAATTAAACATAGTCTGAAGATAAACCAACAAGCGTATGTCTCATCCGGGCCAAACGGATCTCCGTCAGACAGCAGGCCATGTGCAACATCATGACGAATGGTTGGGCCTGGCTTATCGAGAAACGTGTTTTCGATATCAGTTACGATTTCATCTCCGAAGATAGTCGTTATTTCTGTTCGAAGTTGAAGAAACATCGCGGAAATAGTCAAATCTTGCTGGGTTTTTGTGGCATTGTCGAAAACTGAAACGTCGTGCCCATGCGCTTTCATTACGTGGCGTATAGATGCTTCCAGAAGCGGAGTTAGAATGTAAATGGCGCTGATGGCATCGCCTTGGAAAAATCTACGGAAACCTCGGCAATAGGTATCGACAAGGTTGGGGGGAACAAATTCACTGTTGAACATGAGGGGTGTAAAACTGTCATCACTTATGAAAAAGCGTTCGTTTATCGCCCTTCGTGCTGGGCGTATCTCGCCTTGTGCAAACACCAGTCGTCTGATTTGTTCGGCCCTTGATATCGTCCCCTTCAGATTTTCTGGGTTTGGTGTGGCCGACAGGTCAGCGCCATCGGAGCGGTAGACAACTTTCCCTTCTCTGTCGTGAAATGAACTCGCAAACAGGGAGGACAGTGGATGTTCCTGAATGCTTGCTATTGCTTCCTGTTGAAGTTTCTCCGGTGAGGGCGACCGGGACATGGCTGCGAAAAGAAATAGGGCGTCCCGAAGCGACAAATCTTGTAAAGAGGCTATCCGGCCCTCAGCGATTTCTTTCAGATCCAGTTCCTGAGAGAATGTTTGCATCTCGTCGGATATGTTGACCTGAATATCGACAAGGCGGTGCCGAAGCTCCAGTCGCTTATCTCGCACGTCAGGAACGCCGTGCAATTCCGAAATTGCATCTGCTATGAAGCTGGACGCCAACATGGCCGATCTGTCTCTGAGCGCCGCTTCGGCCATTTCACGAAGCGTATTCGCGACCATGATTTTGGAGCGATTATAATCATGGTTGCTTCCGGCAGCTCTGTAAGCAGATGCCGCCAACCGCTGTAGATCCAAGACCGAGTCGTTTTGCAGCGAATTGCCTTGCGTTTGCAGCCAACCTTCTATTGCAGCGCCGATCTCCACAGGGGCTACTATGTCAAACTGCAGAGCGAGCTCATAAAGGCGGTGGAGGTGAGTCGGATTCGTGCCTTTCTGAGCCATAGAAACAAGAGTTTCCGCCAGACCTAGAGATGCTTTTTGCTCGTCAGTATCACGGCCTACTGAGCGCATGGCGGACAGCAGGAGAGCGCGTTTAACGATATCCCGAGCAGTATGGCTCAGGGGATCGTTGCCTGAGCTGAAGCGAAATTTTCGCTTTTCCTGCATAACTTCGTGGATGATGCCGACATACGCCAAAATCGCTTGCCTACCCAAATCCACTCGTCGCTTGTCTAGTAACCATGCGACGTCGCAGAGCCGGGCTTTCAGCGCGACATCCTGCGCTCGCGCAGCCATCAAAGCTAAGACTTGTGCCGGATTGCCTCGAAAATCCTCTGGAATCGGTGACCTACGGTTTTCAAACACCATCAGGGGCCCGAATGCGTCGTTCACATTATCGGCGCGAAAATGGAAGCTGCATACTGCGGATAATGCAGAAAAAACGGCTCCCTTTGCTTCGTCGCCGTTCGATATCGCCTCGTCCGCTGCCTTGCGAAAAGCATCGCTGTACTCTCCGCAATCGGCGGAAGGTATTGTGCTTATTGGCGCTTCAAAAGCGATACCTACCAAGTGCTCAGCCGTAAGATCGATCCATGGTGGCGGGGGAAACTGTTCACCATCTCTCGGCTCGTCTTCGTTTTCGCTCATTAGCGCTTCTTTCAGAGTTGTGGTGGATGTCTTACGGTTGCACCGTTTCGCTTGAGGTCCAATGCAGACGCCGCTGATGATGTCTCTTGATCAAGTTCCAAGTTTTCAAACGCGCGGGCCAATATCCTATCTTGAAATTCCGCATATGTAACCCTTGGTTGTGAAAGCATCCGCAACTCATACCAATCGCCATCGCGAATTCTGTCATCGATCCAAGGGCGTCCCTCGGCAGGTATGCGGGTGACACGAGCGGCAACAGTAGTCGATGCTTAAGAAGCAGATTCAGGGTGCGTTAAAATGGACCCTAACAGCAGCTCCTCTACAGCTTGATAAAACTTCGCCAGAAGGGGACCCGGCTTAACTGCTACCTGTTCGAGTAGTGCCGCATGATGATGACGAGGTACTCTGCCCGGGTATGAAATCTGCCTGACCAGAAGATGAATCAACGATTTTCCACGAACAAGGCGAAGGTATTCTGCGGCAAGCTTTTCTTTTAGTTCTTGCGGATATTGTTCGCCGGGCTTCAACTGCATCAAGCTATTTCTCTGCTCAACTTCATCTAGAATAGTTGAGCAATGAGTTCGAATTGCTTCATCATTACCCTGCAAGACACGATTGAAAGCCAACGCATACCAATTCAAGAAGATATCAAGTTCTTGCTCAAATTTCGCGCGTTCGGAGTGTCGGACCAGCGCTAGCATATCTCCATCTCTCATCGCGTCATTCTCGATCGAGTAGCCGTCAGTGAAAAGCAACCTACTGGACATATATTTTTCAGGAATTGGATCAACGCACCATTGATCGCGATCGGCGATGAATAGGAACTGCGGGTTGGTTCCGAGTTCGTCAAAGAGCGCGAGGAGTTTCGTGCGGCCACCAACTGGGAAAATAGATATGCGCTCTGCCCCGAACCGTTCCTCCAGAGGGCGGAAGACAATAGTGTCATCCTTCCCCTCGATTATGATAGTCGGGAGGGCGGAATGTCTTAATGTATATGATATCTCCTCGAGAGTGAGTTCGATTTTTCCTCGAGATGCAGAACTGCTCATCGCAAGTCGCCCTCGTCGTCTCCGCGATCCGGATCAACCACGACTTCACGGTCTGGATACTTGCTGTAGATAAAGGGGGAATGCGTTGCGATGATAAATTGGTTCGATTGCTGTTGTGACAAGAGCAACGGAAAGAGCTGCCTTTGCCAATCGACGTGAAGACTGAGCTCCGGTTCGTCGATGAAAAATACGGTGTCGGTGTAGAAAGCATTGTAGCAGATGAAGCTGAGCATCTGCTTTTCTCCAGCGGAGAGAGCATCGGAATTTATAGCATTGGCTGCGTCGCCAAAGCTGTATCGGCTACCAATCTCGATACCCGCATGCCGAAATAGCTTCTCCACCAGAGATTTTACTGCTTCCATCGGCATCATTATGTCGATGCGACTTTGTTCCATTACCTCGATTTTTGATTTAATGGTGTCGATCAGCATATTTGCGTTGTCGATCGCCTCTCCCTCTTTCGGAACGAGGCTACCTGTTTTGTCGTGCTTGTATGCCCTGATTTGATCGACAATTTCCTGCGAAGTTTGTCGCTGCAAATCGTTCGAAAGCTCTGACAGGTTCGCATACTTCTGAAGCACTATGTTCACAATGTCAGCTGTGGAAATGGATGATACGAAGACATGCGGGTCATTTGTCATCCTACGAGATAGTGCCGAGAGTGCTTCTTCAATATCGGAGCGTGGCTTCGCTGCGCGGTTTGGTGAAAACCGCGTATTCATATTGCGGGTAAGAGTGAAGCCGCCTTCCAATCGGCGAAATGTCGGAAGGAAAACAGAGCTACCCATTGCTGCGAGCGCTGGGTTTGCACCTTCTTCAGCAGAGAAAATGACGTCGCCATCTTCGTCTTCGCCGTCTTCAAAGATTATACGCTCTCCGTTGGTGATCAATTCCACTTTACAAGTGTTCCGATTGATCCGGTGCACGGTACATTCGTACTCGCTAGTCACCACCGTCGCTCGCTGAAAGGGCACCTCTCGCACGGCATGCTGGACATTGCCGCTGATGATATACCAGAGCAACTTTAGTATGCTCGTTTTCCCGGCCCCATTTCTGCCGGTAAGGATGCTCAGGTCAGTTTCCAAATTTAGTTTAACGGCGGAATCTCGCCCAAAAAGCCCAACGACCTCAAATTGCTTGATCTTCATTTTCTTTTCTCGCTACCCTTTAACGCAGCCTGCACGACTACGAGCAGCAGGCGGACCGTATCTCACGATATGTAATTGGAGATGCCTCGTCTACCGATCGAAATGTTCAGATATCAGTTGCTTTCTGCCAGCCCGCCTTAACTTTAAGATTGCGCAAATGGACTATCCAGGTGCGCTAATGATTTAAGGCTTTTCTAAAATAACCGTCCCTTGGTAATCCCCCCACCATTACTCCGGCGCGTCACGTTTCAATCGGCCGTGGTGACCTGGTGGCGACCCACAAATGGGGACGCCATGGTGGCCCATTCGACCCAAAGTCTAAGTCGCTGATTGTATTGAATGAAAAGTGGTGCCGCTTACAGGACTCGAACCTGTGACCCCATCATTACGAATGACGGGTTTCAGGTTCACATCCTTTCAAGAGCGTCGGACTGGCAAGCTAAGCCATCACGGGAATTCGATCGGGCACGAAGATTGGCCTACTATCGACTCAATCCAAGCCCCTGCGACCGGGAAAGCTGCTGTCTCAACGCGTGGTCATGGCTTAGCTCAGCATGGCGTGTACGATGCACCATGCGGGCGATTGTGTTGATCTGCTCGGCCTGCTTTGCGAGCTCCGTGCGTGCCTCGAGTTCCTTGGCGAATCTGCGAGGATCGGAACTACCGAACCGCCGCGTGAGCGCTTCGACCACCAGGTTGGCCTCATCGAGCGCGGCTCGGCCCTCAGGTGACGAGCGAAGCTCCGCGATAAACTGGCTCCGCTTCTCGACCGGCATCTTTTCCACGTTGGCACTGATTTCGGCGCTGCGCGGCGTGAGGCCGGGCACCTCGATGACATCACGCTGCTCACGCTGCCATTGTTCGCTCTGACGTTCTTCGCCAAGCCGGCGCTGCCATGCCTCGGAGACATAGCCGATATGGGCAGACAGAGACCTGGCATATTGCAGCGCCTCCTTCCGCTCCGTGTTGTTTCCGAACAGACCTGACTTGCCGCGCAGCTCTCCGAAGCGCTCAGGCTGCTCGGCCATGGCCTTTGCCATGATTTTTCCGTTGCCTTCCTTCTCGGTCATCGCGGTGCGCAGTCTTTCGGCAACATCGACCGGATCACGGAACACGTGCCGCGCGAGAGATTCTACCGTATCGAATCTGTGATCGATGACTGACATCGCTTTTTCCCGGGCTACCTCTTCGATGCTGCGGTCGTGACGCGTGATCGCTGGCACCAGCGGAGCTTGCTTACCGGGTTCCATCAGCGATTGTTGGACTACAGTTTCTATGGGGGCAGGGACGGTGCCGTCTTGCGACATGAGCTCGGACCACCGGATGCGGCGATAGCCTTTGTTGTTCTCAGCCCTGGGCTGATCTTCGCGGTGAACAGGGCCGGCCAGATCGCCTGCACGTTCCTCGTAAACCTGCTGACGTTCTGATGGCCGGCCCTGCTGCTCCCGTTGCAGATGGGCCGCACGGGACAAGACCTCTTGACGCCCATCTTTGGCGGAAGCAAGTTCAATCTCG
>Ga0075369_10000054_pt1 | contig 29307 bp, 23 predicted proteins | sample EndMethybrTD3034_FD_71400 | JGI IMG/M metagenome (GOLD analysis project Ga0075369, IMG submission 71400) | Populus endosphere microbial communities from Tennessee, USA - Endosphere MetaG P. TD hybrid TD303-4 | ecosystem: Host-associated > Plants > Roots > Endosphere | place: USA: Tennessee...
AATTCCATTATACAACTTTTTATCTCTATTTTTAGAAGTGCCCTTAAGGAAACCTTAAGTATCTAACTATAATCTAATACCTAATTTTTAAATAAAAATTTAGAAGCATTTATGATAACCGATAAAAAAAAAATACCAAAAGAAAAAAGTTTAAACGCAACTTATAATGAAACAAATGAGTGGAGTACTTCAACAACAGTTATTAAATTTACAGTTCAAAATGGAGGTGCTCCAATTACTGATGAACTCCCTGGAAGAGGCATAGTACAGCAGAGAATCGCTGATCAGGAAAAAAAAATACAAAATTATGAACCTAAATCAAATAATAGTTTTAATTCTGTTTCAATAACACCAAGTACTTCTAAAATTTCTATTTCGTCTCAGTCGTCAGCTGAAAAAAATCAAGCAACTCAGCACGTTAACCCAAACAAATCCCAATCTCAAATACCCATATTGAGTCGAAATAATTCAACTTCTTCATTCCGTGACGGTTCGAAAAACGGAAGCTTAAAGCTAATTAGTAGAAGTAACACAGGGGCTTCATTATTTAGTAACAATTCAAGAACTGAAAGCCCTAAAATATTTAAAGTTGATTTAGCAGGAAGATTAGTTATTTTATCAAAAAATCATCCTTTTTTAGAAAAAATTAAATCGGGAAGAAAAAAGATTCCACAAAGTTACAGAGATGCAATCCGTATTGATAATTTAACCGATAATGAAATGGATGATTTAAGTAATAATTATGTTAATAAAACAATCGCAGTCAGTAAACCTAGTTTGAAAGCTTAATTATTAAGATAAAGAAATTTTTAAATATATTCCACTTTATCAATCTCTAGATTAACTAAACCCGCTGGAGTTTGAACATCAACACTATCGCCTTCTTCTTTACCGATGAGTGCACGGGCAATGGGGGAGGCGACCGATATTTTCGAATGTTTGATATCTGCTTCGTCTTCACCCACTATTTGATAAGTTACCTTTTCGTCATTATCAATATTAATAAGATGGATGGTTGATCCAAAAATGACTTTGCCTTGATTGTTGATTTTAGTAACATCAATGATTTGTGCAGTGGCTAATTTAGTTTCAATTTCAGTAATACGGCCTTCGATAAAACCTTGTATTTCTTTCGCGGCATGATATTCGGCATTTTCTTTGAGATCCCCGTGCGCACGCGCTTCAGCAATAGCCGCAATGACTTGTGGTCGTTTCAAGGTTTTTAATTGGTGGAGTTCTTCCTTTAAATGTTCAGCACCGCTGATAGTCATAGGAACTTTTTTCATGATTTCTCTCTAGCTTGCTTATTAGATCTTTCTTCAGCGTCCATACTGAGTCATTGATTATCCGATGATACCTTTTTTAATCCAATTTTTCGAGTTTCAGTTTTGTTTACTGAAAAATTTCCTGACACTTTCAAACCATAAACGGGCTTTAGGGTAGTGATTACCCTTTTGTAATTCTTTTTCAAGCGTATTGACCAGTTCTTTTTGTGCTTTGTTCAGATTAACCGGTGTTTCTACAAAAACACGACAAAGAAGATCGCCTGTTGCACCTGGGCGCCCAGGAACTCCCTTGCCCCGTAAACGTAATACTTTTCCGCTTTGGGTTTCAGGTGGTATATGTAAGTTTACTACACCCGTTAAAGTGGGAATTTGTATATCGCCACCTAATAGCGCAAGCGTCAAGTTAATAGGAACATCGCAATATAAGTGATTGCCTTCCCGTCTAAATAAAGGATGTGGTTTTAGATGAATTTGTACATAGAGATCACCCGCAGAGGCACCACGACTACCCGCTTCTCCTTCGCCGGCTAAACGAATGCGATTGCCTTCGTCTATACCGGCTGGAATTTTCACGGATAAAGTTTTAGTTTCTTGAATTTGACCTTGACCGCGACACTCTGGACAAGGATCAGTAATAATACGACCTTCACCGTGACATTCAGGACAGGTTTGTTGAATGGTGAAAAAACCTTGTTGAATGCGAACTTGTCCTTGCCCTTCACAGGTTTTGCAAATAACGGGTTTAGTACCTTTACGTGCCCCCGATCCTTGGCAGCTTTTACAGGTCACAAGACGTGGAATACGAATTTGTACGGTTGTACCGTGAATCGCGGATTCTAGATCCAATTCCAAGGTATAACGTAAATCGGCACCACGTTGTGCACGCTGGCTTTGTTGTGGACCACCACGATTCCCAAAAATATTACCGAAGACATCACCGATATCACCAAAAACATCATTAAAGTTAAATCCATGTGCTCCTTGTGCGCCACCCATGCCGGCAGCATCTACCCCAGCATGACCAAATTGATTATAAGCGGCACGCTTATTAGGGTCTGATAAAACTTCGTAGGCTTCACTGATTTCTTTGAATTTTTCTTCAGCTTCTTTTGCTGATTTACCTGCAGCAGAATGATGTTTATCAGGATGATATTTCATCGCTAACTTGCGATAAGCTTTTTTTAGTTCGTTCTCATCTGCGTTGCGTGACACGCCCAGTGTTTCATAATAATCAGTTTTTTTTGCCATAAATAGAGAACCAAAGATAGAAAACCCCTTGCGAGTAAATTACATAACAAGGGATTTTGAGATTTTTAATTTTTAATGGATAGATGTTACGATCTAGTGACTAGCCGCAATCTCCAGTCAGTCACTAGAAGACGAATGCTTATTCTTTGTCCTTATCGTTATCTTTTTTATCCTTGTCTTTATCTTTCACTTCTTCGAATACCGCATCAACAACGTCATCTTTGTTGTCTTTAGCACTTTCCTGAGTAGTTTCCGTTTGACTTCCGGCATCGGTCGCTCCAGCTTCTGGTTGTGCGTAAAGGCGATCAGACATTTTGCTAGAAATCTCGGTGAGCTCTTTAAGCTTAGATTCAATCTCTTCTTTATCAGTGCCTTTCAGAGCTTCTTTTAATGAATTTATAGAGCTTTCTAATTGAGCTTTTTCGTCCGCACTGATTTTATCACCGACATCAGATAATGCTTTGCTTGTGGTATGGACTAAACTATCCGCTTGATTACGGATCTGGATAAGTTCATGGAATTTACGATCATCATCAGCGTGTACTTCAGCATCTTTGATCATTTGTTGAATTTCTGCTTCAGATAATCCACTACCGGATTTAATTACAATCTTTTGTTCTTTTCCGGTGGTTTTATTTTTAGCGGATACGTTGATAATACCATTTGCATCAATGTCAAAAGCTACTTCAATCTGTGGTGTACCACGTGGACCAGGTGGAATGTCAGTGAGATCAAAACGACCTAATGTTTTATTCGCCGAAGCCATTTCACGTTCTCCTTGCAGTACATGAATCGTAACGGCAGGTTGGTTATCTTCAGCAGTTGAAAACACTTGGCTTTTCTTTGTGGGTATGGTGGTGTTCCTGTCGATCAATTTAGTCATTACTCCACCTAGGGTTTCTATTCCTAGTGAAAGTGGGGTTACATCGAGTAATAAGACATCTTTGACATCACCGGCTAATACACCTCCTTGAATAGCAGCACCGATAGCGACAGCTTCATCTGGGTTGACATTATGACGCGCATCTTTGCCGAAATAATTTCTAACGACTTCTTGTACTTTAGGCATACGCGTTTGTCCACCAACCAAGATAACTTGTGATATCTCATTGAGAGAAATCTTGGCATCTTTAATCGCATTTTTGCAAGGATCAATTGTACGTTGAATCAAGTCTTCTACCAATGACTCAAGTTTGGCGCGCGTTAATTTAATGTTTAAATGTTTTGGACCATTACTGTCCGCTGTGATAAAAGGAAGATTGATGTCGGTTTCTTGAGCTGAAGAAAGTTCAATTTTCGCTTTTTCAGCGGCTTCTTTTAAACGCTGTAACGCGAGTGGATCGTTATGCAAATCAATACCTTGATCCTTTTTAAATTCATCGGCTAAATAATTGATGATACGTAAGTCGAAATCTTCACCACCGAGAAAGGTATCACCATTGGTAGCGAGCACTTCAAATTGATGTTCACCCTCTATTTCAGCGATTTCAATGATAGAAATATCGAAAGTACCTCCTCCTAAATCATAAACAGCAATCTTTGCATCTCCGCGGTTTTTATCGAGTCCATAGGCAAGTGCAGCAGCGGTGGGTTCATTGATAATCCGTTTAACTTCAAGACCTGCAATGCGACCTGCATCTTTAGTAGCTTGGCGTTGTGAGTCATTGAAGTAGGCGGGGACTGTAATAACCGCTTCCTTAACTTTATATCCTAAGTAGGCTTCAGCATCACTTTTTAATTTTCTTAAGATTTGTGCCGAAACTTCTTGAGGCGATATTTCTTTAGAAGCAACTTTTACTTTCTTACCTTCTTTAGTAGCTTCTGTATAAACTTCTATCCAAGCATCACCATTGGTAGCGCGAACGATTCCGTAAGGTACCATTTTGATGTCTTTTTTTACCTCTGAATCTTCAAATTTCCGACCTATCAAACGTTTTGCTGCATAAACAGTTTCAGTAGGTTTAGTGACAGATTGGCGTTTTGCTGCTTCGCCCACTTTAATCTCTTTAATTTCTTTGCCCTCTTCAAGGTCAAAACTAACAATAGAGGGGGTAGTTCGCCGTCCTTCTTTGTTCTCAATTACCGTGGGTTTACCGCCTTCTATAATAGCCATACAAGAGTTGGTAGTACCTAAATCGATGCCGATTATGGTGTTTCTTGGTGGTTGTGCACTTGCCATAAATTTCTCCGCGTTAAACTAATTCTTTACTAAAATTAATGAAGTTGAAAATGATTGAATTGATTGAAAATTAACAACTCTTATTAAAATTGGGTTGGTGGGTTTGTTTTTCAAGATGCATAATCATGAAGTTTTTTCTTTAGCTTTAGCAACCACAACTAAAGCAGGCCGTATGAGTCTTTCATGAAGTAAGTAGCCCTTTTGAAGTACCCTTATAATAGTGTTAGGGGTTTCATTGCTTTCTTCAGCAAGCATTGCTTCATGAAAATGAGAGTCAAAAGGCTGGCCAGTAGGCTCTATCGTTTTGACACCATTTTTTTCTAATAGGCTTTGTAATTGTTTGAGTGTAAGTTGGATCCCTGATAAAGCGGCATCCTGCTCTTCAGACTTAGCATGAAAGAGGGCTGTTTCTAAACTATCTTTTACTGGCAGTAATTCTTTAATAAATTTTTCCAATGAAAATTTATAGGCATTTTCAATGTCACGTTTAGTACGGCGTTGAATATTGTCCATTTCAGCCAATTGGTAAATTTTTTGTTCCTCAAGTTTAGCAAGTTGGCTTTTAGAATCATCAAGTTGTTTTTCCGTCGCCAGTAACTGTGCTTCTAGGGTTTCATAAGAAGGATGAGTTAATTGTTTCTCCTGATCGGGTTTTTCCTTTTCTGCAGGAGATGTTTTTTCCTCATTAGAAGACTTAGAAGTATCTTGCTTTGCTGCAATATTGAGCTTTTCCCAAGTGGATTTTTTAGATGGTTTTTTTTCAGTCATTTCTGACAGGCTCCCATTTTTTAAAGAAAGAGATAACTACTCTATATTAGGATAGAGGTACATGCATAAATAATGGAGACTCGAATGCTTGGATTCAAGAGTTTGGGCTCTTGTGGGATAAAAAATTTAATCCGGTCTAATATACTAGTATTCGGGTTGACTAGCTGAATAGTTTCGACCAGGATATCGCCAATCTTTAAAAATGTATGAATAAAGTTATGAGCAAAATTTTTACAACCATTGGTTTGATCGGCAGACAAGGAATGAAGGATGTCAGTGATACACTCATCGCTGTATTAGATTATTTGCAATCACATCAATATGAAGTTTTGGTGGAAGAAGAAACTGCACGTAATTTTAAAAATCGCCAATTTATTTCATGCAAACGCGACGAATTAGCACAAAAAGTTGATTTGCTGATTGTAGTAGGAGGTGATGGGAGTCTTATCAATGCAGCACATAGTGCCGTAAAACATAATACACCAGTGTTAGGAGTCAATCGTGGTCGTCTCGGTTTTCTTACTGATATTCATCCCCAAGATTTAGAAAAAAAGATGGGTGAAGTATTAAATGGCAATTACGAAGAGGAAAGCCGTTTTTTATTAAATACCACGATAGCTATGCAATTAGATCAGCAGCAAGCAGGGATTGCTTTAAATGAAGTTGTATTAATGCCAGGCAATGTGGCGCGCATGATCGAGTTTTCTATTATGATTGATGACCAATTTGTTTGTGCTCAGCAAGCGGATGGTTTAATAGTAGCAACACCAACCGGTTCAACCGCTTATGCTTTATCGGGTGGCGGGCCGATTTTATACCCACAACTTGAAGCTATTGTACTTGTCCCGATGTTTCCACATACGCTAAGCGCAAGACCAATTGTTGTTTCGTCAAAAAGTCGTATTGTAATTCATGTTGATACACACAGTACGGCTGCACCTTGGTTAAGCTGCGATGGTCAAGAGAGAATTTCAGTACCTATAGGTGCTAACATTAGCATTCAAAAGAACGCTAAATCACTCAAATTAATTCATCCTTTAGATTATAATTATTATGAAACATTACGTACCAAGTTACATTGGCATAAACATAATCATACTAAATAATTAAAATTTAAAATTGTTCATAGTATTTCTGCATATATCATTTTATTTATAAGTCAATATTTTTTAATTGAAAATTTTTATAATTTTCTGTATTCTTTTGCGAATTAAAAATAATAATAAGAATAAATTTTATGCCTAATTTAACCCTGCCTGTCTATGAGAACGAATTAGAAAAGCTTGAGGTTTATCCTAATCTAAAAGCCGCTAAAGATTGGTTAAAAGAATGCGAAGATACTAGTGGTACAACTATTTTGATCCCATTTAAAGAAGATAATAAAATACGTTTTTTAAAACCAAGCCATTTTAATAGCTTTTTGGATGAAAATGGGCAGGATCAGGATAAAGTATCTAACAAAAATATCCGAATTATAGGTGCAATGAATGATGTTCATATACATGGGTTTTTCAAAAAAATTAAGGCAGCATTGGAAAAAAATCGCGTACCCCATTTGAATGATTTAGAAGAAGACGAGCTCAGTCTAGCAGAACATGGTTTTATTATTATTTATGAAAAAGGAGGGCATAAAGTAGGGCATCAATTTGCTCAACTTTTTCAGGAAGAAAAGCAAAACTTACTTAAAAAAATTGAAGAAGCACAAAAAAATAATGAACCGCATATTAACCCAACTGAATTTTTAGAAAAAATTTCTAAACTGGCTTTGGGTTTAGATATTAAACAAGGAATGACCTATTTTGTTACTACTGATAAAGAGGGTATTCAGCATGTCTATCGGCATACTTTTAAACAGGACCCCACTAATGATAAAGTTAATCAACTTTTACAGAAAGAGAAAGAGAAACATGGGTCTAAAGAAGTTGTTATAGATGAACATAAATTTCAAAATCATCATATAATTCAATTTTTAAAGGATTGGTGTAAATGGACTATTTTTTCAGCCATAACCGCTATTGGAGCGGGATTAACACTTGGATTTTTTATAGCGCCACCCATAGGGACTATTGCGGCCGCTTTAGTATCAGTAATAACTTTTGTTGGCGTCAGTGGTTATGGTTTTTATAGAGCTGACAAAAATAATCCTACAACTACGGAGTTTGGAGAATTTGAGGTCGAATCTCAAAGTATTTTTTATCGTTTAAAACAACTATTTAATAGAATACCAAGCCTTTTTAGTAAAAAAATAGTTACTACTTTAGCATCGCCTGTTGTGGCTAACGATAATCATATTAAAACAGAAGAACTTAAGATAAAAAATGTTGCGCAAAATCAAAATTTAAGTACTAATCAATTTTTTTCTAAAGTGGAAAAAGACAACTCTGACAATGTTTCTTCTTCTTCATTTAGAATGGGGGTATCTAATTGATCTTTGTGCAATTGCAAAAAGCTAGTTTACAAGGTTAGTATACGCAAAGAAAATAACAAGGAAGTTTATGTTATTGAGTCGATTAGACCATCAAAAAGGTACGCGGAAAATATTAGTTGATTTGCTTTTTAAAAAAGGCTACTGCTTATGTATTCCTGATCCAAACTTGATTAAGTCAAAGTTTGAACTGGTTCCATCCAGCTGGATCCAAAGACTTCTGTTACATAAAAATACACTTGAACTTTCAATAATTCCCATGTTCATGCTTATTTTTATAAAAAATAAAAGTTTAACTACCGATCAAAGTAAACGCTTACTTGAATTAATTCATGTATTATTGTCGCAAGCTGAATTCGATACCATTGAAGAGATATTCTTTGAAAATCACTTCAAGCAGATGGCTTGGGTTTATTATTTGTTAAGTGAGCTAATAAAATTTACACGAGATGATTTTGTCACTTCTGATGAAAATAGCAAAAGAATTATGTCAATGGCAGCAAGCATACAGCTATTTTTGGATAAGGCCAATATTCTTACCTTAACTCAATTAGTTTTAAATACTGAAAACATTGGTTTTAACGTAATTCAGAAACTCGATAGTATTGACTATAATACTTTACATCCCATCCAAGTGATATATTTAGGAGATATTAGAAAAAAAATAATTTCTAAAACCAATTTTGGCATATTACACCCTCAAGAACTTGTTAAATTGAAAAATTTGCAGGAAGAATTAGGAGAACATTTTTTTTCGAGAAATAAAATAATAGAATTTTGTAGACACATAAGTGTAAGTGCCCGTTGTGTTTTTTTTAACAGAATTAATTCTCCAAACCGAATCCATCAAGAGGATGAAATTCCTCTCGGTAAAAACACTGATTTGCTTAGTTCCGAGTATGCTAGACTGGCCAATTATTCGACAGTGAGTAGGTAAGAGGAATCTAATTATGCGTAAGCAGTATATCGTTGGCAATTGGAAGATGCACGGAAATAAAACTTCTGTTGCTGAATTATTAAATAAAATTGTTGATTTTGAACAAAAAGAACAATCCAATGTAAATATAGTTGTGTGCCCATCGTATGTTTTTCTTAATCAAACCCAGATGTTGTTAAGCAAAACCAAGTTGCAATGGGGCGGCCAAAATATGGCTGCTGAATCCGAAGGTCCTTACACAGGAGAGATATCAGCATCGATGTTAACTGAATTTGGTTGTCAATATGTATTGTTAGGTCATTCAGAGCGACGCCAATTATATGGGGAGACAGATGCACAAATCGCAAAGAAATTTAGCTTAGCCATAAGAACGGGTCTTACTCCAATTCTTTGCATAGGTGAAACCTTAGCTGAACGTCAAGCAAATCGGACCTATACCGTATTGCAGATGCAATTAGAAAAAATTATAGATTACGGATGTGATGTTTTAAAACAAGCTATTATTGCCTACGAGCCCGTTTGGGCTATTGGCACAGGATTTTCTGCCCAACCTCAGCAAGCCCAGGAAATACATCAATTTTTACGCGAACAACTTAATTTTTTGGGTTCGGATCTTGCGCAAGAATTACCTATCCTGTATGGTGGCAGCGTTAAAGCTAGCAATGCTGAAGCTTTGTTTCAAATGCCAGATGTTGATGGTGGATTGATTGGCGGTGCTTCGTTAGATGCTGCAGAGTTTTTGCGCATTTATGAAACACTTGCTTCAATAGCAGGCTATTAGGGTTTAATTTTTAGTATTTTTATATAATATGCTACAACAGTTTTTAGTTTTAATGCACGTTATTATTTCGATAGCATTGATTGCTTTAGTTCTAATACAACAAGGTAAAGGCGCCGAATTAGGTGCGACTTTTGGAAGCGCTGCATCACAGACAGTCTTTGGAAGTCAAGGATCGGGTTCTTTTTTACTTAAATTAACCGGTTTACTTGCATTATTATTTTTTATTACTAGCCTTAGTTTAGGATATTTAGCGGGACATACCACTAGACAGGATCCTATTCAAAATTTAGCCAACTTGGCTCTGCAATCATCATCTAAAGTTAATAAAACGAATAATGCAGAGAAAAATTTATCTTTGAATAAAAATACAGGAAAAACAAATATCGACCATCAACAATCTTATCCTTTACCGTCTGAATTTCCTTAATATGTTCGTATTTATTGCCGAAATGGTGGAATTGGTAGACACGCCGTCTTGAGGGGGCGGTGGCGCAAGCTGTGCCGGTTCGAGTCCGGCTTTCGGCACCAACAATTTTAAAAATTGAATTCGCCAATAGTTTTATTTTTACTTAAAAACGTTTTTATTTCTTTTTTTCAGGTAATACAGATGAATGATGGGATGAGATCAGCCATTTGTGTCCATCCCATCGATACGTAAATGTATAACGGGCGTGAACTTTTTTTCCATCTTTTAATGTGAATGTATATAAACCTGTATCAATAGCTTTATTACATCCGATTTTTATTGTGCGTGAATCAATTTTACCGACGGGGTGTTTTGTTAAAAAATCTTTAAAATAGTCAATCCGTTCTGCGCTATTTACTCTGGGTTTGTTGGATATAGTTGCCAATAATATGGCATTATCCGAATAATTAGCATTAACTTTAACTGGGTTTCTGGTTTTAAGAGAGTTGTTCCAGCGATCGAATAGTGCAGCAATCTCTTGTGGGTTAGTTTTAACACAAGCTACGTGATGACTAGAGCTCATTGCCATAATAATCGGCGGGGTTAATAAGCTGCCTAATAAAAAAGCTGTAATAACCGATTTTTTACGCATAAGAAAAATCCTTAAAAAATTAGACTAATAATATAATAGTAGGCTAGTTATTTGATGTCTGCAATTAAATTAACTATCTCTAAGTAATTCATTAATCGCAACTTTGCTTCGTGTTCGGTCGTCAATTTGTTTGATAATAATGGCGCAATTAAGATGGCAATGTCCGGTTTTAGATGGCAGACTTCCAGCAAGAACGACTGAGCCTTTAGGAACCCGTCCGTAAATAATTTCTTCCGTTTTGCGATTATAAATCGGCGTGTTACTTCCTATAAACACACCCATACCAATAACACTATTTTCTTCAACCACGACACCTTCTACGATTTCAGAACGTGCACCAATAAAACAATGATCTTCAATAATAGTTGGTTTGGCTTGTAATGGTTCTAATACTCCACCAATGCCTACTCCACCTGATAAGTGCACCTGTTTACCAATCTGTGCACAGGAACCTACGGTTGCCCAAGTATCTATCATGCTACCTTCATCAATGTAAGCACCTATGTTAACGAATGAAGGCATGAGAATAGTATTTTTACCAATATAGGATCCTTGCCGGACACACGCATTAGGTACGACACGGAGACCTTGTTGTTGAAATTGCGGTTTATCATAATGAGAGAATTTGGGTGGGATTTTATCGAAGTAATGTGTATAACCCGCACTAAATAATTCATTCTGATTGATACGAAAAGATAGTAAAATTGCCTCTTTTACCCAGACATGGACTAACCATTGATTATTTTGTTTTTCAGCGACTCGCAGCTCTCCTTTATCGAGTAGTTGTATAACTTCTAAAATCGCTGATTGACTTGTATCGTCAATAGTTTCAGGATTAACCCCTTTTATATTTTGATAAGCTTTTCCGATAATCGTTTTTAATGGTGTCATAGGTGAGAGACTCTTTGAATTTAAATAAAATAATTACTCACTTGAAGTAACTGTTTTGGTTTTAATTTCTGGTTCATTAGCTTTATCAGGACTGGATTTGGAATGGTAAATGAAAGTATAGACTACTGGCAAAATAAATAAGGTAAAAAGTGTACCGATAGACATTCCCCCTAAAATAACCCAACCCAATTGATTGCGTGCATGGGCGCCTGGACCGTTCGCTAATGTCAATGGCACGGCCGCCAACAACATAGTTGTTGTGGTCATGAAAATAGGACGTAAACGTAATGCAGAGGCTTCGACGATAGCTTGTTGCGCAGAAACATGTCGATGTTTTTGTAATTGTCTGGCAAATTCTACAATTAAAATACCATGCTTAGTAATGAGTCCAATTAAAGTAATTAATCCAATTTGTGTATAAATATTTAAACTTCCATCGGTACAATGCAGTGCAAATAAAGCTCCGGTTAGCGATAAAGGTACGGTTATTAGGATAATAAAAGCTGCGCGAAAGCTTTCAAATTGAGCAGTTAGGATTAGAAAAATAAATAATAATGCAAACAAAAAGGTTTGCTGCATACTATTTCCCGCTTGAAAAAATTGACGTGTTTCTCCTGAAAAATCAATTTGAATATTTCGAGGAAGAATTTTATCCGCCATGTGGGTTAAATAATGGACTGCCTGACCGATGGTATAACCTGGAGCAAGATTAGCACTAAAAGTAACGGAACGTAATTGTTGAAAATGATTGAGGCTTAAGGCGGTAAATGAATTTTTTATATTGGTGAAGTTAGCTAAAGGAATCAGTTTGTTATTTTGTCCACGTACATTAATGAGCTTTAGTTGTTGATCGGTACTCATAAAATTTCTATATAATTGTGGGATTACCTGGTAACTACGACCACCCCAGTTTACAAGACTTGCCTGTGGTGTACCAATAAGTATATTCAAACTATTTGCTATGTCACTCATGGGAATACCTAATGAATTGGCTTTATCTCTATCAATATTGAGTTGGATTTGTCCAGCATCCATTTTGAGATCGGATTGTAGACCTAAAATACGCGGATTATTTTTTGTAATGGCTAATTGTAATTTATTGCTTAACTGATTCAAGGTGTCATAGCTATCGGTACTCTTAAGAACGAACATCAAGGGTGCATGGCCCGTTGCGCCAGGTAAGGGATGAGGACTAAATGAAAAGGCTTGTAGACCCGTGATTCCCCAAAGATGCTTATATAAAGTTTGAATAATATCGGTGCTAGATTTATTTCGCTCTTGCCAAGGCTTTAAAATTAAAAAAGAGAGCGCATTATTAGTGATAGGATTTCCTATTAAGCTAATAAAAGTATCTATCTCGGGCATGGATTTATAGATAGCTTGAATTTTAGCCATATACTTTTCCATATAGGCTAGATTAGCAGACGTAGGGCCAGTTACAGCAGTTATGAGAAAACCTTGATCTTCTTGCGGAGCTAACTCATCAGGTAAGATTTTAAATAATCCGAGACAAGCTAAATAAATTATTACACCGATACTTAATATTATTTTTCGATGTGTTATTGCTAAAAGTAAATATTTTTTATAAGTGGCTATCATGACATTAAAAAAAAACTCGACTTTTAGGCTGAAACGAGAGGCTTGCAGCTCATGTTTTAAAAGTTTAGCGCACATCATTGGTGAAAGTATTAAAGCAATAAAGCCTGAAATGATCACTGCAGAGGTTAAAGTGAACGCAAACTCACGAAATAATAAACCGCTCATGTCGTTGATAAAGCCGATGGGCGCATAAACAGCAGCTAAGGTTAATGTCATAGCGACGATAGCAAATCCAATTTCCTTAGTGCCGATAATGGCTGCATTTTCTGGTGTTTTTCCTAAATGGATATGACGATGAATATTCTCCAATACAACGATTGCATCATCGACGACTAAACCAATACCTAAAACCCAGGCTAAGAAAGTTAATACATTTAATGTATAACCTAGAATTAACATAACGACGCAGACGCCCATTAATGATAAAGGAATAGTGACTAAAGGAATTAAACCCGCACGAAAATTAGCAAGAAATAAAAACATGATGACAAATACAAATAAACAGGCCTCAAAAATAGTTTGTTTGACATCATGTAAGGATGCAGCAATAAATTTTGACGAATTCCATACTAAATGAATTTTTATATCAGCAGGAGCTGTTTTTTCTAATTCAGGTAATAGCGCTAAGACTGCTTTGGAAACATCTAAAGGATTAGCTGTACTAAGGGGTACAATACCCATAATGACAGATTGTTTATTTCCATTAATAGTAGCACTAGTTTCATCGGACTCAACGCCAAGAACAGCTTGTCCCACATCGGACAAACGCACTAAATAATTATTTTGTTTCCGAATAACTAAATTATTTAATTCTGCTGCGGTATGTATATCCGTATTGGTATTGATACTAATGATTTGATTTGTAGTAATCAGTGACCCAGAGGCTGATTGAATATTATTTTGTTTTAGGGCCGCCATAATGTCGCTAGCAGTGATTTGGTGAGCAGTCATTTTTATTGGATCAAGCCAGATTCGCAGCGCATAATTATTATCACCAAATATTTGCGCTTGGCTAACTCCAGGAATAGTTTGTAATTGTGGTTGGATAACTCGCACCAGGTAGTCAGTAATTGCAGGAAGACTTAATCTATGACTAGTAAATGAAATGAAAAGTGTTGGATCGGCCTCTGGATCTTTGGTATTAATAACGGGGTCTAATACTGCTTTAGGCAATTGCTTGCGTACTGAAGCGATCGCATTACTGACATTAGTCATTGCTTTAGTCAGATCATAACCAAGCTTAAATTGTAAGGTGATTTGACTTGTACTTTGTTTGCTAGAAGAATGCATAATATCTACCCCTTCAATACCGCCCAAAGCATTTTCTAAAGGGGTAGTAACGAAGCTTTCCATTAATTGAGCAGGTGCACCAGGATAAGTGGTTTGTATGTTTATGACAGAAGGGGATATGGAAGGGTATAAACGTATGGGTAATGATAAAAATGCCTTAACACCGACTAGTAAAATGAACAAACTTAAAACGATACTTAATATGGGTTTGCGGATGAACAGTTCAGTGAATTGCATGAGTCTATCTCTTAACTATTACGACTGAATTAGTTTGTACTTTAAAACCACCGACACTAATAATTTGGTCGCCTGCATGAATACCTGAACTTAAACCTATTTTTCCATTTTGATGAAAGCGAATAATGACCGGGGTTTTAATCGCTCTTTGGTTAATGATGCGATAAACGTAATTGCCATTTTGATCACTATTGACTGCAGTTTCTGGAACGATAATTAAGGTTTCTGGAGGACCTAAATTGATGTTGATATCGACAAATTCACCCGGTAATAATTCTTTTTTTGGGTTATTAAGACCTGCTCGCACACTTAAGCTGCGCGTATCGTTATCGATCTGTGAATCAAAGGCATAAATAGTGCCAACAAAAATTTTATCTGGATAAGCATTCGAATGAATAAATACTTTACTACCTAAAGTGATTTTATTGGCTGCGGTTCCAGGAATGTTAAAATCAACTCGCAATGGGTTGATAGCTTCTAAATTAACGATAGGTTTATTCGGATCGATGATGTCCCCTAAGTTGACCATGCGCAGTCCTAGTTGGCCACTAAAAGGTGCACGTATGAGCGTTTGGTCGAGTGCGGCTGCAATTTGTGCTTGCTTGGCAAGATTAGCATGATAACTCGCTGCAACTTTATCTAGATCCGCTTTTGCAAACACCTTTTTTTTAAAAAGGGTTAAACCACGTGCATAATCGGCTTGGCTGAGTTGAGTTTCGGCCTGCGCTGCCTCTAACTGGGCTTTTAAAATAGCTGGATTAAGTTGTACTAAGGGGGCTCCCGTTTTAACGTTATCACCCGATCGGAAATAAATAGCACTAATTCGGCCCGTGGTTTCGGATTTAATAACTACACTCTGGCTTGCCGATAAACTTCCAACAGCCCGAAGTGTGTCTTGCCAAAATTGTGAGCGAGCTTGAGTTGCTTCAACCAATGTAGGAGGGGTTAGAGCAGTGTTTTTTTTACTATCTAATACTAGACAAATAGTACTAGCGGCAATTAAGCCAAATAGAAATAGATAGCCAACTAAGCGTTTTAACATATTATTATCTTTTTTTGACGCTTTTATTTACGGAATATGCAGAGTTAAAGACTATAGAGACTTAATAACTTGAAATCAACTAAGGCATACTAAATTATGCAAGTAAAGGGACACATTAGAGTTACTATTTTTCTAAAAGCTAGATCAAATCTTGCTCTTCACCACGTTTAGTAAATACTTCGTAACCGGTTTCTGTGACAAGTAGTGTATGTTCCCATTGCGCGGATAAGCTATGATCTTTTGTTACCACCGTCCATTGATCAGGCATGAGTTTAGTAAAACGTTTACCCGCATTGATCATAGGTTCAATAGTGAAAGTCATACCCGGGACCAATTGAACACCAGTGCCGGCTTGACCATAGTGCAGGACTTGCAGATCTTCATGAAAGAGTCGACCAATGCCATGGCCACAATATTCACGTACCACAGAAAAGCCTTCTGACTCGGCATATTGTTGTATACAGGCACCAATATCACCCAGATAAGTACCCGGTTTAACTAGGCGTATTGCTTTGTATAAGCACTCTTGAGTTATTTTAGATAAACGTTGCGCTAATATCGAAGGCTTACCTACAAAAAACATTTTACTGGTATCGCCATGATAACCGTCTTTAATAACAGTAATATCAATATTAATGAGATCCCCGTCTTTTAATAGTCGTTCGCTAGGAATACCATGACAGACTTGATGATTGATAGAAGTACAAATTGATTTCGGAAAACCCCGATAATTTAAAGGGGCAGGAATTGCACCTTGTTCATTAACGATATAATCATGGCAGATTTTATCGAGCTGATTGGTGGTAACACCCAATTTCACATGGGGTTCGATCATTTCTAGAACTTCTGCAGCGAGCTGACCTGCGATGCGCATTTTCTCAATCTCTGCGGCCGTTTTTATAATAATAGGGGACATAGTTAATTAAACTCTTCAAAGTTATTAGCTTATTTGGCCATGGCAATGTTTATATTTTTTTCCTGAGCCACAAGGACAAGGATCATTGCGGCCGGTTTTATTTGAATTTCGTTGTGTACTAAGATGCGCAGCTGCAGTTTCATTAGTTAACAGAGTTTCATCCGCTGCCAGTAAATCTTGATGTTGATAATCAAGTAATTGTGGCATTTGTTGACGTCGTTGTTCTTCTAAACGTTCTGCATCTTCAGGCGCTCTTATTTGCAGGCAACTAAGTAAGCTAATGACTTGATATTTTAGCTGATCTAAAAGTTCAGCAAATAACATAAAGGATTCGCGCTTGTATTCTTGCTTGGGATTTTTTTGCGCATAGCCACGCAAATGTATTCCTTGGCGTAAATGATCCATTGCAGCTAAATGATCTTTCCATAAAGTATCAAGTGTTTGTAGCATCAAACTTTTTTCAACTTGATGTAATGTCGCTGAACCAAATAATTTTTCTTTCTCAGCATAAGAGTTTTCAGCAGCGAGTAATATTTTTTCGCGAAGATTTTCTTCCAGACAATTAGGATCTTTTAACCAAGTATCTAGTGGTAAATCTAGACAAAAATCTTGTTTCAATTGATTCTTTAGGCCAGGTATATCCCATTGCTCTTCTAAACTTTGTGGAGGGATATAATGCTCAATAGCACTATAGATGACATCAGCCCAGAGATTATTAATGACAGGAGAAATATCTTCTGTAGCTAATAATTCATTACGTTGTTCATAAATTACTTTACGTTGTTCGTTTGCAACATTATCAAATTCTAATAATTGCTTGCGCACATCAAAATTACGACCCTCAACTTTACGTTGCGCATTTTCAATAGCACGTGTTATCCAGCGATGTTCAATGGCTTCACCGGGCTGCATGCCAATCTTTTGCATAATCATGGCTACTCGATCCGATGCAAAAATCCGCATTAAATTATCTTGTAATGATAAATAAAAACGTGAAGAGCCGGGATCACCTTGTCGTCCTGAGCGACCACGTAATTGATTATCGATGCGGCGTGATTCATGACGTTCACTACCGAGGATATGTAGACCTCCCGCGGCAATGACTTCATCATGCCTTTTTTGCCAATTAAGTTTATGTTGCGCAATTTCTTCCGCGGAGCTCTCAATCGGCAGAGCAGCAAGCTCGGCTTTTAAATTACCACCTAAGACAATGTCTGTTCCTCGTCCGGCCATGTTGGTGGCAATCGTTACCGTTCCAGGCCGGCCGGCTTCGGCAATAATTTGTGCTTCTTTTTCGTGAAATTTAGCATTCAGTACTTGATGCGGAATGTTTTCTTTTTCTAGTAGTTGCGACAAATATTCCGATGTCTCAATCGATGCGGTACCGACTAATACCGGTTGCTTACGTGCTTGACAGGCTTTAATATCGTTAATGATCGCATTAAATTTTTCATCTTTAGTCAGATAAATTTGATCGGCTAAATCTGAACGAGAAACAGGCAAGTGCGTGGGAATAACAACCACTTCTAAATTATAAATTTGTTGAAATTCATACGCTTCAGTATCGGCCGTGCCAGTCATCCCGGCTAGTTTATGATACAAGCGGAAATAATTTTGAAACGTGATCGAAGCTAAAGTTTGATTTTCGTTTTGGATATGGGCTTTTTCTTTTGCTTCAACGGCTTGATGTAAACCATCTGACCAGCGCCGACCTGACATTAAACGGCCAGTATGTTCATCAACAATAATAACTTGATTATTTTGCACAATATAATCAATATCACGTTGGAATAAATAATGGGCACGTAAAGCCGCATAAACATGATGCATCAAACCAATATTTGTCAGATGATATAAATTTTCGCCTGGATTTAATAAGCCTTGTTTAACTAATAACTCTTCTAATTTTTGATGTCCTTCTTCGGTTAAGTAGGCTTGTTTGGCTTTTTCATCGAGATAAAAATCACCAGGACCATCCTCTTCTTTTCTTAAAACGAGTTTAGGTATAATTTGATTGATTTTGATGTAAAGTTCAGAGCTTTCTTCACTGGCACCGGAAATGATTAATGGAGTACGTGCTTCATCAATCAAGATGGAATCCACTTCATCAACAATAGCAAAATTTAAAATGCGTTGGGATTTTTCTGCCAATGAAAAAGCCATATTATCGCGTAGATAATCAAAGCCAAATTCATTATTAGTACCATAAGTAATATCCGCAGCATATGCCGCTTGACGTTCAGCTAATGGAAGATCAGAAACAATCACGCCCGTCGTTAACCCTAAAAAGTCATAAACAGGTTTCATCCATTCTGCATCGCGTTTGGCAAGATAATCGTTGACAGTAACAATGTGTACACCTAAACCACTTAACGCATTCAGGTAAGCAGGTAAGGTAGCGACTAAAGTTTTACCTTCTCCGGTACGCATTTCAGCAATTTTACCATTATGTAAAACCATTCCACCAATTAATTGTACGTCGAAATGACGCAAACCTAACATACGAGTACTTGCTTCGCGCACCACTGCAAATGCTTCGATTAACAATTCGTCTAAAGAGCAGCCATCTTGTAGGCGAGCTTTAAATTCTGATGTTTTTGCTTGTAATTGTGAATCAGATAAGCCTTGCATGCTGGGTTCTAGCGCATTAATGTCAACAACGGTTTTTTCAAATTGTTTTAGCAGTCGTTGATTACGGCTAGGAATAAATTTACTTAACAGCTTAGAAATCATAAATATAAAAAGTCTCAGTGTGCTTTACTCAACAAAAGCCCAGAAAATGTGCTCACTGTACTAAAAAGTCAGTGATAGTGCTAGTCGTTGTTCAACTACAGATAAGATAGTGGCTGCATCTAAATCAACTTCTGCAAGCAATATATTGGGGTCACCGTGTTCAATAAATCGATCCGGTAGCCCTAAGATCAATACATCACAAGCAATTCCTTGTTGGTGTAAAAATTCACTTACTGCTGATCCTGCACCACCCACCTTAACATTTTCTTCTAAACTGACCAATAAGCCATGAGTTTTTGCCAGATTTCGCAACAGTTTTTCGTCTAAAGGTTTGACGAAACGCATATTGACCACAGTGGCGTCCAATGACTCACCGACACTGAGAGCGGGTTGTAGCATTGAGCCAAACGCCAGTAATGCAATTGAGTGCCCCTTACGACGGAGTTCCGCTTTACCGATAGGTATACATGACATTTCTTTTTCAACTGAGGTACCTACTCCTGCGCCGCGGGGATAGCGTACTACACAAGGTGTTGTGAGTTGAAAACCAGTAAATAGCATTTGTCTTAATTCGTTTTCATTACTCGGTGTCATGATCGTCAGATTTGGAATACAACGCAGATAGGATAGATCAAAGCAACCATGATGCGTAGCGCCATCTCCACCGACGATTCCGGATCTATCTAAAGCAAACAATACGGGGAGATTTTGTAGTGCAACATCATGTATCAGTTGATCATAAGCACGTTGTAAAAAGGTAGAATAGATGGCGACGATTGGTTTTTGACCTGCGCAGGCTAGACCTGCTGCGAAAGTAACTGCATGTTGTTCCGCGATGCCGACGTCAAAATAACGGTCCGGATAGCGTTCGGAAAACTCTATTAGGTCAGATCCTTCGCGCATTGCCGGTGTAATTGCGATTACACGTTCATCGATAGCGGCTATATCACAAATCCATTCTCCAAAAATATTTGCGTAAGTTTTAGGTTTGGGTTTATCCAGATTAGAGAGTAAAACAGGTGCTAAAAAATGTGGATTGACGGCATGATAAGCAATCGGGTTTTGTTCAGCAGCGACATAACCTTTGCCTTTGGTTGTAATAACATGAACAAGTTGTGGCCCGGCTAATTGACTTAAATTACTTAAAGTATTCATTAATAAAGGTAAGTCATGGCCATCAATCGGACCAATATAATTAAAACCTAATTCTTCAAATAAAGTACCTGGAACTAGCATCCCTTTAACATGTTCTTCAGTACGTTTAGCAAGTTTACGTACACTAGGAATAGATTCCAGGATTCTTTTACTGCCTTCTCTAACACTTGAATAAAGTTTACTGGATAATATGCGGGCAAAATAATTAGATAAAGCGCCGACATTATTGGAAATTGACATATCGTTATCATTAAGTACGACTAAAAGATCAGCATGAATATCCCCTGCGTGGTTTAAAGCTTCAAAAGCCATGCCCGCAGTCATCGCACCATCGCCTATAACTGCAATCGTTTTTTGGCCAGTATTATTTTTTTTTGCTGCGACACTAAATCCCAATGCGGCACTAATGGAAGTACTCGAGTGACCGACTCCAAAACTATCGAATGAGCTTTCTTCGCGGGAAGGAAAGGGCGCTAGACCATGAGTTTTTCGAATGCTACATAGTTGATCACGTCGACCGGTAATAATTTTATGTGCATAAGCCTGATGGCCAACATCCCAAATAATATGATCATGTGGCGTATTAAACACATAATGCAAAGCAATGGTTAATTCTACAGTTCCTAAGTTAGCCGCAAAGTGACCTCCACATTGATCCAGTGTTTGAATAAGAAATGCTCTGAGCTCAGTGGATAATTGCGGCAGTTGCGTAGGGGTGAGTTTACGCAACTGCATGGGAGAATTAATCTGTTCTAATAAAGAGCATGTGATATTTTTAAATTCCATGTAGTTTATAGGAGAAAATTATCCTGATGTTTGTTGAGGGTTATTAATATTTTGTATTTGAGTTTGTAATTGGGTACGAATTTGTCCATTAAACTCTAAAACCAAAACAGACATAGTAGCGAGTAAACGCTCTAATGTCATCCGGATTTGATAACTTTCAGCTAAATTTTCCGCTAATAACTCAACTTGTTGGCGTTGTAAAGTAGCGGGATTTTCATTAATCAAATCATTTTTATACCAGTTCTTATCCAGAATTCGGCGTGTTGTCATTATATTTTCTAATTTTAGTAAACTGATGGGGCCCGATGTTTGGCCACTTAATGTTGCCAGTGAAGAGCGCACGGCAGAATCTGCTTTGCTAGGATCGATGGGTTGCCTTTCTGCATAAAGTTGATAAAGATTACTGAGTGCCATAGCTTGCGTGGCTAAATAACTACGCAAAGATGCAAGATAGGTTTGAGTTTGTTTTTTTTGCAGTTCATATTTCAGATTATTTTCTTTATCTCCCGATAAATTTGCAACCAATTGATTGAAATTTATGGTGTTAATAGGCATTAAAGAACCACTTAAAGCGTTAATCACATTTTTAGCCGCTGCTGCTTCAGTATCATTATAGCTAATAGGTTGGAGTAAACTATTGATATCAATCGAGCTTAAAGGATTTTTTTCTAGGGCAGAGTTAATCTTTGTATTAGGATCCCAAAGAAAAGCTAATACATTATTGTCCTTATCATTTAAATTAGCCGTTTGGCTAAGTAGCTGCTGTGTTAAAGGGCTAACTAAAGGAGAGCTACCATATAATAAATAAGCCGCTTGAGCATTGTTAATGGCAATCGTTAAACTATCATTTTCAGGAGCGGTATTCATTAGATTCTTTGAGATAGCTGTGCTACCGTAGCCTGCAACTAAATTTTTTATCCCTTTTTCTATTGCTTCTTCGGTAAGATTAGGCGTAGGAACTGGGCCTATATTGGCATAGCTAGGTAAAGTACATAAGCTGCTTGTCGCTATAAGAATACTTAAGAGACATCCCTTTAATTTTTTTATTTTTAGGTGAGACATAATAGTATCCTCATCGTTGAAAGTAAGATTTATTAAAAATTAGCCCTATCATGGATTTTTTGCATGAGAAGGTATAAAAATATTGGGTGGACTAGGAGTTCCTGTATTTGTTGACGAAGGGCTTGGCGGTGTCGGCCCAGGAATCGCTGCATTTGCATAAGGATTTACTTTAGCATTTTTTTCCCAAATATTAGGCGGTTGTTTTGCCCAAGGATTCGGTTGCAACCAAGGATTTTTATTGGGTGGATTGCTTGTGTTTACAGATTTATCTAAGGGGGTAAAGGCTTTATCGTTATTTGAACGAGGTTTCGACGTCGTTGCGGATGTTTCAGGTGCTGGTGGGGGGTTGTTGTTTTGTTTAGAAGAGCTGTCGGTATCGGCATTAGCTTGTAAAGCATCTAGAACTGCTTGCGAAGCATTGGTTTCAGATTGTTTAATTTCATCACGATAGGTCTGCAAGGAGTCACTTTTTGGTGATTCAGAATTAGCATGCGCTAAACCAATGAAGAAACAACTGAAAAAAATTAAAATGCATCGAAATTGCCATGATCTTAGCATATTTATTCACCTTCTAATGCTTTTAAAACTAAGTCCAAACGGCTTTGTGAAAAAACTCTAGCTAATAATCGCAACCGCTCAAAGCTAATATTTCTACGTAAAAATAAACCGGCTTCATCATCTGGACTCTGACTGATTTCTTCGGCGTGCATCAGTAATTTAGCAGCCGAACCTGGTTGAGAGGTGTCTAAAGCTTGAAGGAGGCGCAAAGTACGAGACATACCTAAATGATTGCCTAATCGAATAAACAGCGCCTGTTGGGCAAGCTTATCTAGATCAACTTTATCGATATCATCGAGCGCTTTGCCCAACTCTAAGATGCTTGCTTCAAGTGTGCTGTCACCATCTTTAGTCCAGGATTCAACGCTTTCCATGAAGCAAAGAACCCTATAAATCAAGGGATCTTGATAATGTTTCCAATAGAGATGTGAACCTTTGTGAGTAAGATCAGGCATAAGTATTATATTTTTATTGGTAATATCCTCTGGATCTGAATTTTGTTCGTTTCGCCTCGTTACTGCAAAAGGAAACTTAATTATCCAACTTAATGTGAGTGAAATCAAACAAAATTTATCTCTATAATTGAAATTACCTAGTTTTTCGAGCTATAAGTGTAATGATATTTTTAGCATAAATATCCCAGGTCAGTAAAACATAAATTTGCAAGTTGGATGTAGTCAGGATACTATAGGCTATTAAACCGCGGAGTGATACGTGAGTTTTTTTGGTAACATAAAAAAAATAATTAAGCCAGCTGTTGATGTTCCTAAATGGGTAGATTATCAACAACTGGTTAAAAACAATCGCTCAATTTTTAGTTTTATAAAAAAATTCTTCATCCCTGAACAAGCTAAGATACAGGAATCCTTTGAAGAAGCATTGTCGCGTCTTAAGTTAACGTCTGCTGATTTAATGCAACGCAGGAAAGAATTTTCCCGTTTGATGTGGATATGGATTTTTCTTTTTCTAATTAATATTGCTTATAGCATTTATCTTTTACATCATCATTCTTATCGCGGGTTTTATCCTTGCTTAGGGATAAGCATCATTATTCTAACGCAAGTCTTTCGTTACCACTTTTGGCTATTTCAAATTAAACAGCGCCGTTTAGGCTGTAGTTTTCGTAATTGGTTAAACGGTCAATTTATTGGAAAGAAAAAATAATGAAAAAAATTTTACTAAGCATTTTCCTTTGCTTTTTTCCATCTTTACTGCTCGCGGATGCTATAAGTTTAACACCGCCCGTGAGTGATTTATCGATGTCGTATTTAGCGACTATTTTTGGTGTGGTGGATGGCGTGTTACATGGCACAGGAAGTCAAATTTTAGGAACAATGTTTGGGACGTTTAATTCCATTATATTAGTTATGGCTTCTATAGTATTAAGTTATGTTTTATTTACTTCCATTTTAAATACCTCGCATGAGGGTGAGTTTCTCGGTAAGAAATGGTCGTCAATCTGGATTCCACTGCGAACGGTCGGCGGTATAGGTTTGTTGCTACCGAAGGCTACTGGTTATTCTTTTATACAAATTCTTGTTATGTGGGTAGTAGTACAAGGTGTTGGTGCTGCGGATCAGGTTTGGAACGTCACTTTAAATTATATTAATCATAACGGAACAATAATTGAGCCTGTTCAATCATTGGATCCAAAAAAAGGGGCTAATAATACTTTTTTAATTAACAAAGCGGGTAGTATTTTAAAGTCAGAAGTATGTATGTTGGCTGTACATAATGCTTTAGCTAATCAATATTACAACACTGATCCAAATGAAAAGGTCGTAGTGCCTAATTTTTTAACTACCCTGACTGTAACAGGTAAAGGGCCCGATGGAAAAAATACCGGTCTACCCATTGATTATACAAAAGATATCGGTGGATATTATACTTTTCCTGGAAAATTACCCGGTGCTTTTGCTAGTTTACAAGGGATGTGTGGTATGGTTTCCTGGAATTTTATCGGCAATAAAGCGGATAATGGTCAGGCCAATAACCCAGCTAATTTGAGTGCTAATGATAGTGTAAGTATTGCTATGAGACAAATGACACTGGATTTAGCTGCTCAGGCAAACAGTATTGCTAATACACTATCCCCTCCTTCTACAACACATACACCTGCGCAGAGAATTCAGTTAGATTCGACTAGTTTTGAACCCTTTAAAAATAATTTGGTTGATGCAGGAGAGGATTATTTTGGGATTGTAAAACCTGCTTTACGTTCTTTAGCGGATGATGAAAGTAAAAAATATAAAGACTTTATTAATAATGCAAAAAAATCAGGTTGGATACTGGCCGGTAGCTATTACTACAATATGGCTCGTTTAAATCAAAGTATTAGAAAAAACACAGGAGAGTTTGCAATAACAGATAAAATTTACCCTGAATTTAGTCCTGATTATGATTCAAATACCTTTTCTCAAATCAAAGACGATAATGTTATATATAATCTAAAAAATAACCTGCCAAGCGTAAACGGTGTTATTGATAGTTATATAGCAACAGAAATAACACGAGCAGCTAGCAATAATAATCCTGGTGATGAAGCGGATCCTTCTCTGCCAGAACATCCAGCGAATGTCAATGCAATTGGTAAGGTAGTATCTGCTATTTTAGATACGATATTTCCTCGAGTGCAGGATTTTGAAAAAAGCTTAGCCGATGGAATTAATAATAAAGATATGGATCCTATTGTTGCTTTAACGTCAGTGGGTAATGGTTTGGTATCGATGGTAGAGCAGGTTTGGATATCACTCTTAGCCACCATGACTGGATTAGGTATTGCAGGTATTGCAGCGGGATTTGCTTCGGGTTTCTGGACAGTGGGAGGAGCAGTGAACGCCATGTTAGCGATTACTAATTTGTTGATGTTAGTTGTCCCTATGCTTACTGTTTGGATGAGTGTTAATTTCGTTTTGGGTTCTATTCTTTCCTATTATGTGCCTCTAATTCCATTCTTCTTGTTCGCATTTGGTAGTATTACCTGGTTTGCAGTGGTGTTAGAAGCCATTTTAGCGGCGCCATTGGTGGCCTTGGGAATAACCCATCCAGAAGGGCATGATTTTTTGGGTAAAGCAGAACAATCGATCATGTTGCTTGCCAGTGTTTTCTTAAGACCTATGTTAATGGTATTTGGTTTTATTTTTGGGATTATTTTATCGTATGTTGCCCTTTCAGTCTTTAATCATGGATTTAGTATCGCCGTTCAATTTTTGAATGATTATAACGGTGATATTTTTGCCATTGTTTACCAAACCGCGATGATGGCTATTTATGCGGCGGCTGTGCTAGCCATTGTTAACCGTTGTTTTTCAATGATTTATGAAGTTCCGAATAAAGTACTGCGTTGGATAGGTGGTCCACAGGAAAGTGGTCACGAAGAATCAATGCTACAAGGTATACGTGCTCAGCACGATCGAGATGTTGGACAAATTACACAGCAAATGCCGACTAGTCAAGGTCTTAGCGAAAGTGCTGCGGGTGGTATGCAATTAGGTCGCCGCTTAAGAGAAATGAAACAAACCAAAGCCAGTGTATCTAATTCAGGTCCAGCTGCCGGTGGAGGAGGTGCTGCAGCGCCTTAATCTGTAAAGGTGGACTCAATGACTAACCATATTGAAATTGATAAATTTAATTTAAACATAGATGAGTTATTGAGTCAGCTTGCTGGACTTATCGATAAACCTATAAATTCTGAACAAGCTCATTTGTTTTTGTTATTGCTATGGGGCTATTTTGAAGTTTCCATAGTAGAAACCCATGAGGATAGCGATGGAGGAAAAAGCGGGACCTTGCTGACACTGCCCGACATTATTCAAGTTGAAAAAGGCTATCCAATTTTTGATTACGGAATGCTATTAAAAACTTCTCCGGGTAAACTCTATGGAAGTTATACCACCGGTCGACTGCTAACGACGGTAAGTGCTATGATCGATCGATTAGTTCAGCGCGGCGCTAAGCAGGTTAAAATAGATGGGCTTGCTGCTGCGAAACGTTTTGGCTGGATTGAATGCGAAAACAAAGCCATTCAAGTGCTTAATTTTAAACCCGATCATAAAGAAAAAATCTTACGGTTTCAATTGTAAGGCTTAATTAATTAGCTCTGTTCTGTCCTTAAAAGATATATCTAATCCTTTAGCTTCTGAAGCTATTCCAGCACTGTTATGAAAAAATTTTTACTGCATTTAATAAAAGTTTAATGTTTATTTTGTAAAATAATTCTGGGAAAATTTAACCAATAAAAAATAAAAAGACTTTCCATCTAAGGAAGCGTTATATGCCTAGTCCTAATTCTTTGAAAATAAAACCGCAATCTTCGTTGTCAGAAAATTCGCAACCAACGATTAAAGGAATAAAAGAAAATCTTGAAAAATGTGAAAAATTTATTCAAAAAAATAAAAATAAAGAAATAAATGTTTTTTGGGATGATAGCTTTCTTGACGCAGTACCTTTTTCAGATTTATCTGCTGATGCAGAAAAATCTGAAAAAGAGTTTTTTAAAAACCTATGTGAAGAGACAATAAAGAATACGAAAAGTTTTAATGGTACTCAGGCAATAACCCAAAACGAAAAAAATAAATTGAGCCAGTATTTAGGAGAAGTGTGTCAAGCATTAAATGATAAAAGCAATAAAAGTCCGATTCAAAAGAAAGATAGGCAGGAATTAAATGCTTATTACTTTAAGGATATTGAACACAAATTATTAAACTATGATGTTCATAAAAATTCAATAAGTGCGAGTATTGATCATCTTTTTAGAATATTGCCAGATATACATTGCTTAATAAGATTTTTAGTCATTAAAAAAATTGTACAAGATAATTTACCGGAAGAATGTCTTAAAAGTGAAGCTTTAGAAGCTGTTGAAAAACAAATACAGGCATCTTTTACTAGAGTTCAAGATAATAATAAAAAATCAGAAAATTTAAATCTTACTTTAATTAGGTTAGAAAAAATTGAAGATTTCAATAGCTTTAAAACTCAACTTGAAACTGCATTACAGCAACTAAGAAAGGAAAATCAACAAAAAATAGATGAAGAAAAGAAACGACAAGATGAAGAAATTAGGCAATTAAAAGAAAAATTTATTCAATGTCAGAAGCAGTTTTGTGAAATACAGAAGGAGTTTGAGAATTCTAAAGCAAATACTGATCCAGCTCAAAAGCATATAGCACTCCATAATCTTCAAACAAAAATACAGAATAATTTAAAATTTATAACAGAAATTTCTAATAAACTAGAGCAAAATACTCAGTTAGGAATAAAAAAAGAAGCTCTTGAGACATTACAGCGCCAATATCATGATTTAGATGAAAAGATTAATGCTGAACTCAAAGGAGAGTTAGTATTATCAGTATCCAATGTTCAAGAATTAATTGATGGATTGAAACCCAATACGCTGCCAACCGTAACTCTTAAGCTAAAGGGTAATTTTTCAATAAATAATGAAGAGTTGAAATCACTTCGTGATCTCCATGCAAATGATCCGCTTATTCAAAAAATAACAATCAATACAGAAGAGAATTGCCAAAATAGTGAAAATTTAAAGCCATATGAAATTTATGTGGAGAACTGTGCTGCGAGAAACCGTTTTCTTGTAACACAACTTGAACGACAACATGAATCAATTCAACAAAAGAATGCTAATCTTTGGGGTAAGACAGCGGGCCATCTCTATTCATTATTAATAAATAAAGTGAATATTGCACCGAAATTAGTAGAAATGGGCGAAGCAGGATTAAAAGCTTTATTTAAATTAATACGCGAAAAAGCAGCTTCTGAATCTTTAGCGCTTGATATTAATTTTGGTCTGGCCGCTAATCAAAATCGGGTTGATTTAACTGCTGTTCTGTATGAGGAGTTAAAACAATGTTATGAGCAATCTGTAAAATTACCTTTGTTCGATTGTTTGGGAATTATTTTACCAGAAAATAACTTAGATAATGAAAATATAGGTAATATTCTTAGTTTGTTAAATAAAAAGGATAATAACTCGCAATTAGATAAACAATTCACCTTGCGTCATTTTAATGCAGAAAATCAACAGCACGTAGAATTACTTAATAAGCTTAAAACTAAAGTTACAGAGGATAATTCGATCACAATACAGATTAGTATTCCAGAGCTTGAAGAACTTTCTCAGAAAAATCAGAATATTAGATCGATTTATAAAGAATTACAAAATGCCGTATTAGCTAGTCGGCATAGTGCTCGTCTGCCTGTTTTGCAAAAAAATACTGAGAATATAGAAAAATTAAAACCGACACATTTAGAAGAAAGTCAATCGAGATTGCTGCCCGGAAATAGAATCTGGCCCTTAACAGTTAATGTGGGTATGCAACAACAACAGCAGCAACAAC
>Ga0075369_10000055_pt1 | contig 29193 bp, 31 predicted proteins | sample EndMethybrTD3034_FD_71400 | JGI IMG/M metagenome (GOLD analysis project Ga0075369, IMG submission 71400) | Populus endosphere microbial communities from Tennessee, USA - Endosphere MetaG P. TD hybrid TD303-4 | ecosystem: Host-associated > Plants > Roots > Endosphere | place: USA: Tennessee...
GATTGGCCGTAGCCGGTGGTTCTAGCGGCGGCAGCACCGTATTGCCGTCCAGGCTGCGCACCGGTAGCTCCTGCGACCACGGATAGTGCAGGCTGAACGCCACCAGGCCGGTGCGCTCGGCGGCGGGCAGGTGGCACATCGCCAGCACGGTCTCGACCAGGTACTCCACCGGCTCGGTCGGGAAACTCTCCGGGATCAGCTGTGCCGCACCGGGTGTCCGAACCGCAGTGGACGGGCCGACGCAGTTCACGGCGATGTTGTCGTCAAGCAACTCGGCGGCGACTCCCTGTGTGAACCGGTGCAGCGCGGCTTTCATTGACGCGTAGACCACGTCGCCCGAGGTCTTGTTGTACTCACGGTACGGCCGCATTGGTGCGACTCCGGTAACGGATCCGATGTTGACGATCCAACCCGCCCCTTGCTTGCGCATATGCGGTACAGCGGCTTTGGTGAGCAAGAACGGTGTGCGCAGGTAATGGTCGACTGTGCGGTCGAAGGTATCCAGGCCCATGTGTTCGACGAGCCCATAGTCGGCGAATCCCGCATTGTTGACGAGGATGTCGATGCGGCCCGTTCGATCGAGCACCTCGTCGATGAGGCCCCCACGCTGTTCGGGGTCCTCGAGATCCGCGGCCGCGCCGAAAGCGATACCGCCGGCGTGCTCGATGAGTTCGACCGTCTCACCGATGGTGCCGGGAATCGCCAAAGCCGAGCCGGCTCGCACCGACGGAGACGGCTCATAAGAACGCGCTGTCACCACGACCTCGGCACCCTCGGCAGCGAGCCGTTGTGCGATCGCTCGGCCGATCCCCCGGCTACTGCCGGTTACCAGGGCTGTTCTCCCGCTGAGTAGTCGCGTCATTTGAGCTCGAAGTGCTCTTCGACGGGCGCCCGGTGCTGATGCCAGACATCGACCAGCCGGTACGGGGTGGCCACCACCACACGGCCGGAACCCGAGCGGTAGTACGTATGGGCATTGGGCGTGTGGCACCACACCGTCCGCGCCATCGCCTCGTCGATCTCGGCTACATACTCCTCGTAGGCATGCCGCGTCACTTCCATGGTGCTGGCACCGCGAAGCGCCATTAGCTGCAGGCATTCGATGATGTAGTGCGCCATGACCTCCATCGAGAAATTGGCGCCCGCGCCATGGCCTGGGCTGTAGTTCGGCGCCGAGTTGATGAACAGGTTCGGGAATCCGGGTACGGTGCCTCCGCGGTAGGCCCGTGGACTGTCACCCCATTCGTCGGCCAACTTGCGTCCACTACGACCGCGAATGTCGATGGTGGACAAAAAGTCCAGGTGATACCCGGTTGCGTAGATGATCACGTCGAGTTCGATCTGCCTGCCGTCAGCCGTCACGATTCCCTTCGCGTTCACCTCGGCGGGCTCGCTGGCCTCCACCTCAACATGTTCACGTGCCAGCGCCGCGTAGTAGCCGCCAGGATCGCGGATGATTCGCTTGCCGTATGGCGCGAAATCGGGCGTCACCTTCTTCGCCAATTCCGTTCCCTCGCCGAAGGTTCGGTCGATGTACTCGAGGCACATCTGCAACAGAACGTCGTTGGCTGGGGATATCGACAAGTGCGTCTTCGCCCATTCCGCGTCCTGCAGAATCACCGGGTAGTTGTTGTCCGCTGTGCCCCAGAACGACTTCAGCCGGTTCCAGTTCGCGTAATGCGGCAGGTGGCGCCCCAGGTACCTACGGTGTTCGGGCACATCGTCGGTAGGCCGCTTACGGGGCGCCACCCAGTGGGGCTGGCGCTGGAACACCGTCAGGTGCTGTACCTCGTTCACACAGACGTCGACGATCTGCACCGCGGTACAGCCCGCGCCGATAATCGCCACCCGCTTGCCCGCCAGGTCTAGCGACGGATCCCATTGTGCGGAGTGAATGCTTGTGCCCGCGAAGGTCTCCCGACCGCGGACCTCCGGCCAGCGTGGTCGGTTGAGGTAGCCGGCAGCGGTAATCACCACACGGGCGAAGCTGACGTCGCGATTACCGTCGTGATCAACCGAGTGGATCTGCCAGTGATCGCGATCCTCATCCCACCACAAAGCCTCGACCTCGGTGCGGAACCGGGTGTGCTCACGCAGCCCGTACTTATCGGCCAATGCCACCAGGTACGCCTGATACTCCGCGCCCTGAGGGTAGTAGCTCGACCAGTCCGGGTTCACCTCGCGCGACAGCGAGTAATAGGCCGATGGCGTATCCACGCCGATGCCCGGATAGATCGTGGTGAGCCAGGTGCCGCCAACCTCGTCGTTGCGGTCGAAGACTTCGAACGCGACGCCGGCATCCGCTGCGGCCAGGGCGGCGATGATGCCTGCAAGGCCCGCGCCGATGATCGCCACGGTCGTCGTGTCCGGGATCGGCACGGAACGCGGCAGAGTCGGTTGCGAGAGCTGAAAGCCACCCTGCTCGAGCAGCAGTGGTACGAACTCGTCATCGACCTCGGAGCCGAGCGCGATCGGCAGAAGTCGAGTAAACAGTTCGGGGTCATCGGCAACGCCGGCGGCTGGCGGTGAGTCCAGTGCTGCGATGACGGCCGCCATGAGGGCTTCCATCGTGTCGGGATCGGTCGCACCCGCACGTTCGGGCGGGTCAGGAACGTGCGTGATCGCCGGTCCGAACCGATCAATCACCGACGCATCGCCAGTGAGCTGAGCCAGCACCGCCACGAGGACGCCAGGGTCGGCCTGGCGCAAATGAGTCAGCAATTCGGCGTCAGTCGTCACGACTACTGAGTATCGAAGCAGATGCCTCGGCCGTCGGGGGTGATGCCTACTGAGCGGGACACCCGTCGTCACCGACATCGCACACACGCCTACGCTCCGGCCATGCAACGGGTGCACTACGACGCCGACCATCGCGCATTCGCCGAGTTGGCGAGCGATTTCGCCGCCAAGGATGTCGCACCCGACATCGCCGACTGGGAAGCCGACGGGATCATTCCGCGCGAGGTGTTCGCGAAAGCGGGTGCGGTAGGGCTGCTCGGCTTCGCGGCCGACGAATGCTTCGGTGGCGTCGGCGCGCGCGACTTCCGCTACAACCAGATCCTGATCGAATCATTCATGGACGCCGACTGCGGTGCGGTGGGCCTGAGTTTCGCGGTCCACAATGACATCTGCCTGCCCTACTTGGCTGATCTGAGCACACGCCAACAACAGGACCGGTGGCTGCCGGGCTTCGTAAGCGGAGAGCTGATCGCTGCCATCGGCATGACCGAGCCGGGTGCCGGATCCGACGTCGCAGGTATTCGCACATCCGCCGTCGACGCAGGGGACCACTTCGTCGTCAACGGCGCCAAAACCTTTATCACCAACGGGCAGAACGCGGACGTGGTCATCACGGCGGTACGGACATCACCCGATCGCCACAGGGGCCTGACGTTGATGGTGCTCGAACGCGGACTGCCAGGATTCGAGCGTGGCCGCAACCTCGACAAGCTCGGTCTGCACTGCCAGGACACCTCCGAATTGGTGTTCACCGACGTGAAGGTGCCCAAGGACAACGTGCTGGGTGAGGTTGGCCGGGGATTCGACTACATGATGAGAAACCTTCCGCAGGAACGCATGCAGATCGCGGTCGGCAGCCTGGGACGCGCCCGCGCGGCGCTGCGCTGGACGGTCGACTACGTGCGTGAACGCACCGCGTTCGGCAAGCCCATCGGCGCCCTGCAGAACACGCGGTTCGCGCTCGCCGATGTCGCCACCGAAGTTTCGGTCGCCGAGGCGTTCATCGACCGCTGTGTGATTGAACTCAACGCCGGTCGGCTGTCACCCGCCGATGCCGCGAAGGCCAAGCTGTGGGCGACCGAGATGGAGTTCCGATGTCTCGACTCGTGTCAGCAGCTCTTCGGCGGCTACGGCTACATGCGCGAGTATCCGATCGCCCGATCCGCCGTCGACGCCCGCGTCACCCGCGTCTACGGTGGCACTTCAGAGATCATGCGCGAAATCATCGGCCGCGACCTGAATCTCGCGCCGTGAAGGAAATCGACATGCGCGTGCGTAGCCACTCACTGGGCGACATCCCACGACGTTCCGCACGTAGGTACCCCGACAAGACGGCCATCGCCGACGGTGATGTCGAGCTGACCTTCGCGGAATTCGATGGGCTCGTCGACCGGGCCGCGGCGGCCCTGCGGGACAACAGCTTTGCGCCCGGCGATCGAATCGCGCTCCTTTCCCACAACTGCTGGCAGTACGCCGTTCTGGTGTTCGCGACGGCTCGCGCCGGGGTGGTATTGGTGCCAATCAACTTCATGCTGACCGCCGAGGAGATCGCCTTCATCCTCGGCCACAGCCGGGCGCGCGGCCTTATCGTCGAGCACGACCTGATCACCACGGCCGAGCAGGCGATGACCTCGAGCGGGTCGGTGATCACCAAGGTGGCATTGAACGCCGATGGGCAACAGGCGCCCTACGGCTGGCACGACTTTGCGCACTGGCTGACCACCACGACTCCCCCGCCGGACGTCGATGTCGCCGACGATCAGTTGCTGCGGTTGATGTACACCAGCGGCACCGAATCCCGCCCGAAAGGCGTGATGCATTCCAGCCGCAGCCTGGTGGCCAACTATGTCAGCACGATCGTCGCCGGTTCGATGTCGGCCGACGACATCGAGATCCACTCGATGCCGCTGTATCACTGCGCGCAGCTGGACAACTTCCTGGCCACCGATATCTACCTCGGCGCCACGAGTGTCATCCTGCGTCGACCCGACCCGGAAATCATCCTGGAAGCCATCGGACGGCACCGCGCGACGAACTTCTTTGCACCGCCGACGATCTGGATTGCCCTGCTGCGTTCGCCCTCGTTCGATCGGGTGGACCTGAGCAGTCTGCGCAAGGGATACTACGGCGCATCGGCGATGCCGACCGAGATTCTGCACGAGATCCGCGAGCGGATGCCCAATCTGCAGCTGTGGAACTTCTACGGCCAGACCGAGATGGCCCCGCTGGCGAGCGCGCTGGGCCCCGACGAGCAGCGCGATCATGCCGGCGCGGCAGGCCGACCCGCGGTCAACGTCGAAACCATCATCGTTGACGACACCGACACGCCGGTATCGCCGCGCACTGTCGGTGAGATCGCGCACCGTGGCCCGCACCTGATGCTCGGTTACCTCGACGACCCCGTGCGCACGGCAGAGGCGTTCCGCGGCGGTTGGTTCCATTCGGGCGACCTCGGCTACTACGACGAATTCGGCATTCTGCACGTCGTCGATCGCAAGAAGGACATGATCAAGACCGGCGGTGAGAACGTGGCAAGCCGCGAGGTCGAAGAGGTCCTGTACCGGCACCCGGCCGTGCAGGAGGTGGCGGTGTTCGGCGTCCCGCACCCAGTATGGGTCGAGGCCGTCGTCGCCGCCGTGGTCGCGCGCGACGGCGCCACCACGACTGTGGATGACCTGATCACCCACTGCCGAGCGCACCTGGCGGGATACAAGACGCCCAAACAGATCTTTTTCGTCGAGAGCCTTCCGAAAAACCCCAGCGGCAAGCTGCTCAAGCGTGAACTCAGGACACGCTTTTCCGATCAGAACGTGTTCCACTGACCGGGCGGCATTGTGCCGTGGCGCACGCCGTGGCGGTTGACTCGCTTTATGAGCGCCGACATCACGCTGCCCGAGATTCAGGAGTTCATCGCCGGCTTCTGGTACCACTACGACCAAGGTCACTTCGACGAACTGGCCGTGCGCATCGCTGACGAGATGGAGTACCTGAGCCGCTCCGAATCAGGCGAATGCCCGTTCGAGGATCTGCTGGCGGCGGAGCTGCACGGTGGTGCCGCAACCCTGACCTGGCTGACGCAGCATCGCGACGAGAATCCGTACCCGCTGCGGCATCACGCCACAAACATCTTCCGCACCGGAATCAACGGGCCGGTAACCAATGTTCGCTTCTACCTGTTCGTCAACCAGATCACCAACGCGGTGCCGTTCGCGGTCTCCAGCGGCGTGGTCGACGTCGGGGTGCGACGCGCGGACGACCGTCTGGTGTTCACTTCGATGAACGTCATCCTCGACGCCGACGATTCGGTGCCCTTCGCCCAGTACCGCATCGCTTCCGCAGCGGCTGGTTCGTAGTCGTCATGACCGCTCGCGACACGTTCGGCGGCGGCGTCGCCGTTATCACGGGCGCTGGCGCGGGAATCGGCGCGGGCCTGGCGCGGCACGCCGCGAAACTCGGCATGCCCGTGGTATTGGCCGATATCGACGCCGATGCCGCCGCCACATTGCGCGAGGAACTCTGCACCGCAGGCGCTTTCGCCGTCGACGCCGTCTGCGATGTGCGGGATGCGGACGCGGTACAGGAACTGGCCGATCGGACCTACCGCGATGTCGGTCCGGTCCGATTGCTGGTCAACAACGCCGGCGTCGAGCAGTTCGGCTACCTGTGGGATACGCCGGTGGACAACTGGAATCGCGTCGTCGACATCAACATCAGCGGTGTCTTCCACGGTGTGCGCGCGTTCTTGCCGAAGATGATCGCCACCGCGACGCCTGCCTGGGTGTGGAACCTATCCTCGATCGGAGGCGTCGCCGCCGTTCCTCTGCAGACGCCCTACATCATGAGCAAGCACGCGGTCTTGGCGCTGACCGAGTGCCTACGTCTCGAGGTGGAACTGGCCGGCCACGAGCACGTTCACGTGCAGGCAGTGCTGCCAGGTGCGGTGGTTTCCAACATCTTCGAAGCAGCCGGCGGAGTCGCCGATGGGGACGTCGACGCCGCCGAAGCGCAACGCGCCGCCATGCTCGACATCAAGGCCGACGCAATGGATCCACTCGCAGCCGCCGAGGCCGTCTTCGACCAGGCCGCCGCCGGTCGGTTCTACCTGTTGACCCAACCCGACTATGTCGGCTCGGCCATGGCCGAGCGCGCTGAAATCCTTGTCTCCCAACATCCACCAGCCCTACGTGCACGGCGCCGGTTCGATTCCGGCCACGAATGAAACTCGATCCCGACGCAGCAGCACGCGTTGAATCCTTCGGGTACATCCCACCGATGCGGCAGCGCGGCCTGGCCGCGGTGCGCAACGCCATCGAGTCCGCGCCGCATCCCCCCGACGTGCCGTCGATGGCACGTATCGAGGACTGCTCGATCCCGGGGCCGGCTGGCTCGATCCCGGTTCGGATCTACCAGCCGACATCCGAACTGGGCGGGCCCGTGTTGGTCTACTTCCACGGCGGCGGAATGGTTTTGGGCTCCAACCACTCGTTTGAGCCGTTGGCTCGCGCGTTGGCGGCGGCATCTGAGGCCACGGTGGTGTCGGTGGACTACCGACTCGCCCCTGAGTCTCCACCGCCCGCCCAGTTCGACGATGCTTACGCCGCGACGGTGTGGGTGTCGGAGCACTCCGATCAGATCGGGGTTGATGCGGCTCGATTGGTGGTGGCGGGTGACAGCGCCGGGGGCTCGTTGGCAGCGGCCGTGGCGCTGGCGGCGCGGGATCACGACGGGCCACCGGTCTGCTGCCAGGTGTTGATGTACCCCGGCCTGGACAGGGACATGGCGGCACCGTCGATCACCGCGCTCGCCGACGCCCCGATGCTCAGCCATGACGACATCGTCTACATGCACGACCTCGCCGACGCCGGCGCAGGCGCACCCCACGACCCGTACCACGTACCGGCATACGCCCTAGATCTCGCCGGGCTACCGGCCGCAATCGTCGTCACCGCCGAATGCGATCCGATCCGGGACTGGGGCGAGCGCTACGCCGCGAGGTTGCGCGACGCACGCGTGCAAACAACCCTGACGCGATACCCCGGGATGTACCACGGGTTCCTGATGCGCTCGGATGCCACGATGCGGGGCAAGCTGGCGATCGCAGAGATCGGCGCACTGCTGCGAGCGAAGTTCGCTCATCCCCTGCCGTTTTAGCCTCCCGATCACCGGACAGGTCCGCACTGCTCCGAACATTTCGATCACAGAATCGACGTAGCCGAGAAAAGGAGACCCTGATGCTCACTGATGAGCGGCGCATGGAGTTATCCGAAGTGTTGCGCCCTGCGTCAGCACCGGTCGAGATCGATGGCGTCTACACCGACGACCAACGGGATCGCCTGCTTGACGTGGTCCGCACTCAAGGTCCGTGGAAGTTGATCATCACTCAGCATTTCGCGTCGGCCGACGAGCTGATGGCGACAATGAGTGGCGCGTTCCCTGAAGGGTTCACGCCGTCGTTGGAACTGTTCTTGACTCCAACCTTTCGCGGCTATCTCGCCAACTACGGGACAGTGCTGTACCCGGAAGTACACGACTGCTTCTACAACGAGAAGTTTGTGGGGATGGCGAAGCGCTACTGGAAAGCCGAATACGCCAAGCCGGAGATGATGCTGTTCAACATCAACGGACCTTGTGCCAACCGCGACCCGGGACATCTGGATTCGCCGAGCTTCCGCGGGGTGCGCCATGAGAATGCCCCCACCTGGCTGTGCAGCGTGATGGGCAAGTCCGGCCTGTTCACCGATTACTTGATCAAGATGGCCCAGGTGATCACCTGGTTCTCCTTGGACGAGGGCAGCGGTTTCACCTATTGGCCCGACGGTCCGCTCAAGGCGCCGCAGCGCCTCCTTCCACCGGTGTACAACCGCGGCGTCGTGGTGCAGAACGAGATGATGGTGCACCGCGGCGAGGCCAACGGCCCGCTCGACCAGCAGACGCCCGCCGGGCTCGCGTTCGACACCGTCTTCACCGGCGACCCCGCGGACCGCGATCAGTGGCTGATCAAGAACGGCGAAGACGTCATCGCCACCCATCGCACCAGCGAGCTGCGGTTTCTCGTGCATTGGTCGGCCGAGGTGTTCTCCGACTTCGAGGAGCTCAAGAAGAACATGGACGGCTCGGATGACCTGACCATCGAGCGGGCCATCGACACCCTCGTGAAAGACGTCAACGCGCAAGGCGTCACGTTGGCGATGCCCGACGATCCGCTGCACGATCCTGAGTTCATCCGCACCCTTAACGCCGCCTACGACCTCGGCGGACCAGCGATCTACCCGGACGAGGCGCCGCTCAGCGCATTTCAGGTGGCATGAAGAAGTCCCATGGCTTGTGACTGCGCTCAGCGCCAGGCGATCATCGATGTTCTCAACACTTATGCCATGTGCCTTGACGGGCGAAATTGGCTGGGCCTGAAGGATGTATTTCACCCGGACGCCACGGCCGTCTACGGACTCGCGCTCACCGGGCGGACGGCGATCGTCAAGTCCATCCGCAGCTACTTGGACCCATGCGGTCCGTCGCAGCATCTGCTCGGCAACTATCAAATTTCCATTGACGGCGATCACGCCGAGTCCTCAACGAAGGCCCGCGTCCTGCACATCGGGGCCGGCGACCGTGCCGAACTGACCCCGTATGAGGCAATCGGCACGTACCACGATCGGCACGTACACACTGCCGACGGATGGCGAATCATTCACCGTCACTTCGACGTCCAGATCGCAATCGGCGATCTGAACATCCTCCGACCTGCCTGAAGAAAGCGACGATGGCCGGTTCATCACCGGCACCGAGATCCGCGTTGACGGCGGAGCGCACGCCTGACGCTCAACGCACGACAACAGAGCTCGGCTCCCGCGGAGCGCCCAACATGTCGCGGTGCGAGGGCGGCTGTCGGCCGTCCTCGTCGGTGATGCCGTAACGCAGTGCCAACTCAGCAGCGATCACGGTGTGGCCCGAGAGTTCGGCGAGGCTGGGGTCGCGGTGGAGCGCATCGATCAAATGGCCGGTGAATTCCGGAGTTTCGGCGTGTTTGGCGGTTTCGGCGAGAGCTTCGGGGTGACCGTCGAAGGCCCTGCGAAATCGCTCGGTGAGCAGGATTCCCATCCAGATCGACACCGTGGCGACTCCGGTGCCTTGGAAGTCAACCGCCATGTCGGCGGCCATCTTGTCCACACCTGCCTTTTGCGCGCCATAGGCGGGTCCGTGCATGTAGCACACCGACCCTGGAGACGACGTGAATGCGATCAGACCACTCTTCTGACGCACCATGAGCGGCGCAGCGTGCCACGACGCTACATAGGCCGACCGCAACCCGACATCGAGCACGTCAACCAGATCGAGGGGCTTCTCCCAGAACGGCTTTGGATTCGTCAGGTCGTCATGAATGGCCGCGGCGTTGTTTACCAACAGATCCAGCCGGCCAATTTCCTCTTCGACCCGCGCGAAGAGCGCGCCGACCGCCGCGTCGTCGGTGTGGTCCACCTGCACCGCGATTCCGCCGTCACCCGGGTCGGTCACCGTTCTCCCGGTCAGATAGACCCGCCAACCGTCGGCGACAAGCGCAGCAGCGATTCCGCGCCCTGCGCCGCGGCTCGCTCCTGTCACGACCGCTACGGGCGGCGCACTGTAAGTCACGGTTCGAAGCTACGTCCTCGCCGGCACCGTTTCATCAACCACCGGCAGATCCCCGTGGCGTACCGCGTCGGAAATCGACGCGCCGAGCGCTGAGCAGGCGAGGAACAGGCCCCGTCCGGAGTGTGCCGCCAAATTCTGCGCGTCGCGTCGCTCCAGGCAGAGCGCCGAAGCCTCGGCATTCCACTGCACGCTGGTCTGATTCCAGCTGCTCTTGCGCGCCAAGACGCAAGCCTCGCAGCGACGGCAGGCAACCGGCACCATCGGAGAGTCCGCGAGGCGATTGTCGGGCCGAACGTCCATCAGGTTGTTCCCGCAGCAGACTTCGCGGCCAGGTTCGCCTCGACCACCTTCATCCACTCTTCGTTCGGACTGGTGGTGTCGAGCTCGTATTCGAAGCGGTCCACCATGTCCGGCGCTACATCAGCGACGTCGACATAGAACTGCTGATACCAACGCCGAAGTTGGTAGACCGGGCCGTCCTCCTCGCACAGCAGCGGATTGTCGATTCGCGCCTTGTTCTTCCAGATCTCGACGTCCTGCTCGAAGCCCATCTTGACGAAGTCCCCGAGGCCGATCGCGGTCTGAAGTGCCGCGTCACCCGGCAATGCGTCCGACTTCCTGACGATGATGCCGTACTGCAGCACAAAGGAATTCGCGTCGATCGGATAGTGACAGTTGATCAGAATCGTTTTGTGGTCGGCATCTTCGTAGTGGTAGGTCAGATCGTCGATCATGAACGATGGGCCGAAATACGATGCCACCGAGGTGGTTCCGAGCAACGTCGATTCGCCGGGATCGCCGATGTCCGGGCGCCCCTCGCCGTTCATGTATTGCGTCGCGACATGACCTTCGAAGATGTTCTTGAAATGCGTCGGGAGTGATCCGTGGATGTAGAAGAAGTGCGCCATGTCGACGACGTTGTCGATGATCTCGCGGCAGTTGGTGTTGACGACGGTGGTGTACCAGTGCCAGTCGGTCCACTCGTCACTGGTCGCACCCTCGATCCGAGGGATGGCCGCCTCCGCAGGCGGCGGATTGCGCTCGGGGTCGTTCCACACGAACAACATCCCGTCCTGCTCCAGAGTGGTCCACGTCGCGGTGCGGGCCAGCCGGGGCACCCGCTTGCTGTAGGGCACCTTCTTGCACCGCCCGTCGCCACCCCAACGCCAGTCGTGGAAGGGGCACGCGATTTCATCGCCCTTCACCTCGCCCTGGGACAGGTCGCCGCCCATGTGACGGCAATAGCCGTCGAGGACGTTGATCCGGCCGTCGCCGCCACGAAATACCACCAGCTTCTGGCCGAACGCATTCACGGCATGGGGTTTGCCGTCGCCGAAATCCCTGGTAAGGCCCAGGCAATGCCAGCCACGGGCGAATCTTGTCGGTGCCGCTTCGGCCTCGATCTGCCGAATCTCATCGGTATCTGACTGCAACGTCATGACCTTGTTTTACAACCGTAGGAGCGGTTACGGGACCGATCGTCCCGCTGGCAGGGAAAACCCACCGCGTGCCCGACTCTGCGACTTAGTGTCGTGAAACGTGACGTCTGCTCAACCTGCGACCATCCCTGCCGGCCTACCCGTCCGCGACACCGCCGTGGACTTGCTCGTCGTCGGTTCCGGCACGGGCATGGCCGCGGCGTTGGCGGCCGCCGAGCGCGGTCTGAAGGTGCTGATTGTTGAGAAGTCGGCGCACGTCGGAGGATCGACAGCCCGGTCCGGCGGCGCACTCTGGCTACCTGGTAGCCCGATCCTCGCCGAGAACGGCGCCGGAGACTCCATGTCGCGCGCTAGCACCTACCTGGAATCGGTGGTGGCCGGCACCGCATCGGCACACCGATCTGCGGAATTCCTCGCCCACCTACCGGCGACGGTGGAGATGCTGCGGCGCACGACCCCCCTGAAGTTCATATGGGCACGCGATTACTCCGACTACCACCCCGAGCAGCCGGGGGGATCCGCAGCCGGGCGGACGTGCGAGTGCAAGCCGTTCAACGCATCGGTGCTGGGCGGCTACCGGTCGCGGCTTCGCCCAGGCGTGATGAAGGCGTCTATCCCGATGCCGACCACCGGTGCGGACTACCGCTGGATGAACCTGATGGCCCGGGTGCCTCGCAAGGGATTGCCACTGATCGCCAAGCGACTGGCCCAAGGACTGGGTGGGCTGCTGCTGGGCCGCCGCTACACCGCTGGCGGGCAAGCATTGGCCGCGGGCTTGTTCGCCGGAGTGCTGCGGGCAGGCATCGGAATCTGGACAGAGACCGCTTTGGTGCGGCTGACGACAGATGACGCCAAGGTCACCGGGGCCGTTGTCCAACACAATGGGCGAGAGATCGCCGTCACCGCACGCCGCGGAATTGTCTTGGCGGCGGGCGGTTTCGACCACAGCATGGACATGCGGTGGAAGTTTCAGTCCGAATCCCTCGGTGAACATGCCAGCCTGGGCGCCGAGACAAACACCGGCGACGCGATCCGAATCGCCCAAGATGCCGGAGCCGGAATCGATCTCATGGATCAGGCGTGGTGGTTCCCGGCCGTGGCACCTCTGCCGGGAGCGGCTCCGTTGGTCATGCTGGCCGAGCGGTCGCTGCCAGGCTCGCTGATCGTCGATCAGACCGGCAACCGGTTCACCAATGAAGCCGCCGACTACATGTCGTTCGGCCAGTGTGTGCTCGATCGGGAGCGCTCTGGTAACCCCGTCGACGCCATGTGGCTCATCTTCGATCAGCAGTACCGCAACAGCTATGTCTTTGCCGCGAACCTGTTTCCGCGCATGCGTCTCCCACAGGCGTGGTACGACGCTGGCATAGCTCACAAGTCTGACAATCTGACTGAACTCGCGCGAATGATCGGGGTACCCGATTCGCAGTTCCTGGCCACCATGTCACGATTCAACGAGATGTCCCGCGCCGGAGACGATTCCGATTTCCATCGCGGACGCGGCGCCTACGACCGCTACTACGGCGATCCGACCGTCAACCCCAATCCGAATCTGCGCGCGCTCCACAAGGGGCCGTTCTACGCAGTGCGAATGACGCTCAGCGACCTCGGCACGTGCGGTGGCCTGCGGGCCGACGAACGCGCAAGGGTGCTGCGAGAGGATCGCACGGTCATCGACGGGCTCTATGCGATCGGAAACACCGCCGCCAACGCATTCGGAACCACCTATCCTGGTGCGGGCGCGACGATCGCGCAGGGGCTGGTCTACGGCTACATCGCTGCGTGCGACGCCGCCGCCAAGTAGTCAGGCGTCGTCAGCGTCGGCCTTCTTTTCAATCTCGTACCAGTATTCCGGTGCCGGCCAAGGGATCTTCGCTCCGCCGTCGCCGGCCCGGGGAAACGTGGCCTCGGCCTCGTCGAGTTCCTTGATCATCTTCAGGGTCAACTCGCGCTCGTTGGCGTAGTACCGTTCGGCCCACTGCAGCGCGACGCGCGCGTACGCCCAAGCCGGATCCGCTCCTGCCCATTTCGCGTCCTTGGCCGCATTGCGGTGCATTTCGTCGGCATAGGCCAGATGCTCTTGCAGGATCTCTTTCAGCCGAGCCGGATTGGTCAGGTGCCCGAGAGTCACTCGCAGCAGGGCGCTGTGCTTCAACACAGGGGGGTCGAGCGGCGCATCGTTGGCCCACCGCGTCACCGCATCCAAGCCCGTTTCGGTGATCTTGTACAGCCTTCTGTTGCGGGTGCCGCCGCTGTTCTCGACCCGCGACGTCACCAAGCCGAGTTGCTCCATCTTCTTCAGCTCGGAATAGATCTGGCTGTACGCGGGGCTTCCGTAGAAGAACCGCATGCTCCACTCGATCCACTTCCGGATGTCGTAGCCCGAAAGCTCGTACTCATACGAGAGCATGCCGAGCAGGGCCCAGCTGGTCGCCGCAAGATTCGGCTTGCCCGGCGGGTCACTGTCGTCCACATTTTCAGACTAACAACACAGGTCACAGGCGTGAGGGTCACTCACCACTGGCCGGGACACCGTATTGCGGCGTGCCAACGCGGCGGCGGAGGCTTGTGCCGTGACGACTAGCGCTCCTCCCATCCCGGCGTCGATGCGCGACGTCCTCGGCCGGTTCTGCACAGGAGTCGCGGTGATTACCGCCAGCGACGGCGTTCGGCCGTACGGCTTCACGTGCCAGTCCGTGACGTCGGTGTCGCTCGATCCCCCATACATCTCGTTCTGTCCAGCACGTACGTCGAAGTCCTGGCCGACGATGCGCGACATCGGCGCGTTGTGTGTCAACGTCCTGGCGCACGACCAGCGCCAGCTCTGCACGCAGTTCGCGGTCAGTGCCTCCGATAGGTTCGGCGGTGTGCGTTGGCGGCCGGCCGCCAACGGGGCTCCGATGCTCGAGGGTGCCGTCGCCACCATCGAAGCGGACCTCGAATTCGAACACGGCGCCGGTGATCACACCATGGTGGTGGCGCACGTAACCGCACTGCACGCTTCGGATGACCGGCGGCCCCTGCTCTTCTATCGCGGTGGCTATGGCGGATTCGCATGACCGCGCACGAAGCTCTCACCGAATCGGTGCGCCGTCTGATCGATGCCACCATTCGCACAGAGGTCGACGCGGCAACGATTGAAGCGGCGACGGCCAAGATCGATGCGGCCACAGCACAATTGAGCGAATCGCTGATACCTGGATCGTTCGGCGTCAGATCCGGGCCGGACGGACAATCCGTCGCATTGGGAAATGTGGTTATCGGCCGCCGCAACGCGGTGGCGCCGCCCCTGACGATCCACGATGACGTGGACAGCGCCGTCCACACGGACTTTGTACTCGGTGCGGCCTATGAAGGACCGCCGGGTCACGTTCACGGCGGTGTGTGTGCATTGATCCTCGATCACGTCCTGGGCGCCACCGCGCATCTTCCGGACAAGCCCGCCTATACCGGCACCCTGACGCTGCGCTACTTGCGCGGCACACCCCTCGGACGACCTCTGCGCGCACAGGCGCACATCGCTGAGGTCAACGGCGCAAAGACATTCGCAGTCGGGCATATCGCTGACGCCGAAGGCGTAACCGTTCAGGCTGAGGGCGTGTTCATCCACCCAAGGAAATCCCGGCCTTGACGCCCTGGGACGAAGAAACCGACGTCATCGTGGCCGGATCGGGCGGCGGGCTGGTCGGCGCGTACACCGCGGCCCGTGAAGGGCTGTCGGTCAAGGTGGTCGAGGCCAGCGACCAGTTCGGCGGGACGACTGCGTACTCCGGCGGTGGGGGCATGTGGTTCCCCTGCAACCCGGTGTTGCGTCGCGCAGGCAGTGACGACACCCTCGACGCCGCATTCGCCTACTTCCATGCCGTGGTCGGCGATCGCACGCCCGTGGAGTTGCAGCGCGCCTATGTGTACGGGGGCAGCGACCTGATCGCATACCTCGAAGAGGACGATCACTTCGAATTCGACGTGCTGCCGTGGCCTGACTATTTCGGCGGGTTGCCGCACGCGCGCCTCGACGGTCTTCGCCACACGGTGATGAAACCGCTTCCCGCGCAACGCCTCGGCGAGCTGGCGGACCGGGTGCGCGGGCCGTTGGACAGAGAACGGCTCGGCGCCGAAACGCCTAGGTACCTCATCGGCGGGCGGGCGCTGATCGGCAGGCTGCTGTCGGCGATCACCGCATATCCCCACACTTCACTACACACCGACAGCCCTCTGGTGGAGCTGGTCACCTCCGGCGAGGGCGTCGTCGGTGCCGTCGTCGAGGAAAATGGCCGTCGCCGCGCGATCCGCGCCCGCGCCGGTGTACTGGTCGCCGCGGGCGGTTTCGAGAACAATCCGGCCCTGCGCCGGCGGTTCGGCGTGCCAGGTGACGCCAGAGACACCATGGGCGCGCCGGGCAACACAGGTCTGGCCCTTCAGGCAGGAATGGCCGTCGGTGCCGCGATCGACCTGATGGATCAGGCGTGGTGGTCGCCGGGGTTCACCCATCCCGATGGGCGCTCAGCGTTCTCGCTGTGGTTCACCGGCGGGATCTTCGTCGATCAAAACGGGAAGCGTTTCGTCAATGAGTCCGCACCCTACGACCGCATCGGCAAATCGATCATCGAGCAGATTGCCCGCGGTGCTATGACGTTGCCGTACTGGATGATCTATGACAACCGGGACGGCCTGGTGCCGCCCGTTAAGGCCACCAACGTGTCGATGGTCGAGTCCGAACGGTACGTCGAGGCCGGCCTGTGGCATACCGCGGACACGCTGCCCGGACTGGCGGCGAAGATCGGCGTCAACGCCGACAACCTGGTGTCGACGGTGGAGCGGTTCAACAAGTTCGTCGCCGCGGGAACCGATGAGGACTTCGGCCGAGGTGACGAAGCCTACGATCGCGCGTTCTCGGGCGGACACTCACCGATGGTGCCGATCGAGACGGCCCCGTTTCATGCCGCCGCGTTCGGCCTGTCCGATCTGGGCACCAAGGGCGGACTCGTCACCGATTCCCACGCGCGCGTGCTCGACACCAACGGGAAACCGATTGACGGGCTGTACGCAGCGGGCAACACGATGGCCGCGGTCACCGGGACCGCCTACCCCGGCGGCGGCAGCCCGATCGGAGCGTCGATGCTGTTCAGCCACCTCGCGGCCCTGGACATGGCCGCAAAGAACAAAGGAGTATCTGCCCTATGACATCTCTTCAGCGATACAGCGACCGTCGCGTCCTAGTCACCGGCGGCGGTTCTGGCATCGGGCAGGCGACCGTGCTGCGCATCTTGGACGAAGGCGGCCTGGTCGTCGCGGCCGATATCAGCGAGTCCGGACTGAAGGACACCGTCGCGAAGGCCGAACCGCATGGTGACCGGCTCACCACTGTCGTCATGGACGTCGGCGACGAGCAGTCGGTACGCAACGGCGTTGCGGATGCACTGAAGGCCCTCGGCGGCCTGGACACCCTCGTCAACGTGGCCGGGATCCTGCGGTCGGCTCATTTCGTCGACACCACGCTTGCCGATTTCGAGCAGGTGCTGCGGATCAACCTCGTCGGGACCTTCCTGGTCACCAGGGAGGCCATCCCCGCGTTGCGCAACGGCAGCGATGCCTCCGTTGTGAATTTCAGCTCCACCTCGGCCGCCTTCGCACACCCGTACATGGCCGCATACGCCGCATCCAAGGCTGGGGTCCAAGCGATGACCCATGCGCTCGCGCTGGAGTTCGCCAAGGAGAAGATCCGGTTCAATTCGGTGCAGCCCGGCTCGATTTCGTCTGGAATGACCGACGGCACAGGAGAATCCAAACAGAGCATCGGGCCGGGACTGCCCGCCGATGCGGACTACTCGCTGTTCGGCAAGATCACCCCTGTGCTGCCGTTGGACGACGGCGGGATGTTCGCCAAGCCGGACGCGGTCGCCGCTGTCGTCGCGATGCTCGGCTCGTCGGACGCCTATTTCGTCACAGGAACAGAGGTGCGTATCGACGGCGGCACCCACATGTAAATTGCTGCAAATGAGCACCGTTGAGCGACCCCTTCGCGTCATCCAGTGGACCACCGGCAACATCGGACGGCGATCGCTGCACGCGATCATCGGGCGCGACGATATGGAATTGGTCGGTGTCTATGCGCACGGGGCCGACAAGGTCGGCGTCGACGCCGCAGAGTTGTCCGGCTGGCCCGAGCCCACCGGGGTGACGGCCACCAACGACATCGACGCGCTGCTGGCGCTCAAGCCGGACGCCTGTTGCTACAACCCGCTCTGGCCGAACATCGACGAATTGGCCCGGCTGCTCGAGTCCGGCGTCAACGTGTGCTCGAGCGCGGCGTGGATCACCGGCGGCAAGCAGTCACCGGAGGATCTGGAACGCATCCGGAAGGCTTGTGAGAAGGGCAATTCCACGATCTTCGGCAGCGGCGCCCATCCGGGCATGACGAACATGGTCGGCATGGTGCTCAGCGGTTCGTGTGAGCGCGTCGACGAGATCCGCATCACCGAGTCGGTGGACTGCTCGACCTATGAGTCGGCGGGCACCCAAACCGCGATGGGCTTCTCGCAGGACCCCGACACCCCAGGCCTTGCCGAAACCGTTCGGCGCGAGAGCGAGGTCTTCGCCGAGTCCGCGGCGATGATGGCAGACGCGATCGGCGCCAAGCTCGACCGGATGACCTTCGACGTGCAGTTCACCGCCGCCACCGATGACACCGATCTCGGCTTCATGCAGATCCCGAAGGGCACCGTCGGCAGCGTCTACGGCTACCACCGCGGCTGGGTCGGCGAACGCAACGTCGTCAGCGTCGGCTTCAACTGGACCATGGGCGACCACGTCACCCCGCCCAAGCCGCTGGAACACGGACACGTCATCCAGGTATTCGGCCTGCCCAATATGCGCACCGTGCTGCACTGCCTGCCGCCGAAGGACTGGACCGAACCCGGGTTCATGGGCCTCGGCATGATCTATACGGCCCTGCCGGTGACCAACGCCGTGCCCGCGGTCGTCGCCGCCCCGCCCGGCATCGTGACGCTGAAGGATTTGCCGCCTGTCACCGGCCGCGCCGCCGTCTAGAAGCGTTGGGCCAGTTTGGCTTTACCCGGGCCGTCTAGATCGGCCAACGCGGCGCGGCGGCCTGCCATCGCCATCAACAGCGCCTCACCGCTCCCCCGAACCTCGGGCCCCTTCCCGTACGCCCAATCCAGATCGGTGGCGACCAGGCGCACACCGCGCGCCCGCCAGGCACCCCGAATGGTCGGCGCGAAACGCGCGAAATCCAGTGCGGTGCGCAGTCGCGCGGGATCGATCGTGCGCGGCAGACCCAGCGACCGGCGGATGTCCTGCTGGTGGATCATGCCGTCGGTGAGAGCGATCCTGCCGCCGAAACCTCCGGTCAGACCGTGCGGTTCGGTGTTGGCGCGGATCATCCCGACGATCTGCTCTGGAGACCGATCGGCATAGTCAGCGACACCGATTGCGTTGATGCGGTCCGTGCTCAGTCGACCTTTCAGGAACCTACCCACCAACCCGGCCGTGTCGAGCTCGTCGTAGCTGACCGTGTGGATCGCGACCTCACGTACCCGCCACTTATCGCACAGCGTCGGGTTGGCCCATTGCTCTGGGGTCAAACCCTGCAGGAATGAGGCGAATTCGACGCGCTCGTCGCGCGCCATCTGCTGGGTTGACGTCATTGCTCAAACAGACCGGCGTAGCGGCCGAGGTACAGCGGCCAGCCCGCGTCGCTGTCGACTCCTGCAGCGACGGACTCCCAGCCCTCGCCGTGGCGCTCGATATGGCGGTGCTCCAGTTGGACGCGGGTGCGATCGTCAGACTCGGCCGTGAAACGGACTTCCACCTCACTCGCCCGCGTCAGGTCCGTTTCCAGCTGCCAGGTCGACCCGATGTCCCACGTGAAAACGACTCTGTTCGGCGGTTCGAAGGCGACGATGCGCGCCCACTTGCACAGGCTGCCGTCGACGCCGCGGTCATAGATGTGTCCGCCCACGCGAGGCTCGAACACCGTCTCGGCGATCGGAACGCTCAGTAGGTTGTGCTCACGGGGCTTAAAGTCGCCGAACTGTTCGGTGAACACACGGAAGGCCCGCTCGACAGGCGCATTGACGACGACATTGTGGCGGATCGTTCCGGTTTGTGCTCGGGTCATGAGTCGTCTCCTTCTCGACGTTCGACGGTCTCCTTGAATCCGGCCAGGGCCTGCCCCCAGAACCGGTCAAGGTCGGCCCGCAAGGTTACTAGGCCCGCCGGGTCCAACTGATAGACGCGGCGTGTGCCTACGGCGCGGTCCCGCACCAATCCGGCGCACTTGAGCACCTTGAGGTGCTGCGACACCGCCGGCCTGCTGACCGGCAGATCGCGAGCCAGTTCACCGACCGCCATCGGCCCGTGCGCAAGGCGTTCGACGATCGATCGCCGGGTGCGATCAGCCAGCGCTACCCACGCGTCGGCTTCTTGGTAAGTGACCACGAACCGTAAGTTACCACTTACCAATGCTGGCATCAATGGGCAGCGCGCTTGAATCCCGAGGGTGCTACTACTCGGCGATCTGGACGGCGACGCCTACCGCACCGCCGCCGACGTGGATCGACAGCACCGGACCCATGTCGGTCACGACGAGCGACTCGATCTGGGGCAATCGCGTCGTCAATGCCGCACCGATCTCGTCGGCGGCGTCATGGTTGTCGACATGGTGTACCGCGATCGCCGCCCGCCGCTCCCCGACGACCTCGGCGACCCGCTCGACCAACGCCGCATGCGCCTTGGTGACCGTGCGGATCCGTTGATCGAGCACCAAACGGCCATCGACGTCGAGACATAGAAGGGGCTTGAGCGACAGCGCGGTGCCCAGCCACGACGCCCCCTTGCGGATACGGCCACTGCGCCGCAGATTGTCCAGCCGCTGCACGACGACGAACACATGCCCGCGCGACCGCGCCGAACGGGCCGCAGCCTCAACCGCATCGAGATCGGCACCCGAACTCGCAGAACACGCGGCCGCCAGCGCGACGAACCCGACGCCCATCGCCGCCGAACGCGAGTTGACCACCCGCACCGCGGAGCCGAACTCGCGCGCCGTCTGCACGGCTGAGCTGTATGTACTGGACAGTGCCGCCGAAAGATGCACCGCCACAACGCCGTCACCGTCGCTGTCGCTCAGCGCCTGCTGATACACCTCGGCGAGCTCCACCGGCGTGGCGCCGGCGGTGGTGACACGTGGACGGTCGTGAATGTCGTAGGGCACGTCGTCCACTCCGTCACGCAGATCCATTCCGTCGACCAGAACGTGCAGTGGCACCTGCCGGATGTCGAACTGCTTGAGCTCGTCCGGCTGCAAGCGGGACGACGAATCACTCACCACGATCACGGGCATGACTACCGCGAATCCTCTTGCTGCACACCTGCTTCTGCCAGCGCTTTGAGCATGAGCTCGGCGACTGCCTGGTGTGCCTCGAAGTTCCAGTGGATGCCGTCGGGATTGCCTCGACCGCCCATGACATGCTCACCGACCGCCGCCTTCAGGTCGACGAGCGGGACATCGTGCTGCTCCGCCCAGTCACTGATCGCTTTGACGGTGCCCGGCCGGCCATGGTGCGCCTTGCCGTACGTCTCGGCGACGTGGACCGACGGCAGCGACGCGACCATCGGTATTCCCGGCCGATTGAAGTCGATTGCCCCACGGGTCATTTCGAGGTACTCCGCGGAAAGATGCGGCGGGAGCGCGGCGCGCGATACCGGCGACAGCCGTGGCTGTACCCAGCCGTACCCGTCGCGCACCCAGCGCCGCAGCCATGGCGGCCGGACGTACCGGATCAATTCGCGTAGCGCGGTCGGCAGCGGCGATGGCAGCGAATCCATCCCGCCCGTCGCGAAGATCACCGCGCCTGCCCGCGGCAACGCCGCCCACGCCCGCGGGTCCTGGGTGGCTGCCCACCAGATGTCTCGGCAGGTCCAGCCGATCCGCCCGATCAGCTCGAGATCCCAACCCAGATGAGTAGCAACAATATTCGGCCAGATGCGAGGGTCGTCGGCGGGAAGCCCACCCGTTGGCCCGTAGTAGGACAGCGAATCGCAGAAGACGAGAAGCGTCGGCCTCTTCACCGAATCAGAGGACATCGTTGGCGACCTGTGCCGAGGCGTTCCACACATCGAGTCGCCAGCGGATACCGTCCAGCGAGGCGCCGGGCTGCGAATGCCCGGACAGCTGCACCCAGCTGGCGTTGCCCATGCCGCCGAGCGCCGGCCAGTTGTCGACCGGCAGCGAAAGCAGTGCCGCGGTCAGCGCAGCGATCAGGCCGCCATGCGCGACAAGAACCACCGGCCGTTCGGGTTCGTCGACGCCCCACTCGGTCTGGTCCGCGACGAGCTCAGCCAGCATCGGCATGCTGCGCGCTGCGACGTCGACCCGGCTTTCGCCACCGTGCGGCGCCCACCTGGCGTTGTCTCGCCATGCCAGCCGCGCGCCGGGGGCCGCGGCGTCCACCTCGAGATGCGTCATCCCCTGCCAGTCACCGAGGTGCGTTTCGCGCAGTCGGGTATCGACGAGCACCGGCTGCCCCGACCGTTCACCAAGCGCGACAGCGGTATCCAGCGCACGCCGCAGGTCCGACGACACGATGATGAGAGGTTGGCGCTTCGCCAACACCTCGGCGGCAGCGGCAGCCTGCTCGCGACCCAGGTCCGACAGCTCGGTGTCGAGCTGGCCCTGCATCCGGCTGCCTGCGTTGTACTCGGTCTGCCCGTGACGCAGCATGACCAGTCGGCGGATCCTCATGGCGTGGCGTCCAGATCCACCGGTAGGACGGGGCAGTCGCGCCACAGCCGGTCAAGGGCGTAGAAGTCGCGCTCGTCCTGGTGCTGAATGTGCACCACGATGTCGACGTAGTCCAGCAGCGTCCATCGACCCTCGCGTGCACCCTCGCGCCGGGCGGGTTTGTATCCCGCGAGGCGCATCTTTTCCTCGACCTCGTCGACGATCGCATTGACCTGGCGCTCGTTGGACGCCGACGCGATAACGAAACAGTCGGTGATCACGAGCTGTCCGGACACGTCGATCACGACGACGTCTTCGGCGAGCTTGGCCACGGCCGCGCGCGCCGCAACGGTCGACATCGTGACGGCTTCGTCGGCGGCGGTCATACCTGATGCTCTTTCGTCGCGATCGGCTGGGCGGCGTAGAGCCGGCGTTTGGTCACGTACTGCACGACGCCGTCGGGCACCAGGTACCAGATCGGCCTGTCCGCTTCGGCACGCTTTCGGCAGTCGGTCGACGAGATCGCCAACGCTGGCACCTCGACGAGCGTCAGCGCATCGGGCGGCAGCTCGTCAAGCGCAGCCTTGATGTGCTTTCCGTCGAGCTCGTAGCCCGGGCGGCTGACGCCGACGAACTTGGCGATCGAGAACATCTCCTCCCAGTTCTGCCACGACAGGATCGACGCCAGTGCATCAGCGCCGGTGATGAAGTACAGCTCCGAATCGGGATTCAGGGCGCGCAGATCGCGCAGCGTGTCCTTGGTGTAGGTCGGGCCGCGGCGGTCGATGTCCACCCGGCTCACCGAGAACCGGGGATTGGACGCGGTGGCGATGACGGTCATCAGGTAGCGGTCCTCGGCTGCGGTGACGTAGCGGTGGTGCTTCTGCCAGGGCTGGCCGGTCGGGACGAATATCACTTCGTCGAGTTCGAACAGATCGGCAACCTCGCTGGCCGCGACCAGGTGCCCATTGTGGATGGGATCGAACGTCCCACCCATCACGCCCAGCCGCCGAGAAGTCACAAACAGCCAGCTTACGGGAGTGGGAGGTGCGGCTCTGACCAGTGCCGAACGTGGATTACCGTCACGCTTCCCCGCAGGAAGGTGTGCGGGTAACCCACGTTCGGCGGCCTAAACCGGCAACAGCTGGTCGATCACCGCTGCCAGCTGCTTGGCCGACCGGCATTCATGCATGGTGATGACGTCTTGATAGCGCGGCACCGCCGAGTCGCCACTGCCCCACAGGTGCTTGGGCTCGGGATTGAGCCAGTGCGCGTGCCGGCTGGCGTTGACCATGTGGGCCAGCAGGTCGGTTTCCGGGTTGCGGTAGTTGTTGCGCCCGTCGCCGAGCACAAGCAACGAACTACGCGGCGACAGGACATTCGGCCAGTTCTCCATGAATGAGACGAACGCGTTGCCGTAGTCGGAGTGGCCGTCGCGGGTGTAGACGCCCGCTTCTCGGGTGATGCGCTGCACGGCCACGGCCAGGTCGGAGTCGGGCCCGAACAGTTCGGTGACTTCGTCGGTGGTGTCGATGAAGGCGAACACGCGCACCCGGGAGAACTGCTGGCGAAGCGCGTGCACCAGCAGCAGCGTGAAGTGGCTGAACCCCGCGACCGAGCCTGACACGTCGCACAGCACCACCAGCTCCGGCCTGGCGGGATGCGGCTTCTTCAGCACCACCTCTATCGGCACGCCTCCGGTGGACATCGACTTGCGCAGCGTCTTGCGAAGGTCGATCTCACCGGCCCGCGACCGTCGCCGGCGCGCGGCCAACCGGGTCGCCAATGTGCGGGCCAGCGGCACCACCACGCGCCGCATCTGGCGCAGCTGTTCGCCGGAAGCGCGCAGGAACTCGACGTTCTCCGCAAGCTGCGGGACCCCGTACATCTGCACGTGTTCGCGACCCAACTGCTCGGCGGTGCGGCGCTTGGTCTCCGCCTCCACCATCTTGCGCAACTGCGAGATCCGTTGGGCTGCAAGGGCTTTGGCGATCTCTTCCTGCGTTGGCGTCGGCTCGTCTCCGTACGGCGCGAGCAGGCCGGCCAGCAGCCGACCCTCGAGGTCGTCGAGGCTCATCGCCTTGAGCGCCTGATACGACGAGTACGACGGGCCGCGGCTGGAGTTGTACCGGCCGTAGGCCTCGACGATCTGGGCGATCATCGCCGCCAGTCGCTCGTCGAGGTTGGCAAGGTCGGCGTTGTCGCTGAGCATGTCGACCAGCTGGGCGCGCAGCGCCTCGATGTCCTCTGGCGGCAGGCCTTCTGGCGCGTCGTCATCGTCATCGTCTGACAACAGGGTCCTTGCACCGAGAGCCGCGGGGAAGAACAGGTCGAACATCGCGTCGTAGGTGTCGCGATGGTCGGGCCTGCGCAAAACCGCGCACGCAATACCCTCGCGCAGTGCCTCACGATCGCCGAGCCCGAGGACCGACATCACGCGACCGGCATCGACCGTCTCTGACGGACCAACCGAAATCCCCTGCCCGCGAAGCGCTTCCACGAACTCCACCAGGTGGCCAGGGATTCCGTGAGGCGCCAGCGGCTGCGGCGGACGGGTGCGGCGGACGGCCATCAGTTCAGCCTCAGCTCCCCGGCCGCCTTGACCTGATCCGACTGATGCTTGAGCACCACACCCAGCGTGGCGGCGATGAGCTCGTCGTCGATGGTGTCGAGCCCCAGCGCCAGTATGGTGCGTCCCCAGTCGATGGTTTCGGCGACCGACGGCAGCTTCTTGAGCTGCATGCCGCGCAGCACACCGATGATCTTGACCAGCTCCCCGGCCAGATGTTCGGGCAATTCGGGCACCCGGGACAGCAGGATCCGCCGCTCCAGATCGGGGTCGGGAAAGTCGATGTGCAGGAACAGGCACCGGCGCTTGAGCGCCTCGGACAGTTCGCGCGTGGCGTTGGAGGTCAGCAGGACGAACGGGGTGCGCTCGGCGGTGATGGTGCCGAGCTCCGGCACGGTCACCGCGAAATCGGACAGCACCTCCAGCAGCAAGCCTTCGATCTCGATGTCGGCCTTGTCGGTCTCGTCGATCAGCAAGACGGTGGGCTCGGTGCGGCGGATCGCGGTCAGCAGCGGGCGTGACAGCAGGAATTCCTCGCTGAACACATCCATCTTGGTCTGGTCCCAGTCACCCGAACCGGACTGGATGCGCAGGATCTGTTTGGCGTGGTTCCACTCGTAGAGTGCGCGGGCCTCGTCGACGCCCTCGTAGCACTGCAGGCGCACCAAACCGGAGTCGGTGGCCTGCGCGACGGCACGCGCCAGCTCGGTCTTGCCGACGCCTGCGGGACCTTCCACCAACAACGGCTTGCCCAGCCGGTCGGCAAGGAACACCGCTGTGGCGGTTGCGGTGTCGGGTAGGTAGCCGGTTTCCGCCAAACGTCGCGCGACATCGTCGATGTCGGCGAACAGCGGTGCCGGGCGTGCGGGGACGCTCACAATCTCTCCTGTTAGGCCGGGCGGGTGTGGCCGTCTCCCCACACAATCCACTTGGTTGACGTCAATTCGGGCAGTCCCATCGGTCCTCGGGCGTGCAACTTCTGGGTGGAGATGCCGATCTCGGCCCCGAATCCGAACTGCTCACCGTCGGTGAACGCCGTCGACGCGTTGACCATCACCGCGGCGGCGTCTACGCGCTCGCTGAACCGTTGAGCGGCAGCAAGATTCGTCGCGACGATGGCTTCGGTGTGCCCGGTGCCGTACTCGTTGATGTGGGCGATCGCGGCGTCGAGGCCGTCGACAACGGCCAGGGCGATGTCCATCGACAGGAATTCGGCGCGCAGTTCCTCCTCGGATGGGTCGGCGTGCACGGTGACACCGGCGTCCTGCAGCGCCTTGGTCAGCCGCGGCACCGCGCTGTCGGCGATCGACTTGTCGATCAGCAGCGACTCCGCGGCGTTGCACACGCTGGGCCTGCGCGTCTTGGCGTTCAGCAGAATCTGTTCGGCCACCTCGAGGTCCGCCGATTCATGAACGTAGACATGACAATTGCCGACCCCGGTCTCGATCGTGGGCACCATCGCGTCGCGCACCACCGCGTCGATCAAACCAGCTCCCCCGCGGGGGATCACAACATCAACGAGGCCACGCGCCTGGATCAGATGCGTGACGCTGGCGCGGTCTTCGCTGGGCAGCAGCTGCACGGCATCTCGCGTAAGGCCCTCGTTGCTCAACGCTGCCTGCAGCGCCCCGACCAATGCGGCGTTGGAATGCGCCGCTGACGAACTACCGCGCAACAGCACTGCGTTACCGGACTTGAGCGTCAGCCCGAATGCGTCGACGGTCACGTTCGGCCGACCTTCGTAGACGATGCCGACGACACCGAGCGGAACCCGCTGCTGGCGGATCTGCAGGCCATTGGGCAGGGTGCGCCCGCGTAGCACCTCGCCAATCGGGTCGGGCAGGCCCGCGACCTGACGCAACCCCGCGGCAATGCCGTCGATGCGATTCGGGTTCAGTGCGAGCCGGTCGAGCATGGCCTCCGGCGTGCCTGCCGCCTTGGACGCCGCCAGGTCCTCGGCGTTGGCCGCCAGGATGGCGTGCGTACGCGCCAACACACAGTCGGCGGCGGTGTGCAGCGCCCGATCCTTGGTCGCGGTGCTCAGCGTGGCCAACTCGCGAGCGGCGACGCGGGCACGCCGGGCAGCGTCGTGCACCTGCTCCCGCAACCCGGAGACAGCCGGTGCTTGCACACTCATTGGCCCAGCGTATCGGACCTGCCTACTGCGCTCGACAGCTGTCAGGTGGCCCACTCACCCATAGGTGCGTACAACGGGCGGCGGCTGGTCTACTTTTGGTGTTTATGGTGGCGCGGGTCTGCGTAGTGGGCAGTGTCAACGCCGATCTCACTTTCACGGTGGATGCCCTGCCACGGCCGGGCCAAACCGTTCTCGCGTCATCGCTCTCGTCGTCGCCGGGCGGTAAGGGCGGTAATCAGGCAGTGGCCGCCGCCCGCGCGGGCGCGGCCGTGCAACTCGTCGCGGCACTCGGCTCGGACGCCGCGGCCGATCAGCTGCGCGCACATCTTCGGGACAACGATGTCGGGCAGGACGGCGTGGTCAGCCTGCCAGGATCCAGCGGCTCGGCGGTGCTCATCGTCGACTCCGCGGCGGAGAACACCATCGTCGTCGCGCCCGGCGCCAACGCGCACCTGAGCGTGGCCTCCGCCGACATTCGCGCGGTGATCGCCGACAGCGACGTGGTGCTGCTGCAACTCGAGATCCCGATCGCAACGGCCGTTGCCGCCGCGGGGGTGGCGCGGGCTGCGGGCGCAGTGGTGATGCTCAACGCTTCGCCGACGGGGGCCGAACCCCACCACCTGCTGGCCCTGTCCGAGCTTGCCGACGTGGTCGTGGTGAACGAGGCCGAGGCGCGCGAATGGCATTGGCCCGTACCGCACCTGGTGATCACCCGCGGTGCACGCGGCGCGAGCTACCTTGGCGAGGACGAACGCTTCGACGTACCCGCCCCGCCCGTCGAGGCCGTCGACACCACAGGCGCGGGCGACGTGTTCGCCGGGGTGCTGGCCGCCGGATGGCTGGCCGGGCACGAGAATGCATTGCGTCGTGCCTGTGCGGCGGGTGCATTGTCGACGCTGGTGCCTGGCGCCGGCGACTGCGCGCCCTACGCGGAGGCCATCGACGACGCTGTGATCAAACGCAGGGCTGGAGAAAGGCAGATATGACGGTAACCGCGCCACGTCCACCCGAAGGCGACTGGCTGGGCACGCCGTATCTGCGCTTCACCCGCGAGGGGCCGTTCGGCGTGTGCACGCTCGACCGGCCGGAGGCGCGCAACGCGATGACGCCTGCGATGTACTTCGGCATCAGGTATGCCGTCCGGCACGTCGACGCCGACCCCGACCTCGCGGGCCTGCTCATCACTGGCACCGGTGATGTGTTCGCGCCCGGCGGCGACATGGGCGGAGGTGACGGCTCGGACAACTGGCTGACGTTCGGATCGGCGCTCGGCATGGACGTCACGCCGTTCGAGACGCTGCGCCAGTCGGTGAAGCCGGTGGTTTCGGCGGTCAACGGGTTGTGTCAGGGCGGTGGGCTGCAGATCGCACTGTGCAGCGACATGACCGTGGTCAGCGACCGTGCGACGTTCCGGGTGCCGGAACTGTTCCGCGGCATCGCCGACACGTACTACAGCCAAATGCTGGCCCGACTGATCGGACCGGTGCGCACGCGGGACCTGATGTTTACGGGGCGGACATTGACCGCGACCGAGGCTCAGCAGTGGGGCATGGTCGCGCGGATAGTGCCGCATGACGAGCTGCTCGAGGCGGCCCGCGAGGTCCTCGGTCAGTGCTGCAGGACGGCCCCTGCGGCACGGAGCACGGTGAAATCCAGCCTCGACAACTACATGGGCCTGTTCGACCGCATCGGCATGCAGGCCAGCTACTCCTCGCCCGAGGCGCTCGAAGGCTTCCGGTCGTTCAAGGAACGCCGGTCCCCGGACTGGGTGCATCCAGACCTGAGGATCGACGGCCGCATCTGACGGTTCAGTCGCGGCCGAACGTTCCTTACCAATCGAAAAATCACCGAAATTTCGAGCGGTAAGGAACGTTCGCGGCAGGCATAGTTCAGTATTTTCTGGATACAGAATCTGCTGTACTGTTTGTCGCATGCG
>Ga0075369_10000058_pt1 | contig 28291 bp, 28 predicted proteins | sample EndMethybrTD3034_FD_71400 | JGI IMG/M metagenome (GOLD analysis project Ga0075369, IMG submission 71400) | Populus endosphere microbial communities from Tennessee, USA - Endosphere MetaG P. TD hybrid TD303-4 | ecosystem: Host-associated > Plants > Roots > Endosphere | place: USA: Tennessee...
GGCTTCTTGTCGAGAAACGCCTTCGGGTCGCCGGTGACGCCGTTCTTCTCGAGCTGTTCGGCAATCTTTTCTGCCTCGACCCCGGAGGTCGTGCTCAACGTCCGCCGGCGGGTCTGGCGCGCCTCCTCGTCGAACCAGGCGATGTAGTAGATGTTGGTGCTCGTATCTCGGACGAGCCAGTACACTCCGTACGCCTTCTCCAGGCGTTCGAAGCGGGCAGGACGGCGGTGAGGATGTCTCGCCACTAGCGCGGTGCCTCGGGCGGGGCGCCGCAGTAATAGAGCGACAGCACGGCCTCGCGCGGAAAGCGGAAAACTCCGAGCCCATCGACGTACGGAAGCTCGCCACGCCGGGCGCGCCGACGGATCGTCTCCCGCGAAACCCGCAAGAGCGCCGCCACCTCATCGACTGTCAGGAATGCGGGCAAATCCGTAACGTTCATTGATTTACTCCAGTAGTGGTTTAAATTGCCTACTCGTCCGTATCGTCGGGCTCTTCGCGAACTTCCTGCATGTGGCGGGTGACGACGGAGCGCGCGATAACGCTGACGACCACAACCTCGGCGCGGTAGTAGACGAGACCATCAGCAACCATCATCGCGTACTCCTTGCTGTCGGTACGGCGAACCTGAAAGCTGGTCTCGGTCTCCTCCCTGCTAACGACGAGATACTCGACGGGCTTGCCGCCATGCGACACACAGGCGTCGCGGATCGCTTCGACAGCATCCTTGGCCTCGCGCAGTCCCCCGCCATAGGTCGTACGGAAGACCTTGATCGCTTCGATCAGCCGGTTATCCCGCAGAAGATCCAGGATAGCGGGGATGGGGTTAGTGGCGGTGTCCATGGTAGTTCTCCTTACGCGCTGACTAGGGTGCACGGAGTCCAGACGCGAATTCGGTTCGGTTGGGTTGAGGTGACGGTGTAGAATTAGCCCTCGGCGACGTCGAAGTAGGCCTCGACGGGGCCATCGGTCTCCTCGAGGTAGCGCTGCGCTTCCCGGTCGGTGATCGGCTTCAGTCCGCGGCCGGGGACATAGCTGTTGTCGTCGCGACGGCCCCAGCGCCCGTGGGCGCCGCTCTCGCCGGCGTAGACGCGGCCATCGATGATGCGGCGGATCTGCAGCAATTCGTCCTTCATCTCGTTCTCCTGATCGGTCGTGCCCGCCGGGGAGGCGGCGCGGATGTCATAATTAAACCACGTAGCGAGTAAAATCAATAGAGCGCAAAGATTGAGTCTGTGGAGGAGGGCTAATCCGACCGAATCCTGTAAATATTGAAAGGCGCCCAGTCTCAGCGGTTCTATAATACCTAAGTTGGCACCAAGTTTGGAACAAGACGACAAAAACGTTAGGTCCACCTCCCGCGGACGGCCCGGCGTCAAACACTGGGCCGAAGTAGCCGGACTCGTCCGAGACTATATGGCAAGGAATCCGGTTGCCGACATCCAGGAGGCCATTCGCGTCGTGCCCTCCTATTTGTGGAGGTCCGCAGAAGATAGGCCGCTGGAAATCCCAAAGCCGGAAACCGTTCAGCGCTGGATCGCCGCGCTGACAAACATCGAGCGCATCGCGTACGACACGGATGACGAATATCTAGAGTACGTCCAACGCCTTCGCACGGTCCCCGTCGCCGCCGTCGAGTTGATATCCCGGTGGCATAGCTACGACCAATATAACGCAAAGGGGGCGGCGCGCGACGTTGTGGAGGGAAGATGGCTCGTCGACAAGCTCCGCGATGAAGAGGCGAAGGCTCGCAAGAACACAACCGGAGTGAAGGGACGGCAATACGTAAATAAGCTTCGGGGGCAGGCCCGCGATTGGGCCTCCTCACAACTGGATCCTGATTTCGAGAGAAAGGATCGCAAACGAGACGATCCTCCCGCGGATGTTCTGTTCGTGCGCAAGAGCGACCCGTCGAAAATCGCGGTCGTCCTCGCCTTCGGGCCCTATACCGATGATAGCGAGTACGACAATCGCTACACCTTATTCCTAAATGCCGTGGCTGGGCTTTCGATCTATTGCGAACGCGTCATCGCGATTGTTCCTCACGACGGCGACTATTGGAAATGGTTGCGGCGACATGGCGTTGATGGCGGCAACATCGATTTCTTCCGCGTCCGATACCATGCGAAGGACTTCGAACCGGTCAAGCTCCGTAGGCCCGAAGCCTAGCTGTTGGACGCCCTTTTTTCATGGGGGTAGCGACTGGCTATTGCGGAATGGGTGCTTGCGATCGTTCCCGACGGTAGCATGCGCTATTGGCGGCGGTTGCATCAGGGCAACTTCGAGCTGCCGGGCGCCAAGTCTTTTGCCGTCCACTATCGTGGGCGAGGATTTCGATGCTTTAGAATCAGCCGTCCATCGGCCAGCGAATTGGTGTCTTCTGAAGATGAGGGCTCGGACTCCCCCGTTACTCCGAAGGTAACGAAGGCAACGCGCGACCGCGCGCGGCTGAATGCGGCAGCGGACGGCAGGTTGCGGCCGCAAGTTTTACCGCGGTTTCGATCAGCCCTTTGGGCACGCAGCGCCCTCCGGCGCACTCTTCATCCCGCAATAGGTATCCAATGGATCAACTGTGCCGGCCGGCGGCTGCGCCGTCGCTATGCTCGCGTCCCGGGTGCCATATCTCGTAGGCGATGAACGCGAACCGCTCCGAGCTGTTGCCATCATTTCGTGAGGTCGTCGAAATGTGCAACTTCGCGCTCGTAGATCTTCATGATCTCCTGAAGCGCTTTGAGGCTCTTCATCTTGCCGGGCTTGTCGCGAGCTGTTTCGAAGAGCATCCGCCGCCAGCTTGCGAGACTAGAAGTAAGCTGTTGCTTGATGCGCCGAGGATAGTCGACCGGTTCGATGCGAAGTTCTTGAGGATATACACCAGCAACTACATAGGGCCTTCGAGGACCTGAAGCGTAAGTCTCGCGTTGTGAGGCCCAGAGCGCTTCGGCCAGAGGTTTTCAGTGCCCGTCTAGAAGACGTGTGACGACCTCGCTTGCTTCAAACGGTGTGACAGGGAAGAGCGTTCCGATATAGGCGCGTGCACCCGCAAAGGTCATATTTCCCGCCAACCTGTGCCAGGACACGCACGCATTGTTCACAACGATTGGCGTAACCATATTCGCAATTGTGTGCTGGGCAAACAGCATATTGCTGTCCGCCATCATCATGGCGGCCGAGCCAATGACGCGTTCAATTAAGTGGTTGGTAGTCGGCTCAAGTTGACTGGGGCCATCATCCATCAGGCGGTTAAAATCGTGGACGGCTTGACCGATATAGTGCCGCGACTTTGCCTGGCGGTCGGTCCAATCGATCCCATCTAGCGACACGAAGCGGAAGTAGTGGCCAACCTTCAACATGTCGGGGTCGTCCGTCGCCTCAAACCCAACCGCGAGATCGATCACCATCGTTCGATCGATCCCTTCGGAATCTATGTATTTGTAAGTGCGACGATAGCCTGAGCTGTCGCCGCAATGGCGTTGCAAAAATGACGAGGTCGTACGGGAAGTGTTCGACCATCTCCGAGACCGCACGGACCGACGCGCCCTTGTCTTGATAAACCCTGATGAATGCGCGACGTGGTTCGAGTAACTCAACAGCTGCCTCGATCTCGGGCGCGGGCGTCGTGCCGGGGTCGACCAGCATGACGACACCCGTGCCGGGCTCCTGAGGTTGCTCGGCGGCGATACCGCGCAACCCAGATCGGGATAGTGGAAGAGGTGGGTCGAAGGGTACTCGGGGTAAGCGAAGCCGTAAGGTAGCTGCCCGATGAAGGTTAATGTGCCGCCCTCAGGTATCGGGAGCGAGCCACAGCGATTGAGTAATTCCTGCACAAGGCCTGCTTGTGCGTCCGCTGGCGCAAGGTCTGGACGTTCGCCGCAACTGTAGAAAACTTCGAGAATATCGTCGGCTTCTTGCCGAGCGATTGGTGGTATCAAAAAGAGGCCGGCGTCCAAAGCATGGGCATAGTTCGCGGCAATCACCTCCGCGAGGTCCTCCCCCTGCTCGCAGACCACAAGGTGTTTGCTGGGCGATGCGACCCAGTCGTACGGCGAGGGGCGGTCCTCAAACTCTAGGATCTGCCCGGAACGTAAGGCTTTCAACAGTCCGACACCAATGCGGTCCCGCCCCCAAAGCAGCACGCCGCGCTCAGCTCTATCTGGGCTCAACGATGTGACATCGGTAATCTCGTCAAACCGGAAGCATTTGTTGCCCAGCGTTAGCTTGGCGCCCTCGACACTGAGATACTTATAGAGTGGAGGCAACGACATCGGTCACCCGTAGAGCTAATGCAATAAATTGAATCCGCGCAATCTGCCATCGTTCTTCTGGTGGTTATGGAATAAAATTGCACTCCGAAGTTGCTTCAGCCTGTCGCTACGGACTAACGCCGCTTCCTGGGTTCTCGTCGCTATTTCGCCTGGGCACAGGTCATAGATGATGTCCGGCGGTATCAAGTGGTCCCACATTGACCTTGCTCGGCGCGGGTATAGTCCGCCGCCAGATCATCCGCATCGCCGGCGCAGGCGGCGTGCGGGTGTGATTGGGGAGTGTGGTTCTCGAGAGAGTTCGTGGGCCTTCGGCTAGTGCCGCCCAAGGAGCCGCTGTCTCAGCCTTAGAAAACGGCACGCATCTGCGCGATGCGCGTGGATTCGCCGGCAAAGGACTGCGCCCGTTCGCTCGTGCAGGCAGATTGCAACGAATAACGACGATCGAAACAGGGTGCCAAGGACCTCCCGCCGCAATGAAGCCCGAGAATGCACCGGGTTCGGCTTCCGCTGTAAGCCCGAGGGCGTCATTCCCCAAGATGGCACTTGCAGGCAAGAGGCAGAACCTGCTATAAGTTAAACGGTCGTTCGGATTATTATTGGTCAAAGCCGGCAGCAGAACGGCGGGACGACAGCCGTATGGCGGGAGGTCCAGAAAATGAACGTCATGCCGCGTGTCTCGCAGTGGAGCGACCTGATCCGGCCAGACCGGGTGCACGGCTCGCTGTACACGGATCCTGCGATATTCGAGGCCGAGCTGCAGAACATCTGGTACCGCGGCTGGGTCTATGTCGGACACGAGACCGAGGTACCCAACGTCAACGACTACGTGGTCAAGTCGATCGGCCCGCAATCAGTGATCATGACCCGCGACGAGCAGGGCAAGATAAACCTGCTGCTCAATCGTTGCTCGCATCGCGGCAACCAGGTCTGTTCCTACGACCGCGGCAATGCTCGCTCCTTCACATGTCCGTTCCACTCTTGGACGTTTGCCAATGATGGCCGGCTGGTCGGATATGCCTTTCCGGATGGCTATGAGGGACAGGACAAATCCCATCTCGCGCTCGGTCGAGTAACGCGCGTCGGGTCGTACCGTGGCTTCGTGTTCGGTTCGTTCGCAGCCGACGGGCCGACATTGAAGGAGCATCTTGGCGGCGCGGCCGAGACTATCGATCGCCTGGTGCGTACTTCGCCGGAAAGCGAAGTCGAAATCACCGCGGGCTTCCTCAAGCATCGCGTCAAGGCAAACTGGAAGTTCATCCTGGAAAACGAATGCGACGGCTATCACCCGGCCTTCGTGCATACATCGATCTTCGGCGTTGCCGACAGCATGATCGGAAAGCTCTACGGAGGAGCATCGAGCGCGCTGACGCGGGACTACGGGAACGGCCATACAGAGATCGACCTGCGGCCCGAGTTCCGGAAGCGCGATCAGCCGATGAGCTGGTTCGGCACTAGCGAGGAGCGTCTATCGGACTACTCCTCAAAGATGCGAACCGCCTATGGCGACACCGCAGCGCGTGAGATCATGATCGACGGGACGCCTCATGTGATGATCTTCCCGAATCTGTTCATTGCCGAAATCCAGATGTTTGTGATTCAGCCGCTCGGCGTTGACGATAGCGTACAACATGTCACTGCGCTGCAATTCAAGGGGGCCCCGGACCTGAACCGTCGCCTTCGCCAGCAGACCATGGGTTCGGTCGGTCCTGCGGGCTTCCTCCTCGCGGATGATTCCGAGATGTATGAACGCTGCCATCGCGGCGTACTGGCGCGCAATCCGGAATGGATATTCCTCGGCCGTGGCGAAAGGCGCGAGCGACGCGACGAGCATGGCTTCACTGTCGGCCATGTCACCGACGAGGTGCCGTCGCGCGGCATCTGGACCCATTATCGCAAGCTGATGGAGCCAGCCTGATGCTATCGCGCGAGAGCAGCGCCGCCCTGATGAGTGCCGTCACCGGGTTCCTCTATCGCGAGGCGCGATTGCAGGATGAGCATCAGTACGAGGCTTGGGAAAAACTTTGGACCGATGATGGCGTCTATTGGGTCCCGGCCAACGGAGCCGATATCGATCCGGAGCGGGAGATGTCCATCATCTACGACAATCGTTCGCGGATTGCGCTTCGCGTCCGTCAGCTCATGACCGGCAAGCATTTCACCCAGACACCGCAATCGAATTTGCGCCGGCTCGTCTCCAACATCGAGCTGATGGACGAGCAGCCGGATGGTGATATCGCGGTCGCCAGCAACAGCCTGATCTTCGAATCGAGCCTGCGCGACGATACGCTCTGGGCTGCCCGCAACGAGTATAGGCTGCGCCATGTCGAGGGCGAATTGCGCATCGCTTACAAGAAGGTGGTGCTCGTCAACAATGCCAAGGCGATCTACACGCTGTCATTCCTGGTCTAGGAGAGGTCTCGCGCCATGATCGACAAGGGACCCGTTCTGCTCGACATCGACGGTGGCATCGCCCGCCTGCGGCTCAACCGGCCCGATGCGGCGAACGGAATGAGCGTCGAGCTTTTGAGTGCGTTGTGCGATGCCATCATGGCCTGTCACGGCCATCCGGATCTCCGTGTTGTGCTGCTAAGCGGTGAGGGAGCGAATTTTTGCGCGGGCGGCGATGTGCGCGCTTTTGCGTCCAAGGGCGAGAGGCTTCCGGGCTATCTTCGCCAGGCCACGGCCTATCTGCAGAATGCGGTGACAGGATTGCTACGACTGGAAGCGCCGGTGATCGCCTCGGTGCACGGTTTTGCGGCGGGGGGCGGTGGCTTCGGACTCGTTTGCGCCTCCGACATCGTGATCGCGGCGGAATCCGCGAAGTTCCTGGCGGGTGCCACGCGCGTGGCGATGGCGCCGGATGCCGGCGTGTCGGTCACGTTGTCGCGCCTCGTCGGCCTGCGCCGCGCGATGTCGATACTGCTGACCAATCCGGTGATCCCGGCCGCGGAAGCACTCCAGATGGGGATCGTCACCAAGGTCGTTCCCGATGGTGAGCTCGCCGATGCCTCGATGCTCCTGGCGCGCGAGCTCGCGGTCGGAGCGCCCAAGGCGCTTGCTGCGACCAAGCGCCTGGTCTGGGCGGGCATCGGGACGAGCATCGAGCAATGTCTGTCGGAAGAGGCGCGCACGGTCGCCGAATTGTCCGGCACGTCGGATGCGCGCGAGGGTCTTGCGGCCGTGATCGAGCGGCGTAAGCCCGTCTTCACGGGACGCTGAGCGTGGCGGGCTCCCTGCGATTCGGACGCCTCGACGGTCGCCGCGCTTTCGTGTCCGGCGGCGCGCGGGGTATTGGAGCCGCGATCGCGCGGAGTTTTGCCGACGCGGGCGCCCAAGTGGTGATTGCGGATCTCGATCCCGTTCCGGCCTCCGAATCGTCGCGGCAGTTCCGCGCGGTGGCGGCAAAGGTCGACGTCGCCGACGCAGTTGCTGTGCAGGCGGTCGTGGCACAGCACGGGCCGTTCGACATCCTCGTCAACAATGCGGGGATCGACCAGCATGCTTTCTTCACCGAGACCGCGCCGCAGGACTGGGCCAGACTCATCGCGGTGAATCTCACCTCGGTGCTGGCCTGCACCCACGCCGTCTTGCCGGCGATGCAGGCGGCGCGGTTTGGCCGCATCATCAACGTCACATCGGAAGCGGCCCGGCTCGGCTCCAGGGGAGGCTCGGTCTATTCCGCCGCCAAGGGCGGCGTGATCGCCTTCACCAAGAGTATGGCGCGCGAGAACGCACGCTATCGCATCACAGCGAATGCGATCGCACCCGGACCGATCCGCACGCCGATGCTGGAGCAGGCGGTCGCCACTGGCGGCGACAAGATCTTGCGCGCGATGACGGATGCAACCCTGCTTGGCCGCCTCGGCGAGCCGGAGGAGGTCGCGGCTGCCGCGCTGTTCCTGGCATCCGACCAGGCGGCCTATATCACGGGAGAGACGCTGGGCGTGTCCGGCGGCATGGGGATCGGCGGCTGAGATGAACGAAGCGGCCAGCGATATTGCCGTGACCCCGGTCGATCGTGCGATCGAGCGCCTCCGGTCGATCTATCGCAGCTGGACGCGTGATACGTCTATCGCGCAGATGCGCCGCGATTGGGAGGAAGCCTTCTCCGGTTGCACCGTGCCGGTGACGTGTCGCCAGGTGTCTGCCGGCGGCGTGGACGGCGAGTGGATCGCGCCGGCCGCCGCAGCCCCGGACAAGGCGATCCTCTATCTCCACGGCGGCGGCTTCCGTATCGGCTCCATTGCCTCGCATCGCGACCTGATCGCACGGATTGCGCAAAGCAGTTGCTGCCGCGTCCTGGCGATCAACTACCGACTGGCGCCCGAGCACCGCTTTCCGGCTGGGCTGGACGATACGCTGACAGCCCATCGATACCTGCTGGATCAGGGTTTGCGGCCGGCCGACGTCGCGCTTGCGGGAGATTCGGCCGGCGGGAACCTTGCGCTCGCCGCCATGCTGGCCTTGCGCGATCACGGCGAAGCGCTGCCGGCAGCCGCTGCACTGATGTCGCCGTGGACGGACCTCGCCGCGACGGGTGCCAGCTATGAAAGCCGGGCCAAGGCCGACCCGATCCATCAGCGTGCGATGATCCTTGCGCTGGCAAAGAACTATCTCGGCGCCGATGGCGATCCGCGCTACCCGCTGGCCTCGCCGCTTTATGCCGATCCGTGCGGTTTGCCGCCGTTGCTGATCCAGGTCGGCGACAGCGAGACTGTGCAGGACGATTCAACCGCGTTCGCCGCCAAGGCCAAAGGTGCCGACGTGAACGTCGAACTTCAGGTCTGGAGCGGCATGATCCACGTGTTCCAGATGTTCGCGGAGATCCCACAGGCGCGCGAAGCCCTGACGGAGCTTGCAATGTTCCTGCGCAGACATCTTCACATCGACGACGGGAGACCGGCACAATGAACGTCATGACGTCTGGTTCCCACCGGTCGGCCGAAGCTGACTTTCATTTCTCGGAGCAGCCTAATCTGCCGGAAGAGCTGCGCATGCTGCGCGAGCAGGTGCGCCGCTTCGTCGAGAAGGAGGTGGTGCCGCACGGCGAGGCCTGGGAGCGCGATGGCAAGATCCCGCGCGAGATCTTTCGCCGCATGGGCGCGCTGGGCTTTCTCGGCATGCGCCACGCCGTCGAATATGGCGGCACCGACATGGGGCCGCTGGCCTCGATGGTGTTTGCCGAGGAGTTGGGGCGTTCCAGCTTCGGCGGATTCACCTCGTCGACGCTTGTGCACACCGACATGTCGGCGGTGCACATTTCGCTGCGCGGCACGCCCGAGCAGAAGCAGAAATATCTGCCTGCCATCATCCGTGGCGAGACCATCTGCTCGATCGCGGTGACCGAGCCGGATGCGGGCTCCGATGTCGCTGGCCTGAAGACACGCGCGATCCGCGACGGCGAGGGATGGGTGATCAACGGTTCCAAGATGTTCATCACCAACGCGGTTTATGGCGACATCCTGATCGTCGCCGCCCGCACCGATCCGCATGCCAAGGGCAGCCGGGGAATTTCGCTCTTCATCGTCGAGCGCAACACGCCGGGCATCGCGGTGATCAAGCTCGACAAGCACGGCTGGCTCTGTTCCGACACCGCCGAAATCGCATTTCAAGATGTTCGTGTGCCGAACAATGCGCTGCTGGGAGAAGAGAACAAGGGCTTCTACGGCATCATGGAGACCTTCCAGAACGAGCGCATCTGCATCGGCGGTATCTGCGCCGGCGAATCTGCGAAGGCGATCGAGTTGACGGCAAACTACGTGAAGACGCGGCAGGCCTTTGGCGGTTCGCTCTGGAATCAGCAAGCCGTGAGGCTAAGACTCGCACAGCTTGCGGCCAAGGCTGCTGCCGCGCGTCAGCTTGCTTATCATGCAGCTGAACTCGCCGCAGCGGGCTTGCCCTGCTTGCGTGAAGTGTCAATGGTCAAGGCGCTGTCGCCCGAAGTGCTGCACGAGGTCGTTCATGGCTGCCTGCAACTACACGGTGGCACCGGTTTCATGCGCGGCACGCCAATGGAACGCATGGTCCGAGATGCGCGCGTGCTGACCATCGGCGGGGGGGCCACCGAGGTCATGTTGGAAGAAGTTGCTAAGCGGATGTAGCCGAGTATTCGAGACGGGAGCTGGGAAATGCCGAAGACACGTGTCGATATCGCTCGCTCTCTCTATGCGGCGTTGACTGCCGGAAACAAGGAACAGCTCGAGATACTTCTCCACCCGGAATTTATTGGCGAGATCGCGGAAGGGATGCCTTTCGGCATTGGCGGCCGGCACGAAGGCCCATCAGGTATGCGCCGTAGCGGGTGGGGAGCAATCGCCCGGCACTTTACCGCTCGCGCTGAGCCTGAGCGCTTTCTTGAGGTCGGCGAATTGTGTCTGCTCGTGACAGGCCGGTACCGTGGCGAGGGAAAGCACGGAGGAACCCGTCTTGATGCCTCTTTTGCGCACCTCATCACATTCGAAGGCGAACGTATCAAGCGCCTCGAGCAATATACCGATACGGCCCGCTGGCATGATGCGGCAAGTCCCTTCAAGACGGTCCTCCTCGATATCGCAGATGGCCTTGCAACCCTTCGGCTCAATCGTCCGGACCAGGGTAATGCGATCAACGAAGAGATGGCCGCGGATCTTGAAGAAGCTTCAGCACGCATTGCTGAAGCGCCCGGTTTACGCGCCGTCCTGATAGCGGGGAGCGGACCCAATTTTACCATGGGGGGCGATATCAATTTATTCGCCGGTACGCCGCAGGCCGAATTGCCGGGCAGGCTGCGTCGCATGATCGAGGGCTATCATCGCGCCATAGATCGCCTGACGAGCACAGATGCTCCGGTCGTTGCGGCAGTGCGCGGGGCGGCCGCTGGAGGCGGATTGGGCCTTCTCTACATTGCGGATGTCGTGGTCGCCTCCACCGACGCGCGCTTTGCGCTCGGATATGGTGCGTTGGGATTGACGTCTGACGGCGGAAACACCTGGTTTCTGCCGCGGATGGTTGGCATGCGGCGGGCGCAGGAGCTGTTCTTGCTCAATCGCCGCCTCACGGCGCAGGAGGCCCTGGAATTCGGCCTGGTCTCGCGTCTCGTGCCGGACGATTCCGTCGAAGCGCAAGCAATGGCGGTCGCGAGGGAGCTGGCGGCGGGGCCGACGCAGGCCTTTGGTGCCATGCGCCGTATGTTGCGGCAGTCCTTTGAAACGAGTCTTGGTGTCCAGCTCGAAGCGGAAATTCAGTCTATCGTCGCTGCGAGTAGCACTGACGATGCACGCGAGGGTATCGCCGCATTCGCATCCAGGCGTCGGCCTGTTTTCAAGGGGAAATGACCGGGGGCTGCCCCGGCCATCCGCTGGCGGTCCTCACCTGACCGGTTTGAAGCTCAGCGTGGCCGCATCGGCCTGCATGATCTGCAGTTTCTGGTTCGAGAAGCGAACACCGGGACCGAAGCTCACCGAGGCCATCACGCCGGTCTCGACGTTCTTGGTCTTTTCCAGTTCGCTGATCGTGCAGGCCCAGGTCGGCTGCTTGCCGCAGCGTTCGATCGCCGCGATCAAGACTTTCGCGGCGGCATAGCCGGTCATGGTGTAGCGGTTGATGCCCTTGAACTCGGCCTCTGACACGAGCTGCTTGGCCTTCTCGAGGAACGCCTTGCCGGCTTCGCCGGCGAAGGGCTCGACATAGTCGACCGCATAGATACCGTCGCCGGCCGGACCCATCAGTTTGAGCACCGGCTCGATGCGGCCGGGCCAGAAGATGCCGGTCACCGGCTTGACGTTGAGTTTCTCCAGCTCCTTCATCATCGCGATGTTCTCCGCAATGATGCCGCCGGCGAGGAAGACTTCCGCGCCGGACTCCTTTAGCTGGAGCATGTCGGACGAGAAGTCCTGCTGACCCTTCTTGTAGTTACCGCTATAGACGACGTTCAGCTTTTTCGACTTGACCACTGAATCGAAGCCGTCACGCACGGTAATGCCGTAATCGTCGTCCTGCGTGATCAGGCCCCATTTCTTGCCGGGGTTCTTCTCGGCGAGGTAGTTGACGAGGTGGATGATCCCTTCCTCGTAGGATTGGCCGACCACGAACACGTTCTTGCGCGGCGGCTCCCACAGAAGCTTGACAGGTGCGACGTCGATCACGGTCGGGATGCCCGCCTTCTCCAGCACAGGCATCACCGCGATCGACTGACCGGAGCCGGAGATGCCGAGCATGGCGAACACCTTGTCGACCTCGATCACCTTCTTGGCGCCCTGGATGGTGCGCGCGGTGACATAACCATCGTCCTCCAGCACGTATTTGATCTTGCGGCCGTTGATCCCGCCGGCATTGTTGATCTCCGCGATCGCGATCTTGTGACCGATCGAGGCGGCGACGCCGAGCAGAGCCGGCGGTCCGGTCAGGGGCTCGACGTCGCCGATCAGGATTTCGGTATCGGTGATGCCGGGGTCGGCGGCAAGTGCGCTGCCGGCAAGCAGGGTCGTCGCGAGCAACAGCGACGCTGTCGTCAGATGATTTTTCATTTCTGTCCTCCCTCCAATATTGGCTTTGTCAATAACGCAGCGGCCAGTTCACCCACGCGCGTCTGATGTCGTGCCAGGCGCCGACCAGGCCGCGTGGTTGAAAGCGCAGGAACAGGATGATGACGAGGCCGTAGAGCATGCTCTTCAGCTCCTGAGCGCCAGTGGTGAACATCGCGTCGATCTGGGCGCTGAGCACGCTGAAAACGATGCGCGTTGCTTCCGGCAGCAGCACGATCAGGACGGTGCCGAGCACGGCGCCAAGTGCCGAACCGAGCCCGCCGACGATCAGGATCGCCAGCGCCTCGATCGAGAGCAGGAACGGAAAGCCTTCGACACTGACAAAAGACAGATATATGCCGTAGAGCGCGCCGGCGATGCCGGTGATGAAGGCGGACGTGACGAAGGCGAACAGCTTGTAGGCGTGCAGGTTGATGCCCATGACGCGGGCCGCGGTGTCGTTGTCGCGGATCGCCACGAAGGCGCGGCCGACCCTGGAGCGGCGGATGTTGAGGGTCGCAAACAGCGTCAGGATGGCGACGACGAGGCAGAGATGCGTGAACGCGGCGTCGCTGTCGAAGCTGATGCCAAAAATCTCCGGCCGCTGCACGGCGATGCCGCGGGCGCCGTTGGTCAGCCAGCGCATTTCCAGGATCACGGTGTTGATGATGAAGGAGAAGGCGAGTGTCGTGATGGCGAGGTAAAGGCCTTTCAGGCGCAGCGACGGCGCACCGACGATCAGGCTCGCCAGCGCCGGGACAATGCCGGCACCGAGGAATCCGACCAGGGGATGCATGTGATACTTCGACACCAGGACCGCATAGGCATAGGCCCCCGTGACGAGGAAGCCGACATGGCCGAGCGAGATCAGGCCGGTGTAGCCGGTGAGGATGTTGAGGCCGAGCGCGCCCGTCACCGTGATGAGGATGATCGTCAGGAACGACAGGGCGTAGGCGTTCAGCGCATAGGGTGCGGCGACGAGCGCCAGGACAAGAACGGCCGACCACAGCCAGACCGGCGGGGAATCGATCAGTGCGACGAGTTCGGCGTAGGTCTGCTTGTAATCGCCTGTGCGCATCGCCTTAGACCCTTTCGATGTCGCGTTCGCCGAACATGCCGAACGGGCGGATCATCAGGACCACGATGATCATCGCAAAGCCCGCGATCTCCTTCATGCCGGAGCCGATATAGCCGCCGGCGAGATTCTCAACGATGCCGATCAGGAGGCCGCCGAGGCCGGAGCCGAGCACGGCGTCGAGCCCGCCCAGGATGGTTGCCGGAAACGCCTTGAGTCCGAGCTGGAACATCGCGGGCGACAGATCGTAGGACAGGGCGAAAAAAACCCCGCCGATCCCGGCGATGACGGAGGAGGCGGCCCAGGCCAGGGCGTGGATGCGGGTGGCACTTATGCCCATCAGCAGGGCGGTGCGGTCGTCGGCCGCGACGGCGCGCATGGCGACCCCCATCTTGCTGTAGCGGAAGAACGCCCAGATTGCCGCGAGAAGCACGAGCAGCGTTGCGATGACGGCCATCTGGCCGGTGCGGACGCCCATTCCGCCAAACCGGACGATCTCGCGGCCCATGCCGACGTCGAGGCCGTGCGGGTAGGCATCCCAGATGAAGTTGATTGCGGAGCGCAGGATCACCGCGAGACCGATCGTGACCATGACCGTCGCGAACACGGGCTCGCCCAGCATCGGCCGCATCACCACGCGCTCGATGACGAACCCGAGGAGGATTGCGCCGAGGATTGCGCCGAATGCGACCACGATCAAATTACCGCTGACGGTCGTTGAGATGGTCCAGGCGATGTAGGCCGTGATCATGGTCATCTCGCCTTGGGCGAAATTGACCAGCCCGGTCGATTTGTAGATGACGGCAAAGCCCATCGCGATCAGGCCATAGATCGCGCCGATTGCGAGGCCCGAGATCAGGAGCTGAAGGAGATACTGCATTCAGCCCTCCGCCGGGTAGATGATGGCAAGCTCGCGCGCAAACTTCTTCTCGATCATGGCGCGGCGCACCTTCTGCGTTGCGGTCAGCTCGCCGTCGTCATGGTCGAGCTCCTTCTCGAGGATCGCAAACCGCCTGATGTTCTCGACCCGGGCAAAGCGCTTGTTGGTGTCGTTTACGATGCGCTCGACCAGCTCGTGCACTTCGGGAAGCTGTGACAGCGATTTGTAGTTGGTGTAGGCGAGCGCGCGGTCGCGCGCCCAGCGCCCGACATTGTCGTAGTCGACCTGGATGATGGCGCCGAGATACTTCTTGGCCTCGCCGACCACGATCGCCTCCTTGACGAACTCGGAATCCTTCAGCGCGTTCTCGATCTCGGATGGCGCGATGTTCTTGCCGCCGGCGGTGATGATGATGGCCTTCTTGCGGTCGACCACGGCGATCTCGCCATTGTCGAGCACCTCGACGATGTCGCCGGTGCGCAGCCAGCCGCCGACCTCGAGCGAAGCGGTCGAGGCCTTCTCGTCGAGGAAATAGCCCTTGAAGACCCCGGGGTTGCGCAGAAGGATCTCGCCGTCGTCATCGAGCCTCCAATCCGTCTGCGGAAGTGGTAGCCCGCAGCCGCCGATCCGGTGATGATCTGCTATCTGGATGAAGGCGACGCCGCCGCTCTCGGTAAGCCCATAGCCCTGCGACACCGGGCGGCCGATGATGTCGAAGAAGCGCAGAGTCTCGGGCGAAATCGATGCGCCGGCGCAAAGCCGATGGCGGCTATAGGCGAAGCCGAGATGGCGCTGGAGATTGCGGAACATCAGCAGATAGAGCAGGCCATAGCCGGCCAGATCGAACAAGCCGTCCTTTCCGGCCTGCCGGCGGTCGGACAGTTTGCGGCCCCAGGCGAGGCAAGCCCTGGTCAGGCGTTGCCGAAGCTGGCCGCTTTCGCCGAGCTTGAACAGAAAGCCCTGTTGCAGCTTTTCGTAGATCCGGGGCACGCCGACGAAGAAGGTCGGCGCGATCTCGCGGATGTTGATGGCGACCGTGTCGATCGATTCAGCGAAGCTCACGGTGCCGCCGAGCACGAGATGCGTCACCATGCCGTAGCATCGCTCGGCCACATGGCACAGGGGCAGATAGCTCACCGCCTCGAACGGCTTGTCGGCGATCCCGACGGCTTCGGCATAGGTATAGGCGGCGTAGACGAGATTACGGTGAGTGAGCATCGCCCCCTTGGGCGGGCCAGTGGTGCCCGACGTGTAGACGAGGATGCAGACATCGTCGGGCCCGCCCTGTGAGATCATGCGGTCGAGCGCCGCATTCGCGTCGGGATTCTCGCGCACATAGGCGAGGCCACGCTGGCACAGCGCCTCGAACGACATCAGCGCCGACTGGCGGTAGTGCCGCAACCCCTTCATGTCGATGCAAACGATCGCCTCGAGACCCGGCAGGCCGCCATTGTTGGCCATGGCGTCCAGCACCTTGTCGGTCTGCTCCTGGTCGCCGGTGACGACGACGCGGGCGCCCGAATGCTTGACAATATATTGGAGCTCCATCCATGGATTGGTCGGATAGATGCCGACGGCGATCGCCCCGATCATCTGCGTGCCCAGATCGGCGTAAAACCATTCCGGCGTATTCTCGCCGGCGATCGCGACGCGATCTCCCGGCTTGATGCCGAGCGACAAGAGGCCCAGCGCGATCGCCCGCGCCGTCTCGTAATAATGCCGCCAAGAATAGGGATTCCAGATTCCGTAGTCCTTTTCGCGCAAGGCCCGCGCATCGCCATGCATGGCCGCGCGCTGGCGCAGCATTTGCGGGATGGTGACGGCGGCATCGCGGAGCGAAGCGCGGAAGGTCGCCGCGTCGGTCGTAGGTGCGGTGCGGGCGGCGTTTGCCCGGAGTGGTGGAAGCGTGGAGCGGAGGCTATCGAGCGTCGACATCACGGCCCCGCCTTTGCAATTGGGCTGGCGCGCTGGCCGCCGAGATAGGCTTCGGCGACGGCCGGGTCGTGCCTGACCTGATCGGGGGTGCCTTCGGCGATCTTGCGGCCGAAATTGAGCACGTGGACGCGATCGGAGATGTCCATGACGATCCGCATCTCGTGCTCGATCATCAGAACGGTAATGCCGAGCTCGTCGCGGATATCGAGCACGAAACGAGCGATGTCTTCGGTCTCCTCCTGGTTCATCCCGGAGACCATCTCGTCGAGCAGCAGGATCTTTGGCTCCGAGGCGAGCGCGCGCGCAAGCTCGACGCGCTTCTGCTGGCCATAGGACAGCGTCCCGACGACCGCGTCCCTGACATGCTCGATCTCGAGGAATTCGATGATGTGCTCGACCCGTTGCCGCGCTGCGATCTCCTCGCTGCGGGTGCGGCCGAAGAAGATCACCGCATCCAGCACGTTGGAGCGCAGATGGGTGTGTCGGCCGGTCAGGATGTTTTCGACCACGGTGCCGTGCTTGAACAGCGCGAGGTTCTGGAAGGTGCGGCCAATTCCGGCGGCGGCGAACCGCCAGGGCGAGATGGACGAGAGGTCGATACCGTCGAAAACCAAGCGGCCGCCGCTCGGCCGCAGCACGCCCGATATCATGTTGAACAGGGTGGTCTTGCCGGCGCCATTCGGCCCGATCACGCTGCAGATCTCGCCTGGGGCAACCGTGAGGCTGACATCGGCGACCGCCTGCAGACCGCCGAAGCGCTTGCTGAGGTTCTCGACGGTGAGGAGCACGGTCACGACAGCCACCGCTTGCGGCGCTTGTAATGCTTGACCTCGCGCAGGCTCTTGCGACCGCCCGAGGAGATGCCGAGGTAGAATTCCTGAACGTCCTCATTGGCGGTGAGTTTCTTGGCAGTGCCGTCGAGCACGACGCGGCCGGTCTCGAGAATGTAGCCGTAATCGGCGATGTCGAGCGCGCGCTGGGCGTTCTGCTCGACCAGCAGCACCGTCATCTTCAACTCGTCGCGCAGGCGGACGATCACTTCATAGATGCGATCGATGATCAGCGGCGCGAGCCCGAGCGAGGGCTCGTCGAGCGCGAGAAGGGAAGGATCGGTCATCAAGGCGCGGCCGATCGCGAGCATCTGCTGCTCCCCGCCGGACATGTAGCCTGCGATCTGATCGCGCCGCTCGTAGAGCCGGGGGAACAGCGCGAAGACCTTGTCACGGCGCTCGCGCGCATCCGCGCTGCCCTTGGTGTAACCGCCCATCTGCAGATTCTCGTCGATCGTGAGCGCAGCAAACACGCGGCGGCCCTCGGGCACCTGCACGATGCCGCGGCGTACCAGCTCGTCGGGCGGCAACAGATGGACGTCCTCGCCGCGGAAGCGGATGCTGCCGTTCTCGATCACGCCTTCTTCGGTATAGAGGATGCCGGACATCGCCTTGAGCAGCGTCGATTTGCCGGCGCCATTGGAGCCGAGCAGGGCGACGATGCGCCCCTCCGGCACGGCGATCGAGACGTCGCGGATCGCCTCGATCGCATTGTCGTAGACGATCCGGATGTTGCGGAATTCGAGCAGGCAATCCGCCGCCGGCGTGGCCTGCGGTGCGGGGGAACGTGTCGGGGTCGGGAGAGTGGTCGGCATGGCTCAGACCCGGCTCGCTTGGGCGGCAGGCGACCGTGCGGCGAGGATGGCGTCGGTCACGATCTTCGCCGTTTCGGCACAGGCCTGCGTGCCGCCATTGCCATACTGCTTGACGGCATCGCCGACGCACCAAAGTCCTTCGATACCGGTCTCTCGCGGGAGATCGTAGCCAGCGCAGCTCCGTTGAGCCGGCCAATCGTCGCGCATCACACGGATCGAGAGGATCTTGGCCTGGTCGAAATTGCCGAACTGCTCCTGCAGATCGGAGAGCGAAAGCGCAATCTCAGCCTCGGAGTCGAAATCGCCGAGCGCGGGGACCGGTACAGCATAAGCGACATAGAGATGCCAGCCGGGTGGGGCCAGTTCGGGGCATGTGGCGGAGAGGTTGGCCATGTTGCAGAGTCGCCGCGTCTTGCCGAAGGTGACAATGCCGGGATGATCCACCAGCGGCTCGCGGCTGGCGATATTGATGACGATATTGGCAGCCGGGCGAAGGCCGTTCTTGACTTGCGTTACGTAGTCGGCGGGGAATGCGGCTTCACCGGCGAGCGCGACCGTTGCTTTCGGTCCGGCATTGCTGATGACGAGGTCAGTATCGATCCGCACGAGCGCGCCGTCCCGACGAACCGTGACACCGGTGATGCGCCCATTCACGGTGTGGATTTCGGTGGCTGGGGTGCCGAGCCATACGTCGCCGTTGCGTCTCACCGCCGTCGCAAGGCTGTTCCAGACGCCGATAGTTCCGTCCGGGCAGAAGCCGAACTTCTTGAAGGCGCCCTTGCTGGTGAAATAGGTCAGGAACGCGCGGGCCGGCAGCTCGGCTGCATTACAGGCAAAGATTGCCGCACACAGATTGCGGAAGAGGGCATGCACGGTCGCGTTGCTGGTGTAGCCCTTCAGCCAGTCTTCGGTGGATTGTCGGCCGTCGGGCAGGTTGCCCGAGCGTGCGTCTGCGAATTTCTCAAGGATGCGCGAAGCCTGCTTGGTCAACTGCCCGAGCAGGAGCGACCAGCCGCCGCGGCCGACGTCGATCAGTTTACCGTCGATGAAGAAGGAGCTCGCAGGCTCCGGCGCTCGGATGTTGAGGGGGGCTCCGACGGTGCGAAACGTCTCCTCGAACACGCCGCCGAACTCAATCGCGATCGCGCCGATATTCACCTTAAAGCCGTCGATCTCTTCGGTCGAGGCACGTCCGCCGAGCCGGCTTTTGTCATCGACGACAAGCGTGCGCATCCCGCCATGAGCCAGGCGCGCCGCGGCGCATAGTCCGCCGGCTCCGGCGCCGATCACGACAGCATCGACCTTCTGCGCGTTCACGAACTGCCTCCCTGGATGCCGCCGGGTTGGCCCCCGCGTGCCCCAATGTCCTTGCTCTATTGAGGTGCAATATATTATAATCCGACCGGTCGTTCAAATTATTTTTTGACGCAGATCAAATTCCGATCGGCGGAACGAAGAGTTCTGGTGGACTGCGGCGGCGAACACGGGACGATGCGAGCGTGCCGGTAGTATAGAGAGCGGAGGTCGTCCGATCGCGACGGCACGCTTAGAATGTGAGAGACCTCAATGGCGCGAACGCGCTCCGAGAACTACGACGACATCCAGCGCGGAATTCTATCTGCAGCTTGTGGTCTGTTTGCGAGCCAAGGCTACATGCGAGCTTCGATCGCGGACCTCGCCGATGCATGCAAGCTCTCGCGCGGCGCACTGTATCACTACTTCGACTCGAAGGAGGCGATCCTCTTCGCCATCTTGGAAGAGCATGTCCGCCGCATGATTGCCGATGTCGAAGTCGGGATAGCGAAGCACTCATCCACGCGTGATCAGTTCCGCGCTGCGATCCATGCCATCGTAGATCTCAATGCGCGTTCGCCGCGGGAGCAGCGCCTGATTCTTAACGATCTGACCTTTCTTAGTGAAGCCGATCAGCAGACCATCAAATCGCTCGAGCGCCGGATTGTCGATCTGGTCTCCGGGCTCCTGCTGAAGCTCGACAATCAGGGCAAGATCGTCAAACGGACCCGGAAGGTCTACGCCATGATGCTGTTCGGAACACTTAACTTCAGCCACACTTGGTATGATCCGAACGGCGGTATTGGACCTGGTGAGTTTGCGGATCTGGTCGTGGATCAGTTCCTGTTCGGGATCGCGGGCCAAGCCGCTCCCAAGGCCGTGCGCGCCGCGCCATGATTGGCGATGGGTTCGAAGGATCGCAGCCAGCGACGCATTCGTTGCTATTTCCGGATGAGCCCTTTGAAGGAACGGCGCCATAGCGGCCGTCGCGGCGCGTGAAATTCGCTGCCGAAGTTTCCGGGTGGGCATCTCTGCTGGTTGTGCGCTGCCAGAACGATCTGGCCGTGAGGAGTAGGGCTAGGCCTCGTTCTGCGACCGCCGGCGCATCGGACAGAGGCCAAGCTCGTCGGCAGACTAGTTTTCCAGGACCGCCGCCAACACGATATTCGCGCCTTCGCGAAACTTCTGAAGGTCGGTCGAATGCTTGGCTCCGTATTCGAGCCATGACTTTGCGAGCTCGACTGCTTGAGGAACGTGAACGTCGCCAAGCCCGATGAGCTGCGCCATGACCAACGCAGCAGACGCATTGCCGTAAAGTGCGCATCGCAGCAGAGCGGTTGCCGCGATGTCCGTGTGGAGCGTGATGCTGGCGAGAGGCATGAAGGAGAGCGCGACGTCGATGGCGGCGGCTGCGTCTCCGCGCAATGCGACGGCGAGCTCGTTGCCGCAGTTGACGACTGCGATCTGCTGCAGCGTGGTGTCCACGATCGAGCGCTCCTGGTCCCGGAAGAATCGGGCCGGCGAGCTACGCCACCAAGTCAGTGGAGTAACGCCATGCGGCACGGATGCCTGCGGCTTGGTCTTCACGAAACTCCAAACCTGGTCGTCTAGCCGGGGAAGGGGCCAGTTGGGGCCGCGATCGCTTTTCGGAGATCGGGTGCCAGCCCCGGGCGGGCGATTGTGTGGGGCCTTTGTCACATCATCCATTTTGCTTCCCAGACCCCTTCGATGCCGGCGGGCGTTGCCGCTGCTCGTAGGACCTTCCCACGCCTCGAGAATGATGTCATGTGACTTGACATCTTAACCTTAACGGATTGCTTCACTATGATTTCGGTTGAACAGGTTCGTGCTGCGCGGGCGTGGCTCGGCATCTCGCAGCAAGAGCTCGCCGATGCTGCCGGCATCGAGGTGCGCACCATTCATAGGATCGAACACGGCTTTCGAGGCGCAACCGAGCGAACGCTGAGGCGCATCAAGACCGCTTTTGAAGCGAAGGGCATTGTATTCCAGTTCGATGGTGGCAAGCCGGTCGGCATCTCAATAAGGATTAGAGATCGATCGGCTCGTCGCCGACGAAGAGAGCCGGCGCCGACGAATTAACGATGGCGCGCGATCCAGTGCCCCACCCTCAAATCGGGATCGACCCCACTCCGCACGTTAAGACGCTTTAACTGCGTTTGGCGCGCAAGCTTGCGATCCAACCACCTTACGATTACCTATCGCATGTCCACTGCTCACTGAGGGGCAGGCCGGTCCATGGAGGGACCTGGACCTCGCCGCGGCGGCTTCTCCACCACGTAGTCCGCCAGTTGGCACCAATTGCGTATGCACCCTTGGAAAATTTGAAACCGACGCCTTCGGCCGCCAGTCGACGCGCGCTTTCTCGCGCGTACGCCTGCGATGGCCGATTCCGGCGACAAGCTCAGGGAGACCCGTCGCGGGACGGGTCGAGCAAATGGCAGTTCATACGAGCAATGGCCTCGGTAGCGGCGCCGGCCCGGGATCGGGCGTCGGCGCCGACAAGCTATCGAAGGAAGACCTTAAAAAGTATCGCCTGAAGAGGGCCATCGCGTACGTCGATGACGACGAGCACGAGCCTTCGGAAGCGGCCAAAAGTAAGCGCGAACAGCGCGAGAAGCGGGAAAAGGACAAGAAGATCGTCCAGTGCAACGTCGAGGTTCCCAAGGAAGGACGGCCAACCGTTCAGGCGCTGGCCGCCGCAATGCGCGCTGACAGCAATCTCCATCCGGTTATCTCGTCCGTCGTTTCGAGCGCCGACCTGCGAGATTTCATCAAGGGTCTGCTCACTTCGGGGCGCGACGCCGCATCAATCTCCAAATTGGTCCAAGAGGAGGAGTTGCTTGCTCTTATGATCGCTTGCGCCGCAAATCCTACGCTCAGCGAAAGCGTCTCGCAGCTGGCAAAATCGGATGCACATGTCCAGTGTGCACTGGCGGAAGTCATTCGTGCCGTCGTGGAAGACCCGCGAGATACACCGGCAACGTTGGAGGTCATGGCGGCCAGCCTGCGACATCCCGACGCCGTGCTCAGCATGACCAAGGTGCGTCAGGCGGGCGGCGTGCGGGCCAGGATCTTGATGTGGGTCCTGGGGCGGTCCTGAAGCTTTTTATACCGGCCACGCATTTGGACGGACTGAAGCCGGTAGGCTCGCCTCGAATCCCGGCCGGCGAGACAATCCTTGATGTCGGTCTGATGCGCCTGGCAACTGCGTAACGAGGCGCTCGACGTTGCCGGTGCGAGGAAGGGCGGCGCCGAGACCATGTAAGTCGCTTTAGAAAACCGTGTTCGTGCGATCCTAATGGAATAGTCCACAATGCGGTGTCTCTTGCGCGGGAGGCGCCGACTAGTCCTTGGTCTTGTCGTGAGCCAGGATAGACTAGGCCGCGACTAGTCGTTCGGCTCGCTGGATTAGCGCCACGACTAGTCAATCAACGCATCGACAAAACGACGGATTTGTCGGTTAAGTCACAGAGGGCCCGCCGTGATTGACAGCCAATTCCGCGATCAAGCGCCTACTTATGTTGCACCGCTCAGCTGTCTTTAACGCGGTGACTGGGTGATCGGCCTCAGTGAGATTTTCGCAAAGGTCTTCTTGAGCGACCGCGCTGATTCCGCTCGGGCAGCAAACCGGCCTTCGGCAGCAGAGACCATCCTGGCGCACCGTGGGCCTCGATGACGGCCGCCAATTGATCGGTACCGATGGATCAAGGGCTGGATCGCCTTCACGGGATCCGACTCCTCATTTCACCCCTGAATAGCCGCTCGTCAGAACCGCGCTGGCCAGGGTCTATCGGCTGCACTACGACTATCGAACGACCGCGCGGATGCCCTGCTACCTTTTCCCCAACTGCCCGAGAGGACAGAACGTCGCCATGAACGTCGCGAACGGCGTCGCGCAGCCCGAGAGCGAACGCTTTCTAGAGCATCTGGTCAATGGCGCGGAAGAAAGTTGGTGACGAACAGCTGGCGAGGCTCGTCGGATCCCGCTGGCAGACGGCGGCCGAGGTTCAACGAACCTTCGGCGGGGTAACCCATGAGATAGCAGAAGCCTTGGATCGACTGTGGAAGGCAGGTCGGTTGGATCGGGACGCGCAGGAGATAAATATCGGCGTCGGCCGCAAAGGCGGCGGCCGCGAGTTGCGTCTTATCCGGTACCGTGGTCGCCAGTGACGTGACCTTTATGGTGGAGTACTTTTGGTCCGCACTGTCCCTGGACACGCGACTGCTCCGGGCTGACTACCTAGTATCGGCCGACACCGTCGCCAGACTTTCGCGCGCGACCGTACCTGAGCGGGTTATGCGCTGATCTGGGGCCGCTCCCAAGCTCCACGGGGTATGTCCTCCGACGAGAGATGTCGCTCATCACGCAGTTGACTGCAGGTGTCGGGCCTTGGCGGCGAGCCGCAATTCACCAATGAATTGCGGTACTCCGCAATCGCTATGATGACTACCGAAGGGGTCGCGCGTACGCGGCGGCCGCCCTGCCGTGATGTTCACTATCTGTTCGGAGTGATTAACTTCAGTCCGACCTTGACGTTCTGCATGATAAGCATCATCCTGATCTAAAAGATGACGAGCGTCATTTTGCTCGCTCTGACATGTCTCGATGGGGTGGAAATGGAGAAGATGGTGGGCGTCGAAGCTGCGAACGGCGAACATTTCTTCGAAGTGGAGCCCCGTGCCAGGGCGCCGGAAGCCACGGGCAACACCCAACATAAATCTCGTGTAACCGAGACAAATTGGGATCTGTTCAGGCTCTTCTTTTCCGTGGCGCGCACCGGAAGCGTGAATAGGGCGGCGCGGGACTTGGGCATGAGCCAACCGACCCTCAGCAGACGTCTGAAGGAGCTGGAGCGGAATATAGGCGCGCCGCTTTTCTTTCGGATCTCGTCGGGAGTGAAGCTTACCCAAGAGGGAAAGGACCTTCTCCGCTCGGCTGAAGAGATGGTGCGCTCCTTCGAGGAATTTCACCGGGATCTCGCCCTGCGCGTCGGCCATCGTTCGACTGCAGTCAAAATCTCTGCGACCGAAGGTCTGACCAAGCACTGGCTGCTGCCTCGCGTCAAGAAGTTGCGTGCGCTTAGCTCTCAGATCCGCCTGGAGATCAATTCGACTGTCGAGCAGCAGAACCTGGCTACGAGCGATCTAGATCTGGTCATTCGGATCGGGCATCCGGGCGACAGCGAACTCGTCGGCCGTCGTGTCGGAGCCATCGCATTTGGTCTGTTTGCATCCGATAGCTATTTGGCGGAGCACGGTGCGCCGAAAACGCTGAACGAGCTGATCGACCACGAATTGATCGGAAGCATGGCCGAGTACGCGGACGTTCGGGGCGAGCGCGCGAGCCAGGTTACGTTATTGACGGCCTTCAATTCGGCGGCGCACGCCCGGAGTACCTTGAAGCTTACGCCTGTCATTAATCATTTCGCTGCGACGGCGGAAGGTCTCGGCTTGGCATTTCTGCCCGTGCCATTTGCATTAGCCGAAGGCTTGGTGCGCGTCCTACCGGGCGAAACGGCTCTTCTGGATTTATGGCTGCTCCGCCGACGGGAAAGCGATCTCAGAAAGATGACCAAACAGGTCTGGCGCTTTCTTGAGGTGGAATTGACGAACACCAAGGCGTGGCTCGTGGGTCAAAAGGCGGCTCAGAAGCGTCTGCAGCGGGTCGCGTGATCCACCATCGGAGTTCTACGCGAAGGTTCTCCTCTCTGCCGTTCGATTCGACTTCCGGACCGGCTCTACCGCCGGCGCGGATGGCGGGATTCCGCACGAAGATCCGGAAGGCCGTTACCAAGTCTCGCCGAACGGGCGCAGTTCGACGAGGAACGACCAAGTCGAACGGTCCTGATGGGCCACCCGAAACATCTCCTCCGCTATGGCGGCGGGCTTTGCAAAAAAATCGTCCGGCTTGTCGGCCGCCAAAATTGGACGGGTGCGGGGAGTGTCGATCGCCGCGTCGATCATGAAATAGGCTACATGGATCCCCTTCGGTCCGAACTCTCTGGCCATTGATTCCGCCAAGATACGCTGGGCCGCTTTGGTCGAAGCGAAGAAGCCCCAGTTGGCCTTTCCACGAAAGGCGGAAGTGTTGCCTGTCACCAGGATTGCGCCTTTCCCGGCCTCTAGCATCTGCGGAATGGTCTCGCGGGAGAGATGGAGTAGCGCGGTTGTGTTGACGCGAAAATTCTTCTCCAAATCGTCGGGATCCATCGTAAGAATGCTTCCCCGCGTCGCACGCAGGGCATTGTGAACCACGACTTGGGGCGCACCCATCTCGGCCCTGATCAGCGCGAGCGTCCGGACTAAGGCTTCAATGTCACCGACATCGCATGGATAGGCGCGCGCGCCCTCGTACTTGGATGCTAGGTTGCTCAGATTCGCCGCGTTGCGGGCGATCATCGCGACGCGGTAGCCGCCCTCGCTGAAACGCCTGGCGATCTCCGCGCCAGTGCCGTGCTCGGGGCCAACTCCAGTGACGAGGCAGATGGGACTGCTCATACGAGCCTCCTTAGAGGTGAAAAGATGGGCGAGCCGACATCCTGGCAAACCAAGCGGCGACGGCAGGATAGGCGCCAATATCCATGTTCAGCGTGTTGGCCGAGCGCACGGCGAAGAAACCGGTGATGTCTGCGACGCTGAATTCCGGCCCGGCGACGAATACGTTCTTGGCCATGTGCGGCTCCACGCGACCGAGAAAGATCTCCATCATTTCGCGGCCACGAGTGACCAGTTCGGGTAATTGCGGCAGGCCATTCCGCGTGCCTGGCACGACTCTTCCGGCGAAAGCCGGCAAGGAATTGCGCACGGCGTGCAGCATCGGAATAAGGCCGTCCAGCTCAAATCGTCGCAGCCACATGTCTATCAGGGCACGCTCGGTGCTGGTGCGCCCGAAAAGAGCCGGTTGCGGGTATAGTTCTTCGAGGTAGCGGCAAATCGACAATGACTCCGCGATGATCGTACCGTCGTCCAATTCCAAAAAGGGGACGCAGTGAAACGGGTTCATCTCGGTGAGCGCAGCTGTGAATTGTGCGCCTTCCCGGACGTTCAGCTGTTCGGTCGGCAGGTCGAGGCCTTTCTCCGCCAAGAATACCCGGACACGCTGAGCGCTGGCCGCTGGCCCGAAATCGTATAGCTTCATCGTCGCTTCTTTCCTGTCCTGCGCGGCTCGTTATCCTTCCGTCGACTCTCGGCATTCGACCAGGTCGAGAATGCTCCTTTGTGCCGCGCGCAGTATCTTGTCCGACATGGAAACATCCCTCGAGACCCGCGAAAGAGCGATCGCGCCGACCATCGTGCAGACGACCGCAATAGCCGACTCGTCGGGATGTTCGACCTCTAGCAGGTGAGCTACGTTGTCGAAGTATTGCGAGAGATAGCTCGTCATGACGTCGCGCGCGCTTCGATCGCTGCGCGCAACATCGCCGGCCAAGGCCGCCACCGCGCATCCTACGCTCGGATCGTCTCGATGTGCCTTGCTAAGGTACGTGTTCAGCAATGTTTTGAGATTGCGCGGGCCTTTCGCGGTGCCAAGACGTATGCTTTCGGGGCCTCCTTCCGAAAGGGCCTTCGCCAAAGCCTCCGAGATCAACTGTTCGCGCGAGTCGAAGTGTCCGTAGAACCCGCCGTGCGTCAATTTCGCCGACTTCATGAGCTCGGCGATACTGAGGCCATGCAGTCCAAGCTCGCGTATCTGGATCGCGGCTGAATCCAAGATGCGTTGCCGGCTTTTTGCCTTGTCCACTTGGGAGTGGCCCATCTAGTCGACTCCATTCGAAATGTGAGGTCCTCAATATCAAGAACTCTGGACGACAGCCAATATCCGACGTTTGGCGGTCTTTTGTGCTTTTCCGCAATTCCGCGGTCCGTTTCTCTGCTGCTCACGGGAGGCGATCCGACGCTGCCGAAGAAAGTCTAGGTGTTTCAATTGCTTTGAGGCTCTCCCTATTCAGAATGATGTAGACCGGCATGGTCAAATTCAAAGATGTCGTTCGGTGAGCTATTCATTGCTGAAAGGTACTTAATCCGTTTTGAACGTAGCCGGTCCGACCATCGGTCAAGACTTTGATGCCGATCGGCCATTGGACGGATGCGCTTCGCTGCTCCAGGGGACTACTCTTGGTGCAATTGGCGCCTACGGGCAGCCTTTTCGGTGAACGTTGATGCGAAATTGAGCTGTGACTCGGCTTCAATACGGACGTCGGCCTCCGGCTCTTCCGTTAGACCTCCCGCCGGCCGAGGAAGGCGAGTCGTTCGAACAGATGCACGTCCTGCTCGTTCTTCAGCAGTGCGCCGTGCAGCGGCGGGATCAGTTTTCGGGGATCCCGTTCCCGCAACTGCTCGACGCTCATGTCCTCGTTGAGCAGCAGCTTGAGCCAGTCGAGCAGCTCCGAGGTGGACGGCTTCTTCTTCAGCCCCGGCACCTCGCGCACCTCGAAGAAGATGCGCAAGGCTTCCTCGACGAGGCGCTTCTTGATGCCGGGGAAGTGGACGTCGACGATGCGGCCCATGGTGTCCGCGTCGGGGAACTTGATGTAGTGGAAGAAGCAACGGCGCAGGAACGCGTCCGGCAGCTCCTTCTCGTTGTTGGAGGTGATCATCATGATCGGGCGCTGCTTGGCCTTGATCGTCTCGCCGGTCTCGTAGACATGGAATTCCATGCGGTCGAGCTCGAGCAGCAAA